>JADHED010001979.1_pt1 | contig 15481 bp, 14 predicted proteins | sample 8952041 | NCBI WGS metagenome assembly JADHED01 (sample SAMN16124423, study PRJNA663239) | bioreactor sludge metagenome | isolation source: sludge (control) | place: India:Bengaluru | collected 2018-09-08
GTGAGGGCGTCGTGCCAGAGCGCGGTGCGGCCCCGCGCCGGCGAGAGCCGGGCCATGAGGAACCCGCCCGCCGCCACCATGGTGGCCGAGTGCAGGTAGGCGCTGATGGGGGTCGGGGCCTCCATCGCGTTCGGCAGCCAGAAGTGGAAGGGGAACTGCGCCGACTTCGTGAAGGTGCCCGCCAGCACGCAGGCGACGATGGCCGGGTAGAGCGCGTGGGCGCGGATCGCGTCCCCGCGCGCGAGCAGGTCGCTGATCTCGTAGGAGCCGCCCACGTGGGCCAGCATCAGCAACCCGGGCAGCAGCGCGAGGCCGCCGGCGCCGGTGACGAGCAGCGCCTGCAGCGCGGCCTTGCGCGACTTCTCCTTCTCGTGCTTGAAGCCGATCAGCAGGTAGGAGGTGAGGCTCGTCAGTTCCCAGAAGACGTAGAGGGCGATCACGTTGTCGGCGGTGACCACGCCGAGCATCGACGCCATGAAGGCGAGCAGCAGCGCGTAGAGCCGCCCCGTGTCGCGGTCCTCGCCCATGTAGCCGCCCGCGTAGACGAGGATCAGCGTGCCGATGCCGCTCACCAGCAGCGCGAACAGGAGGCTGAGGCCGTCGACGCGGAACGAGAGCGCCACCTGCAGCGCCGGCACCCACTCGTGGCGCAGCACGGCGGTGTGGCCCGCGGCCACCTCGGGCAGCCAGCTCGCGAAGTAGAGGAAGGCCGACAGCGGGATCAGCGCCAGGGCCCAGCCGGTCGCGCGGCCCGCGCGCCGCCAGAGCGGCGGCGCCACGAACGCGCCCGCGAACCCGGCGAGGATGGCACCCAGGAACATGGTCCCGCGAGTTTATCCCACAGGTCGATTTGCGATGTATCGAGAAATTCGAGTGGTCCCGGGCGCCGGCCGGCCGCGGTGGCCGGCGGGCCTGTATACAATGCGACCCGCATGACGCCCGACCCGGTGGCGCAGTTCCTCGGCACGTGGGGGTACCCCGCCTACGTGCTGCTCTTCCTCGCCACCGGGTTCGGGTCGCCGATCACCGAGGACCTGCTGCTGCTCACCGGCGGCTACCTCGTGGCCGCCGGCATCTTCGGCTGGCCGGTGGCCCTGCCGCTGTCCTACGGCTGCGTGCTGGGCACCGACGTCATCATCTACTCGCTCGGCGCGCGCCTCCGGACGCACTCCCTCGCGCGCGACGGCCTGCTGCGCCGGCTGGTGCGGCCGGCCCACCTGCGCATCGCCACGCGGTGGTTCGGGCGCTTCGGCGACCCCGTGGTCTTCGTCGCGCGGCTGCTGCCGGGCACCCGGCTGATCGTCTTCCTCACGGCGGGCGTCCGGGCGATGCCGCTCGCCCGGTTCGTGCTGATGGACGCGCTCGCGTCGCTGATCTACGTGCCCGTGATGCTGCTGATCGGGTTCAAGCTCGGCGAGCAGGTGGGGCGCGTCGATCGGGCCCTCGACTGGGTGGGCGACCGGGTGCTGTGGCTCATCGCGCTCGTCGCGGCGGTGGCCCTGCTGCGTCACCTGTGGCGGCGCTACCTCGAGCGCCTCTGGTGACGGGGCGCCTCAGCTCCCCTCCTCCAGCAGCCGGCGCAGTTCCTCGAGGCACGCCTTCAACCCGGCGTTGGTGATCTCGTAGTACCGCCGCCACCGGGGCACGTCGTCGAACCCGGTCTGCTGCACGCGCAGGCGCGTGAGGTCACCGGCGGGCGTGCACGTGAGCGTGAGCGCCATCGGCCCGATGGCCGCGCCCTGGGGCGGCAGCCAGTAGCACTCGCCGATGAACACCTCGCGCGGCCGGCGCACGTCGAGGACGGTGCCGTGGAAGACGCCGCCCAGCGTGCCGAGCACCGGGTCGGTGAACGGCGTGGGGGGCCACTCCACGGCGAAAGGCCCGAACAGGCGCGGCGACACGATGGCGCGATCCACCTGCCACCACTGCTGCAGCAGCGCGGGGTCGAAGAACGCGTCGAACACCCGGACGGCCGGCGCCGCGATCTCGAGCGTCAGGTCGATGCCCGCCTTCGCCATCCCGGGATGATACCCGGCCGTACAGTACGGGGGTCAGGTCTTGCATTTCAACATCCCGAACGAACGTTCGGGAACTTGATTCGCGAGTCGTGGCCCCAATTCGCCGGCGGTATGACACGCCTCCAGCACCGCCCGCGCCGCCAGGCGACGAGCCCTTTGGTATACTGCCGCGCACCGTGCACTCCACGACCGCCACTCGAAAGCGCACCGGGACGCGAATCGCCCGCGTCACGGGTCGTGGCGTGCACGCACGCTGAGCACCTAGCACCATCTCGTGCTCGCCCACACCCGCCGATGCGGTCCTTCCGCCGGCGGGTTTCGTGTTTTCAGGGAGAAGGCCACGATGTCTCGCGTGATCGAAGTCGGCGTCCTCGGCGCCACGGGCATGGTCGGGCAGCAGTTCCTCGCGCAGTTGGCGAACCACCCGTGGTTCCGGCCCACGTGGCTCGCGGCGAGCGAGCGCTCCGAGGGCAAGCGCTACGGCGAGGCCGCGGCCTGGCGCCTCGCGGGCGCGCCGCCCGATGGCGTGCTCGACCGCGTCGTGGAGAGCGCCACCCCCGGCGTGGGGCCCCGGCTCGTGTTCTCCGCGCTCGATGCGTCGGTCGCCGGCGACCTCGAGCGCGCCTTCGCCGAGGCCGGCCACGTCGTCGTCAGCAACGCCAGGAATCACCGCCTGGACGCCGCGGTGCCGTTGCTCGTGCCCGAGGTGAACGCCGACCACCTGTCGCTGCTCGAGGGCCAGCGCGCCGCGCGCGGCTGGAAGGGGCTGATCGTCACCAACCCGAACTGCTCCACGGTGGTGCTGACGATGGCGCTGGCGCCGCTGCGGGCGTTCGACCTGCGCACCTGTCTCGTCACCACGCTGCAGGCCGTGTCGGGAGCCGGCTACCCCGGCGTGCCCTCCTACGACATCCTCGGCAACGTGATCCCCTTCATCTCCGGCGAGGAGGAGAAGATCGAGGTCGAGACGCGGAAGATCCTCGGCGCCGCCGGCGGCGAGGGCGTGGCGTTCCACCCCGTGGTGGTGAGCGCGAGCACGACGCGCGTGCCCGTGATCGACGGCCACACCGAGTCGGTGTCGGTGGCGCTCGGCACCAGGCCGTCGGCCGACGACATCCGCCAGGCCTTCGACGCCTTCCGCGGCCTGCCCCAGGAACTGGGCCTGCCGTCGGCCCCGCCGAAGCCCCTGCTGTACCTCGACGCGCCCAACCGCCCGCAGCCGCGCTTCGACGTCGGGCGCGACGGCGGCATGACCGTCACGGTGGGGCGCCTGCGGCCGTGCAAGGTGCTCGACTGGAAGTTCTTCGCCCTCGGCCACAACACGGTGCGCGGCGCGGCGGGCGCGGCCGTGCTCAACGCCGAGTTGATGCAGGCCCGCGGGTGGCTCGACTGAGGGGCCCATGCGCGTCGTCCTGATCGGCGCGGGGCGCCTGGGCACGCTCGTCCGCCAGGCGGCGCCGGCCGCCGGCGCCGAGATCACCGCCGTGCTGCGGGCCTCGGACAACCCCGCCGGCGCGGGCCTCACCGCCGCCGTGTGCGCCGGCGCGGACGTCGCGATCGACGTCTCGACGGCCGACGCGGTGCTGCCGAACGTCGTCGCCCTCGCCCGCCACGGCGTGCCCGTGGTGATCGGCACCACCGGGTGGCACGCCCAACGCGACGCCGTGCGCGAGGCGGCCGCCCGCGCCGGGCTCGGCGTCGTGGCCGCGGCGAACTTCTCGCTGGGCGCCGCCCTGCTCGGGGTGCTCGCCGCCCGGGCGGCCGCCGCCCTGGCGACGCGGCCCGAGTACGGCGCCTTCGTCTACGAACAGCACCACGCCGCCAAGAAGGACGCCCCCTCGGGCACGGCGCTGCTGCTGCGCGACGCGATGCGCGACGCCGGCTTCGCGCGCGACATCGACGTCGCCGCCACGCGGGCCGGCGCCATCCCCGGCACCCACATCGTGGGCTTCGACGGCCCGGCCGAGACCCTCACGCTCACCCACACCGTGCGCGACCGCGCGGTCTTCGCCCACGGCGCGCTCGTGGCGGCCCGCTGGGTGATCGGCCGTCACGGCTGGTTCTCGATGCAGGACGTGCTGGAAGGAAGCCTGCGGTGAGCGACGGGGCGCGGTCCGGCCCCGCCGACACGTGTGAGCGGTGACCCGCGAGTTCGTCCCAAGCCCCAAGCCCCAAGCCCCAAGCCCCAAGCCCCAAAAGAGGAGCCCCCATGCGCCACCTGCTCACCGGATGCGGCACCGCGCTCGTCACGCCGTTCACGGCGACCGGCGAGGTCGATCTCCAGGCCCTGCGGCGGCTCGTGCGCCGGCAGGTGGAGGAGGGCATCCACTTCCTCGTGCCCTGCGGCACCACCGGCGAGAGCCCCACGCTCGCCGCGCCCGAACGCCGCCGCGTCGTCGAGACCGTCCTCGAGGAGGCTGGGGGGCGCGTGCCCGTGGTGGCCGGCGCCGGCGGCTACGACACGCGCGAGGTGGTGGCGGCCGCTCGCGACATGCACGCGGCGGGCGCCGACGCCCTGCTCTCGGTGACGCCCTACTACAACCGGCCGACGCCCGAGGGCCTCTACCGTCACTACGCGGCGATCGCGGAGGCGACGCCGCTGCCCGTGGTCGTCTACAACGTGCCCGGCCGCACCGGCTGCAACGTCGAGCCGGCCACCCTCGCGCGGCTCGCCACCATCCCCACCGTCGTCGCGGTGAAGGAGGCCTCGGGCAACATGACGCAGATCTGCGAGGTGCTGCTGCGCGTGCCGCCCGACTTCATCGTCCTCAGCGGCGACGATGCGATGACGCTGCCGGCCATGGCGGTGGGCGCGCGCGGCGTGATCTCGGTGGCCTCCAACGAGGCGCCGGGCCAGATGAGCCGCCTCGTCGAGGCTGCCGAGCGCGGCGACCTCGCCGGCGCGCGCGCGCTGCACCAGCGGTTGCTGCCGCTGATGCTCGTCAACTTCGCGGAGTCGAGCCCCGGCCCCGTGAAGGCGGCGCTGGCCATGATGGGGCTGATCGGGGAACACTACCGGCTGCCGATGGTGCCGGTCCGCCAGGAGACACGTGCGAAGGTCGCCGCCGTCCTGCGCGAACTCTCCCTGCTGCCGAAGGAGGCCTGATGTCGCCGGGTGGGACCGACACGCTGCGGTCGAGGATCGAGGCCGTCGTCTCGGCCGGGGCCGACGCCCCGCGCGACGAGGCCCGCGCGGCGTTCGCCGCCCTGCGCGCCGCGCTGTCGGCGGGCGCGGTGCGCGCCGCCGAGCCCGACCCGGCGCAGCCCACGGGCTGGCGCGTGAACACGTGGGTGAAGCAGGGCATCCTCGTCGGGTTCCGCTTCGGCGAGCTCGCCGACGTCTCGGCCGACCACGGCCGCTGGCCGTTCTTCGACAAGGACACGCTTCCGCTCAAGCCGCTGGCCGCGCGCGACGGGGTGCGCGTGGTGCCCGGCGGGTCGTCGGTGCGCGACGGCGCCCACGTCGGCCGCGGCGTGATCTGCATGCCGCCGATGTACATCAACATCGGCGCGTGGGTGGGCGACGGCTCGCTCGTCGACTCGCACGCGCTGGTGGGCTCGTGCGCGCAGGTCGGCCAGCGCGTGCACGTCAGCGCCGCGGCGCAGATCGGCGGCGTCATCGAGCCCGTCGGCGCGCTGCCCGTCATCGTCGAGGACGACGTGCTGGTCGGCGGCAACACGGGCATCTACGAGGGGGCCGTCGTCAAGGCGCGCGCGGTCATCGCGGCTGGCACGGTCCTCACCGGATCGACGCCTCTCTACGATCTGCCCAACGGGCGCATCATCGTGCCCGAGCCGGGGCAGCCGCTGGTGGTGCCCGAGGGCGCCGTGGTGGTGCCCGGCGCGCGGGCGGTCACCGTCGGCGCGGGGCGGGAGTGGGGCCTGTCGCTCGCCACGCCGGTGATCGTCAAGTACCGCGACGCGAAGACCGACACGCGGACGGAGCTGGAACGATGGATTCGCTGAACGTCGTCGACCTGGCGCGCCGCCTCGTCGACGTGGATTCGACGACGCACAAAGAGGCCGAGGCGGGCGACGTCCTGACCGCCGTGCTCGCGCACCTCGGCTGGCGCGTGCGGCGGCAGCGCGTGGACGAGGAGCGGTTCAACGTGGTCGCCACGCTGGGCGACGCGCCGCCGGCGGTCACGTTCTCCACGCACTACGACTGCGTGCCGCCCTTCTTCCCGAGCCGGGTGGAGGGCGACGTGCTCTACGGGCGCGGCAGCTGCGACGCCAAGGGCATCCTCGCCGCGCAGGTGGTGGCCGCCGAGCGGCTGCGCGCGATGGGGCGGACCGCCATCGCGCTGCTGTTCGTCGTGGCGGAGGAGCGCGGCAGCGAGGGCGCGCAGGTGGCCAACGCCGATGCGCTGCCGTCGCGCTACCTCGTCAACGGCGAGCCCACCGACAACCGGCTCGCCACGGCGACGCGCGGCGTGCTGCGGGCGAGGCTCACCGCCACGGGGCGGGCCGCGCACTCCTCGCACCCGGACCTCGGCGAGTCGGCCATCGAGAAGCTCGTGGACGCCATCGTCGCGCTGCGCGGCATCGAGTGGCCCGAGGACCCGCGCTTCGGGCGCACCACCTACACGGTGGGGGTGATGGAAGGCGGGGTGGCGCCGAACGTCGTGCCGGCGCACGCGCACGCCGAAGTGCTGTTCCGGACCGTGGGCCCCCTCGCCGACGTGAGCGCCCGCCTCCAGCCGCTCCGCGGGATCGTGCAGGTGGACGAGGTGCTGGGCATCGGCCCCGTGTTCATGCACACGGTCGAGGGGTTCGACACCGCGTCCTTCGCCTACACGACCGACGTGCCGCTGCTGTCGAACTGGGGCACGCCGCTGCTCTACGGCCCGGGCTCGGTGCTGGTGGCGCACACCGATCACGAGCACGTCCGCATCCCGGACCTGCACCGCGCCGTGGACGACTACGTGCGGTTGGGTATTCGCCTGATGGACGAGTAGTCGCTGCCCCGCGTGCTTGCCACGCCCAAGCTCGGGATCGACGACGGCAGAGCGACGGCAGCGAGCGAAGGCGGGGCCTTGACCCCGTCCGTCGTGGTGAGCATGATTCCGTCCCTGACCGTTCACCCCAGGAGCCGGGCATGTCCCTTTCAGGTCCTCGTTCGCGCGTGACGCTGGCCGCCGGCCTCGCGTGCGTCGCGTTCTTCGCCGTGTGCGCCATCGCCATGGTCGGCGCGCAGGGGTCGCGCGTGGCGGGCCGTCCGCCCGCCGAGCACGCCAAGGCCGTCAAGCGGCTGCTGATTCACAACGCGATGGTGATCTACGGCAACGCCAAGCCGGCGTTCGGGCCGATGGACATCCTCGTGGAGGACGGGCTCATCGGCCGGATCGCTCCGGCGGGTGCGCTGGCCGTCGACGTCGACGCCGTGATCGACGCCACGGGCAAGTACGTGATGCCCGGCATGGTGAACACCCACATGCACTGGCACGACGAGCGCGCCGGCGTGGCGCAGCCGATCCAGTACGCGCGCAACCTCTACCTTGCGGCCGGCGTCACCACCACGCGGGAACTCGGCGGCTCGTTCGACAAGTCGAAGCGATGGCAGGCCGAGAGCGCGGCCAACACCATCGTGGCGCCCCGCATGCAGGTCTACTGGACCGTGAACCGCGGCAGCGGCACCGCCGAGGCCATTCGCGCGAACGTGCGCGAGGCGAAGGCGCGCGGCGCCGACGGCCTGAAGATCTTCGGCATGGACCGCGACCAGCTCGAGGTGCTGATGGACGAGGCCAAGGCGCAGGGGCTGAAGACCACCACGCACATCGCCGTCGAGGAGGTCACGGCGCGCGACTTCGTCGAGCTGGGCGTGGACTCCATCGAGCACTTCTACGGCGTGGCCGACGCGGCGCTGGACGGCATCCAGGCCTTCCCGCCCGACCACAACGCCAGCAACGAGGTGCACCGCTTCGCCCGCGCGGGCGAGCTCTACGCGCAGGCCAACCCCGACAAGCTGCGCCAGGTGATCGACCTGATGGTGGCTCGCGGCGTGTCGTGGAGCCCGACGCTCTCGATCTACGAGGCCAGCCGCGACGCCATCCGCGCGCAGAACCTGCCCTGGTTCCGCGACTACCTTCACCCGGCGCTCGAACGCTTCTTCGCGCCCAGCCTCGAGAACCACGGGTCCTACTTCATCGGCTGGACCAACACGCAGGAAGTGCGCTGGCGCCAGAACTACCGGGTCTGGATGGACGCGCTGCGCGACTTCGGCGTGCAGGGCGGCCGCATCACCACGGGCGACGATGCGGGCTACATCTACTCGGTGTACGGGTTCGGCCTGGTGCGCGAGCTGGAGCTGCAGGAGGAAGCCGGGTTCCACCCGCTCGAGGTGATCAGGCACGCCACCGCCAACGGCGCCGCCCTGCTGGGCCTGGGCGACCGCCTGGGCCGCGTGCGCCAGGGCTTCGCCGCCGACCTGCTCGTGGTCAACGGCAACCCGCTCGAGAACCTCCGGGTGCTGAACCCGGCCGGCGCCGACGTCAACGTCAACGGCCGCAACGTGCGGGGGGGCGGCGTCGAGTGGACCGTCAAGGCGGGCATCCCCTACCACGGCCCCACGCTGATGCGCGAGGTGAAGGAGATGGTCGCGAAGGACCGCGCTTCCGCGCGGGCGAAGACCACGGCGGGGGAGTGACGTCGGCTGACGTGAGGACTGGCCGCGGGTCTGACGACCCGCGGCTCCATCACGAGAGGCCGCTCCCTCTGGTGTAGCCCGGGGTCTTCAGACCCCGGGAATCGCAGGCCCTAGACCCCGGGGATCGCAGGCCCTAGACCCCGGGGATCGCAGGCCCTGGACCCCGGGAATCGCCGGTCTTCAGACCCCGGGAATCGCAGGCCCTAGACCCCGGGGACCGCGGGTCTGAAGACCCGCGGCTACATCCGGCGGGGCATCCGGACGTCGCGCCCGGTCCGGGGCACCGCGGGCCGCCCCCGACAGCGCGTCCGAGGCGGCCGCCGCCCGCCTACATCGCCGGCCGTGGCGTCTTCGCCGTGCTCGGCGGCAGGATGGGATACACCACCTTCGGCTGGTCGCCGGTGAGCGCGCGCAGGAAGTCGGCGATGCGCCCGGCTTCCTCATCGGTGAGCGTCTGCCCCAGCTGGCTGTCGCCCATGATGGCGACGGCCTGCGCCAGGTCCCACACCTCCCCCGAGTGGAAGTAGGGCGCCGTCAGCGCGACGTTGCGCAGCGGCGACGCGCGGAAGACGTACTCGTCGCTCGCCGTCTTCGTCACCTGGAAGCGTCCCTTGTCGTTGGGGGGCAGGATCTCGGCGCCCGGCCGCTTCTGCACCCCGAAGGGGTAGTAGGCCTCTCCGCCGACGTTCATGCCGCCGTGGCAGGCGACGCAGCCCTTCACGACGAACAGCCGCAGCCCCTGCTGCTCGTGGGCCGACAGCGCCTGGACGTCGCCCTTCAGGAAGCGGTCGAAGGGCGCGTTGGGCGTGATGAGCGTGGCCTCGAACGCCTCGATGGCCGCCGCCATGTTGTCGAAGGTCACCGGGTCGGCCTGCCCGGGGAACGCCTTGCGGAAGCGCTCGACGTACTCGGGCATGCTCAGCAGGGTCTCGACCACGCGCGCGGGCGTGTTGTTCATCTCCACGGAGGCCTGCACCGGGCCCTTCGCCTGCTCCTCGAGGTCCTTCGCGCGGCCGTCCCAGAACTGCGCGGTGTTGAACACCGCGTTGAGCACGGTGGGCGCGTTGCGGGGGCCCTTCTGCCAGCCGTGGCCGATGGACGTGGGCACGTTGTCGGCGCCGCCGGTGCCGATGGCGTGGCAGGTGTTGCAGGTGATGATGCCGCTCTTCGAGAGCCGCGGCTCGAAGTAGAGCATCGCGCCCAGCGTCACCTTCTCGGGCGTCAGTTGGTTGTCGGGAAGGTCGGGGGGATGGGCCGGGATCGGCTTGAAGTACTCCAGGGCCTGCTGCTGCAGGTCGCTCTGGGTGCCGGCGCCCACGGTGGCCAGGGCCACCAGCGCGAGCGTCGTGGCCAGCACGCGGATGGTACGCACGTCGGAACCTCCTCGTTCGGGGGCGAGGGGCGCGATCGTCGCCGGCGGCGCCGGAGGCAACCGCTGCCATGTTACTGCCGCCGGGCGCCGGCCGGGCCCGATCCACTACACTTTTCCCATGTCGATTGCCGCCACCGTCACCGCCGCCCTGCTCACGATGGCCGCCGCGCAACCCGCGCCACGCTGCTCGGCCGAGGAGGGCCGGGGACTGCCCGGGCCGTGGGGGCTCACGGTGTGCGAGCGCGCGACCCGCGTCACGGTGGTGATGTACGACGAGCCGCAGCCAGGCGTACGGGCGGTGGCCGTGGCGTCCGACGGCGCGCTCGGGCGCGCCGGCCTGGCGGCCGGTGACGTGATCTACCAGGTGGCCGGGATACGGGTGTCCACCGGCGCCGACGTGGTGGCCGCCATCGGCAGTCCCGACCGTGCCCACGGCCTCACCGTGAGCTTCTGGCGCAACGGCAAGCCCTACCTCGTCCGCGTTTGGAGCCCGGGCTCCTGACGCGCGCGCCTCGCGGGCCGGTACTTCGGGCTTGCGCCGGCCGCGTGCCGGGTGTATCCCGTGAAGGTGTGCGGCGGACCCCCCAGCGGGACGCCTCCGCCCGCACGCGGGAGGGCCGAGCCATGTTCGAGGCCGCCGCGGCGTACCTGCTGCCGCACCCGCCCATCATCGTCCCCGCCGTGGGCCGCGAGGACCTGCGGCGCTGCCGGCGCACCAACGACGCGTGCCGCGAGGTGGCCGCGCGCATCGTCGCCCGCGCACCGGCCCGCCTCGTGCTGGCGTCGCCGCACGCCCCCCAGGGCGACCGCGGCGGGTCGGTCTACGTCACCCCCCGGCTGGCCGGATCCCTCGGCCGGTTCGGGGTGCCGTCGGTGCGCGTGGACCTGCCGTCCGATGCCGAGGCGGTCGCGCGCCTGCGGGCGGGCGCCGGCCGCTGGACCGGCATCGACGCGCCGCTGGACCACGGCGCCCTGGTGCCGCTGTGGTTCCTCGTCGAGGCCGGGTGGGCCGGCCCCACCACCGTGGTCGGGCTGCCCGGGCGCGACGACCGCGACGTGCTCGTCCGGGCCGGCGACGCGCTCGCCGCGGCGCTCGACGGGCTCGCCGGCCCCGTCGTGCTGGTCGCGAGCGGCGACATGTCCCACCGGGTGCTGCCGGGTGCGCCGGCAGGCTACGACCCCAGCGCCGCCGCGTTCGACCTGGCCTGCCGCGACGCCATCGCGCAGGGCGACTTCACGGCCCTCGCCGCGCTCGGTGACAGTTGGCGCGCCGCCGCCGCCGAGGACGTCGTCGCCCCCGTGACGATGGTGGCCGCGGCGTGCGGGTTCGACGGGCGCGGGGCGGCCGTCGTGAGCTACGAGCACCCGTTCGGCGTGGGCTACCTCGTGGCCGTGCTGCACGAGGCCGCCGGGGGCGCGGCATGACCACCGTCGTGGCGGCGCGCGCCTGGCACCACGCGTTGCCCGACGGGCGCCTGCAGTGCGACCTGTGCCCCCGCGCCTGCCGGCTGCGGGACGGACAGGACGGTTTCTGCGCGATCCGCCGGCGGATCGCCGACGACATCGTCCTCACTGCCTACGGCCGCAACACCGGCTTCTGCGTCGACCCCATCGAGAAGAAGCCGCTCTATCACTTCCTGCCGGGCTCGCACACCCTGTCGTTCGGCACGGTGGGCTGCAACCTGGCGTGCCGCTACTGCCAGAACTGGCACGTCAGCCGCGCGCGCGCGGCCGGTGCGCTGCCCCAGCCGGCGACACCGGCCGCCGTGGCCCGCGCCGCGATCGGCGCGCGGTGCCCGTCGGTGGCCTTCACCTACAACGAGCCGATCGTGTGGGCCGAGTACGCGATCGACACGGCGCACGCCTGCCGCGAGGCGGGACTGGGCACGGTGGCGGTGACCGCCGGCTACATCGGCGCGCGGGCGAGGAGCGCGTTCTTCGGCGCGATGGACGCCGCCAACGTCGACCTCAAGGGCTTCTCGCCAGACTTCTACCGCGACGTCTGCCTGGCCGGCCGCCACGCCTTCCACGTGGTGCTCGACACGTTGGCCTGGCTCAGGCACGAGTCGCGCGTGTGGTTCGAGATCACCACGTTGCTCGTGCCCGGGCTCAACGACGGCGACGCCGGGATCGCCGCGCAGTGCCGGTGGATCGCCGAGACGCTCGGCCCCGACGTGCCGCTGCACTTCACGGCGTTCCACCCGGCCTTCCGCATGGACGACCTGCCGCCGACCCCCGTCTCGACACTGGCGCGCGCGCGCCGCATCGCCGGCGACCACGGCCTGCGCTTCGTCTACGGCGGCAACGTCGCCGACCGGGAGGCGCAGTCGACGCGGTGCCCCTCGTGCCACACGCTGTTGGTGGAACGCGTCGGGTTCTCGGCGTTCCCGCGCGGGCTGGCCGCTGGTGGGCGCTGCGCCGGCTGCGGCGCCCTGGTTCCCGGGCGCTACGGCGGGTGAGGGCCACGCCGTGCCGGAACGCGCGGCGGCCGGCGCCGCGGACACGCCGCCACGCCGCCCAACCCAAGGCCCTGCCGGCCTGTCAAAGTGTGAGCATCGCGCGTTCGTCCTGCCAGCGGGGCGTCGCGCCGCACGTCGCGATCTGCCTCCTCGCGCCGCGCCCCTGACGCCATGTCCACACACCCAGTTCTCGCGCTGCTGTTGGTCGCCTCCGCGGGCCTCGTCCTCGAGGCCGCGCCTCCGGAGGCCCAGGCCACGTGGCGGTCAGCCGAGCTGACCATCGACGGCAACGACACCGACTGGCCGGACGCGGCCCCCGTGCTGATCGCGGGCGGACTCGCGGCGAGCGTCGCCAACGACGAGGAGTACCTCTACTTGCGGGTGCGGGCCACGGATCGCCTCGCCGCGGCCCGCCTGCTCTACGGGGGACTCACCGTCTGGATCGATCGGAACGGCGGGGAGAAGAGGAGCGTCGGCGTGAGGTATCCGGTCGGCACCCGGCTGCCCGATCCAGCAAGTCGTCGCGGCGGTCAGGGGAACGCCGGGCCGCTCGACGCGCCCTCGTCCACGGACCCGGCGGCTACGGCTGGCCAGAGGAACGGCGCGTCGCGGCCGCTGCCGGATCCCGGCGAGATCGTGCCCGCGCGGGTCGAGTTCCTCGGCCCCGGCAAGGGTGACGTGCGGTCGCTGGTCGTGGAGCATCTCCCGGCGGGTGTCGCGGTCGGCCTCGCGCGGGTCCAGGACGCCCTTGTCTACGAACTGCGCCTGCCGCTGGTGACGTCTCCCGATCGGCCGGTGGCCGTGGGCGCGTCACCGGGCGCGCGTCTCGGTGTGGGCCTCGAGACCGGAAAGATCGAGCGGCCCGCGGCGCGGGATCGGCCGGGCGGTGGATTGGGTGGTGGCCGAGCCGGCGGCCGGCGCGGTGGCATGGGCCGCCCCGGCGGAGGCGACCGGCGGGAAGGCGCGGCGCAGGCGCGCGATCTGTTCACGCCCGTGAAGGCGTGGGCCCGCGTGCAGCTGGCGCAGCCACGGTAGCGGCGCGTCCACGGACCCGCGGCCGGCACTGCGAGTCGAAGGACTCGGTCGTCGCCCGCCGGGGCACGTGGCGCGGACCGGCCTCAGTTCACCACGAACACCGACGTCTCGAACCCGCCTGGCGCCGTCCACCGCACGCGTGTCACGCCGGGGCCGCGGAGCGGCTTCGCGTACACCAGCACTTCTTCGGCGGCGGGGCCCCCCTGCTCGACGAGGCGCCGCGCCACCGGGTCGGCGACGCCGGGGTCGGTGGCCACCAGTCGCACGATGGTGATGCCCTGGATCTCGAGGCTCGACACGATGTGCCAGGGGCCGAAGGTCTCGTTGCCGAACCAGCACTCCAGCGCGTCGGAGCCCCGCAGGTCCGCCATCGCCTGGGGAGGGCAGTCGGGGAGGCCGAGGCGCACCTCCGGCGCGAGGGGCGCCTGGTCGGCCGCGTCGGGTTCCGGAGCGGGCGCGACAACGCGAGGCGCCACCGGTGCCGGCGAGATGCGCAGCCACGGGCCGGCCACGATGGCGAGGACGAGGCCGAGAAGGACGATGGAGGCGACGGTGAGTGAGCGCATGTCGGGGCAGGGGACGTGAGTGGCCGGGGCGGGGCCGCCCGGCGGCGCGGGACTGGCCCATAATACGCCCCCGATGCCGACCCCACGCCGTACGCTTCCCCGTCACGCGCTCCTGCTGGCCGCCCTCGCCGCCGCGGTGGCCGTCGCCGCGCCGCGTGCGCAGCAACCCGCCACCGCGCCGGCCGCGCCGTCCACCGAGTACGTCCGCGCCCACTACACGAAGTTCGAGTACCGCATCCCGATGCGGGACGGCGTGCGGCTGTTCACGTCGGTCTACGTGCCCAAGACGTGCCCGGCACCCTACCCGATCCTGCTGAACCGCACGCCGTACTCGGTGTCGCCCTACGGCGCCGACTCCTACCGCGCCTCGATCGGGCCCTCCGAGAAGGCCATGCGGGACGGCTTCATCGTCGTCTACCAGGACGTCCGCGGGCGCTACATGTCCGAGGGGACGTGGGTGGAGGTGCGGCCGCACACTCCCCGCAAGCGCGCGCCGCAGGACGTGGACGAGAGCACCGACACGTGGGACACGATCGAGTGGCTCGTGAAGCACGTGCCGTGCAACAACGGGCGCGTGGGCACGTGGGGCGTGTCCTACCCGGGCTTCTACGTGTCGGCCGGCATGATCGACGCGCACCCCGCCCTGAAGGCCGCTTCGCCGCAGGCGCCGGTCACCGACTACTACCTCGGCGACGACTCGTTCCACAACGGCGCGTTCATGCTGGCCGCCAACTTCGGCTTCTACGCGTCGTTCAAGCCGCACGAGGGCGAGCCGTCGCCGCCGAAGGGCCGCACGCCGTTCGACTACGGCACGCCGGACGGCTACCAGTTCTACCTAGGGCTGGGGCCCCTGCGGGCCGGCGCGGCCCGGTACGGCCTGAACGCGAATCCCTACTGGGTGCTCAACCTGGATCACACCACCTACGACGACTTCTGGAAGGCGCGGTCGATCTGGCGGCACTTCCGCGACGTCACGCCCGCGGTGCTGACGGTGGGCGGCTGGTTCGACGCCGAGGACCTGATGGGACCCCTGCGCACCTTCCGCGAGATCGCCGCCCACAGCCCCGGGACCAGCAACCGGATCGTCATGGGGCCGTGGACGCACGGCGGCTGGTCGCGCGGCGAGGGCACGCGCGTGGGCAACGTCGACGTCGGGCAGAAGACGGGCGAGTACTACCGCGAGCAGATCGAGTTCGCGTTCTTCTCCGAGGTGCTGAAGGACAGGAAGGTGCGCGACCTGCCCGTCGCGTCGATGTTCGAGACCGGCACCAACCGCTGGCGCGAGTTCGACGCGTGGCCGCCGGCAGCGGCGGCGCCGCGCACGTTCTACCTCGGCGCGAACGGGACGCTCGGCACGCAGGCGCCGGCCGACGCCGAGGCGGTCG
>JADHED010001981.1_pt1 | contig 15454 bp, 11 predicted proteins | sample 8952041 | NCBI WGS metagenome assembly JADHED01 (sample SAMN16124423, study PRJNA663239) | bioreactor sludge metagenome | isolation source: sludge (control) | place: India:Bengaluru | collected 2018-09-08
TGCCCATGGGCGAACTCACCCACCTGCTGCGCAGCAAGGCCGTGCTGATGCCGGGTGTGACGGTGCAACTCGTCAATGAGAAAACCCGCGACACACAAACTTGGCAGTACAAGGGCGGCCTGCGCGACTACCTGATGCAGACGCTGAACGGCGACCCGGTGATCCCGCTGTTTGAAGGCGAGGGTTTTGCCGACCGCAACAACGAGAGTTTTGCCGAAGGCGAGGGCGCCGCCTGGGCCGTGGCCTTCACGGAAGACGGCCAGCCCGTGCGCGAGAGCTACGTCAACCTGATCCCCACCAGCGCAGGCGGCACGCACGAAAGCGGCCTGCGCGACGGACTGTTCAACGCGGTCAAGAGCTTCATCGAGCTGCACAGCCTGTTGCCCAAGGGCGTCAAGCTGCTGCCCGAGGACGTGTTTGCGCGCGCCAGCTACGTGCTGTCGGCCAAGGTGCTGGACCCGCAGTTCCAGGGCCAGATCAAGGAGCGCCTGAACTCGCGCGACGCGGTGCGCCTGGTCAGCGGCTTTGTGCGCCCGGCGCTGGAGCTGTGGCTGAACCAGCACGTGGAATACGGCAAGAAGCTCGCCGAGCTGGCCATCAAGGCCGCGCAGACGCGCCAGAAGGCAGGCCAGAAGGTCGAAAAGCGCAAGGGCTCCGGCGTGGCCGTGCTGCCGGGCAAGCTCACCGACTGTGAAAGCCGTGACATCGCCCACAACGAAGTGTTCCTGGTCGAGGGCGACTCGGCCGGCGGCAGCGCCAAGATGGGCCGCGACAAGGAAAGCCAGGCCATCCTGCCGCTGCGCGGCAAGGTGCTCAACACCTGGGAGGTGGAGCGCGACCGTCTGTTTGCCAACAACGAAATCCACGACATCTCGGTAGCGATTGGCGTGGACCCGCATGGCCCCAACGACACGCCTGACCTGAGCGGTCTGCGCTACGGCAAGGTCTGCATCCTGTCCGACGCGGACGTGGACGGCTCGCACATCCAGGTGCTGCTGCTCACGCTGTTCTTCCGCCATTTTCCCAAGCTCATCGAGGCCGGCCACATCTACGTGGCGCGCCCGCCGCTGTTCCGCGTGGACGTGCCCGCCCGTGGCAAGAAGCCCGCCGCCAAGATGTATGCGCTGGACGACGGCGAGCTGGCCGCCATCCTGGACAAGGCTGAAAAAGACGGCGTGCCGCGCGAGAAGTGCCAGATCAGCCGCTTCAAGGGCCTGGGCGAGATGAACGCCGAGCAGCTGTGGGAAACCACGCTCAACCCCGACACCCGCCGCCTGCTGCCCGTGCAGCTGGGCGACATGGACTTTGCCGCCACCGAGGGGCTGATCACCAAGCTCATGGGCAAGGGCGAAGCCGCCGCGCGCCGCGAGCTGATGGAGCTGCATGGCGATGCGGTCGAGGTCGATATCTGAAGAGCAGCGTCATACGCACCCGAGCCGCCTGCCATGACCTCATTTCGCCAAATTGGCCGCTTGCGCTGGTATGTATTGGGTTGTTTGCTCTGTTTTTTGCAGCAGACGGCCCATGCAGATCTGTGGGCGCATGTGGATGAGCGTGGCGTGACGCACTTTGCGGCGGAGCAGGTCGATGCGCGCTACCAGCTGTTTTTTCGCGGCAACGACTTTGACTCCACGCGCGATGCACCGGCCAGTGCCTCGCCCATGCCCTATGCGCTGCCCGCAGCGGGCGCGCGCCTGCTGGCGTTTTTCGACATTGCGCCCGATTACAAGCGCGTCAAGCACCACCTGCGCGCTGCGTCAAGCCAACACGGCGTGGACTACGAATTGCTGCAGGCAGTGATCGCTACCGAGTCCGGCTTTGACGCCACCGCCGTATCGCCCAAGGGCGCCGTGGGCCTGATGCAGGTGATGCCCGCCACAGCCAGCCGCTTTGGCGTGAGTGCGGACAAGAAGCGCACGGTGGAGCAAAAACTGGCCGACCCCGCCGTGAACGTACCCACCGGCACCCGTTACCTGCGGCATCTGCTGGACCTGTTCCCCGGCCGCATGGACCTGGCCGTGGCCGCCTACAACGCCGGCGAAGGCGCCGTGCAAAAGGCGGGCAACCAAGTCCCGGCCTTTAAGGAAACCCAAAACTACGTGCGCACTGTGCTGGGCCTGTACTCCCAGCTCAAGCCGCCAGCGCCCGTGCTGACACAGCGCGCCCTGCCGGGCCGTGTGCGCATGGAGCTGACGGGCGGCGCGCAGAACCGGGGCAACCTGCCGCCCACCCAGGTGGCACAGACCCGCAGCGCGCCGCAGACCGCGTTTGAACCCTTACCGACGATTCCGAACGAATGAGCGCTAACGAATGAGCGACCAACCCACTCTTGATTTCACGACCGCAGGCGATGACGGGGGCGACTCCCTGGGCCTGGCGGGCTATGCCCAGCGCGCCTACCTTGAATACGCACTGTCGGTCGTCAAGGGCCGTGCGCTGCCCGATGTGTGCGACGGCCTCAAGCCCGTGCAGCGACGCATCTTGTATTCGATGGACCGCATGGGGCTGGGCTACAGCGGCCCCACGCGCAACACGGCTGCCAAGCCCGTCAAGAGCGCCCGCGTGGTGGGCGATGTGCTGGGCCGCTTCCACCCCCACGGTGACCAGTCGGCCTACGACGCACTGGTGCGCATGGCGCAGGACTTTGCCCAGCGCTACCCCCTCATCGACGGCCAGGGCAACTTCGGCAGCCGCGACGGTGACGGCGCTGCGGCCATGCGGTACACGGAAGCCCGCCTGTCGCGCATCACCAGTCTGCTGCTCGACGAAATCGACGAAGGCACGGTCGATTTCATGCCCAACTACGACGGCAGCACCGAAGAACCCCGCCAGCTGCCCGCCCGCCTGCCGTTTGCGCTGCTCAACGGCGCCAGCGGTATTGCCGTGGGCTTGGCCACCGAGATCCCCAGCCACAACCTGCGCGAGATTGCCGATGCTTGTGTGGCGCTCATCAAGACGCCATCGCTCAGCCAGGACGAGCTGCTGGCCATCGTGCCCGGCCCGGACTACCCCGGCGGCGGCCAGATCATCAGCAGCCCCGGCGACATTGCCGACGCCTACCGCACGGGCCGTGGCAGCCTCAAGGTGCGCGCGCGCTGGAAGATCGAGGACATGGCGCGCGGCCAGTGGCAGCTGGTGGTCAACGAACTGCCGCCCGGCGTGAGCACCCAGCGCGTGCTGGAAGAAATCGAAGAGATCACCAATCCCAAGGTCAAGGCTGGCAAGAAGGCGCTGACGCAGGAGCAGACGCAACTCAAGGCCAGCATGCTGGCCGTGCTGGACGTGGTGCGCGACGAATCAAGCAAGGACGCGCCCGTGCGCCTGGTGTTCGAGCCCAAGACGGGCAAGACCCCGCAGCAGGAGCTGATCACCGCGCTGCTGGCCCACACCAGCCTGGAGACCTCGGCGCCCATCAACCTGACCATGGTGGGGCTGGACGGCAAGCCCGTGCAGAAGTCGCTGCGTCAGATGCTGGAAGAGTGGATCGCCTTCCGCCAGACCACCATCACCCGCCGCAGCCAGCACCGTCTGAACAAGGTGCTGGACCGCATCCACATCCTCGAAGGGCGGCAGCTGGTGCTGCTCAACATCGACGAGGTGATTGCCATCATCCGCCAGGCCGAAGACCCCAAGGCCGCGCTGATTGCACGCTTTAACCTCAGCGACCGTCAGGCCGAGGACATCCTCGAAATCCGCCTGCGCCAGCTCGCACGGCTTGAAGCCATCAAGATCGAGCAGGAGCTGAAAGAACTGCGAGACAGCCAGGGCAAGCTGGAAGACATCCTGAACAACCCCGGCTCGCTGCGCCGCACCATGGTGAAAGAGATCGAGGCCGACGCCAAGACCTTTGCCGACGCGCGCCGCACGCTCATCCAGGCCGAGAAAAAGGCGGTGGCCGAAGTGAAGGTGGTGGACGAGCCCGTCACGGTGGTCGTTTCGCAAAAGGGCTGGGTGCGCGCCCGCACTGGCCACGGTCACGAGGCCGCCAGCTTTGCCTTCAAGGCGGGCGACGGGCTGTACGGCACGTTTGAATGCCGCACGGTCGATACCTTGCTGGCCTTTGGCAGCAACGGCCGCGTGTACTCGGTGGCCGTGTCGCTGCTGCCGGGCGCGCGGGGTGACGGCCAGCCCGTGACCACGCTGATTGAGCTGGAAGCGGGCACGCAGTTGCTGCACTACTTTGCGGGGCCCGCCAACGCCACGCTGCTGTTGTCCAACTCGGGCGGCTACGGCTTTCTGGCAGCGGTGGAGAACATGGTCTCGCGCCAGAAGGGCGGCAAGGCCTTCATCACCCTGGGCGAGGGCGAAACCGTGTGCGTGCCCTCGCACGCCGCAGGCGGCACGGGCAGCAAGCCGGTGGTGCCCGCCACGCATGTGGCCTGCGCCTCCACGGGCGGGCGCATCCTTACGTTCGAGATCACCGAGCTGAAAACCATGGCCAACGGCGGCCGGGGGCTGATGCTGATCGACCTGGAAGACAAGGACCAGCTCGCAGGCGCGGCCGCCTATACGCGCAGCATCCGCCTGGACGGCATTGGCCGGGGCGGCAAGCAGCGCGACGAAACGCTGGAGATCCGCAGCCTGAACAACGCCCGCGCCGCACGCGGCCGCAAGGGCAAGGCGGCGGACCTGGGCTTCAAGCCCCAGGCGGTAACACGGGTCGAGTAACAGCGGCTCGCGCAAGGCTTCTGGCGTTCTTTGCCGCGTCCTGCGGCCATGTCCCTGCTGCAGCATTGCCTCTGGCGCAGCGCTCGGCCGGGGCCATCTCGCTGCGTTTTTTCGCCGCTCCAAGCGTCGTCACTGCCGCTGGAGCGGGATGCGCGAAACGCGTTTGACGCACCCTGCGCCTTTGGCTGCGTGCCCAGTGGCGCTTGGGGATGACCCTCATGCGGCCGCTCCTGGTTTGTGCAATTGTTGGAAAGCGTGCAACATCTCGTGACAAACACACTCCAGGAGACCTCCATGCCTAAACAATTGAGGATGGCCCACAAGCTGTGGCTGGCTGTGATTCTGATCGTGGTCATGCTGGTCGCCGTGGTGGGGTTTGCGGCCCATCGCTCGGCCAAAGTGCAAGCCCAGGCCGATGCCGTGAGCAAGGAGATGGAGGCGCGGGTGCAGGCCGCCCTGCGCTGGTCGGGGTTGACCGAAACCAATGCCGCACGCACCCAGGCGCTGATCGTGAGCAACGACCCGGCGGTGGAGGCCGAGTTCAAGGATGTCATTGCGGCCACCTCGGCCCAGATCAGCGAGGTGCAGAAGTCGCTGGAATCCATGGCCCTGTCCGACGCTGACAAGGCCCAGATGAACAAGATCGCTGCCGCCCGCAAGACCATGATCGACCTGCGTGGCGAGGCCCGCAAGCTCAAGGGCGACGGCCAGCAAGACCAAGCCGTGACGTTGATCAATCAGAAGTACAACCCGTCCGTAGTGGCCTACCTCACGGCACTGCGCGAGTTCGTGGCCCAGCAGCAGAAGAACGCCGCAGACACGCAGGCAGCCATGGCGGCCGAGCGCATGCTCACCGTCAAGATCGCGGCGGTGGCCGTGGCCCTCCTTCTGCTGGCCATCATCGTGGGGGCGTACTACCTGATCGGCAGCATCCAGCGGCCGCTGGCGCAGGCCCATGGCCTGGCCGAGCGCATTGCAGGCGGCGACCTGAGCCAGCAAGAGTCCGTCACGCGCGGTGACGAGTTTGGCGACCTGTTGCGCTCGCTCTATGCCATGAGCAACGCCCTGGGGCGCATGGTGCACCAGGTGCGCCAGAGCACGGACAGCATCGCCATCGCCAGCGCCGAGATCGCGACGGGCAACCAGGACCTGTCGGCCCGCACCGAGCAGACCTCCAGCAACCTGCAGGAGACGGCGGCCGCGATGGAGGAGTTCACCAGCACCATCCAGCAGAGCGCGGGCAGCGCCCAGAAGGCCAGCAGCCTGGCTGCGGGCGCCACCGGCGTGGCCCGCCGGGGCGGCGAGGTGGTGACGCAGGTGGTGGCCACCATGGAAGACATCAACCACAGCAGCAAGAAGATCGCGGACATCATCGGTGTGATTGACGGCATTGCGTTCCAGACCAACATCCTGGCGCTGAACGCGGCGGTGGAGGCCGCGCGGGCTGGCGAGCAGGGGCGTGGTTTTGCCGTGGTGGCCAGCGAGGTGCGCAGCTTGGCCCAGCGCAGCGCCGAGGCGGCCAAGGAGATCAAGCAGCTCATCAGCGCGTCGGTCGAGAAGGTGGAGACTGGCTCGCGCCTGGTGTCTGACGCGGGCACGACCATGACCGACATCGTGCAGTCGGTGCAGCGCGTGACCGACATGATCGGCGAAATCACGGCCGCATCGTCCGAGCAGAGCGCGGGGGTGTCGCAGGTCAACAAGGCGATCAGCAACCTGGACCAGATGACCCAGCAGAACGCCGCGCTGGTGGAGGAAAGCGCCGCAGCTGCGCAGAGCCTGCGCGAACAGGCCGACCATCTGGCGCGCGAGTTGTCCATGTTCAAGGTGAACGCCGCCAGCTACGGGCCAGCCCAGGCCGCCATCGGTGCGGCACGCGGTGCCGCCAAGGTCACCGCCAGCCTGTCTCCGGCCCGCGCAGCTTCTGCGCCTGCCGCTGGCGGTACTACCGCTTCAGCGGCCCGCATCGGCACCACCAGCGCTTCTGCCGCTCTGGCCAAGGCGCCTGCTCCCTCATCGGTCGCCAAGACAGGGAGCCAGAAAAACGCGAAGCAGGGCGCTACGGCGGGAGCCGAGGAGGACTGGGAATCCTTCTGACGGGTGCTGGGATCGCACCGGTTTCGAGTCAGCGCGCACGGATCCTTTTTCGCAACACAGTGGTGGAGCTGGTGGACCGGAACAAAAAAACCCTTGGCAGCGATGCCAAGGGCTTTCTGCTGGAGGGCCGAAGGTCAGGCCAGTTCAGCGATCAGTTCGATCTCCACGCATGCACCCATGGGGATCTGGGCCACGCCAAAGGCGCTGCGGGCATGCACGCCCTTTTCGCCAAACACCTGGCCCAGCAGTTCGCTGGCCCCGTTGGTCACCAGGTGCTGCTCGGTGAAATCGCCCGTGGAGTTCACCAGGCTCATCACCTTAACGATGCGCTTGACGCGGTTCAGGTCGCCACCGCAGGCGGCTTGCAGCGTGCCCATCAGGTCGATGGCGACGGCACGTGCGGCCTGCTTGCCTTCTTCGGTGCCGATGTCACGGCCGAACTGTGCGGCCCAGGGCTTGCCGTCCTTGCGGGCGATGTGACCGCTCAGAAACACCTGGTTGCCGGTCTGCACATAAGGCACGTAGGCGGCGGCGGGCACCGACACGGGGGGCAGGGTGATGTTGAGTTCTTTCAGCTTGTCGTAAACGCTCATGGTGGTCCTCGTTAGGAAGTGCGGGTGGATAGACGAGGGCAGCCTGGTGCGCAGGCCGCCGAGCGAGGTAAGTGTTACACAGCGCCTCGCCCCCGCGCCGATGGGGCAGGCCCTGGCGGCGCATTAGCATCAGTGCATGTCCGCCATAAGCGCCTCTAATGCCGCGCCACTGTCCGCCACAGGCCAGGGGGTGGAGGGGCCGTTGCCCCCGCGTCCGTGGCTGTTGCCCGCTGTGTTGTTGGGCGTGGTGGCCGGGGCTGCGCTACAGCTGCAGCAGCCCGCGCTGTGGTCTGCTGCAGCCTATGGCTGGATGTTGACGGCTGGCCTGCTGCTGGGCGGTGGTGCAGTGGCGGCCGCGCGGCGGCACCCCGGGCTGCGCCGGGCTCGCAGTGTGATCGCCATGTCGCCCTGGCTGATGTTGCTGGCGGGGGCGCTGGCCATGGTTGGTGGCACCGGCCTGCGGGCCGTGGCCTACCAGGCCCAGGCGTTGCCTGCCGCACTGGAGGGCAAGGACCTGCGCATCACCGGCGTGGTGGCCGCCATGCCGCAGGTCAACGAGGCAGGAACCCGCTGGCGCATGGTGGTGGAGTCCGCAACGCTGCAGGGCACACCCGTGGCCATGTCGCCGCAGATCGACGTGGCTTGGTATGGCGGCGCCTTTGGCGGTGGGGGCGAGGTGCTGGACCTGCAACGCCAGCCCGCACCCGTGCGTGCTGGCGAGCGGTGGCAGATCACCGTGCGCCTGAAGGCGCCCCATGGCCTGCGCAACCCGCACGGCTTTGACTACGAGCTGTGGATGTGGGAGCAAGGCGTGCAAGCCACTGGCTATGTGCGCGCTGGCCCCAAGGACGAGCCACCGGTGCGTGTGGCCGCCACCTGGCAGGTCCCGGTGGAGCAGCTGCGCCAGCGCGTGCGGGACGCCATCCTGGAGCGTCTGGTGTTTGGGCAAGATGGCTCGGGCAGTGACTCCCCCGATACCACCCGCACACGCACTGCAGGCGTGGTGGCGGCACTGGTCACAGGCGACCAGCGCGCCATCGACCGTGCAGACTGGGATGTGTTCCGCGCCACCGGGGTGGCCCACCTCATGAGCATTTCGGGCCTCCACATCACGCTGTTTGCCTGGCTGGCAGCGTTGGTGGTGAGGGCGCTGTGGCGGCGCTCGCCCCGGCTGAGCCTCGCGTTGCCAGCGCAGTCTGCCGCGCTGATGTCGGGTGTGTTGCTGGCCACGGCCTACGCGCTGTTCAGCGGCTGGGGCGTGCCCGCGCAGCGCACCGTGACCATGCTGGCCATCGTGGGGCTGCTGCAGCTGAGCGGGCGCCGCTGGCCCTGGCCGCAGGTGTGGCTGCTGGCTTGCGGGTCCGTGGTGTTGCTGGACCCGTGGGCGTTGGCGCAGGCAGGCTTCTGGCTGAGCTTTGTCGCAGTGGGCGTGCTGTTTGCTACTAATCCGATAGCTGCTGGGGTAGGTAGTACTAGCGCTACAGGCCGTTTTTATGCCTTGGTACGTGAACAATGGGTGGTCACGCTCGCGCTCACGCCCCTGGGCTTGCTACTGTTTGGCCAGGTGTCGCTGGTGGGTTTTGTGGCCAACCTGGCGGCCATCCCCTGGGTCACGCTGGTGGTCACGCCGCTGGCGCTGGGCGGGGTGTTGTGGGCGCCGTTGTGGAGCGCAGCAGCCCTCAGCCTGCAGCCGTTCACTGCGTTGCTGCAGTGGCTGGCGCAGTGGCCCTGGGCCGCCGTGTTTTTGCCCGCAGCGCCGCGGTGGGCGGGCGTGGCGGCGGTGGCTGGGGGCGCGCTGCTTGCCATGCGCCTGCCCTGGCGCCTGCGTTTGCTGGCGCTGCCCTTGCTGCTGCCGGTGTTGTGGTGGCAGCCCGCGAGGCCTGCAGCGGGGCAGTTTGAGCTGCTGGCCGCCGACATCGGCCAGGGCAACGCCGTGCTGGTGCGCACGGCCACGCACACCCTGCTGTATGACGCGGGGCCGCGCTTCAGCCGCGAGAGCGATGCGGGCCACCGCGTGCTGGTGCCGCTGCTGCGGGCGCTGGGCGAGCAGGTGGATGTGCTCATGCTCAGCCACCGCGATGCCGACCACACGGGCGGCGCAGCGGCCGTGCTGGCCCAGCAGCCCCGCGCCGAACTCACCGGCTCCATCGAGGCCGAACACGCCCTGCAGGCCCTGCGCACTAGCCGCCCCTGTCTGGCGGGCCAGCGTTGGGAATGGGATGGTGTGGTGTTTGAGGTGCTGCATCCTCTGCCTGGCGACGAAGCCCCAGGGGCGGCCAAGCCACCGCGCCCCAATGCGCTCAGCTGCGTGTTGCGCATTTCCGCCGCAGGCACCGAGGGCGTGTCAGCCTTGCTGGTAGGAGACATCGAAGCACCGCAGGAGCAGGCCCTGCTGGCGCGTGGCGCACCGGTGCGGGCTGACTTGCTGCTGGTGCCCCACCACGGCAGCAAGACCTCGTCGTCGGCGGCTTTTCTGGAGGCTGTCCAGCCGCGCACCGCTTTGGTGCAGGCTGGTTATCGCAACCGCTTCGGTCATCCGGCGCCAGATGTGCTGCAGCGCTACCGCGCACGACAGATCGCGGTGGTGGAGTCCTCGCGCTGCGGGGCGGCCTGGTGGTCCTCGTCACAACCTGGGAAGGTGGCCTGCGAACGCGACACCGGCGAGCACTACTGGCAGCACCGCATCGTGCCACGGGACGACTGAATCGGGGCCCATGGCGTAGCGCCGTCAGGGGTGTTGTGCGGCGGCGGGCTCACAACTTGCTATCCTGATCGCAGGAGGCCCGTTCATGCAGAAATTTGACGAGATGTACGCCATGCTGCCGTTTGATGGCAGCGACGTGCGGGAACACTACAAGCGCTATGCGCAATGGTTGAGCAAACAGCCCCCTGACGTGATGCAGGCCCGCAGGGCCGAAGCCGAAATGATCTTCCGGCGCGTGGGCATCACCTTCGCCGTGTACGGCGCCAAGGACGAGGGCGGCGCGGGCAACGAGCGGTTGATTCCTTTCGACCTGATCCCCCGCATCATCCCGGCCCACGAGTGGGCCAGCATGCAGCAGGGGCTGGTGCAGCGCGTCACGGCGCTCAACCGCTTCATCCACGACGTGTACCACGGCCAGGACATCATCCGCGCAGGCATCGTGCCTGCCGATCTCATCCTGAACAACGCGCAGTACCGCCCCGAGATGGCCGGCGTGCACGTGCCGCAAGACATCTACGCGCACATCGCTGGCATCGACATCGTGCGCGCCCCCGATGCCCAGGGCAACGGCGAGTACTACGTGCTCGAAGACAACCTGCGCGTACCCAGCGGCGTGAGCTACATGCTCGAAAACCGCAAGATGATGATGCGGCTGTTCCCCGAGCTGTTCAGCCTGCACAAGGTGGCGCCCGTGGCGCACTACCCCGACATGCTGCTCGAAACCCTGCGCGCCAGCGCTCCCGCCACGGCCGACGAGCCCACGGTGGTGGTGCTCACGCCCGGCATGCACAACAGCGCCTACTTCGAGCATGCCTTCCTCGCCCAGCAGATGGGCGTGGAGCTGGTCGAGGGGCAGGATCTTGTCGTCAAGGACAAGTTCGTGTACATGCGCACCACGCGCGGCCTGCAGCGGGTGGACGTGATCTACCGCCGCGTGGACGACGACTTCCTCGACCCGCAAGTGTTCCGTCCCAATTCCACATTGGGCTGCTACGGCCTCATGGAGGCCTACCGCGCGGGCAACGTGGGCATCTGCAACGCCGTGGGCACGGGCGTAGCCGACGACAAATCGGTCTACCCCTACGTGCCCGAGATGATCCGTTTCTACCTCGGCGAAGAGCCCATCCTGAAAAACGTGCCCACCTGGCTGTGCCGCAATCCGGACGACCTGCAGCATGTGCTCGCCAACCTCAAGGACCTGGTGGTGAAGGAAGTGCACGGCGCAGGTGGCTACGGCATGCTCATCGGCCCGGCCGCCACGCAGGCCGAGATCGAGGACTTCCGCCGTGCGCTGATCGCCAACCCCTCGGGCTACATCGCGCAGCCCACGCTCAGCCTCTCCAGCTGCCCCACGTATGTGGAAAGCGGCATCGCCCCGCGCCACATCGACCTGCGCCCCTTCGTGCTCAGCGGCCGTGAGGTGCAGATGGTGGCAGGCGGGCTTACGCGCGTCGCGCTGCAGGAGGGATCGCTGGTGGTCAACTCGTCGCAGGGTGGTGGCACCAAGGACACCTGGGTGCTCGGCGAAGGCCGCAGCACCGCGCCCATGACACAGTCGCAGACTCTGGGCGGCATGACCCAAACGCAAGGAGGGTTCTGAGATGCTGAGCCGCACCGTCGATCATTTGTTCTGGATGTCCCGCTATACGGAGAGAGCAGAAAACGCCGCCGAAGGCGGGGTTTCACTACAACACAGCCAGCGTGCGCAGCACGCGCGGGGTTCTCTGCCCGGGGAGGAAAAATGCTAAGTCGCACTGCCGATCATCTGTTCTGGATGTCCCGATATACAGAGCGGGCAGAGAACACCGCGCGCATGCTCAACGTGAGCTATGAAATGTCCCTGCTGCCGCAGTCCGCCGACGCGGCGCAGGCGGGCTGGGAAGGCCTGCTGTCCATCAGCGAACTGATCCCGGCCTACACCGCCAGGCACGGCGAAGTCACGCCCGCCAACGTGCTCGAATTCATGGTGCGCGACGGCAACAACCCGTCGTCCATCCTGTCGTGCCTGCGCGCCGCGCGCGAGAACGCACGCGCTGTGCGCGGTGCGCTGACCACCGAGGTGTGGGAGACCCAGAACCAGACCTGGCTGGAGCTGCACCGCCAGCTGGAAGGCGGCGCCTTCGAGCGCGATCCGGGCCAGTTCTTTGAGTGGGTGAAGTACCGCTCGCACCTGTCGCGTGGCGTGGTGCTGGGCACCATGCTGCAGGACGAGGCGTTTCACTTCTTGCGCATGGGCACCTTCCTGGAGCGGGCGGACAACACGGCGCGCCTGCTCGATGTGAAGTTCCACGCTGTGAAGAACGACTTCTTCGGTCGCCCCAGCGACCGCAACCAGGAGAGCGACTTCTACCACTGGAGCGCCATCCTGCGCAGCGTGTCGGCGTTCGAGGTGTACCGCAAGGTCTACCGCGACGTCATCACGCCCGGCCGCGTGGCCGACCTGCTGATCCTGAGCCGCGACATGCCGCGCTCATTGCACGCGTGCCTGCGCGAGGTGGTGGACAACCTGGCCATGCTGGCCAACGGTCAGTCTGCCGAGACCAGCCGCAGGGCAGGGCGCCTGCTGGCCGACCTGCAGTACGGCCGCATCGACGAGATCCTGGCGACGGGCCTGCACGCGTTCCTTACACAGTTTCTTGACCGGGTGAACGACCTGGGCGGCGGGATTAGCCGCGATTTTCTGGTGACCTCGGGCGACTGAGAGGGCCCTGAAAACGGCGAAGCGCGTGGACTGGTTCAGTCCTGCGCGTTCCGCCGCTGGTCGCGCAGCATGAAGAGGTAGAGGCTCTCCACCTTCTCCCGGGCCCACGGCGTCTTGCGCAGGAACTTGAGGCTGGAGCCCACGCTGGGGTCGATCTGGAAGCAGCGGATGGGAATCTGTCGCCCCAGTTCATCCCAGCCAAAGTAGTCGGCCAGGCTCACGACCATGGCTTCGAGTGTCACGCCGTGCAGGGGATTGCGCGGCTGCGCGGGCTTGTTGGCCGGTGGGGCGGGTGGCGCGGTCTCTGGGGTACTCATGGCTCCAAGCATACAGACTGGGAACGTGTCCAGGCTCTGGTTGCGGTCCCGTCATTTGCTGCAGACGAGAAGCCCCTTGGCTCCACTGCAGGTCTGGCCGCGCCAGACCAAGGTTCGCGTCACTCTCAATGGGCCACCCAAAGCGGCGCAAAGTGACAGTCAGGCTTTGCGTTGCAGATGGTCTTCCCGCTGAAAAAGCTCTGCCGCCCAGTCCACAAAGGCGCGCACCTTGGCGCTGAGGTGGCGGTTGGGGGGGTACACCACATACACGGGCAGCAGGGGCTGGGTCCAGTCGGGCAGCAGTTGCACCAGGGCTCCGCTGTCCAGGTAGCGCTGGGCTTGCCAGCTGGTGATCTGGCCAATGCCCAGGCCCGCCACGATGGAGGTGACGTAGGCGTTGCTCTCGTTCACGCTCAGCTGGTAGGGGCCGGTGATGTCGATGGACTCATCACCCCGGCGAAACTCCAGCGGATAGTGCCGCCCGCTTTGGGGCGAGAAGTAGATCACGCTGGCGTGTTTCTCCTCGATTTCCAGCGGGTGCGTGGGTGTGCCCTTGCGCTCCAGGTAGGCGGGGGCGGCGACGGTGATGAACTCCAGGTTGCCAATGCAGCGCGCCACCAGTGACTGGTCGCTCAGCTCGCCCCCCCGGATCACGCAGTCCACGTTGTCCCCGATCAGATCCACCGTGCGGTCGCTCACGCCCAGGTCCACCTGGATGTCCGGGTAGCGGGCATGGAACTCCGCCAGGTGCGGAATGATGAGCAACTGCGCCACTGACGTGCCCACGTCGATGCGCAGCCGCCCGCGCGGGTTGGCGCGCGCGTTGGTCATGCTGGCCTCAATGTCGTCCAGGTCGGTCAGCAGCCGCACCGTGCGGTCATAGTAGGCCGCGCCATCGGGTGTCACGGTCACGCGGCGCGTGGTGCGGTTGAGCAGCTTCACGCGGAGCCGCTCCTCCAGCGCCTGCACGTGCTTGGTCACCGTGGCTTTGGGCAGGTTCAGCGAATCTGCTGCCCGGGTAAACGTGCCGGCCTCCACCACCCGCACGAATATGCGCATGGCCTGAATCTGGTCCATGGCTTCTCCTTGAGTCATCAGCACCCAGATTGGGTGCTGAGGAATTCTCACACGGGCACCCTGGTTTGATTGTTGAGCTTTTGGAAACAGTGCGGTGGTGTTTGACCTGTTTATCAGAAAAGCCCAAGCCACTACATTTCATCCATCGTCAACCGATCCTCCACCTCATCACCTACCTACTGGGTACCTGCCATGCAGCCCGACCACCAGTCCTCGTCCTCTTTGCCCACGCAGCCCGTTGCGGCGCCCGCCAAGGCGTCTGCTGCGGCTGCGTCCGTCTGCACCGATTCCACCATTGAGGTGGCCCAGGGGCAGGACGTGGCGGTGCGCATGTACGGCCGCAAGAAAACCGGCCAGGCGTCACCGGTGGTCGTGCACTTCCATGGCGGGGCCTTCATGTCGGGCGATCTGGACAACGGCTGCACGGTGGCCTCTCTGCTGGAGAGTGCCGGGGCCGTGGTGGTGTCGGTCGCGTATCCGCTCACGCCCTTTCCGCAGCCGGTGGACACGGGCTACGGGGTGCTCAAGTGGGTGCACAAGCACCGCACCAAGCTCGGCGGGCAGGGCGCTGCCGTGTACCTGGCGGGCGAAGAAGCCGGGGGCAACCTGGCGGCGGCCGTGGCGCTGATGGCGCGCGACCAGTCGCACCCTCCGCTGGTCGGGCAGATTCTGCTGTCGCCCATGTTGGACCCCTGCGTGGGCACCGCGTCGCTGCGCGAGGCCACGGGGAACTCCACGGGCTGCAAGTGGACCGAGGGCTGGCGCAACTTTCTGCGCTGCCCGCGCGATGCCGAGCACCCCTATGCCGTGCCGGCCGGTGCGCAGCGCCTGGCGGGGCTGCCGCCCACGCTGATCCTGGTGGGCGACACCGACCCCATGCACGACGAGGCGCTGGCCTACGCGGCCCGGCTGGAGGCCGCCGGCCTGCCGGTCACCCGCCATGTGTTCTCCAAGAACCCGCAATGGCCTGATGCCCTGCTGCAGACCGGCCCGCACGAATGTCCGTGTGCGGCGGGGGCGCAAGAGCAGTTCCGGCAGTTCTTTGCCGCCACGCGAAGTCCGGTGCCGACCTGACGACGGCCCCTGACACCTTCTCACACCCCTGACTGCTGCTGACCTCCCCCCCGGTGGAGGCAGAGAAACGCGGACTCCGCGCGAGCCCCATTCCCTTTTTGCATCTTGATTTCCGGCCTGGCGTGCCGGAGGGGAAACGCTTGCCCGGCGTTGCCCGCTCTGCATGTCCTAAGAACCTGTTCAAAATCTTTTCCCGATGAGGTACTGATAGCAGGCTGACTGT
>JADHED010001969.1_pt1 | contig 15453 bp, 13 predicted proteins | sample 8952041 | NCBI WGS metagenome assembly JADHED01 (sample SAMN16124423, study PRJNA663239) | bioreactor sludge metagenome | isolation source: sludge (control) | place: India:Bengaluru | collected 2018-09-08
TGCCGCCCTGGGCGGCCAGCATGCGTGCCGTGCCTTCGCCCAGGCCCGATGCGCCGCCGGTGACGATGAATACCTTGCCTTGGATGTCCATGGTTGTCTCCAGTAAGTGACGTTAACGTAAACGTCAATTATGGCGCATCTCCCTGCCGTGCTGAACGCGAAAAAAAGCCCGGACCAGGCCGGGCTTGTGGTGGGTGAGGGCAGGGCAGGTTACTGGAAGCCCACGCGGTCCAGCATCTGCTGCACCTTGGTGGTGTTGGCACCCACCGCGCTGATCGGGATGGTCTCGCTCTTGAAAGGCTTGCCACCGGTCATGGCCTTGAGTGCCGGGTTGTCCAGCGCCACGCCCTTGGCTGCAGGCCACTCGTTGTTGCCATTCGCAAAGTAGTTCTGTGCCTCGGGGCTGGCCAGGTATTCGAGGAACTTGATGGCGTTGGCCTGGTTCTTGGAGTGCTTGGCCACTGCGCCGCCAGCGATGTTCAGGTGCGTGCCCCAGGATTCCTGGTTGGGGAACACCACGCCCACCTTGTTGACCACGGCTACGTCTTCGGGCTTGTTGGACCGCATCATGCGCGCCAGATAGTAGGTGTTGGTCACGGCGATATCGCACTCGCCGGCGGCCACGGCCTTGATCTGGTCGGTGTCGCCGCCCTTGGGCGGGCGGGCCAGGTTGGCCACCATGCCCTTGAGCCAGGCCTCGGCCTTCTGTTCGCCCATGTGTTCCGTCACCGCGCCGAACAGGCTCAGGTTGTAGGGGTGCGAGCCCGAGCGGATGCACAGCTTGCCTTTGTTCTTGGGGTCACCCAGTTCTTCGTAGGTGTCCACATCGGCCTTTTGCATCTTGACCTTGTTGTAGACGATCACGCGCGCACGGGTGGACAGGCCAAACCACGAGATACCGCCGTCCGCTGCCGGCTGGCTGCGCAGGTTGGCGGGGATGGCATCGTTCAGCACCTTGGACTGGATGGGCTGGAACAGGCCGTCCACCTCGCCCTTGTACAGGCGGGCAGCGTCCACCAGCAGGATCACGTCAGCGGGAGAAGCAGCGCCTTCTGCCTTCAGCCGGGCCAGGATGCCGGCATCGTCGGCATCCACACGGTTGATCTTGATGCCCGTGGCCTTGGTGAAGCCGGTGTACAGGGCCTCGTCGGTGGAGTAGTGGCGGGCCGAGTAGAGGTTGACCACTTGTTCCTGGGCATGCACGGCACCTGCAGCGGCGGCCAGCGCACAAGCGCCCAACAAGGCTTTCACAGTCTTCGACATGGGTTGCATCTTTCGGGGTTGAAACTGCGGCAATGATAAAGCAAACGCGAATTATTCTTGATCAATGTCCAGCGCAAAGGCCGGATTTGGCGTCCGGGTTTGAGGTGGCGCAAGGGCCCAATGCGCTGGGCACTGGGTCGCCTCCAGTGGATGAGTTCTTAACGCGGGCCGGTTCCAGTGCCCGCTGTTTTGACCACTGCAGCGGGCAGACCAAAAAAAAGCCCGGTCGTAAAACCGGGCTTTAAAAGGATCCTTGAAACGGGGGTTTCGAGAGGATCCAAGGAGACAACTGGGGCGCTGTTGACAAGGTCAGTAGCGCATGGGTTGAATTATCAGGGTATTCCCTGAACGCGGCCTAGAGGTTGCACTCCAGACCGCAGGTAAGGCGATTAACGCTTGCGGGGAGCAGCCGTCTTGGCAGCGTTGGCAGCGGTGTTGGCCACGGCGTTGAAGTTGGCTTCAGCCACGTCAGACGCTTGCTTGACAGCCTTTTGCACCGACTCAAACGCGTTGTTGGCGGCAGACACTGCGCTCTTCATCACGGCCACGGCGGTTTCGGAACCGGCGGGGGCGTTCTTGGCGGCGCTGTCCACCAGGTTGGTGAAAGCCTTCTGTGCGTCGGTGGCCTGGGCTTCGAAAGCCTTGCCGAACTCGGCACCGGTGCCCGAAGCGATGTCATACAGGTGGCGGCTGTAAGCGGCGGTCTTTTCAGCCAGGGGCTGGAACAGGCCGGCTTGCAGGGCCAGCAGTTCTTGGGCGTCCTTCACGGCCAGCACGGCTTGCGTGTGGTTGGCGGCTTCGGACAGCGCAGCGCGCGAAGCGGTCACGTTCAGTTCGACCAGCTTTTCCACGCCTTCGAAAGCCTTGGAGGTCAGGCCAAACAGGGTTTCGATGTTGGCCTTGTGGGATGCCAGGATTTGTTCTGCGGTCAGCGACATGTCATATCTCCTAAAAATGAGGGCCCATGGGGCCGGGGTGGTTCACAGACATCTGCGCTGACCTTGACCTGATAGTCATGTTGCAGTGCAGCATGGGTTGAATTTTAGGGACTTGCGGCGCTATTGCAAGGGGTTTTTGTTGCAGCGCAGCAAATTAGACACGATCACCCAGAAATCCTCGGCTTGCCACAATCGTGTCATGCATGCTTACTACGCCGACCACTTCGTGTTGCCCCTGCCCGAGGGCCACCGCTTCCCCATGGCCAAGTACCGCATGCTGCGCGACCGGATTGCAGAGCATTTGCCGGGCGCCGTACTGAAAGAGGCACTGCCCGCATCCGATGAGACGCTGGCGCGCGTGCACAGCCCGCAGTACATCGACGCTGTGGCCCACGGCACGCTCGCGCCCGCCGCCCAGCGGGAGATCGGCTTTCCCTGGAGCCCGGCCATGGCCGAACGCGCGCGCCGCTCGGTGGGCGCCACCCTGGCCGCTACCCGCGCCGCGTGGCGCGAGGGGGTGGCGGGCAACCTGGCTGGCGGCACGCACCACTCGTATGCCGACAAAGGCAGTGGCTTTTGTGTGTTCAACGATGTGGCGGTGGCTGCCCGGCAGGCACAGGCCGACCACCTGAACGATGGCTCGGGCTGGCCGCTGCAGGTGGCGGTGATCGACCTGGATGTGCACCAAGGCAACGGCACGGCCCATATCTTTCAGGGGGACGACAGCGTGTTCACCCTGTCGCTGCATGGCGCACGCAACTTTCCGTTTCGCAAGGAGCCGAGCGACCTGGATGTGGAGCTGCCCGACGGGTGTGCGGATGATGAGTACCTGCACGCGCTGGACCAGGCCTTGGAGACGCTGGACCACCGCTGCAAGCCGGATCTAGTGTTTTATCTGGCGGGGGCGGACCCCCACGTGGGTGACCGGCTGGGGCGTCTCGCCGTCACCCACGATGGGCTGGAGGCACGCGACCGGCGGGTGTTTGACTGGGCCTGGCAGCGGCGTATTCCCACGGTGTTCGTGATGGCGGGCGGTTATGGCAACGACCTGGAGGACACGCTGCAGGCGCAACTTACCACCTGGCGCGTGGCCTGGCAGTACCACCAGCGCTGGCAGAATGTGCGGCCATGACCTCTGCCGCCAGCCCCTCTCCTGTCGCTTCTTCCGCGCCGGTCCGCCCGGCTCCGCAGCCGCGCAGCGCCTACCGCGTGTTTCGCCCCATCACCACACGCTGGGCCGACAACGACGTTTATGGGCATGTGAACAACGTCGTGTACTACAGCTGGTTCGACACGGCGGTGAACGCCCATCTGATCGACCAGGGCGTGCTGGACATCCATGCGGGCCAGACCATCGGCCTGGTCATCGAGACCCAATGCAATTACTTCGCGCCGCTGGCGTTCCCGCAGACGGTGGAGGCGGGCATTCGCGTGGCGCGGCTGGGCGGCTCCAGCGTGCGTTACGAGGTGGGCCTGTTTGCGCAGGGCGAGCCGCTGACGGCGGCGGCGGGGCACTTCATCCATGTGTACGTGGACCGTGAAACCCGCCGCCCGGTGGCTGTGCCAGACGCATTGCGCAATGTGCTGCAAGCGCTGGTCATGCCCGGCTGACGGGTCGTTGATTGGCAGCTGATCAGTAGCTGCAAATCGTAGCTACTGATTTGATAGCGCCAGGCGCAACTGCAATGTGCGCCTGGGCCCAGACCAGCCTGAATGCACAGCGGCGGCTGAACACTGGCTGACGCCGCCCGCCGTGCCGCCCACCGGGCGCCGTGATGGCCTACACTTTGCGGCTTTGTTGTCCGGTCTGCGGCCGGAGCATCGCGTGCCCAGCGTGCGCGGTTTCTGAGGCTTGCCCTGTCCATGATCATCACCAGCCTGCTCGACACCGACCTGTACAAGTTCACCATGATGCAGGTGGTGCTGCACCAGTTTCCGGGCGCGCAGGTCGAATACAAGTTCAAGTGCCGCAACCCCGGCGTGCAGCTGGCGCCGTTTGCCAACGAGATCCGCGACGAGATCCGTTCGCTGTGCAGCCTGCATTTTCAGGATGCCGAACTGGCCTACCTGCGGTCGCTGCGGTTCATCAAGAGCGACTTTGTGGACTTTCTGGGGCTGTTCAGGCTCAACGAGAAATACATCACCGTCGTGCCCCAGCACAACGGCGAGATCGACATCACCATCCGCGGGCCCTGGCTGCACACCATCCTGTTCGAGATCCCGGTGCTGGCCATCATCAACGAGGTGTACTTTCGCAACACGCAAAAGGTGCCCGACTTTCCGGAAGGCCGCCGCCGGCTCGATGCCAAGATCGCGCTGCTGCAGGGCGAAGGCCTGTCGGACCTCAAGATTGCCGACTACGGCACGCGCCGCCGCTTCAGCCGCGCCTGGCACGAGGAAGTGCTGCGCGTGCTGGTGGCCCGCCTCGGCACCGGCGACCGCCGCCCGGGTGCGCCCGCAGGCCCCGGGCAGTTTGCGGGCACCAGCAACGTGCTGTACGCGATGAAGCTGGGTGTGACCCCTTTGGGCACCATGGCGCACGAGTATCTGCAGGCCTGCCAGGCGCTGGGCCCGAGGCTGCGCGACAGCCAGGTGTTCGGCTTCGAGATGTGGGCCAAGGAATACCGGGGCGACCTGGGCATTGCGCTGTCGGACGTGTACGGCATGAGCGCCTTCCTGCGCGACTTTGACCTGTACTTCTGCAAGCTGTTCGACGGAGCCCGCCATGACAGCGGCGACCCGTTTGCCTGGGGCGAGCGCCTGTTGGACCATTACCGCAAGAACCGCGTGGACCCGCTGACCAAGACGCTGATTTTCAGCGATGCGCTCACCATCCCGCGCACCATCGAGCTGTACCAGCAGTTCCGGGGCCGCTGCCAGCTGGCGTTTGGCATTGGCACCAACCTGACCAACGACCTCGGCAGTCCGCCAGCCCACGAGCCCTTGCAGGTGGTCATCAAAATGACGCGCTGCAACGACCAGCCCGTGGCCAAGCTGTCGGACACGCCGGGCAAGGGCATGTGTGATGACGAGAAGTACCTGGCCTACCTGCGCCAGGTGTTTGAGATTCCCTCGCCGGTGTGACCTTGCAGCGCAGGTGTCGCGCGGGTGCCGACTACCTTGCACCCCCTGATTTTTAGCAATGAAACGGAGACAAGAACCATGAAATTCTCGCGCGGGCTGGCAGTGGCCGGCCTACTGGCGGCGCTGCCGGGTCTGGCACTGGCGGCCGATATTGATGGCAGCGCGCTGTCGATGCTGTGGGGTGTGCCGTTTGCCGGCATTCTGCTGTCGATTGCCTTGATGCCGCTGTTGGCTCCTATCTTCTGGCACCACCACTTCGGCAAGGTTGCTGCCGGCTGGGCGCTGGCTTTTCTGGTGCCGTTTGCGCTGGTGTTTGGCCCGGGCGCAGCGGGCGCAAGTTTTGTGCACGCGCTGGTGGCCGAATACATTCCGTTCGTCATCCTGCTCACCGCGCTGTTCACCGTGGCGGGGGGCATCTACATCCGCGGTAACCTGCACGGCAGCCCGGCGCTCAACACCGCCATCCTCGCCATCGGTGCGGCGCTGGCCAGCGTCATGGGCACCACGGGGGCATCGATGCTGCTCATCCGCCCGTTGATCCGCGCCAATGACAACCGCAAGCACACGGCGCATGTGGTGGTGTTTTTCATCTTCATCGTCTCCAACGCCGGGGGCTCGCTCACGCCGCTGGGCGACCCGCCGCTGTTCCTTGGCTTCCTGAAGGGCGTGGACTTCTTCTGGACGGTGAGCCACATCTTCCCCGAGACTCTGTTCCTGGTCGGCTCCCTGCTCGCCATCTTTTTCGTGATGGACTCCTGGTACTACCACCGGCGCGAAGAGGTGCTCAAGGCCGACCCCACCCCCGACACCAAAGCCATCGGCTTTGACGGCAAGGCCAACTTTGCGCTGTTGGGTGTGGTGGTGGCGCTGGTGCTGCTCAGCGGCCTGTGGAAGTCGCAGGTCGCGTTCACCATCGCCGGGGCCGAAGTGGGCCTGCCCGGCATCGTGCGGGACGTGGGCCTAATTATCGTGGCGCTGGTGTCCCTGCGCATCACGCCCAAACAGGTGCATGAAGACAACCAGTTCAGCTGGGGTCCCATGCAGGAGGTCGCCAAGCTGTTTGCGGGCATTTTTCTCACCATCATTCCGGTCATTGCCATGCTCAAGGCGGGCGTCAATGGCCCGTTTGGCGCCGTGGTGTCCGCTGTCACGCGGCCGGACGGCACCCCCGACCCGGCCATGTACTTCTGGGCGTCTGGGCTGCTCAGCTCGTTCCTCGACAACGCGCCGACCTACCTGGTCTTCTTCAACACCGCCGGGGGCGACCCTGCCGTGCTGATGACCACCCTGGCCCCCACGCTGGCTGCCATCTCGGCCGGCTCGGTGTTCATGGGCGCCAACAGCTACATCGGCAATGCGCCCAACATGATGGTCAAGGCCATTGCCGAAGACCGGGGCGTGAAGATGCCCAGCTTCTTCGGCTACATGCTGTGGTCGGGGGGCATTCTGGTGCCGCTCTTTATCGTCATGACTTTCATCTGGTTCAGGTAACCCCATGAGCAAACCCCGCATCCTGGTCGCCCGCGCGATCTTTCCCGACATCGTGGACCGTCTGCGTGAGCATTTCGACGTCGAAGCCAACCCCGACGACGTGATCTGGACCCCGCAAGAGCTGGCCGCGCGCCTGGCCGACAAGGACGGTGTTTTGACCACCGGCAGCCAGCGCATCGACGCCGCGCTGCTCGCCGCCGCGCCGCGCCTCAAGATCTGCGCGAACATGGCGGTGGGCTACAACAACTTTGACGTGGATGCCATGACGGCGGCTGGCGTGCAGGGCACCAACACGCCCGATGTGCTGACCGAGACCACGGCCGACTTCGGCTTTGCATTGCTGATGGCCACGGCCCGCCGTATGACCGAGAGCGAGCATTACCTGCGCGCCGGAAAGTGGACCAAGTGGAGCTATGACATGTTCGCGGGCAGCGACATCCACGGCAGTACGCTGGGCATCATCGGCATGGGCCGCATCGGACAGGGCATTGCCAAGCGCGGCGCGCACGGCTTTGGCATGAAGGTGATCTACCACAACCGCTCGCGCTTGTCGCCCGCGCTGGAGGCCGAATGCAAGGCCACCTACGTGGGCAAGGAGGAACTGCTGCGCACCGCAGACCATGTGGTGCTGGTGGTGCCCTACACGGCAGCGTCGCACCACACCATCGGCGCGGCCGAGCTGGCGCTGATGAAGCCCACGGCCACGCTCATCAACATTGCGCGCGGCGGCATCGTGGACGACGCTGCGCGGGCGGTAGCCCTGCGCGAGCGTCGCATCGCGGCTGCAGGGCTGGATGTGTTTGAAGGCGAACCCAGTGTGCATCCCGACCTACTGACCGTGCCCAACGTGGTGCTCACCCCGCACATTGCCAGCGCCACCGTGCCCACCCGGCGTGCCATGGCCAACCTGGCGGCGGATAACCTGATTGCCTTCTTTGACGGGCGGGGGCCGCTCACACCGGTCAATCAGCCCGCCAGCCTGCGTTGATTTCAAGTTTCGAGTCCAATCGACCGGATGCGCTAGTCGAATATGCGCTGATAGCTATCAAAATCATAGTAAACCTTGACCACTGACACCCTTTTTCTCCTGGCAGTGCTGACACTGGCGCTGGTTCTTCTGGTGGTGCTGTTGCTGCGCCGTCCCCGCGTGGATCTGCCGCCCGAGTGGCTGGCACGCCTGCAGTCGCTGGAGCAAACCACGCAGGCCACCCAGATTGCCGTGGCCAAGAATGACGGCGCGCTGGACGGCATGGGGCAGCAGCTGCGCGGCTTTACCCAGACCACACAGTCCACGCTGGAGACTCTGCGCCACGCGGTGGATGAACGCCTGGCCCAGGCGGTGGCAGAGTCTCGCAATGGCCGGGCGGAGCTGCTGGCAGCTTTCGGCGTGTTTGAAGGGAGGCTGGACCAGCGCCTGGCGGCTTTCGATGCGGCGCTGACGCAGCGCCAGGCCGCCCAGGACGCTGCCCTGGCCCAGCGGTTTGACGCCTTGCAGAACGCTGTGGCGGGCCGGCTGGAAGAGAGCAGCAAGGCTTTGCTGGCCCATCTGGCCCAGGGCCAGGCCGACGCGGCAGCCGCGCGCACCGAGCTGTCGGCCACCTTGGTGGGCTTTCGCACCGAGCTGACCACCACCACCGCCGCGCTGGCAGCCGAAAGCGTCAAGTCCCGCGAAGCCATGGCCGAAAGCACGGCACTGTTTGAAAAGCGCATCCAGGAGCGCTTTGAGGCCCTGCAGGCCGCCACGCGCCTCACGCTCGACTCGCTCAAGGGCGACATCCAGACGCAGCTGGGCGCCATGTCTACCGCGCTCAAGGACCAGCTCGAAGCCAACGGCTTTCAGATCAAGAACCAGTTCTCGGTGCTGCAAGACGCCGTGTCGCAGCAGCTCACCGGCATGGTGCAAGGCAGCCAGCAGAACGCCGAACAACTGCGCAACGCGCTCAACGAACGTCTGGCCGCTATCCAGGCCGACAACGCCACCAAGCTCGAAGAAATGCGCCGCACAGTGGACGAAAAACTCCACGCCACGCTGGAGCAGCGCCTGGGCGAGTCCTTCAAACTCGTCAGCGACCGTCTCGAACAGGTGCACAAGGGCCTGGGCGAAATGCAGACCCTGGCGGGCAGCGTGGGCGACTTGAAGCGCGTGATGACCAACGTGAAGACGCGTGGCACCTGGGGCGAAATGCAGCTGGGCGCCATCATCGACAACGTGCTCACGCCCGACCAGTTCGCGCGCAACGTCAAGACCGTGCCGGGCAGCGACGAGCTGGTGGAGTTTGCGATCCGCCTGCCCGGCAAGAGCGACGAGCATCCGGTATGGCTGCCCATCGATTCCAAGTACCCCGTGGAGCAGTACCAGCGCCTGCTGGACGCGCAGGACGCGGCCGACAAGGCGGCCATCCTGTCGGCGGGCAACGCGTTCGAGACCTCGATCAAGCTCGAAGCCAAGAAGATCTTCGCCAAGTACGTGTCGCCCCCGCACACCACTGACTTTGCCGTGCTCTACCTGCCTACCGAAGGCCTGTTCGCCGAAGTCATGCGCCGCCCCGGTCTGGTCGAGGCCGTGCAGAACGACTGCCGCGTGATGATCACCGGGCCGGCCAATCTGGCCGCCATGCTCAACAGCCTGCAGATGGGTTTCAAGACGCTGGCGATTGAAAAGCGCTCGTCGGAGGTCTGGAGCCTCTTGGGCATGGTCAAGACCGAATTCGCCAAGTTTGGCGATGTGGTCGAGGCCACCAAAAAGTCCATCGACGCCGCCGCCAAGAAGTTTGACGAGGTGGGCGTGCGCACCCGCGCCATCCAGCGCAAGCTGCGCGATGTGCAGGAATTGCCTGCGCCCGGCGCGGCCGGTCCGCTGGTGGGCGGCAGCACGCCGGCATTGCCCGGTCTGGACCCCGAGGAAGACCTGCAGTGAACTGGGCTCTGGCGCGCCTGATTGCGGGCCAGATCTGCGTGCACGCCTGCATGGCGGGTATGCGTCTGGCCGCTCCGTTGCTCGCCCTGCGCGAGGGCCACAGTGCTGCGGCCGTGGGGGTGTTGCTGGCACTGTTTGCCCTCACGCAGGTCTTTCTGGCCCTGCCGGCAGGGCGCTATGCTGACCGGCACGGCCTCAAGCGCCCCGTGGGCTACGCGGTGGCGGTGGCATCGGCCGGGGCGGCGCTGGCGCTGGTGTTCCCCGTTTTTCCGGTGTTGTGCCTGGCGGCGTTGATGACCGGTGGCGCCAGCGGCGCCGCGATCATTGCGCTGCAGCGCCACGTGGGGCGCGCCGCGCACGACGCCACGCAGCTCAAGCAAGTGTTCAGCTGGCTGGCCATCGGACCTGCGGTGTCCAACTTCATCGGCCCCTTCTGTGCGGGGCTCATGATCGACAACGCGGGCAGCGCGGCGGGCAGCATGGAGGGCTACCGCGCCGCCTTCGCCCTGATGGCCGTGTTACCCCTGCTCACCTGGTTCTGGGTGCGCGACACGGTCGAACTGCCGCCCGTGATCGCGGCCGCTGGCGGCCCCCCCCAGCGCGCGTGGGACCTGATGAACGAGCCGCCGTTTCGCCGCCTGCTGCTGGTCAACTGGATCTTGTCCTCGTGCTGGGACGTACACACCTTTGTGGTGCCGCTGCTCGGGCACGAGCGGGGCTTGTCGGCGTCGGTCATCGGCTCCATCCTGGGCGCGTTTGCGATTGCCGCTGCCGTCATCCGGGTGCTAATGCCCATCGTGGCCGAGCGGCTGCGCGAGCGGGTGGTGGTGGCGGGCGCCATGGTCGCTACGGCCGTGCTGTTTGGTGTGTACCCGCTGCTGCACAGCGCGCTGGCCATGGGCGTTTGTTCGGTGCTGCTCGGGTTTGCGCTGGGCTCGGTGCAGCCCATGGTGATGAGCCTGCTGCACCAGATCACGCCGCCAGCGCGCCACGGCGAGGCGCTGGGCCTGCGGCTCATGGCCATCAATGCATCCAGCGTGCTCATGCCCATGCTATTTGGCTCTGCGGGGGCGGTGATTGGCGTGGGAGGGCTATTCTGGGTGGTTGGCTGCGCCGTGGGCGCCGGTGCACGCACGGCGTGGCGGATGGGCGAAAACCACCCTCCAGAGCCCCCCAAAAAGGGTAAACAGGTGTAAATTGCCTCCACCCGGCAGCGGGTTTCGAGAGGGGGCGTTCATGTACCTGCGAATTTGGTCACGGCGCGTGCTGCCATGGTGCGCGGTTCTGGCCTGGGGCGGTGGTTGGTCATGCGCGGCGCGGGCTGATGAGCTGGTACAGCAAGCGCTGGCGCTGGTGCAACAAGGCCAGGCACTTCAGGCGTTCCGCTTGCTGGATGCCCAGGAGGCCCAGCGGGCGGGCGACCCGGCGTTCGACGCCGCCATGGGCGATGCTGCCCATGCCGCCGGGCAGTACACGCGGGCCATCATGGCGCGCGAGCGTTGGCTGGCCGCACAGCCCGGCAACATGGAGGCCCAGGTGGCGCTGGGGCAATCCCTGCAGGCCGTGGGCGACCGCCGGGGCGTGATGGCTTTGCCTGCACCCGTGCAGGCCGCACTGATTCCGGTGGATGCCGGGCACACGCTCGATCAGTTTTTGTATTCCTACGATCGGCACGATGCCGGAGGACGCTCTTCGCTCAAGGGCTATGTGGAGCTGGGCGTCGGCCACGACTCCAATGCCAACGCAGCGCCCGTGGTGGGCGACCTGCAGTCGCCTGTGCCCGGCACCCCGGCGTGGGCGCTGCTGCCTGAGGCGCTGGCAACCTCCGGCAACTATGTGGTGGCGCAAGCGGGGCTGCGGGGGCGGGCGGTGCTCAATTCGCGCTGGTCGGTGGTGGGCACAGCCGTGGGGGCTGCCCGGCACTACGGGGGCACCGCTGACCGGTTCGACCACACAGCACTGGATGGCACCCTGGGCTTGGCATGGCGGGCCGAGCGCCATGAGCTGATTGCGTCTGGCCAAGGGTCTTACTACGCGCTGGACGGCACGCGGTTGCGCACCATGGGCGGGGTGCTGGGTGAATGGATTTACCGCATAGACGGTTTTCGCCAGTGGGGCAGCTTTGTGCAGGTGCTCGACGTGCGTTACCCTGACCAGGCCTTGCGCAATGTGCGCCGCAGCGTGGTGGGCACCTCGTACTCCCATCTGTTTCGCAATGGCTCATCGGCCTATGGGGGCGTGTACGGTGGTCAGGAGCGCGCGCAGGCCAGAGGCGCCGAAGCCCTGGGCCACCGGCTGTGGGGCCTGCGGGCGGGCGGGCAGTGGCCTCTGGCGCCTCAATGGTCTGTGTTTGCCAGTGCAGACTGGGAGCACCGGCGCTACGGCGGGCAAGACCCGTTTTTTGCGGTCACCCGTACCGACCGGCAGGCCCAGGTGGCCCTGGGGTTGAACTGGACCCCATCCCCGGGGTGGCGGGTCACGCCGCAATGGGCGTTCACGCGCAACGCGTCCACGCTGCCCATCACCGACTATGAGCGCCGGGTGTTCTCCATCACCGTGCGCCGGGAGTTCTGAATGCTGTTACGTCGCTGGTCCTGTGCCGATGCACCTGGGAGTTGTCTATGACGTCAGATCAAAAATATGCGCGGCTGGCGCTGCTGATGGGCATGGTGGCGGCGTGGCCGCTGACCGGGCTGGCCGCGGCGGGGCTGGTGCAGTTCACGGCGGGAGATGTGCAACTGCGGAGGGGCGAGACCTTGTCGCGCCTGTCCAAGGGCTCCGAACTGGATGGGGGCGATGTGGTGCTGACCGGCACCGAGGGCAGGGCGCAGATACGCTTCTCTGACGGGGGGCTCGTGGCCTTGTACCCCGACTCGCAGTTCACCGTCACCCGATATGCCGATGGGGCAGGAGCGGGGGAAGACCACTTTGTGGTGAACCTCCTGCGAGGCGGGATGCGTGCCCTCACGGGGCTCATCGGCAAGCGCAATCCCGCTAACTACAAGGTGGTCACGCCGACGGCGGTGGTGGGCATCCGGGGGTCCGCCTTCTTGCTGGCCATCGATGCCAACGGCCAGGTGTTCGTGTCGGGTGAGCAGGACGAGATCGAGGTGTGCACCCAGGCGGGCTGTGTGGGGGTGACGGCGGGCGAGGCGGTCCTGGTGGTCTCCGACCAGGATCTGCCGGTCTACACCCACACCCGTGCGTTGCTGCCGGTGCCCCAGGTTCAGACACCTTTGGTGGCGGGGGACCAAGTGGACGTTCAGGGGCGCCGCGCTTTTGTCTACATCGTTCCGGCGCCGGTCCCTGTGCCCGTTCCACCGCCGCCAGAGGCCGCGCCGCCGCCAGCGCCCGTGCCGGTGTCGCCGCCAGAGGTTGTACCTTCCCCAGTACCTGCGCCGCAGCCTAGCACTCCGGCTCCTCCAACGCGACCACCAGCTCCACCGCCTCCGACGACTACGGTTCCGCCACCTCCGACGACTACGGTTCCGCCGCCTCCGACGACTCCGACGACCACGGTTCCGCCGCCTCCGACGACCACGGTTCCGCCGCCTCCGACGGTTAGACCACCGATTGTGTTTGTCCCGGTGGTACCCATCATCCTGCGGCCGCCACCTCCGCCGCCACCTGTCATCAGGTAGCAGAAAGAGGCATCAACGCCCCGCCGACGCGTGCGCGCACCGGCGGGGTGTTGGCTTTTACAGCTTGTAGAACGCCCGGATCAGGTCCCAGGCTTCCTGGGGTTCATCGGTGTAGTGAAACAGGTTGAGGTCCTGTGCAGAGATGGTGCCTTCTTCCACCAGCACATCGAAATTGATGAGGCGCTTCCAGTAGTCCGTGCCGAACAGCACGATGGGCACGGGCTTGGCCTTTTTGGTCTGGACCAGGGTCAGCACTTCGAACAGCTCGTCCAGCGTGCCAAAGCCGCCAGGGAAGGCCACCAGCGCCTTCGCACGCATCATGAAATGCATCTTGCGCAGCGCGAAGTAGTGGAACTTGAAGGACAGCGAGGGCGAGATGAATCGGTTGCCGCTTTGCTCGTGGGGCAGGGCGATGTTCAGGCCCACGTTCAGTGCGCCGGCATCGTGGGCGCCCCGGTTGGCGGCCTCCATGATGCCGGGGCCGCCGCCGGTGCAGATGTAGATGCGGTCGGCAGGGCGCTGGCGCTCGCTGTAGTCGGCCACCAGCTTGGCGAACTGGCGGGCCAGGTCGTAATAGCCCGCGTTGCGCACGGCCAGGCGCGCGCGGCGCACCCGCTCGGCATCGCCACTGGCTTCGGCGTCGGCCAGCTGGGCTGCGGCTTCGTCGGGCGCCACAAAGCGCGCGCTGCCGTACACCACCACGGTGCTTTCAATGCCTTGCTCGGCCTGGCCCAGGTCGGGCTTGAGCATTTCGAGCTGAAAGCGGATGCCGCGCGTTTCGCGGCGGAACATGAATTCGGGGTCGGCAAAGGCCATGCGGTTAGCATCGGCCTGCAGGGGGTTGCCGTTGTGGGCGTGGTTGTGCAGCTCGGCCCAGGCATCGGCCAGGCGGCGTTCGTTGAGTTGGGTGTTGGCTTCCATGAGGGGCTCGCGTATCGATAGGTGAACAGAGAAGAGCGGGACAGCACCGGCAGCAGCAGGTGAGGGCCCATGCAGTGTGGCGTGGATTGATGACGAAATGACGTGCTAGTGCAGGAATATCAAGCGCGAGATGCTATGAAATACGAAGCACTTTGCATGCCAAGCACTGTGAGGCCCAGGGAGCCCAACAGATGCAGTGCGGTGGTGCCCAGTGCCAGGGCGTAGCGCTGCACCATCAGCATCTCAACGACTTCTGCCGAGAAACTGGAGAAGGTGGTGAGCGCGCCCAGAAACCCGGTGACCAGCGCCAGCCGCCATACTGGGTCCAGCTGGGGCATGGCGTGGAACACCGCCACACACACGCCAATGAGGTAGCCGCCCACCAGATTGGCGGCAAGTGTGCCCCAAGGAATCAGCCCGCCGGGGCTGAGCCACAGGCCCAGGCGCCAGCGCGCCAATGCGCCCACACAAGCGCCGATGCAGATGGCAAGGACGTTCAACATCGGGGCATTGTCGCTGGATTTTGAGGCGTCGGACGGGCGGCTCTCCATCCCTCAAAACGCCAAGCGGGGCGTCCCCGGTGGAGGCGCCCCGCTTCGTTGTGCCGCTGGCGGCAGGTGTGTTTAGCGCGCCGACATCTGCTGTGGCAACCAGGTCACGATGCCAGGGAAGACATAGATCAACGCCACGGCGCCACACATCAGAAAGAACATGGGCATGGCCACCTTGGCGATCCACGGAAGCTGGCGCCCCGTCATGCCCTGCAACACAAACAGGTTGAAGCCCACGGGCGGTGTGATCTGCGCCATCTCCACCACCAGCACGATGAAGATACCGAACCAGATGGGGTCGATGCCCGCAGCCTGCACCGTGGGCATGAGCACGCCCATGGTCAGCACCACCATCGAGATACCGTCCAAGAAGCAGCCCAGGATGATGTAGAAAACCGCTAGCGCCACGATGAGCTGCGCCTGGTTCAAGCCCAGCGACGCAATCCACTCTGCCAGGTGGCGCGGCAGGCCGATGTAGCCCATGGCCAGCGTGAGGAACGCAGCACCCGCGAGGATCAGCGCGATCATGCAGTACAGGCGCGTGGCGCCCATCAGCGAGTCCTTGAACGTGCCCCAGGTCATCGAGCCCTGCACGGCCGACAGCACCAGCGAGCCCACCACGCCCACGGCCGCTGCCTCGGTGGCGG
>JADHED010001982.1_pt1 | contig 15439 bp, 16 predicted proteins | sample 8952041 | NCBI WGS metagenome assembly JADHED01 (sample SAMN16124423, study PRJNA663239) | bioreactor sludge metagenome | isolation source: sludge (control) | place: India:Bengaluru | collected 2018-09-08
ACTTCGGCCGCTGGAAAGCCAGTGGCAACCTGACGGTACAATCACCCCGCGACGAAGATACCGACAATCTGCTGCCGCGCCGCAGCCAACGCCATGGTGCAGTTGGCCTGGCATATCAGGGACGTGACTGGCGGGCAGGTGTGGAAGTACTGGGCGTCTCGCAACGCTACAACAATGCGACCAACACCAAGCCGATAGGGGGCTACGCGCTGGTCAATCTGACCGCCGAGTACCAGATTGCCGGAGACTGGCAAGTCGAGGCGCGTGCCAACAACGTGTTCGACAAGCGCTACCAGCAGGCTTATGTCAGCAACACCCCGACCTCCCTGACCTACGAAATGCCCGGCGCCAACCTGTTCATCGGGCTGCGCTGGCAGCCGAAATAAGCGTTCCATGCGTTACAATCGCGACCATCTGCCTACAGGAGAACAACATGAACCTCGATAAACGTACCCAACTCTGGATCGGCCTCGCCCTGATCGCGCTCATGGCCGTCACGCGCGGGCACCACTTCGCCTCCCTCACCCACCTGCCGAGCGCCTCCTGGGCAGTCTTCTTCCTGGCTGGGGTTTACCTGCGCCGCGGCTGGGTATTCGTCGCCCTGCTGGCAGAAGCCGCCATCATCGACTTTGCCTCTATCACCTACGGCGGCGTCAGCAGCTTCTGCGTCACCCCTGCCTACGGGTTCCTGCTGCCAGCCTACGGCACGCTCTGGCTGGCCGGCCGCTGGTTCGCCTCGCGCTACCGCTTCCACTGGTCTGCCCTGCTGCCGTTCGCGGTCGCCGTGATTGCCGGCACAACTTTCAGCGAGCTCTTCTCCAGCGGTGGTTTCTACTTCTTCGGCGGTCGCTATGTCGACCCGACCATGGCTGAATTCGGCGTGCGACTGGCCAAGTACTTCCCCAAGATGCTGTCCAGCTTTGGTTTCTGGATTAGCATTGCGGCCGCTGTCCACGTCGCTTTCGCGCTGGTACGCGGCCAGCAGCAACGTGACCTGAAGGCGTGAGCGATCAGGACAAGAACGCGCGGCATGCTGCCCGCATGGCGCGCAAGAAAGCCCTGATCGATGCCGCCATCGACAAGGCGGATCAGGAAAAAGGCCTGTTGCTGGTGTTGACCGGCAACGGCAAGGGCAAAAGCTCATCCGCATTCGGCATGGTGGCCCGCGCACTGGGTTACGGCATGAACGTGGGCGTCGCCCAGTTCATCAAGGGACGTTCAGACACGGGCGAGGAAGCCTTTTTCAGCAAGCAGCCCGGGGTGGAGTGGCATGTGCTTGGAGAAGGGTTTACCTGGGACACGCAGGATCGGGAACGGGATATCCGCAAGGCCGAGGAGGGCTGGGAAGTGGCCCGCCGCCTGATGCAGGACCCGGCTGTGCACCTCGTGGTGCTGGATGAGCTGACCTACACCATGAAGTATGGCTATCTGGACACCCAGCACATTCTCGACGACATCGCTGCCCGTCCGCCCATGCAGCATGTCATCGTCACCGGCCGCGGAGCGCCGCAAGCGCTGATCGACGCTGCCGACACGGTGACCGAACTGATGGACGTCAAGCACGCCTGGCGCGCCGGCATCAAGGCCCAGCCCGGCATTGACCTCTGATTCCAATTCCATTTCATCAGTGATACTGCGTTGGCTGCCTCGCTCACTTTCGAACTGGAATTGGAATGACCAGACCTGACCACACCATGACGACCGCTCCAGCCCGCTGTCCGGCCCTATTCATTTCGGCACCTGCTTCCAATCAGGGCAAAACCACGATTACTGCCGCCCTGGCCCGGATGCATAGCCGGATGGGGCACAAGGTCCGCGTATTCAAGACCGGGCCGGATTTTCTGGACCCGATGATCCTGCGCCAGGCCTCGGGGCAACCAGTTTACCAACTGGATTTGTGGATGGTCGGCCTGGAACAGGCGCAACAACTGCTGGCGAATGCTGCCCAAAGCGCCGACCTGATTCTGGTCGAAGGCGTCATGGGGCTGTATGACGGCGACCCCAGTAGTGCCGATCTGGGGCGGGCGTTTGGCATTCCGGTCATGGCCGTGATTGACGGTTCCGCCATGGCGCAGACCTTCGGCGCCGTGGCGCACGGCCTGGCCCATTATCAGGACGAACTGCCATTCTCAGGCGTACTGGCCAACCGCGTCGGCAGTGCACGCCATGCCGAGATGCTGGAAGCCAGCATTCGTGCACCACTGCAGTTTTACGGCGCCGTGCTGCGCGACCGGGAGATCGAACTGCCGCATCGCCACCTCGGCCTGCTTCAGGCCGAGGAGATTGCCGACCTCGAAACGCGTCTCGATCGCGCCGCCGATGCTCTGTCACAGACCGCGCTGGCTACCCTGCCGCCTCCTATCACCTTCAAAGCGGCACCGGCACCAACCCTGCCACGCCTGCTGCAAGATGTCCGCATTGCGGTCGCCCGCGATGCGGCCTTCGGCTTCCTGTATCAAGCCAACCTCGACCTGCTGGAACAGATGGGCGCGCAATTGCGCTTTTTCTCGCCACTGGCCGACACGGCGCTGCCCGAGGCAGACAGCCTGTACCTGCCCGGCGGCTATCCGGAACTGCATCTGGAAGCCTTGTCTGGAAACACCGCCATGCGCGCTGCGATCCAAGCCCATCATCAGGCGGGGAAACCCATACTCGCGGAATGCGGCGGCATGTTGTCGCTGCTCGACTCCCTGTCCGACCTGCAAGGCCAGCGTGCCGCCATGCTGGGCATCGTCCCCGGCCATGCGGCAATGCAGCCGCGCCTGACCGCGCTGGCCCTGCAAAGCGCGACGCTGCCGGAGGGCACACTGCGCGGCCATACCTACCATCATTCCAGGCTGGAAACCGATCTCGCCCCGATCGCGCAAGGCGTCTGTCCGAACGGTGGCGCGACTTCGGAAGCCGTGTTCCGAATTGGCAGGACGACAGCGTCTTACATCCATTTCTATTTCGCCTCCAATCCGCTGGCGGCAGCCCAATTGCTCAAGCCATGAGCGATCCGACCGCCCGTTTCTGTGACGCCGAACGTGAGGCGGTCTACCGCGCCATCGCCGAACGCCGCGACATGCGGCATTTCCGACCCGACCCAGTCGACCCGGCGGTGCTGCAACGTTTGCTGGAAGCCGCCCACCAGGCCCCAAGCGTCGGGCTGATGCAGCCCTGGCGCTTCCTGCGCATCACCGACCCGGCGCTGCGCCAGGCCATTCAGGGCTTGGTCGAGGAGGAACGGCAGCGTACCGCTGAGGCGCTCAACACGCGCGCCGAAGAATTCCTGCGGCTCAAGGTCGAAGGTATCCGCGATTGCGGCGAACTGCTGGTAGCCGCCTTGATGGATGGGCGCGAACCCCACGTGTTCGGACGCCGCACCCTGCCGGAAATGGATCTCGCCTCGGTATCCTGCGCCATCCAGAATTTGTGGCTGGCAGCGCGCGCCGAAGGCCTGGGCATGGGCTGGGTGTCGATTTTCGACCCGGTGGCGCTGGCACGGTTACTGGCCATGCCGGATGGCGCCAAACCGGTCGCCATCCTGTGCCTGGGCCATGTAGAAACGTTCTACCCTGCCCCGATGCTGGCGCTGGAGGGCTGGGCCCAACCGCGATCACTGGAAGAACTGACGTTTGCCAACACCTGGGGATGCAAGGCGTGAGTGCGCAACGCATTGTCTGCCTGACCACAGAAACCACCGAGGTGCTTTACCTGCTGGGCGAAGAGCACCGCATTGCCGGGATTTCCGGCTATACCACCCGCCCGGCCCGGGCACGGCGTGAAAAACCCAAAGTCGCCGCGTTCACCAGTGCCAAGATCGACAAAATTCTGGCGCTGGAGCCCGATCTGGTGCTGGGTTTTTCCAACCTGCAGGCTGACATTGCCGCAGCGCTAATCCGGGCGGGCGTCGAAGTACATGTGTTCAACCAGCGTTCGGTCGCCGACATCCTGCGCATGATCGCCACCCTGGGTGCCCTGGTCGACGCCCGCGACAAAGCAGCGGCGCTGATCGCGGAGCTGACCACCACGCTGGAAAGCGTGCGCGAAACGGCCGCCTACCTCCCACGTCGTCCACGCATCTATTTCGAGGAGTGGGACGAGCCGATGATCAGCGGCATCCGCTGGGTCTCGGAATTGATTGAAACGGCCGGCGGATCTGACTGCTTCGCGGAACTGTCCAGCCAACCTTCCGCCAAAGACCGCATCCTGACGAGTGGCGACCAAGTGATTGAGCGGGCACCGGACATCATCATCGGCTCCTGGTGCGGCAAGAAGTTCCAGCCGGAACAGGTTATCGCACGCCCCGGCTGGGAGCGGATTCCAGCGGTCCGCGAGGGCATGGTCTTCGAAATCAAATCGGCCGACATCCTGCAACCCGGCCCCTCGGCCATCACTCACGGGCTCAGGCAATTACAGCAGATCATCCAGCAATGGGGAGCACGCCAGACATGCAGAAAACATTGGGATTAAGCCTGATACTGGGCGGCGCGCGCTCAGGCAAGAGCCGATACGCCGAACAACTGGCCATGGCCAGCGGCCTGCCGGTGACCTACATCGCTACCGCGCAGGTCTACGACAGTGAATTCGCCCAGCGCATCGCCCACCACCGGGAACGTCGTCCCACCGAATGGCAGTTGGTCGAGGAACCCTTCTTTCTGGCAGAAACCCTGAAACAGCACGCTGCGCAAGACCGCTGCCTGCTAGTGGACTGCCTCACCCTGTGGCTCGCGCAATGGATCTGCGAAGACTGTCACCCGCCGCAGGATCGGGCTTGGGACACCGAACGCCAAGCGGTGGTCGACCTGCTGCCCACGCTGCCCGGTCGCATCATCCTCGTCAGCAACGAAGTCGGCATGGGCATCGTGCCGCTGGGGGAAATCAACCGCCGCTTCCAGGATGAACAGGGGCGCCTCAACCAGGCTGTGGCAGCGCAGGCCAACCACGCCGTATTCATGGCGGCCGGGTTCCCGCTACAACTCAAATAGATTACTTCGCAGCGTACCCGGTTGGCGCCACGTAACTCGACCTCGCCGACCGCACCGCCTCCTGATGCGCTGCCGCCCATGAAATCATGGGCTGTATGCTGGCAAAAAACGACAATCCCATGTCGGTCATGGCGTACTCCACCTTGGGCGGCACCGTAGCGTAGACCGTACGCGATACCAGCCCATCCCGCTCGAGATTTCTCAGCGTTTGCGCGAGCATGCGCGGCGAAATATCGGGGATGCGTTTCTTGAATTCACTGAAGCGCAGCAACCCCTTCTCCAACTCGTAGAGCACCAGCACGGTCCAGCGATCGCTCAAGCGGTCCAGCACATCGCGGATCGGGCAACGTTCGGCCAGTGATGCAGCCTGCTTGTGCAATGTCATGTCCTTCTCCTCACTCACGGTTACTGCGGGATAACCAGGTTATCCGCCACGCACTACTTCCCCTGAAAAATCCCATTAGTATTATATCGGAACTGATTGTACTTTTAATACTAAAGGAGCGTACCCATGTCCACCCAGACTCAACACCCCATTCTCGTGACCGGCGCCTCCGGCCATCTCGGTCGCGGCGTGCTGCACCACCTGCTGCACACCGAGCACATCGCCCCCCATCAGATCATTGCCACTACCCGCAACTCGACAGCCCTGGCGGAATTTTCTGCATTGGGCGTCGACGTCAGGCAAGCTGACTTCGACACACCCGCGACTCTGGAGAAAGCATTTGCCGGGGCGAAACGCCTGCTGCTGATCAGCACTGATGCCATTGATGCGCCGGGCCGTCGTCTGGAGCAACATCGACAGGCCATTGATGCGGCCATCGCCGCAGGTATCGAACACGTGGTGTATACCTCGCTGCCCGATCCGGAACACGCCACCACCCTGATTGCGCCCGATCACGCCGCGACGGAAAAGCTGCTGACGTCAAGCCCACTCGGCTGGACGATCCTGCGCAACAACTGGTATTTCGAAAATCTGTTCTTCAACCTGCCGCACATCCTGGCAAGTGGGCAATGGTTTACAGCATCAGGCGAAGGCCGTATTGCGCATATCGCACGGGATGACATTGGTCGCGCCGCCGCCGCTGTACTCGCCTCAAGTGACAACAGCAGACACACTTACACCCTGACTGGCGAAGAGTCCTTTAACACTGCAGAAATCGCACAACTGGTCAGCGGCATTGCCGGACGCAAGATCGAGGTCATCCATGTGCCAGACGCCGGCTTGCTCCAAGGGCTGAAGCTGGCTGGCTTGCCGGAAGCGCTGGCCGCCATATTCGCTTCGTTCGACACCAACATCCGCAACGGCGGTCTGGCCACAGTCACGGACGATTACTTCAGAATTACCCGTCATCGACCCCAGCCCTATCGCGACTGGCTGGAAGCCAATCGCAGCTCCATCACAAGTTATTAGCTCAAGAGCGGGCCCAGCTCCCCCCAATCCAAATGTGCCTCAAGGGCGTCTGCCAGCCGATCCAGCCCGGCCTCGCGCCGGGCAGCGTAATCGAATGGCTGCACGCTCCCAAGCCCGGCCCATTGCAGCAGGGCGGCACAGGCTTCTGGATGGTCGAACAGGCCATGAAAGTAAGTACCTGCTATCGCGCCATCTTCCGACAATACACCTTCCGATCCAGAGGGGAGCCGAACAAGCGGATGCTGCAGCGCGGGGCCACGCGTCACGCCCATGTGGATTTCGTAGCCGGAGATTTCCGCATCGCCTAGCGATAATCGCCCGCTCACGTGGTGCAACTGCTTTTCCGCTTCCAGCGTCGTTTCCATGTCCAGCAGACCGAACCCTGGCTGGCTATCGGGGTGACCTTCCAACCCCAGCGGGTCATGCAGCATCTTCCCCAACATCTGGAAACCACCGCAGATACCGAGCAATCTGCCACCGTAACGCAGGTGGCGCTGAATGATGGACTCCCAGCCCTGCTGCCGCAGGAACTGGAGATCGGCGCCCACACTCTTGCTACCAGGCAGGATGATCAGGTCGGCAGGCGGAATCGGCTCGTCCGGGCCGATGAAACGGAAGTCGACCTGCGGGTGCAGACGCAACGCATCGAAATCGGTGTGGTTGCTGATGCGGGGCAGCACAGGCGCGATCACGCGCAGTTTGCCCGCCGTATCGCCAGCCGCGACATCGCGCGGCACGGCATCTTCAGCCTCGATGTGCAGGCCGTGCAGATAGGGCAACACGCCCAGTACCGGTTTGCCGGTTTCCTGCTCCAGCCAGTCCAGGCCCGGTTGCAGCAGGGCGATATCGCCACGAAAACGATTGATGACGAAGCCGACGATGCGCGCCCGCTCCGATGCGGACAGCAGTGCCAGCGTGCCGACGATGTGCGCGAACACGCCGCCGCGGTCGATGTCGGCCACCAGTACGACGGGAATGTCCACGCGTTCGGCAAAGCCCATGTTGGCAATGTCGTTGGCACGCAGGTTGATCTCGGCCGGACTGCCAGCGCCTTCAACGATCAGGCAGTCGTATTGGTCGGTCAAACGTTGCCAGGATTCCAGCACCGCCTGCATCGCCGTGGATTTGTAGTCGTGATAGGCGCGCGCATCGAGGTTGAAGCGCGCCTTGCCATGGATGATGACCTGCGCCCCCTGGTCCGTGGTCGGTTTCAGCAATACCGGGTTCATGTCGGTATGCGGCGCCAGACCACAGGCCTGCGCCTGTACGGCCTGCGCGCGGCCGATCTCTCCGCCGTCCACCGTGACGGCGGAATTGAGCGCCATGTTCTGCGGCTTGAACGGCGTGACGCGAATGCCCCTGCGGTACAATACCCGGCACAATCCGGCGGCCAGCGTGCTCTTTCCGGCATCGGACGTCGTTCCCTGGATCATCAATGCAGAAGGACGCAAAACACTTCGCTCACGATTGCGGCGTTGCGCATCATGTCCAAAATCCTCATTTACTTCCATGTAAACTCCGGTTTTGTCCATGATCCGCGCCTTGCACTCGAATCGCTCGGGTGTTTTGCGTGACGTGAAATGTATTCATTTGCCCATTATCCCACAGCCCCCCTGATTGTCGTGGCCGCCCTGGCCCTCGACCAGTTGCTGGGCGAGCCGCGCCGCTGGCACCCGCTGGTCGGCTTCGGCCGTCTGGCGCAGTGGCTGGAAAGCGGTCGGCCACGCAGCCGGCTGAGCGGATTGCTGGCATGGATAATGGCTGTGCTGCCGCCTGTACTGCTGGCCGCCTGGCTGGTGCAAACGCTCCCCGTCCCTCTGCACTGGGCGTTTGAAACAGGCATCCTCTACCTCGCCATCGGCGCACGCAGCCTGGTGCAGCACGCCGAAGCGGTACGTTTGCCCCTGCAGCGCGGCGACCTTCCCCTGGCACGGGAGAAAGTCGGCTACATGGTCAGCCGCGATACCTCACAACTGGATGAACCCGCAGTGGCGCGCGCCACCGTCGAATCAGTGCTGGAGAATGGCGCGGACGCCATCTTCGGGGCGCTGTTCTGGTTCCTGCTGCTGGGCGCACCGGGCGCCGTGCTGTACCGCCTTGCCAATACGCTGGACGCGATGTGGGGGTATCGCAACGCGCGCTTCCTGCACTTCGGCTGGGCTGCAGCCCGCATCGACGATGTAATGAACCTGATTCCGGCACGCCTCACCGCCCTCAGCTACTGTCTGTGTGGAAACCTGACCCACGGCCTGCGCTGCTGGAGGGCACAATCTTCCACCTGGTACAGCCCCAACGCCGGCCCGGTGATGGCCGCCGGTGCCGGGGCGCTCCAGATAACGCTAGGGGGCTCTGCCGTTTACCACGGCGTGGCCAAGGAACGCCCGATGCTAGGCGGAGGCGATACGCCCGGATCCGAGGATATTCAACGCGCCTGTCGACTGGTGCAGCGCGCCATGCTGCTCTGGGCCCTCGTGCTTCTGGCAGGCGGGTGGTGGCTATATGCTTGAGCACGGCGGCAACCTCGTGGCGGCATCACGGCAATACGGCATCCCGCTCGACGACTGGCTGGACCTGTCCACCGGCATCAACCCCTCGGGATATCCGGTTCCGACGATCCCGGCATCGCTCTGGCAACGTCTCCCGCAGGGTGACGACGGGCTGTGCGATGCCGCGGCGCGTTATTACGGCACCCCGCACGTCCTCCCCTGCGCCGGCACCCAGGCCGTGCTGCAGGTGCTGCCGAAACTGCGTGCACCCTGTCGCGTCGCCATCCCGACCCCCACCTATGCCGAGCATCCGAAGGCCTGGGAAGCCGCCGGACATGCGATCACCCGTTTCAACCCGGCCGATCCTGACCAGCAGGTGACGGAAACCGACGTGCTGCTGCTCTGCCATCCCAATAATCCGACCGGGCAGCGCTACGACCGCGCCACCTTGCAAGGCTGGCTGGATGTGCTGTCGAAAAAAGGCGGCTGGCTGATCGTGGATGAAGCGTTTCTGGATACAGACCCTGCACAGAGCCTCGCCCCGCTGGCCGGGCAGCCGGGGCTGATCGTGCTGCGTTCACTGGGGAAGTTTTTCGGCATGGCAGGTGCCCGGGTCGGTTTCCTGATCGCCTGGCAGGCATTACGCGACGAGGCCGAAGAGTTGCTGGGCCCCTGGCCGATCAGCGGCCCCGCGCGCCACGCCGCCCGCTGCGCGCTGGAGGACGCAGTGTGGCAATCGACCACCCGGACTCGCCTCGAACAGGACGCAACACGCCTTGCCAGGCTATTACAGCAACATGGCCTGCCCGTGGCCGGCGGGACCTCGCTGTACCAGTGGGTAAAAACCGAACGCGCCGAAGCATTGCACGTCCAGTTGGCGAGACGAGGCATCCTCACTCGCCTGTTTCGAACGCCCCTCAGCCTGCGCTTCGGATTGCCCGGCACAGAACCGGACTGGCAGCGGCTCGAGTCTGCACTCGCAACCCTCACGCAGGCCTAGCGATTGACGAACCCCACCGAGGGTAATCCCTCGGCGAATTGCAGTAGCGTCACCCCGGCATAGTCGAGATGGAATCGAAACACTTCCGTCAGTGGCATGCCCAGCACTTCCGCCAGCAAGGCACGAATTACCCCCGCATGCGTCACCACGACCACAGACTCGCCGTGATGTTGCGCCCGGAGTTCCTGCAGGATTTCCGTCACCCGCCGATGCAGCTCGACGTAGGTTTCTCCGCCGTGCGGTGCCGTGCGCGTGTAATCGCTGCCCCAGCGATCCAATTGCTCGCGCGGGATATCGTCCCAGGCCTGCATTTCCCAGGCACCGAAATCCAGTTCCATCAATCGTGCATCGTGCCGCGCCGGCCCCAGTTTCAAGCCAGCGGCGAGTTTGGCCGCACGGGACAAGGGGCTGCTGTAGGTCGCAGATGGGGTCACGTGGGCGATCTTGCCGCGCACCCGTTCGACCTCGTCAAAAAAAGTGGAAGCGACATCCACGTCGGACTGGCCGTAGCAGACGCCGGGCGGAACGGCAGGCGTGGTATGGCGGATCAGGTAAAGCTGCACGCCAGCACCCCCACGTAGAAAGTCAATTCGCACAACTGCTGCATGGCCCCGAGACAGTCGCCGGTGTACCCGCCTAATCGTTGCCGCAACCGGCTGGCAAACCACAGCCAGACCAACGCAACAGGCAATAGCGCCCACCAGCTGGGTGCAGGCAACAGCAAGAGCGCGAACACCACTGGCACGAGGGCAAACAACAGCGCACCCCACCCCAATGGCTGCACGACGGCTTTGGACTTGCCGGTGTCACGCACGTAGGGCTGGGTCCGCATCAGCAACACTGCGGCAAAGCGGCTCAAGGTGTGCCCGGCCACCAGCACAGTCGGCAACAACGGGGCGGTCAATGCCTCCAGCGTGGCGTACTTGGTCAGCAACCCCATCACCAGCGCGATCGCACCATAGCTGCCAATCCGCGAATCCTTCATGATGGTGAGCACTTGCTCTTTGCCCCACCCCCCGCCCAGGCCGTCCGCCGTATCCGCCAGGCCGTCCTCGTGAAATGCACCGGTCACCCACAATGTGGCAATCATGCTGGCGATCACCGCGATGTGTTGCGGCATCCAGCGATCCACCAGCCAGAACACCAGCGCAGCCAACGCCCCCACCAGCATGCCGGTCAAGGGAAAATAGCGTACGGCATGACCTAAGTCTTCTTCGTCGTTGCCTGCCCATCGGGCGCAGGGGAGACGCGTCAGAAAAGTCAGCGCGGTGAAAAACAGTCGCAGTTCCCGGCGCATCAATCCTCGCGTCCGCTCACGCCCGCCGATTCAAACGAGGCCATTTCGTTGAGGAAATTCACCGCGGCTTGCACGATGGGGTAGGCCATGGCCGCCCCCGTGCCCTCGCCCAGGCGCATCCCGAGATCAAGCAAGGGCTGGGCATGCAGTTCCGTGAGCAGCCTCGCATGGCCTGCTTCACCAGATCGATGCGAAAACACGCTGTATTCCAGAATCGCCGGCTGCATGCGGGCAGCCACCAGCAGCGCGGTCGTCGCGATGAATCCGTCGATGAGCAGCAAGGCGCCCTTCTCCGCAGCCCCCAGCATGGCACCGGTCATCATCGCGATTTCGAATCCGCCAAAAGTCATCAACGTGCGCAGCGGATCAGCCGGGTAACGGCCATGCTTTTCCAGCGCTTGCGCGATCACCGCCGCCTTGCGGCGCACCCCGGCATCGTCCAGCCCGGTACCACGCCCCACGCACTCCGCGGGGTCGAGGTGACACAACACACTCATGATTGCGGCAGCGCTGGAGGTGTTGCCGATGCCCATTTCGCCGAACCCGAGCACATTGCTTCCCGATGCGATTTCCGCCCAAGCCAGTTCACGCCCGCGACGGATCGCCTCGGCACATTGCGCAGGTGTCATCGCCGGCTGATGCAGGAAATTGGCCGTCCCGGCAGCGACCTTCGCAACGACCAACCCCGGCTGATCCGCAAATTCGCGCGCGACACCGGCGTCAACCACCCTGAGCACAATCCCGTGCTGCCTGGCAAACACGTTGATCGCCGCTCCCCCCGCAAGAAAGTTCAGCACCATCTGGTACGTCACCTCCTGCGGGAAAGGGCTCACGCCCTCTGCGACCACCCCGTGATCGCCCGCGAACACCAGAATCGCCGGGCGCTGCAACGCCGGCTGCAAAGACTGCTGCAGCACGCCGATCTTCAACGCCAGTGTTTCGAGCAGTCCCAAGGCGCCTAGTGGCTTGGTTTTGCCGTCCACCTTGGCGCGGAGCGCCGCCAACAGATGTTGATCGGGATGACGGACATGAATTTTTGTATCGGGCACCATACCTGACGAACCGGAGCAATTGAATAACGTGGCTATGATAAGGTCAGCGACCGATTTACCCAACGGAATTCGGTACGCGTTGCCTGCGAATCAAATTTCGCTTCTCAAAAATGCCGTTTTTGCTATAATCCCGCCTTCTTCGCGTTCGGCAACGGACAAGAAGTCGTGGCCAGGTAGCTCAGTTGGTAGAGCAGCGGATTGAAAATCCGCGTGTCGACGGTTCGATTCCGCCCCTGGCCACCAAATAAAATCAAAGGGTTATCTTCGCAAGAAGTTAACCCTTTTGTTTTTTCTGACACTTTTCTGACAGTGTAGGCCGCCAAGGCGCATGGTTGCTGCATTTCGGCGTATTCCAATACCCCGATCAGCACTCCCCCGGCATCGAATGCATGACCAGTAGCTATACGTGATTTCAACTTCTGGAGTCACAACCATGCTGCATTTCCAAACCGGCGGTAGCCTCCGCCTCCCTCGCCCGTCCACAGCACACTCCCCACGGGAGGTGTCCCATGGCTAAGCCCTATCAGGAAGGGAAAGGCTGGGCCGTCAGAATCCGCGTCAGGGGACAGGACATCTATCTCTCCGGCTACCCCTCGGAAACCGCCGCCTTGCGCGCGGCGGAACAGGAACGGGTGGCCATCACCCAGGCCGGCACACCGTCCGGCTCCGGCCCCTACAAGACGACGCTGGCCCAGGCCCTGCAGAAATATGGATTGGAACGCCTGCCCAGCCTCAAGGGGGCGCGCCAGAATGCAGGCCGCATCAACCGTTATCTGCGCCTCGCCGGATTGCAGACACTGCAAGTTGAAGCCGTGGATCGCAAGCAGAGAGGCGGCAATGGCGCCTATTTCAAGGTAACGCTGAGTGCCGAGCCGGAAGAACGTCCAACACCCGCCAGCCTCAAGGCCCACCGCAAGGCCCTGCTCAAGAAAAGTGCCGCCAGCGACCAATTGCGCCAGCAGCTCGCCTTGATGCCATTCGCCGACATCATGCCGCATCATGTGCAGCAGATCATGGACGCGATGCTGGAGGAAGGCTATGAACCGGCCACCCTAGAACATGAACGCACGGAATTGCGGCAAATGTTCAACCACGCGCGCAAATGCTGGCGCTGGACCCAGCCCGGCAGCAATCCTGCGGTAGGCCTGAAAATGCCCAGAATCCAGAACGAACGTGACCGCGTCCTGACCAATTCAGAGTGGGAAATCCTGACTCAAATACTCGCCGCATACGACAATCCCTATGCACTGCCGGCATTCATATTGCTGGTTGAAACCACCATGCGCTCCTCGGAGCCCCTGCTCCATGCCAGCTGGTCTGATGTCGACTGGGACCGTTGCGTCCTCAAGCTGCAGGATGCCAAGGCCGGCGCACGCCTGGTTCCGCTCAGCCCCAACGCCATGGTCATTCTCAAATACCTGCAATCCATTGTGGAGAATGCCGGGCCCGAACAACCCATCCTGCCCACGACCTATGAGGCGCTGAAAAAGGCATGGCATATCGCCTGCGAAAAAGCCGGGATCGATGACGCGCAAATCCATGACCTGCGGCATACCGGCACCACCCGCTATGCCATCGAATACAACGGCAACCTGCCGCTACTGAAGCTGATCACCGGCCACAAAACCTATTCGCAACTGATGCGCTACATCAACCTGAAGGTGGATGACGCGGTGGCGGGCGAGCACCCCAACCCCCCCGACCAAGCAAATGGCCCAACCCCGTAAAAAAGCCACACAAAAACCGCACCCCACCGCCAGCGGCAAAAGGCCCGACGAAGCATTGGCCCCTGCCGGTTACAAGCGCTCAACATTGCCGGCACACCTGCTGCAGGGACAAGAGGCCGGCGTGGGCCAGGCAGCGGACAACATCGTGGCCTTCCCTGCCAGGAGGACGGCATGAACCCTGTATCCGCCAAGCTTGGGCGGCCGTCAAAGCTGCCCTCAGTCGAATCGCAGACGCTGGCCTTTGTAGAATGGGCACGCGCGCGACCCACACCAGAGGCGGCATGGCAGGAGTGGGGCGGCAGCAGAGTCTACTTGCGACACTGGCCGCACAGTTACCTGCCTGCCCCGTGGCAGGACCTTGAAGTGCTGGTCATTGCGAATGTGCAGCTACCGAAGCAATACCAGCGGCGCGGCTGGTTCTGGCGTTATTGCCAACTCTGTGCGGCACTCTCGAGAGGCACCATCGCCATCGAGTCTGTCCGCAACAAGGACCTGCTTGCCGCGCTCCGGCGGCATCCGGAGTTCGTCGAATACCGACCCGCCGCTTTCTTGCTGTCAAAACCGCAACCGGATGATTGGCCGCTGAAACTGGACTGGCTGGATATCAAACATGACCGCAGTTCGTCGCACGCCATCGCAACCCGGACCCGAAGGAATAACCCCCACCCAAGCCAAGCCCTGTAATAGCGTGCGGATGTAAGTTTCACGGCCTTGGTCGCACAAGCGATCAGGGCCGTTGTGATTGGCGAAGATTTTTTGGGACAACACGGCATTCGGCACATATACACATATTTATGTATTTTTGTGTTGATATTTGAACTTAATGTGGCTATATTTATGTGCAAATGAACAAAGACTGCACACTCCAACTGTATGCTGATGGTGCCTGGCAAGACATCGCAAGCACCTCACTGCTTGGACCGGAAGATCAGGGCTGGCGCACGCCCACCTATACGGGCTACGACGCCTCGTGGGCTTTGGCGCATAGTGAAGCCAGGGATGCCTGGGCGCTGTCATCCAGGCTCCCGGTGAGCCTGGCTCCGCACAAAGCCGGGCACTGGCCGGTATTCCTGATCGACATGCTGCCGCAGGGGTTCGGCCGCGGCGAACTGTTGCGCCAGCTGAATCTGCCTGAAACCATGGAGACCGAGGCAGACTGGCGCTTGCTGCTAGCGGGTGCAGGAAATCCCATCGGGCACCTTCGGATCAAGGAAGCCGCGGATTGGCTTGCCCAGCGCCATGGCCCGCTGCAGGGATTTACTGACGAAACCGTGGCGGCCCGGTCAGAAGACTTCATGAGCTATCTCAGCCAGTACGGCCTGTTTGTTGCGGGCTCATCCGGCGTACAGGGTGAATGGCCAAAAATCCTGCTGACCCGCGCCAGAGATGGGCTGTTGTACCTGGATCATACGCTTACGGACGAAGATGCCCTCGAGCATTTCATCGTCAAGTTCGGGCGCGGCAGCAACCTCCAGCTCGCTGCCATCCTTCAG
>JADHED010001984.1_pt1 | contig 15435 bp, 15 predicted proteins | sample 8952041 | NCBI WGS metagenome assembly JADHED01 (sample SAMN16124423, study PRJNA663239) | bioreactor sludge metagenome | isolation source: sludge (control) | place: India:Bengaluru | collected 2018-09-08
TAATAAAATTTATTGTAGGCCATTACCATTTATATATCACCAACACCTACAAGACTAAAATTATTCTTCAATCTGTTATTCCAATATTCAGATGGACTGAAACTCATCAACTATTTATTTTTAATGATTTGTAACAATAATACGGGCATTTTTTTTGACAAGAGTACCTCAGGATAATCTTTTATACATCTGAATAAGTAATGCCAAGCGTCAGCATATGCATTCTTGGACATTTTCAGTTTTATCAGGTCAAAATATACAGACTGAATTTTTGACTTGAATAACGTTGTTTTCTTAATTGGATTATAAAAATTATCCCTTCGCATAATGACGAGATCTTGCAAATGCCTTTGATTGAATAAGATTGAAGCTTCCTGATTTCTTGCAACACTTATGTTTGCTTGATGTGCATGCATGATAACCGTTATTTCTTCAACTTCTACAACAGGAACTAAATCAGCACATTTTGCACAAAAATCATAGCATTCTGTAAGTATCATATTCTCATCAAACTTTACATATTGTTTCACATTAGCAGGTACACAAATACATTGAACAGGAGGGGAATATGGCATAAAAACCTTCAAAATATTATTCCATTTTTCTCCATAATCTCCAGTAAGCTTAGGTATTGTAAATGGGATTTCTTTACCCTCATCAGATGTAATGAAGTGGGTAAATAGTAAATTATTATTATAACCTTCGCTTATTGCATCTACAAAAGTTTGTAAGTGATGTGATTTATATTCGTCATCGCTATCCAGAAAGCACAAATAATTTCCATTTGCATTTTTCAGGCCATTATTGCGAGCTGCTGAAACTCTTTTATTCTCTTGGTATATATACCTAACACGACTATCTGAAGTAGCATACCTCTGCACAACATTTTCTGTATTATCTGTTGATCCATCATCTATAATAAGCAGCTCCCAGTTTTTATAGGTCTGATTAATAACACTAGTTATTGTTCTATCTAAAAAATGAGCCCTGTTATACGTAGGGATAATAATTGAAAAGAAGGGCAAACTCATACTTTTATTAAATGGCTGAAAGAATCTCAGTTAGTTTGATTTTGCATTCTTTTTTCAGGTATACAACTTCTTTGAAATTCATTTTTAGGATATTGCCAAATATACTCTGTCTTATGAAACCTCTGCGCCACATCTTTTTTGCTTTACTCCTATCCTCCAGATTCAAAGGGCAGTAATCTTCATTCAAGAATTGAATAGATATGTTGTGTGTAAGTGCTTTTTTGTACAAATAGTTTTTACTACGTTCTTGCCCTTCATGGTCAAAGTTCCATGTCAGAAATGCTGGGACTCTTGCCACAGGATATTTAGCTGCCAACCTTAGCCACAAATCATAGTCACCCCTATGTCGAATATTCCTAAATCCTCCTTCTTTCTCAAATTCATGCCTGCGAATAATTGTTGAAGTAGGTGCATTATGAAAAAAATATTTATTAAAATAATGAAGTTTGTACGCATCTTCAGATGATACAGTATATGGCAATCTGCGCACATCGTGTACATGAGACAATCCTAGTGCGGCATCGCTGCAATGCTCCATTGACTCTACCATAATAGTCAAGCAAAATGGGTAAAGCTCTTCGTCGCTATCACAGTACTTCAAATATTTGCCATTTGCATAGGAAGCAGCTTTATTTCTGTTTGGATAATCACCTAAATTAGTCTCGTTCTTATATACTTTTATCCGGCTATCTTGCTGACGATACTTCTCAATAACTTCTAAGGTATTATCTGTTGAGCAATCATCAACAATAATAAGTTCAAAATTTTCATAGGTATTAGCAAGCACACTTTCTATAGCATTACCTATATATGCAGCCCTGTTGTAGGCAGTCATTAATACACTCACAAGAGGTTTGTCCTGCATTCTTTTTATTTTACTTTATAATAGTCTTTATACCAGCTTACAAAAAATGATAACCCTGTACGAATATCAACCTGTGGAGTGTATCCAACTTCTTTAGATAATGCATCAATATTAGCATAGGTCTCCAACATATCTCCTTTTTGTAACGGAAGGTTTTCCATTACAGCTTTTTTACCAATCAACTCTTCCAATATATTAATGAATTCTAATAACCTGACGGGTTTGTTATTCCCAATATTGTATACTTTATATGGTGCAAAGCTTTCTGAAGACATCAAGGCTTGTCCAACTTTATTAGGGTTAGCTATAGGTTGCTTATTTATCAACAAAGCAATCACATTTACAATGTCATCTATATATGTAAAGTCTCTTCTCATGTTACCATTATTAAAGACTTTAATTGCTTTACCATTTATAATATCATTTGTAAAAGAATAGTACGCCATATCAGGTCTGCCCCACGGACCATATACTGTAAAGAATCTAAGACAGGTACTTGGTATACCATAAAGTGCAGCATAACTGTGAGCAAGCGTTTCGTTTGCTTTTTTGGTAGCTGCATAAAGTGATAAAGGATGATCTGTACTGTCATTCTCTTCGAAAGGCACTTTTACATTAGCACCATATACGGAGCTTGAGGAAGCAAATATTAAATGTTGGACAGGGAAACGCCTGCAAGCTTCAAGAATATTCGTAAACCCAAGAATATTGCTATCGAGGTAATTATATGGTTTATCTATACTAAAGCGAACACCTGCCTGCGCAGCAAGGTTAATTACAATTTCAAACCTATGCTCTTCAAAAAGTTTATCTAACTTTTCCTTATCACAAATACTCAACTCAATAAAATTGAAATTTGGCTTTCCTGCCAGACGTGCAATTCTGTCATTTTTGAGCTGTATGTTATAGTAATCGTTCACAGAATCAACCCCTATTACCTGATGGCCAAGATCGCTAAGCTTACTTGACACATGATAACCAATAAAACCGGCTGCACCGGTTACTAAAATCTTTTTCAACTTAACAGTTTTTATCCGACCATAATGCCAGTATCAAAAATGAGTGCAGCATTTGGGGTTTATCATTCAATAGTGCCTGTACTTGAGTGTATGGCATTAACTTGTATAATGGGCTATGCGCAGACTTTACAAAATCGGCATATAGTTTTTGCATTTTATCAGATTTTGACCAAGTATTTTTCACTAGCCCAAACCCTTGTTTTGGCCTTCTGCGTATTGGTTCCGGCCAGTTTTTACTTAGTGCCTCTCGTAATAATATTTTATCTGCATTTGCAGTGATTTTGTAACTATCCGGCAATGAGATACAGTATGAAGCTAAATCTACATCTAAAAATGGGGAACGTAGCTCTATGCTACTAGCCATAGCAGCCCTATCGGTTTTTACTAATATATCACCTGGCATATAATCTGTAATATCATACTTCATTGCATCGTTCAGTGTACCTTCTTCTTTCCAAGAAGGATAATAATTCTCTGATGCAGGCAAGCCAAGCTTTATCAGTTCTGAATCCGATAAACTATCAAATCTTGATCTTACAGATTGTAGTGGTGTCTTATATTTTTGAAATCCAGTCGCTTCATGATACCTGTCCCTCCATTTACGACTAGCAGAACGGTTAACTGTTGATTCAGATATTTTCTCACTGATTGCAAGTGCTTTTATGAAATTATATTTTAGCAAACTTGTATGCTTGTATTGCTGTTGTGCAATGATAGGTTTATACCACCAAACATACCCACCCAATAGCTCATCTGCACCATCACCAGTAAGTACTACCTTACAATAATCGCTTGCACGTTTGCATATCATATATGTTGATACTGCTGAAGAATCACCAAAAGGTTCATCATACACATCAGCCAACTTCATCAATACGTCAGCAACTTGTACATCTTTCTCTTCCATCTCAATATGATGGGTGTTGTACATATCCGCTACCAACTTAGCATATGGCAATTCACTATCTTCTCCTTTATAACCATATGAAAGTGTTTTTAATCCTTTATTAAATTTTTGAGCCACACTAACAACAGATGTCGAATCTAACCCCCCACTCAAAAAAGCACAACATTCAACATCTGCAACCATTTGTTTTGATACTGCTTGCGTAAATAGTTCTTCAAATTTCTCTGTGGCGTCAGACAATGATATACTTTCTGTTGTGGATGGCATTGTCCAATACCTCTTCACAGTTACACCTTCCGTGTTATATATCATGTAGTGTGCAGGTGGCAATACACTTATGCTACTGAATATAGAAATATCAGGTCCTGTATATCCATGATTAAGATACTTAGAGAGCGCTTTATTATTAATTGCAGTATCCTTAAATGATGATGCCTGTATTGCTTTTATTTCTGAAGCAAATACCAATTCATCACTTTTTAGTGAATAATAGAATGGCTTTTCCCCAAATCTATCTCTCGCAGCAAACAGTTGTTGCTTCTCTTCATCCCAGATGGCAAAAGCAAACATGCCAGGCAATCTATCAAGCAAACCAATCCCATATTTTTTATACAGAGCTATTATCAATTCCGTATCAGATTCAGTCTTAAACGGATAATCAAGTTGTTTTCTCAACTCTTTATAGCCATATATTTCCCCATTAAATACAATACATATTCTCCCCGTATCATCAAGCATTGGTTGAGAACCAGTGGAAAGATCAACAATACTTAACCTGTTATGACCCAGTAAGCAATTATCATATTGGTAAATGCCATTACCATCAGGACCACGATGATGCATAGCATCTATCATCAGCCGTTGGTCTGCCAAGTATCTGTGAACACTTTTTGCTACTATACCAGAGATGCCGCACATATATTATGAAACAGGAGGAATTGGTGGCATGCCGCACAATCTTTCATGTTCGGCATCCAACATTGCCTCTCCTTTATTTATAGCTGCCAGAAAATCTTTCATAGCAACACTTAAATTCTTTCTTACTTCAAAATTGTAGCTTAACCATTTATACTTTTCAGCCAGCGACAGTCTGTTTTCAGACATCAACAGCTTGATAAGTCTTAATTTTTCTATGAAAGTTGGGCTATACATCTCTGGCTTGTACCCAAAGAACTTATACATATGATACAAAACAGTAAATGTTCTTTTATAGGTATAATCTGGGTTTTCAAAATGATAATGATACACCATAGCCTCAGGGCTATATGCTATCGCATGGCCTGCTTTTAATGCATCCATAGCCCATAGTGCATCTTCAGAATAAGATGTTTTTCTGAATGGCAATTGCTTTAGCACATTAGTTCTATACATGGCAGTTACGTCATCCCAGCCGCAAACTGTTTTTTTCTCTGCAGCAGTCAGTGTATCAAATGCACCATCTTTATATTGATAACGAGTAATACTACCTATACCAACCGGTCTGTACCAATCAACAGGATTTTTATCCTTATCCGGTGGCACAATTTGTTTTCCACAAACCGCTACAACTTCATTATCCGTAAATCCAGATAGCATTCCTTCAATCCACTGATTATTATATGCACGCGCGTCTCCTACAGTCAACACAACATAATCTGAAGTTGCTTGACTTACACCAAGATTCCTTGTCATACCATGATTGAAATCTTTACCGGATATTTCAATCAGCTTAACCTTTTCATAAGACTTAAGAATATCAATTGTTCCATCGGTAGACCCTGAGTCTATTACTATAATTTCATCAACCTTTACTGTTTGTGACAAGATACCATCTATGCAGGCTTTAATCTTTAGAGCCTCATTTTTTACAGGTATTACAACTGAAACGGATGCCATCAATTTACTATTATATCAATTTCTGCCATGAAGGTGGCATGTTTTTTTCTACTTCAATATTTTTAAATTTTTCGCCTTTTCTTGGTCCTTTTTCTTTTGCATCTTCAACCATACGTTCAATACCCTCTTTGAGTGTGATATTTTGTATCAATGCACCAAAATACTTGTGCACTTTATCGTGGTTTGAATAAGCGTGGACAACCTCATTACGAGATTCAAGAAAGTCGATATTTTCTTTAACACCGAATGCGTCGCACACTATTGTAGCCAGATCCTTAACAGTGTAAGGTGTATCTGCACCAATATTAAATACATGATTGTACGCTTCTTTCATCTCAATACTCTTAGCTATAATCGGCGCTACATCATCTATATGACTGAATGCCCTGGTTTGCATTCCATCGCCAAATATTGTCAGTCGTTTACCCTGCATAATCTGGTTCATAAATATGCCTACAACATTTCTATATGGGTCTCCTATGTTTTGTCTTTCTCCATACACATTATGTGGTCTGAAAACAATGAAATCCATCCCAAACATTTCATGAGCCGATTTAAGATCGAGTTCAAACGCAAACTTGGCAATTCCATAAGGATCTTCCGGCTGTGGAACCATGTCTTCTTTCATAGGTAGTTGGTTTTTACCATACACTGCGATAGAAGATGTAAACACAAAACATTTTACAGTTCCAGTATTTATTGCAGCATTCAGCAGGTTGATGCTACCAATCAGGTTATTATTATAATTAAACCTTCTGATAAAATGGCTCAACCCTTCTGCTGCATATGCAGCTAAGTGAAACACGTAGGTAAATTTATGCTCTGTGAAAAGTGCATTAACTAATGCCTCATCGTTAATTGAACCTTTTACAAATATTGCCTGTGGATTTACATTATCCTCAAATCCTCCGGATAAATCGTCCAACGCAACAACTGAATATCCAGCGTTAACTAGATGATCGCAAACATGAGAGCCGATAAAACCTGCGGCACCTGTTACTAATACTTTTACCATATAATTATATCTGTACATCTCCCTGCCACTTAACAGCAGATACTGTACTTTCTTTTGATTTTATGATTGAATGTGCTTTTTTCTGTATCCTGTTAAACAAAAATGGCACTCTGTGAATCTTGAATCTAACTGCTTTCTGATAGCTCTTAAAGATATTCAGTTCATCTTTGCTGAATATTGCCAGACTCTTACACACATCCATAAGTTCATCCAGCCCTTCATTATAATTACTAATAATGCAACTATTTATAATATCGCTACCCATAATGCGTAGCCCATCTAAGTATTGTGCACTTTTTCCTTTACCAAATATTTCGTTGCAAGCATATAAAAATACATCTACTCTACTCCTCATTTTAGGAGCTGCATAAAAACCAACTCTTGATAAACTATCATCAGATATTCTTAAGAATACATCAGGCTTTAACTGAAGTCGTTTTTTGTATTTCATAGGAGACAACAAACTCCTGATGTGCAATTCAATATCCTGCCATAGTTTCAGGTCTTCTCTCCACATACCAACCTTAACAAAAGAAGACCTCTTCCATAATGGACCTGTGCCCTGACATACAGGGTCTCCAACTAATATCCGGTAAAGGTCATCCTCATCTTCATCTATATTCCACAATAATCTTGTATCATCCATCTGTTTACGAAACAGCATCATAGGGAATATCATAAAATCACACTCGGAGTCTTCTTCCATGGCTTTTACTCTTTGTTCAAGACAAAAGGATGCTAAAACATCATCCGTATCCAAAAACATGACATAGTCTCCTGTGCATTTCTCTACAGCAATATTTCTGCACACACATGCGCCTTTAGGGTCCCTGTCTCTTTTGTAAATTTTCACCCTGGCATCCTGTTTTGCATATCCAAGTAGTTTCTGCCAACTATCATCTGTACTACCATCATCTGTTATTACCCATTCCCAATGCGGATAAGTCTGATTAAATATAGACTTTGCAGTTTCGTCTATGATATAAGAACGATTAAAACTTGGGGTGATAATTGATACTACTTTGTTCATCAAGCTGATTTTCCTGCTTTTGAAACCTTCTTAATTAAATGCCACAACGGCTGTAATGGCTTTAAAACAGGATAATAATTGAATACCGAACCTTCTGTATCATAATCCCAGTGGCTGTGAACAGGCTGAGACATTATTTGATTAAACTCATTTTCACTAAGCCCTAACTTTTTCAAAACGTATTCTTTATCAACTTTAAGTAATGCATCATCGTAAGGTGACTTTTTCATCTCCTCCAATGCTTGCGTTCTGGTCATCTGACCAGAGCATATTAATGAAGACAAATGTGCTTTTCTTTTATCTACCCCAAATTTTACAGGCAGTATATACCCCTGATAAAACCTTGTCCATATACTCTCATAATGCTTACCACCATAGTCTTGCCAGTTCAACTCTTTCTTGAGTAACTCCTTTACTTCATCCTTTACATACGGCATCCAATTGAGATAGTTTATAAACTCTACTCCAGACTCTTTTATAAACTTCTTCATCTTTCTATCGAGGAATGGGTATGTTTTCAATTGCAAACTACCATGCAATTTGTGAATAGCCTTGATATTGATGTAATCTTTTTTATTAAATGTCCAATGATAAGGCAATACCCCTTCAGTAGTTACATTATGCCCGCCAAGTACATACTTAATATCATTGTCTTTAGCAATCTTAAACATGGTGCCATATATAGCATGGTCTGTCAACACTTCTATATCAATAACAGATGCTTTCAGATAGGCTAATTGTAAATCTTTGAATTCATCCCAGTTTATCACGTATGTGCTCAGGTCAAACCCAAGTTTGTTAACAATGTGATGAATATTCATAACGGCCTGTTCGCTATTCCAACCATTATCAAAGTGTACACATAGTGCTCTTAGTCCTAATTCTTTTGCCTTATATGCAACATAGCTACTATCTACACCACCACTTAGGCCTATGAGACAATCGTATTGTCTGTTACTACCATATTGCTTAATAGCCGTAACGGTTTCAGCTAATAACTTTTCTCCTTCTACCCCTTGCTTGAGATAGTATTTTGCTTCATTGTAATAGTAGTGGCAATGATTGCAAACACCATTTTCATCCAATTGCAAACCAGGATCGTCGTTGCTATCTAATATGCAATTTTTACACACAATCATTTATCCAAAAATCTTAATAGCGTTTTTGAAACTATACCTACCTCGTATTTGGCAGAAGCTATTGCAGCATTATTTTTCAAGCTCTTATAATATTCTTTATCAAGCATTGAGTTGAAGACATCCGTTAACTGATCTTCTGTTTCATATTTAAGAACACAACTGCTCAATTCTCCCGGCAAATCCATATTGGCCGGAAATATTGCAGGCTTGGAAAACCTGATAACATCATAAGTAACTCCTGATTCTTTCGACTTTCCATAGACCTCATCAACTCCGCTATATCTGGTTTTCACATTCAATGGCGCAAAAATCACATCAGAATGCACTATCTCATCCTCAAATCCATTAGGAGAATCTAAAAATGATATATCATATCCATTACTTATCATTTTTTTAGCCTCTTCAATTATTAGAGCACCGTATTCATCCCTTGCCTGACCAAGTATTTTTAACCTGAAAAAATTTTTATCAAGCTTAGAAAACACAGATAATGCCAGCTTATAATCTCTTCTACTCTCTTCTATATATCCAGGCAAGCTAATTGTTAGCTTACTGCCACCGTCACCAAGCAGATTCTTCTCGTACACTGAATATGGGAAAATCAATGTCTTGTATTTGTTGCGCGTTATTTTTTTAAGATATCTCTCCAGCGTATCGCTTTCTACTACTAAGTAATCTGCTTGATTAGCAATACTAAGCATAAGCTTATGCTGCTCAGACCTTGGTCTTTTAAACACTTTATACCTTGTGCCCATCATAAACCAAAAATTGATATTCCTGATCCATAATAGTGTCTTTGATGGCTTGAGCAAGCTTATATATTCATATGCTTTATCAAAGTGCGATGACGGGGCAATTATCAATATGCTTTCCGGCGAAACATCTACTCTATGCTTAAATAAATCCTCAGAATTATCTGCAACAATAAACTGTAAATCTTTTATTCCGAAGCTGATGTTTTTCAGTCTTTCAGCAAATCTTTCAGGAGTATATACCATTACTTTATCAGCAATATTTTCTATACACCTTAGCAAACCATATATTGGCTCATAGTGGTCGAATTCTGCAATAATAAAATTCATCACCTGTCTTTCTTTACCAAAACTTTATTGTCTGCAAGATTAAGATTGCCAAATACAAACAATACTGCTGCTTTTAAGAAATTTTTTATACTTAATTGTTTTTTAAATAAATCGAAAGCAATTTTTGCTTTTGCAATATTCCCTACCTTGTCGGATGCATATAGTTGCAATGCAAGCGTGTGCATTTTCTTATATATTACAAGCTTATCTTCTTTATTATTCTCTGGATAGCTATATACATGATTGAACATTGCCAGTTGAGATAACAAAACTTTATGCATTCTATCATCTGTCCAATTAGTAGCCGTTATAGAATCATTACGATACCTGTACCTGCATAAGTTGTCGTATACACCTATTGCCTTACTATATCTTGATACGAAGAGATTTAAAAACCAATCCTCTGTAATAAACCTTGCATCAAACCGGAAATTCAATCTGCGAAGCAAGGCTAGATTATATAAAGATGCCTGTATGAAAAATGTTACGGAGTAAACGACATCATGAAACACATTGCCCTGTGGAATAGCATAGTTTTTACAAAACTTATCGTCAAACCAATTACTTTCTCCCTTAGGATTACCTTCTTCATCTATATAGCACATATTTCCATAGGCTACTCCATATTCATTTCCTGCATTCTCAAGCATTTCTACTTGCACAGCTGTTTTTTCCGGTACAAACTCATCATCTCCTATAAACGTTATATACTTACCGGTGGCAGCATCTAATATTTCATTTAGACCGTAATGCAGGCCTTTGTTTTGACTATGCTTAATAAACTTCCAATGTTGCTTATCGTGTTTTGTAAGCCAATCTTTAATCATCTCTACAGAATTATCTGAAGATCCGTCATCAACAATAATGACTTCAATATTAGTGTAAGTCTGAGCTAAAATTGACTCAAGTGCCTTAACAACATATTTTCCGGTATTATAAGAAACAACCCCTATTGTAACTAAAGCATCACTCATTATTAGCAATCTTACTTTCCCCCAACCATTTATCATATCCAACACCTTGCCATGGCATACCTCTATCAAAATTATATGGCCACGGGTAATAACTACCTTCGGATATCCTTGACTTCACATCTCTAATATCTTTTATGGCTTTTGCGGGATTGCCAACAATTAGTTGATAGTCTTCGAAATCTTTCCCGACAATAGAACCAGCACCCACTAAACAATGCTTCCCTATATTAACACCAGGTAATAATACACTTGAAACCGCTATTTGAGAATATTCTCCGACTGTTGGACCGACACATATATTTGACGGTGGGTGTGGATCGTTAGTAAAGACAACATATGGGTATATAAAAACAAAATTCGCGATTTTTGACTTTTGTCCTATGTGAACATTACTATGCAACCAACAATAATCACCGAATATGCTGTAACCCTGAATATCTGATAGTGTACCGATTCTGCAACCTTTACCAAACTCATTATTTTCTCTTATTGTAACACGGTGTCCAGTAGAACAATCTTCCCCAAATACATTGCCTGCATATATAATAGTATGACTACGAATCAGTGAATCTTTGCCAATTATTGTTTTAGGGTTTTGATAATAATCATTTGTGTAATATGCCCCTAATGGCTCTCCAATAATACAATCATTAGCTATAATAGTGTTATCGCCAATCTCAACATTATCGTAAACAACAGTATTGTCGCCAATTTTCACATTTTTGCCAATAATTGCAGTTGGACTAATGTATACGTTCCTGTTATTGAATTTCATTTCAGCTTGTACGTTTTAAAATCCTCGTATTCTCTTATATAGTCTTGTTCTGTATAATACTCAGAAGCTAGTACCAAGCATATTGCTCCTGATGAAAAATTGGAGATATCCCTCCATATACCCGGGCATAGATACAAGCCCATATTTGGCCTGTTCAGCGAAAACGTCCTTTTACTTGTCCCATCATCAAGTGTGATATCAAAACTACCGCTTGCTGCAATAATCAATTGCTCTAAATCCTTATGTGCGTGACCTCCTCTGTCAGCTCCACCAGGTACGTCATACAAATAATACACACGTTTGATATCAAATGGAATCTCTATATTATTTTGAACAGGCGTTATGTTACCTGCTCTATTGTGTATTACAGGGAAATGAATAATCTGACAATCAAAAACGCTATTCTCTATTGCCATCTTTTTTCATTTCAAGGTACTGATCATAATCTCTTACATACTGATCTGCATCATACAGTTTGTCAGTAACAATAAATGCAAGACTGTTTGTTGAAAAATTTTCTAATCTGCGCCATATCATCTTTGGAATATACAATGCATTATAAGAGCGATTGAGTGTAATTTTTTTCTTTTCAAACCCATCATCTATAACAACATCAAAACTACCCGAAAGTGCTATGATTACTTCCTGCAAATCCTGATAAGCATGCCCTCCTCTGTGTTCTCCACCCGGCACATCGTATATCCAGTATGCACGTTGAATTTTAAAAGGGATATGCTCATCATTCTGGAAGAATGACAGATTACCCCTATCATCCAGTATCTTAGGTAAATCAATAATTTTTATAGCATCAAGCTTCATCAGGTTTCATTTCTTGTGACCAAGCCGGCACTCCTTGTTTTACTACAGATGCAGGATTACCGCTCAGTAATGATTGTTCGGGATAACTACCTTGTAACACTACACTATTTGCGGCAACAATACAGTCTCTTCCTATTATTACCCCTTTTAATACTTTAGAACCAATACCAAGCCATACATGTTCTCTGATAATAGTTTCTTTAACTGCACTCTTTCCTTCAATGCCATGCCAATCGCAATCAGTTATGTAGGTATTCCAAGCTATCATTGCATCTTCTCCTATCTCTACATATTTTTTTACCATAACAACGGAGTCTGCCGTTATACCTGATACAGGTTCTGTTTTCCTGCCTTTAATAAGTAATCTACCGCCGCTGCTTACGAATACACGCACACCGTCTCCCAACACGAATTCATTCTCTACTTCCAAATAAGCATGATTTCTCAATGTAATTGTTGTAGCACCATTACCAGACAACCATTGTTCAAAAACCAATCTTTGTTTTATCACGAGCCTAGAGTGTAGCCCCTTCCGTATCCTTACTTTTACAAACCCATTGAATCTGAAAGCAGGAAACTCATTCCATTCATCAACGTAAATAAGAGTAAGATAAGCTGCTTTCATCCATCTGAACGGCGCATAAATATTCATCTTGCTATTAGCATTATGGTATATATTTTTTAACGCTTTCAGCATGTTGGTTTATTGCGAATGATTTATGTTGTAGTTGATAATAGGTTTAAGAAAGCCGGGGAGTATTTCATTATTTTCTCCAAGTGCTTCATTCATTATCTCAAATTGCACTACTTTATCTGTTCTGAACAATACATTATGTACACTCTCAGCAACAAAGAATGAAACCTGATATATTCCCGCATTTATTGTATTAGCTGGGATTGTTGCTTTTATTGTATATACCCCCTTGCGTGCATCATTCTGCTTGGCAACCCACACACCATGATGAAGTATAACCATGTCATCAAGGTTAGTTATCTCCATGTTCAAAGCAAAGTTGTTGCCTATATCATTATTAAAGAGCTCTATCTCTACAACTAGACCAGACGAGACAGCAATCACATCACCAACTGCCGGCATGACACTGACTTTCAATAACCTGATAACATTATTGCCAGGAGCTTCAGAAATATCCCCACTATGTATAAACTCTGAGTTTGTATTATGAGACATCTGGTAAAAGTTAACCCCATCTGTCTGAGAACCTTCAAACACCAATCGTCCGTTTTTCATAACTACTGCATTGGTGCACAATTGCCTGACAGCAGCCATATTGTGGCTAACAAACAACACTGTCCTACCATCTTGCACGCTTACGTCTTTCATCCTGCCTAAGCACTTTTTCTGAAATTCTGCATCACCAACTGCCAGTACTTCATCAACAATTAATATCTCAGACTCCAGATGTGCTGCTACTGCAAATGCCAGACGTACATACATACCTGAGCTATAACGTTTAACAGGCGTATCTATATAGCGCTCTACCCCCGAGAAGGCAACAATCTCATCAAACTTGCGTCTGATTTCTGTTTTTGTCATGCCCAGAATAGCACCATTCAGAAAAATGTTTTCTCTGCCGGTTAGCTCAGGGTGAAAACCTGTACCAACTTCAAGCAAACTAGCAATACGCCCTTTTGCTTTAATAGTACCTTTTGTAGGCGCAGTAACGCGTGATAATATTTTCAACAAGGTAGATTTACCTGCACCATTTTTGCCAATAACACCCAGCACCTCACCTTGATTCACTTTAAAGCTTATATCCTGTATAGCCCATACCCATTCGCCACCCTTACTTTCTCTGTTGTTCTCTTCGCCTACTTTAGCATACGGGTCTTCTTGTCCGCGCAGGCGATGCCACCACCTGTTCAGGTCATGCGACAGTGTACCTGTACCAACCTCACCGAGGCGATACAGTTTCGATATTTCATTAAGCTCTATTACAGTTTTCGACATGACATACTTTTATACGGTATCCATAAAGTTTTTCTCAACCTTATTAAATATCAGAATACCTGTAAATAAGATTATGACCGTTGCAGCTATACTATATATAAAGTAAGTAGCATTAAACGAGCCTGCACCCAAAAAGCCGAATCTGAAGGTTTCAATAATTGAAGTAAATGGATTTGCAACAATCAACCACCTGTACTTTTCAGGAGCTAGCGATAAGGGATAAACAATGGGTGTTGCATACATTAAAAGTTGCACACCAAATGTCAAAAGAAACCTCAAGTCTCTATACTTAGTTGTAAGTGCTGAAAATATCAACCCCAGCCCTAATCCTAATAATCCCATCATTATTATCAACACTGGGAACAAAGCCGCTGCCCAAGTAAGATGGATGTTAGTATCACTAAAAAACACATAGTAGCCAAGCACTACAAAAAACAGAATCAATTGTACACCCAATCGCATCATTGCCGACACTACTATTGACAGTGGAATGATTAGCCTAGGGAAATATACCTTACCAAATATATTGGCATTGGCAGTAAATGTCTCAGATGTTTTGGTAAGTGCTTCAGAAAAATACCCCCAACATGTAACCCCAGCCAGATAAAACACTATAGCCGGCACTCCATCAGTTGGCAATTGTGCTATCCTGCCGAATACCAACAAGAACATCATGGTTGTTAGCAATGGTTGTACCAAAAACCATATAGGTCCTAGAATTGTTTGCTTATAGAAAGACACAAAGTCTCTCTTTACAAGCAATAGTACCAAATCCCTATATCGCCAAAGCTCTTTGAAATTGATTTCAAAAAGTCCTGTCTTAGGTTTTATAACTAAGCTCCAGTCTTCGTTATGATGATGTGTATCTTTCAAAACAAGATTCTGGATTGAGGGAAAAAAAAGAGCGCGCTGGTGCATATTTTTACAGCGATGAA
>JADHED010001985.1_pt1 | contig 15431 bp, 10 predicted proteins | sample 8952041 | NCBI WGS metagenome assembly JADHED01 (sample SAMN16124423, study PRJNA663239) | bioreactor sludge metagenome | isolation source: sludge (control) | place: India:Bengaluru | collected 2018-09-08
GCCTCCGATTGCTGCCTTCACCGCGACGGCGACGCCGGAGGTCCGCGCCGACATCGAGGCGGGCCTCGGCCTGCAGCGGCCGCGCACCTTCGTCGCGGGCTTCGATCGCCCCAACATCGAGCTGCGCGTGCAGCCGGTGTCGGGCGACGCCGACAAGCGGCGCTGGCTGCGCAGCCTCGTGGGGCGCCAGCGTGCCCTCGTCTACGCCTCCACGCGCGCGAGCGCCGAGCAGGCGGCGCAGTGGCTGGTGGAGGCGGGGTGCGACGCGGCCGCCTATCACGCCGGTCTCGACGACGCGGAGCGGCGGCGCGTCCAGGACGGCTTCGCGGCGGGCACGATCCGGACGGTATGCGCCACCAACGCGTTCGGCATGGGTATCGACCGTCCCGACATCGACTGCGTCGTCCACGTCGAGATCCCCGGCTCGATCGAGGCGTACTACCAGGAGGTCGGGCGGGCCGGCCGTGACGGCCGTGCGGCCGTGGCCACGCTGCTGTGGAACGACGTGAAGACGCGCGAGTTCCTCATCGATGCCCGTGCGACCCCGCCCGAGGACGCGCGCCGCCGCGAACCGCCCGACCCGGCGGCCGTGGCGCGGCGCATCGAGCTCGACCACCGGAAACTGCGGCGCATGGTGGGCTACGCGAAGACGTCGGCGTGCCTGCGTGCCACCATCCTGCGTTACTTCGGCGACACGCCCGCCCGCGAGCCGTGCGACCACTGCGGCAACTGCCTCGCCCGCACGCCGCTCGACGACGAGCAGCGGTTGCTGGTCCGGAAGATCCTGTCGGGGATTGCGCGTGCCGGCGAGCGCTTCGGCCGCCGCCGCATCGTCGACATGCTGGTGGGCAAGGTGGACGGCCTGCCCGAGCCCCTCGTCTCGCTCTCGACGACGGGCCTGCTGCGCGACGTCGGGGCGCACGCCGTCGAGGCCTGGCTCGAGGCGAGCGTGGGCGGCGGGCTGGTGCGCGTGTCCGACGATCAGTACCACACGCTCGGTCTCACGCCGCTCGGGCGCGAGGTGATGGCGGGGCGGGTGGCCGACGTCCGGCTGGTCGTGCGCGACCAGGCCCGCGCCGGCGCATCGCCCGGTCGACGCCTGCGGCGCAAGGGGGCTGTCCCTGGCGTCCTCGTCGAGGATGAGACGGCCGGCGGAGCGAGCCGCGCGGGGAAGACACGGGACCGCCGCACCCCGTTCGTGCCGCCTGACCACGTCAACCTGGCGCTGGTGGATGCGTTGAAGGCGTGGCGGCGCGAGGTGGCCGCCGCCCGCGCCGTCCCGGCGTTCGTGGTGCTCAGCGACCGCACCGTCTACGCGATCGCCGCCGCGGCGCCGCGGTCAATCGACGAACTCGCGGCGGTCCCGGGCATCGGGCCGGCGAAGCTCGCGCAGTTCGGCCCGGCGATCCTCGACGCCGTGGCGCGCGCCGGCCAGTAGCTCCGGCCCCCCGGGCGTTGGGGTCAGGTCTTGAATTTCAACATCGGCTCGCAGCGAGCGCGATTCGTAGTCGCGGCTGGCAGACGTCACTGAGACGGGCCGGAATCCGGGCCGGTGCGTGATGTTGAAATTCAAGACCTGACCCCGGGCCTGGTGGGGTCCGGGCGGCCGAGGCGTCGAAACTACGAATTTCGCCCTATCCGACCAGCCCGTCCTTCCCGATCCACTTCACGACGTAGGCAATCTGGCCGACGTGGTAGCTCTCGTGGAAGCACAGGAACGCCACGGCCCCGCGCACCGACTTGTCGGGCGTCGGGAAATCACGCGGCGCCTGCGCGGCGAGCGTCGCCTCGTCGACCTCCGCCATGCGGACCTTCAGCTTCTCGTTGATGGCCTTCAGGGCCGCGACGATGTCGGCGGTGGCGGGGTAGGCCGACCGATCGCCGAGTTCGGCGCCGCGCTCGAAGATCTTGCCCCCGGGCACCGGGACGTTCTCCCCGCCGAGCATGCGGAGGATCCCCAGGCGCGCCCAGGTGAGGTGGCCGAGCATCCAGCCGATGGAGTTGGAGCGGGGGCTCGGACGCGTCCAGATCTCGTCCTCGGTGAGCCCGTCGAGGGCCTTGTTGACGAGGAACGAGTTGACGGCGAACAGGGTGGCGTGGGAGGCGAGGATGGGGTCCATCCCCGGATTCTACCTTGGGGTCAGACCTTGAATTTCAACATCGGTTTCGGTCAACGATGACGGCATGTCTCACTGACCGCTGCCGGCGTGAACGACGAAAAACACCACCGGCTGACGCCCAGGGCAACTTCGTGGCCCGCGCGGTGGTCCGCCTTCGCGCGCGGCGCTTCGGAGGGACTGCACGCGCACTCACGGCAATCGCGTGGCCAGCGCGTTGGTGCCGGCTGCCCAATGCCGGCCGCCCGGGCTGCTGTACATCGCCCGCTCCACCGCGATCTGCGCCGCCGGGTCCGCGCCGACCGGCACGCTCTCGACGATCGCGCCGAACCGCCGGTCCCGCGCCGCCGCGCCGAAGATCTCCCGCACCGGCACGTTGGTGCGGCTGTTGGGCGCCAGCGGCAGCGTCTGCGCGACCGACGTCGCGTCCTCGAAGAGCAGCGTGACGACGGCCTGCCCCGCATATGGCGAAGTGTTGGCGATGAGGATGTAGGTCTCGGTGGCGTCGGGGCCGCCCACCTCCCCCTCGGCCAGGCCCCAGCGGGTGCCGGTCTCGGTCGAGCCGGCCGAATTGTGCGCCTCGCCCCAGGTGGCGGGACCGGTCGGCCACCACATCGCGCGCTCGACGATGACGGGCACGTCGTTGGTGACGTCGATCTTCGTCGACACCGCGGCATCGCCCAGCGGCCCACCCTCGTAGTCCACCCAGATGTTGAACCGGCTGTTGGCGCCCACGGTGTAGGTCCGGGTCACGGGCGCTCCACCCTCGAGCAGGTAGGTGGCGGTGATGGCCGCGTCCTGCGCGTTGGGGTTGGCGACGAGGACGAACAGGTCGAAGTAGGGGCCGGTGGCGCCTTCCGCCAGCGACCACGTCACGGCCGGCGCCGTCACGCCCGCGCTCTCGTGCCCCGCGGCGTAAAGCTCGCCCGGGCGCGTCAGGTACATCGCGCGCTCGACGATGATCGGCATCCCGTTGAGGACGTCGATCACCGCCGAGACGTCGGTGTCGGCCAGCGCGAGGTGGCCGCTGCCGTCAGGGAACTGCTCGTAGTCCACCCAGATGTTCGCGCGGCTGTTCGCCGGCACGGCGTAGGTCTTCTCGAGGTTCGCGCCCGACGGCAGCAGGTAGCGCACGCGCACCTCGGCGGGCGAGGGGTTGGCGTTCTGCAACAGGTAGAAGAGGTCGAAGCCCGAGTGCGTGGCGCCCTCGGCCAGGTACCACGTGGTCGCGGGTGCCGGGACGCTGCGCTCGGCGTGGCTGCCATGGCGGCCGGCCGGGGTCCACCGCATGGTGCGGTCGACGATGAGGGCCTCGTCGCTCTCGACGGCCGTCGAGAACTCGGCATCGGCCATGCCAGCGACGGCTTCGACGTCCACCGTCGCGCGCGACCGCGCCCCGACCGGCACGCGATGCGTGACGAGCGACCCATCGCGCTTCGTGAATCGCAGCAGGGCCTCGGCCGGATGGACGCCGGGGTTGGCGAGCGCCACGCGGGTGAGGAACAGTGCGCCGGTGGCCCCCTCGGCGAGGTAGCGGGTCGCCGAATTCGTCGGATGGTGCCCCGCCGCGTACTCCTGCGCGTCGGTCGACCCGTCGCCGTCGGTGTCCTGCGCGGGCGCGTTGGCGGCCCCGGGATCGAGGCCGTACGTCAGTTCCCACCAGTCGGGGAGCCCGTCGGCGTCGCCGTCGGCGGTCGAGGTGGGGACGAGGGCGACGGCACGCAGCGGCCGGGGCAGGGTGAGCACCTCGCCGTCTGCGTAGGTGAGGACCACGCGGTTGCTGCTGTTGGCCGCCAGCACCGGCACGGTGACGCGCAGCCTGTCGGGCTCGGGGCTCGACACCGCCAGCGCGGCGACGCCGCCCACGGAGACCGTGGGCAGGACGGCGGCGGAGAGCCGCGTGTCGCGCAGGCCCCCGAGCAGGATTCTGAGCCTCCAGAGCACGATCCACTCGAGCGAGTCGATCCCGACGTTCCTGCCCCGGATGTCGATGGATTCCCGGCTGCTCGCGGCGGGCACCGTGAGGCGCGACACGGCGGCGACGGCCCTGCCCACGGCCCGCTCGAAGATCTGCCACTGGCCGTTGGAGGCACTGCCGAGATCGGAGGCCGTGGAGGACCAGACGACGTAGGTCTCGTCCTTGTTGGGCGCCAGGGCCGGGTGGCGTCCCGGCCCATTGGCGCTCGCGCCGGCGGTGGTGGTCGAGACCTGGACGTTCAGGGCAGGGTCCGAGGTGCCCTGGTCCCAGAGGTACGTCTGGTTGTCCAGTTCGTAGGCGACCTTCGAGCCGTCGGCGTTGATGCCGGCCCTCACCCCGCCGAACTCGCGGGTGCTGACGAGCCGGTGCGTGTCGGCCGCCGAGGGGTCGAGATCGACCCGGTAGATCCGGATGATCCGCTCCGTGCCCAGTCCCGGCACCATGTTCGTGGCGTCGGAGGCGAAGGCCACGAAGCGCCCGTCGGCGCTGATGGCGGGCTCGTAGCTCGACCCCAGCGGCTGCGTGTTGTTGGAGGAGTTCATGCGGCGCACGCGCCCGTCGCGCCGGTCCTTCACGAAGACGTCGTTCGTGTTGTTGGAGTCGATGGGCACCAGGTTGGTGGCGTACGACATGAACGCGACGAGCTGGCCGTCGGCCGAGATGGAGGGCCACCAGCTGTAGCCCCCCGTCGCCTGCGAGTTGCCGCTGGTGGTGCTCACCCGCTCGAGGTCCGTCCCCGCGACGGTGGCGACGAAGACGTCGCTGCTGTCGTTGGTGTCGCCGGGCACCATGTTCGCCGCGAGGCATTCGAAGGCGACCAGCCCGACGCCCGACATCGAGGGACGGCCGCAGTGCGCGGCGGGCGCCTGGCCGCTGGACGTGCGGCTCACCCACGTGGTCGTCCTGGTCTCCTCGAGGGGCCCGGCGGCGCCGTCGGGATCGAGGATGGCGTGCACGTACACGTTGCTCCAGCCGCCGGTGGCGGGCGCCCCCAGGTTGGTGGCCGTCGAGTTGAACGCCACGTAGTTGCCGTCGGGCGAGATCGACGGGTTCTCGGAGGGGCCGTTCGCGCGGAGGCCGGCTGTGCTCTGCGAGACGAGCAGCACGCGCGGGAGGGCGCCGCGCGCGTCCCAGAGGTACACGTGCTCGAGGCCGGTCGTGGACAGCGGCTCCAGGTTGGTGGCCTTCGACACGAACACCACCCGGCGGCCGTCGGCGCTGACGCGCGGGTTGCGGCATTCGCCGTTGGCCGGCTCGTACCAGGAAGACACCAGCTTCGCCTGGCCGAAGGCATTCGGGACGCCGGCGAGCGAGCAGGCAAGGGCGAGGACGCCTGCCCAACGGGCACGCGCCGGTGTGGCGACCGAGGTCGTAGGCATGGCCACGCTCCAGCGGCGACCCGGAGCGGGGGCAGCAGGCGGGCGTCGCGACGGCGCCGCCACGAACGCCCAACCGCGGCGCCGCCGCCATCGTCGCGCCGGCGGGCCTGCCGCGCAAGCACGCCGGCGTAACGCCCGCGGTGTTACGGCCGGTGCGCCGGGGCGAAACCCTGCCAACGCCGCCAGTGGGCCACGGATCCGGTTGCCGGCGCGGGCCCGTGGTGCGGTAGGATCGGGTGGCGTCCCCAGCGCCAGGAGATCCCGTCCATGCTGCGACTCTCGCTGCGCGCGACCGCCCTGCTCACCCTCGTCTCCACCGCCGCGTTCGTGGCGCCCGGCTGCGTCGAGGTCAAGTCCGGGTCGACCCTCACCGCGCCCTCGGTCGTCACGGGCCCGGGCACCGGCGGCAGCCTCTCGATCCAGGCGTTCTCCGGGGCGTGGACCTCGGGGGCCACGTCCGATGCGGTGCTGCCCTCGCAGTGCACCGCGTTCGACTACCGCGTGTCGCCTGCCGCCGACGGGCGTTCGGGCAACGTGTCGTTCAAGGCCACGTGCGCTGGCGTCACGGTGGACGGCTCGGGCACGGGTGTCCTCAACGGCGACGTCCTGTCCTGGACGGCACAGGGCACGGCCAGCCGTTCCGGCCTGGCGTGCCCCTTCGTCTTCAGCGACAGCACGGCCACGCTGGAGAACGGCGGCGTCCGCGTGAACTACCGCGGCACCGTGTGCGGGTTCCCGATCGCCGGATCGGAGTTGCTGCGTCGGCAGTAGCGCGCGGCCTCGAAACAGCCCGCCGCGCTCGAGAAGCGGTCGTCGGCGCACAGCGACCACCCGAACGCGCCGGCATAGCCGGCGTGCCTGGCCGCCGAGACGATGCCCACGGGCGACTGGGACGAGGTGGCGGTGGGGAACTCGCCCAGCCACAGCGGCGCGTCGAGCGCGTGGCTGGCCGCCGGCGTGACCAGCGCCCACGGCGGCTCCACATGGTCGTACCAGTGCACCTGGTAGAGGTCGAGGCCGAGGCCGCGGACGAGGTCGAGGCCGCGCAGGCTGGCGAGCCCCACGGTCACCGGGCGGCGGCTCCGCTGCCGCACGGCGTCGCGCGCGTCCGCGAGGAACCCGCGCATGGTGGCGCGCGAGACGCACCGCCAGGGCAGCCACCCGCCGGTGCCGAAGGTCACCCACTCGGGTTCGTTCATCAGGTCCCAGCCCGCCACCGCCACGGCGTCGCCCGCGTGGGCCACGAGCGGCGCGACGACGTGCTCCATCAGCCGCGCGCGCGCGTCGGCCTCGCGCACCCACGCCCGGCGGCCGAACATCTCCACGCCGGCGTGCTGGCGCCGGCGGTGCACCAGCAGGAAGTCGAACAGCACGAACAACGCGCGCAGGCCCGCGCGGTCGAGGGCGCGCAGGGCGACGTCGAGGTCGCGCCGCACGAAGCGGTCGAGGCCCAGCGGCCGGCCTCGGTCGTCGCTGTCGATGCCCGCGCGCCCGTCACACAGCAGGAACCACCGCACCGTGTCGATGCCGTGGTCCACCGCGCGGCCGAGCACCTCGTCGAGCCGCGCGGCCCGGTCCGGCCGCCCGAGGCCGCCCTCTGGCGACCAGGCGTTGGCGCCGACGTCGCCGCCGTAGTCGATCCACGGCAGGTTGGCGCCCACGACGAACGCGTTCCCCTCGACTCGCACCGTCAAAAGATATGCGCTACGCTGGCGGGTCGCCATGATCTCGTTCTCCCGCATCAGCAAGCAGTACGGCCGCCAGGTGCTCTTCGTGGACGCCTCGTTCCAGCTCAACCCCGGCGACCGCGTCGGACTCGTCGGCCCCAACGGCGCGGGCAAGACGACGCTGTTCAGTATGATCGTGGGGGAGGAAGGCACGGACGAGGGCGAGGTGACGGTGCCGAAGCGCCTGACGATCGGCTACTTCCGGCAGGACGTGGAGGAGATGGCGGGCCGCAGCGTGCTCGACGAAGCCATCGCCGGCAGCGGGCGCGTGGGCGACCTGCACCACGAGATGGAGGCGCTGCAGCACGCGATGGCCGACCCCGACGCGCAGGGCGACCTGGACCGCGTGCTCGCGCGCTTCGGCGAGGTGCAGGAGGAGTACGACCACCTCGGCGGCTACGCGCTCGAGGGGCAGGCGCGCGAGGTGCTCCACGGCCTGGGGTTCGAGGACGAGCGCATCGACGGCGATGTCGGGGCACTCTCGGGCGGGTGGAAGATGCGCGTCGCCATGGCGCGCGTGCTGCTCGGCCGGCCCGACGTCCTGCTGATGGACGAGCCCACCAACCACCTCGACATCGAGTCGATCATCTGGCTCGAGCGCTTCCTGCGCGCGTTCCCCGGCGCGCTGCTCATGACGAGCCACGACCGCGACTTCATGAACCGCGTCGTGACGCGCATCGCGGAGATCGACGGCGGCGAGATCACCACCTACTCGGGCAACTACGACTTCTACGAGCGGGAACGCGCCGTCCGCGAGGCCAACCGCGAGGCGGCCTACGCGCGGCAGCAGGCCATGCTCGCCAAGGAGCAGCGCTTCATCGAGCGTTTCGCCGCGCACGCGGCCAAGGCCGCGCAGGTGCAGAGCCGGGTGAAGGCGCTCGAGAAGATCGAGAAGATCGAGCTGCCGAAGAAGCGGCGCGTGGTGAAGTTCGACTTCCGCCAGCCGCCCCGCTCGGGCGACCAGGTGGCGGTGCTCGAGGGCGTCACCAAGCGCTACGGCCGCCGCACCGTGCACGACGGGCTCTCGCTCACGCTCCGCCGCGGCGAGCGCTGGGCGGTGATGGGCCGCAACGGCGCCGGCAAGACGACGCTGCTGCGGATGGTGGCCGGAGTGCTGCCGCCCGACGAGGGGGTGGTGCGGCTGGGCGCCAGCCTGCGCCTGGGCTACTTCGCGCAGCAGTCGCTCGACCTGCTCGACGCCGACCTCACCCTCGAGGAGCAGCTGCAGCGCGACTTCCCGCACGAGTCCATCGGCATGCTCCGCAACCTGCTCGGCGCGTTCCAGTTCTCCGGCGACGAGGTGGAGAAGAAGGTGCGGGTGCTCTCGGGCGGGGAGCGGACGCGCCTGGTGCTGGCGCGGATGCTGCTGGACCCGCCGAACTTCCTGGTGCTCGACGAGCCCACCAACCACCTCGACCTGGCGACCAAGGAGATGCTCATCGAGGCGCTCGCCGGATTCGACGGCACGATGCTCTTCGTGAGCCACGACCGGGCGTTCCTGCGTGCGCTGGGCAGCCGCGTGCTCGAGCTGGGCGGCGAGAGCGGCACCGAGACCCAGCCTCACGCCTACCTCGGGTCCTACGAGGAGTACGTCGCCCGCACCGGGCACGAGGCCCCTGGCGTCCACGCCTGACCGGAGGCGCCCTGTGGCTTGGCCAATTGCCCACCTCATGCGGGGCGGCCGGTGGCGGACTGCCGGAAATCCGGCAGTCCCTGGTGCACCGGCCCTCGCCGAACCCCCGTCTGTGGGGCCCGCAGCGGCCGGCGCGACTCAGCACGAAGGTTGCTGGCGCCAGCGCCATGGCTGATCTGGCCCGACCCGGAGAAGACACCTGCCCCGTCATTCGGCGACGCCCCGGGTGGGCGGCGGCCACGGACCGCCGGGGCCGGCAGCCCGGCGCCAGGCGGGAGGCGGGCCGATGAGCTTCCAGGTGTCACCCGCCGCGGCGTCGCTCATCGACCTGGTCCGTGCGAGGCACGAGCCGGTCATCGTGGAGCCCGAGGGCTACCCACTGCTGGCGCTCTACGGCATCGGCTGCCCGCAGTGCGCCGTGGTCGAGTCGGCCGAGGACGTGGCCCGCGTGGATCTCACCGCCTTCCCGGGTGACCGGGTGGTGGTGAAGATTGCGTCGCCCGCCCTCCTGCACCGCAGCGACGTGAAGGGGGTGGCCGTGGTGGCACGCACGGCCGAGGCCATCGCCGCCTGCGTCGCCGAGATGGCCGCGCGGCTCGACCCGCAGGGTCGCGCCCGCTTCACCGTGAACGAATTCGTGCCGCACGAGTCGGCGCCGGGGCACCAGTTGCTGTTCGGGCTGCGCTGGACCGACGACTTCGGCCCGGTCGTCGTCGTCGCCCCCGGGGGCATCCACGCCGAGTTCTGGGCGAAGGCGCTGCCGCCGGCCGACGCGCTCGCGATGTTCCCGGTGGACGGCGTGCCGCGCGCGGCGATCGAGGCGCGGCTCGCGGCGCTGCCGCTCGTGCGCATCGTCACGGTGCCGCAGCGCGGGCAGCCGGCCCCGTGCTCGGTGGGCGCCCTGGCCGACGTCGTGGAGTCGCTGCAGGCCATCGGGCGCGCGCACGTGCCGGGAGACCTGCGCGAGATCGAGATCAACCCGATCGCGATCACCGCGCGCGGGCCCGTTGCGCTCGACGTGCTGGCGCGCGTGGCCACGGAGCGGCCGTCGCCGTGGCCGCCCCGCCCGCTGCACCGGCTCGACGCGCTCTACCGGCCGAAGACGGCCGCCATCCTCGGCGTCTCGGAGAAGGGCCTGAACGTCGGCCGCATCATCCTCCGCAACCTGCTGCGCGACGGCTTCCCGGCCGACGGCATCGTCGTCGTGAAGCCGGGGGCGGAGCAGATCGACGGGTGCCGCTGCGTGCCGGACCTGGCGTCGCTCGGCACGCGCGTCGATCTCGCCGTGCTGGCGATCGGGGCCGCGCAGGTGCCGACCACCCTCACTGAGATCGCCGAGCGTCAGGCGGCCGAGAGCGTCATCGTGATCCCGGGCGGGCTCGAGGAGAAGGCGGGCACCGAGGGGCTGGTCGCGAGGATGCGGGCGAGCCTGCTCGCCGCGCGGGCCACCGCGTGGGGCGGCCCGGTGGTCAACGGGGGCAACTGCCTGGGCATCCGCTCGCGGCCCGGCCGCTACGACACCATGTTCATCCCGGCGGCGAAGCTGCCGGTGCCGGACACGCCCGAGGCGCCGCTCGCCTTCATCAGCCAGAGCGGGGCGTTCGCCATCTCGCGCATGAGCCGCGTGGCGACGCTGAACCCTCGCTACGTGGTGACGGCGGGCAACCAGATGGACCTCACGGTGGGCGACCACCTCGAGGCGCTCGCGGCCGACTAGGCGGTGCGCGTGTTCGCGCTCTACGTGGAGGGCTTCCGCCCGCTCGACGGCGCGCGCGTGATCGAGGTGGCGCGGCGGCTCACCGCCGAGGGGCGCGCGGTCGTGCTGTACCGGGCGGGCCGCACGGCGGCCGGCGCCCAGGCCTCGGCCAGCCACACCGCGTCGATCGCCGGCGACTACGCCGTCACCCGCGAGCTGGCGCGCTCGGCGGGCATCCTGCTGGCCGAGTCCATCGACGCCTTCGAGGATCTCGTGCAGGTCGCCACCGCCTTCGCCGGGCGCCGCCCGGCGGGGCGCCGGCTGGGCGCCATCTCGAACGCGGGCTTCGAGTGCGTGGCGCTCGCCGACTCGCTCGGCGGCCTCACGCTGGCCTCCTTCAGCGACGCCACGGTGGCGCGCCTCGGGGACGCCTTCCGCGCGGCGCGGATCGACGGGCTCGTGGACGTGCACAACCCGATCGACCTCACGCCGATGGCGCCAGACGAGGCCTACGAGCAGGTGGTGCGCGCGGTCGTGGCCGACCCCGGGGTGGACCTGGTGGTGGTCGGGTGCGTGCCGCTCACGGCGCAGTTGAACACGCTCGTGGCGGGCCCCGGCCACGACGAGGACGTCACCCGCGAGGGGGGCGTTGGCCGCCGGCTGGCCGCCGTTTGCGCCGGCGCGCCCAAGCCCGTCGTGGTAGCCATCGACAGCGGGGCGCTGTACGATGCGCTCGCCGACGGGCTGCGGCGCGCCGGTGTGCCCGTGTTCCGTTCCGTCGATCGCGCGCTCGGCGCGCTCAATGCCTGGCTGGCCGACGTGCCGCCGGCCCACTGACCTCACGTCCATCCCTCCACAGGTGAGTCATGCCCATCGAGAAGCCCTACCGCCACAAGAAGATCGGTGATCGCGTGCTGGCGCCCGAGACCCAGATGATGGGCTACGGCTACGACCCCGGCCTCTCCGAAGGCGCCGTGAAGGTGCCGCTCTTCCAGACCTCCACGTTCGTCTTCAAGACGGCCGAGCAGGGCAAGGCCTTCTTCGAGCTGGCCTACGGCCTGCGCGAGCAGGGGCCCACCGAGGAGCCCGGGCTGATCTACTCGCGCATCAACAACCCCGACCTGCAGATCCTCGAGGAGCGCCTCACCCTGTGGGACGGCGCGGAGGCCAGCCTCGTGTTCTCGAGCGGCATGGCGGCCATCGCGACGACGATGCTGACGTTCCTGCGGCCGGGAGACGTGTTCGTGCACAATGAGCCGATCTACGGCGGCACCGAGCACCTGGTGGAGACCGTGCTGCCGCAGTTCGGGATCGAGCGCGAGGTGTTCGGCTCGTTCCCGGGCGCGCAGACCCTCGAGGAGGCGATGAAGAAGGCGGCGGCCCGCGGGCGCGTCGGCCTCATCTTCGTGGAGACGCCCGCCAACCCGACCAACGATCTCGTGGACATCGCCGCCTGCGCCGAGGTCGCCGCGAAGTACGTCGGGCCCGACGGGCGCCGGCCGCTCGTCGTCATCGACAACACGTTTCTCGGCCCGCTGTGGCAGCAGCCGCTGCAGTGCGGGGCCGACCTGGTGATCTACTCGCTCACGAAGTACGTCGGCGGCCACAGCGACGTGGTGGCGGGCGGCTGCCTGGGCAGCGAGGGGCTGGTGGGCCAGGTGAAGGGCATGCGCGGCGTGCTCGGCACCACGCTCGACCCGCACACGGCGTGGCTGCTGCTGCGGAGCCTCGAGACGCTGAAGCTGCGCATGACCAGCGCGATGAAGAACGCGCGGTACGTCGCCGAGTTCCTGCAGGACCACCCGAAGGTGGACAAGGTGCACTACCTCGGGTTCCTCGCCGAGGGCAGCCCCGAGCGCGCCATCTTCCAGCGGCAGTGCAAGTCGCCCGGCTCCACCTTCTCCTTCGAGATCCACGGCGGCGAGGCGGAGGCGTTCCGGCTGCTGAACCACCTGCACCTGGTGCGCCTCGCGGTGTCGCTCGGCGGCACCGAGAGCCTCATCCAGCACCCGGCGACGATGACCCACTCCGACGTGCCGGAGGACCGGCTGCGGATGATCGGCGTGACGCCCGCGATGATCCGCCTCTCGGTGGGCATCGAGCACCCCGAGGACGTGATCGCCGACCTGAAGCAGGCGCTCGAGGCGGTGTGATACGGTGAGAAGGCCGGTGGGATCCGGCCGGCCTTTCTGCGCGGGCTTGCGGCCCGCACCGCGGCGCCCGCACCTCGCAGGCGGCCAGGCACTCGTCGCAGGCGGGCCAGGCATGCCGGGCCCCTACGGAGACCTCACCTCATGGCACTCGAGCCAGGCCCCTCCGCGCGTTTCGACACCACCCAGGGCGAGTTCCTCGTCCGCCTCTTCGACAAGGAGGCCCCGAACACGGTGGCCAACTTCGTCGGCCTCGCCGAGGGGACGAAGGAGTGGACGCACCCGGGCACCCGGCAGAAGCAGGCGACGCCGTTCTACGACGGCCTGATCTTCCACCGCGTGATCGACGGCTTCATGATCCAGGGCGGGTGCCCGCTCGGCAAGGGCATCGGCGGGCCGGGCTACCAGTTCGGCGACGAGTTCCACCCCTCGCTGAAGCACCGCGCGGCCGGCATCCTCTCGATGGCCAACGCCGGCCCCAACACCAACGGCAGCCAGTTCTTCGTCACGCTGGTGCCCACCCCGCACCTCGACAACCGCCACTCGGTGTTCGGCGAGGTGGTGGAGGGGCTCGACGTCGTGAAGAAGATCGGCCGCGTGCGCACCGGCCCGATGGACCGCCCCGTGACCGACGTCGTGATGAAGAAGGTCACGATCGAGCGCGTCTGAGGCGGGCGACCGCGGGATGCCGCGGGGTCAGGTCTTGAATTTCAACATCGCGGGACGGCCCGGAATCCGGGCTGTCCCAGTGATGCTGGCCAGCAGGAGCTACGAATTGTCGCTTCGCACCCGCTGCGTCGCCGCCGCGCTGTCGCTCACGCTGGGCCCCCCCGCGGTGGCCCACGCCCAGACGCCCATGCCCGCACGCGCCCATCTCATGCACCACGCGACACGCACGGCCGACGGCCTCGTCGTCACCGGCCACGTGCTGCCGGTGGACGCCGCCGGCCGCCTGGTCGAGGGCGCCATCGGCGAGCAGACGACGCAGGCGCTGAGGAACCTCGACGCGCTGCTGAAGGCGCACGGGGCGTCGCTCGCCCGCGCCGCCTCGGTGCACGTGCACCTGAAGCGCGGCGGGGACTTCGCGGCCATGAACGCGGCCTACGCGCCGATGTTCGCCGAGGCGCCGCCGGTGCGGACCACCATCGTCGCCGAGCCGCGGATGCCCGGCGCGCTCGTGCAGGTGTCCGCCGTGGCGCTCGCCGAGGGGCGGGAGCGCGTGGTGGTGTTCCCGCCCGGCTGGACGAAATCGCCCAATCCCTACAGCTACGGCATCCGGAGCGGCGACACGCTCTGGCTCGCCGGCCTCGTCGCCCGCCGCGGCACCGACAACGCCATCGTCGAGGGCGACATGGCGGCGCAGGCGCGCGTGGTGTTCGACAACGCCGAGGCGATTCTCGGCGCCGCCGGCTTCACGCTCGGCGACGTGGTGAGCGCGCGGGTGTTCGTCACCGACGCCGCCGCGTTCCAGGCGATGAACGAGGCCTACCGCGCGCGCATGCCCGAGCCGCGGCCGGCGCGCGCCACGGTGGTCTGCGCGTTGATGCACCCGGCGTTCGCCGTGGAGATGACCTTCGTCGCGGTCAGGGGCGGCAAGCAGGCCGTCACCACGCCGCGACCAGACGGCACCCCCGGGACGCCGGGGCCGAACTTCTCGTCGGCCATGCGCGCGGGCGCGCGCACCTGGCTGGCGGGCTTCCTCGGCACGAACGACCAGACGCGCGGGGACGTGATGGCCCAGGCGCGCGAGGCCCTGGCCACCACCGCGCGCACGATGAAGGCGGCGGGCGTGTCGTGGCGCGACGTGGTCGAGGCGGTCGTCTACGTCACCGACATCGCCGCCGCGGCCGGCGTGGAGCGCCTGGTGCGCGAGGCGAGCGGGCGGCCCGACCTGCCGATCGTGTCGGTCGGGACGGGCCTCGTCGCGGCCGATGGCCTGGTCGAGATCATGGTGTCGGCCTCGGCGCCCTGACCGCGCGCCCGGTCCCCGCGCCGGGTCCCTCGCAGGGGCTCGCGTCCATGCCCTGCCGGTTCTCTCGTGCCGTCCTCGTCGCCACGTCGCTGGTGATGGCTTGGCCCGTCAGCGCCACCCCGGCGACACCCGTGCCAGTCGCCGTGCTCGACGAGGCGCGGGGCGTCTGCGGCGACGCCTCCCGCCGCGACGTGGCGACAGGGCTCGACGCGCTGGCCTTGCTCGACCCGGCGGCCGCCCTCGCGGCCTTCACGCGGGCCGAGGCCGCCGACCCGAGGTGTCCCCTGGGGCCGTGGGGCCTGTCCCTCGCCTGGATTCGCCTGCCCGACGCGGACGCCGCCGACGCAGAATGGTCCCAGGCCGGCATGGCCCTGCAGCGGGCCCTCCTGGCAGCAGACCGGCTGGCGACGCGCGACGCCTTCGTGCGCGAGCTGCTCGCGGCGGCGCGCCCCCTGTTGGAGCCGGATCCGCCACTGGCCCGCCTGCGGGCGTTCGCCACCTCGTCCTGGACGCTCGCCCAGCGCCACCCCGGGGACCGGCGGGCGGTGCTGCCTGCGGCGCTCGCGGCGCTCGCCACGTCGTCGCTGCCCGGCGACGAGTGGCACCGGCGCGCGGCGAGCCTCGTCGCTCCCGCGCCCGGGGGAGCCGAGGACGCCGCGTCCCTGAGCGTCCACGTGCTGGCGTGCGAGGGCAGTGGCGACCACGCACGGGACCCTGCCAGCGGCGCGGCGGCAACGTGCCTCGAGGCGGCGCGCGCACTGGTCGGGCTGGCCCCGGCC
>JADHED010001987.1_pt1 | contig 15421 bp, 13 predicted proteins | sample 8952041 | NCBI WGS metagenome assembly JADHED01 (sample SAMN16124423, study PRJNA663239) | bioreactor sludge metagenome | isolation source: sludge (control) | place: India:Bengaluru | collected 2018-09-08
TGCAGGCCTGTGATGACGACAATGACAAGGTGGATGTGAAAAGCCGTCGCGATGCGTTTTGCGGAAAGCTGTCAGTGTGCAACAATTTTTACCAGTACGGCATCCGGTTCACCGACACCGTGTACCATACCTACAGCCTTGACAGTGCGGAGTTCACCAGTGACCTTATCAAGTTCGCTGCCATCTGCAGGGTGGTGAAAGGATTGAAAAACCTGCGCGTCGGAGCGATCGGCACCCGGCCCATCGGATTCCAGACCATGCGGTCGAGCGAAAAACTGTTGCAGCAAAGTGGCATCACCGTGGTACCGGTGGACATGTCAGAAATTATTGCTGCCGCAGAAAAGATCAAAGACAGCGATCCCCTGGTTACCGAAAAGGTGAAGTCCATTCAGGCTTACGGATCATGTGCAGTGGTGGCAAAAGACAAGATTGCGCGGCAGGCGCGTTTCGGCCTTGCCGTGGAGGAGTGGATTGCCGCGAATGACATAAACATCTCCGCATTGCAGTGCTGGGAATCGCTCGAGAAAAACTATGGCTGTGCCGCCTGTGTTACCATGAGCATGATGGGGGAAAAGCTGATGCCCTCGGCCTGTGAAGTAGACATTACCGGAGCCATATCGATGTACGCGCTGGCCCTCGCTGCTAATACGCCCTCCGCGTTGCTCGACTGGAACAACAACTATGGCGAAGACCGCAACAAGGTGGTGTGCACCCATTGCAGCAACTACCCGAAATCCTTCTTCCAGAACGATATTGAAATCGGAAGTCTCGATGTGCTGGGAACCGTATTGGGAAGTGAAGATACGTTCGGAGCAGTAAAAGGCAAGGTGGCCCCCGGAAATATGACCTATTTCAGAATATCGACCGACGACGCACGGGGACTCATCACCACCTACCTCGGCGAGGGAGAAATCACCGATGATCCCTACGGCATGGACGGCGGCATTGCCGTGTGCCGGATTCCCGGCCTGCAGGCGCTGATGAAATATATGTGCAAATACGGCTTTGAGCACCATGTGGCCATGGTTCGCGGCAATGTGGCCGGCATCCTGGAAGAAGCCATCGGCAACTACCTGGGATGGGAAATATACCGCCATGAATAGCAGGATCGGATGAAAAACTATACAGACAACGAACTTGCCGTCAAATCGGTGCATTACCGGAGAAACCTGCTGAAATACATTAAAAAGGCAGGGGCAGGACATACCGGAGGTGACCTGTCGTGTACCGACATCCTCAACGTGCTTTATAACGATGTACTCCGGGTCACGCCTGAAAACGCGAACGACCCCCTGCGCGACCGGTTCATACAGAGCAAGGGCCATTCTGTGGAAGCACTTTATGTGGTGCTGGCCGACAGGGGATTTTTTCCGGAAGAAGATCTGAATACCCTCTGCACCTTTCGTTCGCCCTATGTAGGCCATCCCACTAGAAAAATCAGGGGTATCGAGTTCAATACAGGCGCCTTGGGACATGGACTTCCCATCAGTGCCGGCATTGCACTGGCAGCAAAGATGGATGCCCTTTCGTTCAGGACCTTCACCCTGCTTGGCGATGGGGAACTGGCCGAGGGGTCGAACTGGGAAGCCGCCATGATGGCTGCCCATTACCGGCTGGACAACCTGACGGCCATTCTTGATCACAATACCCTGCAGATCAGCGGCCGGAACCGGGACGTATGCAGTCCCTACCCCATCGATGAAAAGTTCCGCGCTTTCGGCTGGGCGGTCACGGAGGTGGACGGGCACGACATAACCTCACTGAGAGCGGTATTCGCCCGCCTGCCCCTGGAACCCGGGAAGCCCTCACTGATCCTCGCGCACACAGTCAAAGGAAAAGGCGTGAGCTACATGGAAGATGAAAAAAAATGGCACCACGGGGTGCCGTCAGACGATCAATACCGGCTGGCACTGGAAGAACTCGACAAACAACTTGAAATCCTGCAGCAGGCATGACAGCAGAACCGAACGGGCCCATGAAAGCCAACCTGGAGATATTTTCCGAAACCCTCATCCACCTGGCGGCGGACAACCGGAACATCGTGGCGGTCACCAGTGATTCACGGGGATCGGGAAAACTGGTGCCCTTTGCTGAGAAATATCCCGGCCAGATTATTGAAGTGGGCATTGCCGAGCAGAACCTGGTGGGCGTGGCGGCGGGACTGGCATCGGCCGGCAAAAAGGTGTTTGCCGTGTCGCCGGGCAGTTTCCTTACCACGCGGGCCCTTGAACAGATCAAGAATGATGTGGCGTATTCGAACCAGCCCGTCGTGCTCGTAGGCATCAGTTCAGGGGTCAGTTACGGCGCCCTGGGGTCGACCCACCATTCGCTGCATGACCTGGCTGCGCTGCGGGCGATCCACAACCTCACGGTAGTGGTGCCGGCAGATGCCTTTGAAACCCGCCAGGCTGTGATGGCTGCCGCTGCGGCCGACCGGCCCGTCTTCCTCCGCTTCGGCAAGAAGGCGATGCCCCTGCTGCCGCGTCCCGATCAGGATTTCCGACTGGGAAAGGCATCGGTGATCTGTGAAGGCAGCGAGGTTGCCTTCATTGCTACCGGGGAAACCGTGGCACCGGCCTGGGAAGCAGCGCAGATCCTTCAGCAGCGGGGGATTTCCGCAGCCGTGATCAGCATGCACACCATCAAGCCACTCGATGCCGAAACCTTGTGCCGCTATGCTGCCCGATGCAAGGCAGTTATCACGGCAGAGGAACACAGCGTGAACGGAGGATTGGGTGAAGCCTGCGCCGCCGAGCTGATGCAACGGGGAATACGGGTTCGCTTCCGGATCACAGGCATCCCCGACGAGGATACAATCACCGGATCACAGACTGACATCCTGAACCATTATAGCCTGTCTGGGTCCGGACTGGCCGATACCGCCCTTCAAACCCTTAAACTGCCACTGCCATGAACAGGAAATTTCTGCCGGCATTCCTTGTACTGCTGCTTCTCCCGCCCTTGCTCACAGGATGCCGGAGCAAACAGGAACAGGATAAAAAAAAGATTGCGGTGGTCGTTTCCACCCTAAACAACCCCTGGTTTGTGGTACTTGCTGAAAATGCCGCAGGCAGAGCCAGGGAGCTGGGATATGATGCCCAGATCTTTGACTCGCAAAACAATTCAGCCAGGGAAGCAGAGCATTTTGACAACCTGATCGCCATGGGTTACGCGGCCGTACTGTTTAATCCCACAGATGCCGAGGGATCTGTTAAAAATGTGGAACGGGCAAAGGCGGCAGGTATTCCGACCTTTTGCATGGACCGCGAGATCAACTCCCGCGATGCTGCCACCACGCAGATCCTTTCCGACAATTTTACCGGCTGCGTGAAGCTGGGCCAGTATTTTGTACGGCAGATGAACAAGAAAGGAAATTATGTTGAAATTCTGGGACTGGTAGGCGACAATAACACCTGGAACCGTTCGAAGGGCTTCCACAGCGTGGTGGATGAATTTCCCGGTCTGAAGATGGTGGCACAGCAGAGTGCCGACTTCGACCGGAACAAGGCTATGGAGGTGATGGAAACCATCATGCAGGCCAATTCCGACATCGATGCCGTATTCTGCGGTAACGATGCCATGGCCCTGGGCGCTTACCAGGCTGTGTTGGCGGCAGGAAAGGCCGACAAGATCAGGGTATTCGGATTTGACGGGTCGGATGACGCGGTCAAATCCATTGCCCAGGGCAAGCTCGCCGCCACCGTCATGCAGTTTCCCGTGCTGGAAGCCCGGACCTCTGCCGAACTGGCTGACCGGTACATCCGCGGGGAACGCGATTTCAAAAAAAAGACCCCCGTGGAAGTCGTGCTCGTCACCCCCGATAATGTCTCTGACTTTGTGACCCAACCCTAAAGCCATGTCAACCCTTGTAAAAACGATCCTCGCCCTTGCGGCAGCACTGCTTGTGGTGTATTTTTCGTTCGATATCCGAAAGCTGGATACCGCGAAAGATAACGTGAAAGACTTCGACCTGGCGACCTATACCCGTGTGCTGTGGGAAAGAGACCTGCCCGAACTTGCCCGGCAGGGTGCAGACATCCGTTCACTGCTCGCAGCCTTGAAGGATGATCCTGAGAACACCTGCCGTACCCGCGGACATAAGCTGGGCATATCACAAACCGTGTATTTCTTTGTGCGGGGGTCCGGCACCATCGCCGCTGTCGATGATGAAAACGTGATTGTGGCCCTCGGAGATGGCCTGCAGGTAAAGATAGCCACCGATTTCATCTTTGGAAATGCCGTCAGGGAGGCTTCGGGACTGATCAATATCGACGACTTTCTGAACATGACCGACTTCAACAACGTATCGGTCGATCTCAACAAAAAGGTAAAGGAAAATGTGGCCACACCGCTGCGGAACGCCGCTGCTCCAGGTATGTCCATCGAATTTGCAGGCGCTTTCGAGGTGAACGAAAAGAAGCCGGAGCCCGAAAGCATCCGGATCATTCCCGTGATGGCCGAAGTAACACCTGCCCCCCATGAGTGAGGTCATGCCTGTTGTGGAAGTGCGGCAGGTCAGCAAGCGGTTCCCGGGCGTGACAGCCCTCGACCGGCTTGATCTGAAGATCTGGCCCGGTGAGGTTACTGCCATCACCGGTGAAAACGGAGCAGGAAAATCGACCCTGATGAAAATTATCGCCGGCGTCTATGCGGAATATGAAGGTACCCTGCTGATCGGCGGAAGGGAAGTGCATTTTCAGAATCCACGGGATGCCGCCGGGCAGGGGGTGGCCATCATCCACCAGGAGTTGAGCCTCGTGCCCGACATGACCCTCACGGAAAATATCTTTCTGGGCCGGGAATTGCGCAACCGCTACGGCATGCTCGACTACCGGAAGATGAATGCCCGCGCTGCCGGACTGCTCGCCATGCTGCACCTTCCGGTTGACCCTGCTGTTCCGGTGAATACCCTGAAAGTGGGCCAGCAGCAGTTGGTTGAAATCGCCCGTGCCCTGCTGGACAAACCCCGTGTGCTGATCATGGACGAGCCCACCTCCGCATTGAGCGACAAGGAAGTGGACCTGCTGTTCACCATTATCCGCAACCTCACGGCCGAAGGCGTGGCTGTACTGTACATATCGCACAAAATGAACGAGCTGTTTGCCATCTCTGACCGCTACGCCGTGCTGCGTGACGGGGCGTTGATCGGCACCGGCCGCACGGCGGATATCAGCCGCGATCAGCTTATCATGATGATGGTGGGCCGGAAGCCCCTTGAAGCCCAGGCACAGCGAAAGACCGGAACCGGGAAGGAATTGCTGCGCGTGGAACAACTCAGTCTCAGAGATCCTGAAAACCTTGGTAAACGCCGGGTGGATTCGGTTTCCTTTACCCTTCACGAAGGAGAAGTGCTGGGCATATGTGGTTTGATGGGATCTGGGCGCACCGAAATCCTCGAATCACTCTTTGGGGTTTACCCAAAACAGGTGTCGGGACGATTTTGGATGGATGGTAAGGAAATCAGCATTCGCAGCGTCACCGATGCAATTGCAGCAGGAATGGCCCTGGTGCCGGAAGACCGGAAACTGCAGGGGTTGATCCTGAACATGAACGTGGAAAAAAACACGAGCCTGGCCAGCCTCGACACCCTGACTTCCTTTGGTTTTATCAGGAAAAAAGAAGAAGCAGCCCTCAGCGCATCCCTTATCCGGAAAATGAACACCCGGGTGCCCGATGCAACCATGGAAGTGGAAAAGCTGAGTGGCGGCAACCAGCAAAAAGTGGTGCTCTCCAAATGGCTGGCAGTCAAACCCCGCATCCTGCTGCTCGACGAGCCCACCCGGGGCATTGATGTGGGGGCTAAGGCAGAAATGTATACCCTGATAGCCCAACTGAAACAGGAAGGAATGGCCATCCTCCTCGTATCGTCGGAGCTACCTGAAATCCTTGCCCTTTCAGACCGCATCGCGGTGATGGCCGGATCACGGCTGACCGCCCTGTTTCCCCGTGAGGGAACCACCGAAGAAATGATTATGAAAGCCGCCCTTGTGCAACATAACCCCTGACCCACATGAACAAAACGGACATCAAACAAAACCTGCTGAAAGCACAATCGGTCGTCGCCCTTGTAATCATGTTTCTCCTCCTGACCTTTCTGTCAGACCGTTTCCTCACAGGCGAGAACCTGTGGAATGTGATGCGCCAGATCTCCGTCAACATCGTGATTTCTGTGGGCATGACCCTGGTAATCCTGACCGGCGGTATCGACCTGTCTGTGGGATCCGTGCTGGCCCTTTGCGGAGCCGTGACGGCGCTCCTGCTCCAGTCAGTGACCCCTGTGGAACCCCTGGGCATTGCCGTGGGATTCACACTGTTCGGAGCCATTGTGGGGGGCGTAGTAACGGGACTGTTTCTGGGCTGGTTCAATGGTATGGCAGTAAACCGGTTCCGGGTGCCTCCCTTCGTAGCCACCCTGGCCATGCTGACTATGGCACGGGGACTCACCATGCTGCTCACCGGAGGCTTCCCGGTAACGGGTATGGGAGATTCCATGGCCTTTATCGGCACCGGCTGGTTTCTCGGCATTCCGATGCCGGTGTGGATCTCTGCGTTGGTAGTCATCGCTGCCATGGTGGTGACCCGGAGAACCCGGTTCGGAAGGCATGTATATGCGGTAGGGGGAAATGAAAAAGCCGCTGCATTATCGGGATTAAAGATAGGTCGCATCAAACTGGCAGTATATGCCATTGCAGGCGCCCTGGCTGCGGTGGGGGGCATCATTGTAACCTCAAGGCTCGACTCAGCCCAGCCGAATGCCGGCACAGGCTTCGAACTCGACTCCATTGCCGCCGTAGTGATCGGGGGAACCTCTCTCAACGGTGGAAAGGGAACCATCCTCGGCACCGTACAGGGGGCGCTGATCATCGGCATCCTGAACAACGGCCTCGTGTTGCTGAATGTGAGCCCCTTCTGGCAGCAGGTCATCAAGGGACTGGTGATTTTGTTGGCGGTGGTGGTGGAAAAAGTGAGTAAGAAGGGGACGAGGGAATAGGGACGAGGGACGAGGGACGAGAGACGAGGGACAAGGGACAAGGGACAAGGGACAAGGGACGAGGTAAAAAAGAACTGTATTCTAATTTAATGATAACCATTCGTAACATGAAAAATTCAAAGATTGCCCGGATATTGCTTTTGTTGCTTGTTTCATGGGGTGCACAAGCGCAGACAAAAGCGCCGGCCTCTCAAAAGGCCCGTATAATCATCACTACCGACCTGGAGATGGATGACATGAACGGCGTGATTTTGAGCCTGATGTATGCCGACCAGTATGACCTTGCAGGTATTGTCTGGACGTCTGGTATGTTTCATTTCAGCGGCGACCATGGGCAACATACACTTGGCCAGATTACCCCGAACTTCAAGTGCACGGCGCAACATTGCGAACACCGTGTGAAAACGGCAGCAGATCTTACGGAATATCGACCGGTCGACCCGACCTGGCTGGACCGTATCATGGATTATTACGAGGCCGACTATCCATTGATGAGCAGAAACAATCCGGATTACCCCACCCCTGAATATATCCGGGGCATCTCCAAGGTTGGAAATATCGAATTCGAAGGGGATTACCGCAACGAGACTGAAGGCTCCAACTTTATTGTAGATTGTATCATGGACGATGATAAACGCCCCCTGTATATTCAGCATTGGGGCGGAATCAACACCACGGTGCGTGCGCTGTACACGATCTATGAGAAGTATCACGGTACTCCCGAGTGGGAGCAGGTTCTGGCAAAGGTTACCTCAAAGGTTCGTATCGGAGGCGACGGCGAAGACAATTGCCGAGCTGACAGCAAGATTGATGAGATGTTCCCGGGCCTGCAAAATGGTGGCTACGAAATGGGCTTTTTCAACTATGGCTCCTTCTTTTCGGCAAGCTACAACTCCCCGCTGCGTGCCGCTGACGAGCTCCAGCCCTACCTCCACGCCGGATTTATCATGGATGCCTTCAAGCAGGGACACGGCAAACTCGCAGGAGAGATATGGCTGATGGGCGAAGGCCGGGCTGTGTATGGTGAACCGATTATCTACAATTACGGTCTTATTACGTATATGGACTGGGGAAAATCAGCCGAACTCGGCTGGGGTCCGGAAAGCCTCAAGAGTATGGCGCGCGCCGACTTCAAGCCCTTCGACTGGAGCATCTGTCAATTCGGTTGCGCTTCTTTCATCGATATCGGACTGCGCCCTGAAGTCGCAAACAGGACCAATCGCAATCCTTTTGGGCCACGTTCTGAAGTTCCCGACAAAAGCAACCATTACACCGTCATTATGTGGGAAGAACTGGCAGCACGTGCCGACTGGGCGATCTGCGAACCACAGGCCTGTAACCATGCACCGGTCGTGACGGCCGACAAATTGGATTTTGTTGCCAAGCCGGGTCAGAAGGTTTCACTTTCCGGCAACGCAAAAGATCCTGACGGAAACAAGCTTATGCCAACATGGTGGGTACCGGCTTTCTCCTGCACCTACAAAGAAGGCAAGGCAGAAGGTCTCACCGTTTCTTCCGGGAGTGGCTGGAACACTGAATTCACCATTCCCGCCGACGCGAAAGCGGGCGACAAATTCGTTATCAACCTCGAAGTCCGTGACAACGCTGCCCGCCCGATGACCCGATTTGCACAATATGTGATCACTGTATCCTAGGGACAAGGGACGAGGGACAAGGGACAAGTGGGCATGGGGTTTGAGGGACGGGTGATGAACCGACTCCGGAGCATCACACCCTTCACCCAATTCCCTTGATTTCCTTGTCCCTTGTCCCTCGTCCCTTGTCCCTTCTCACCTCCCCCCCAGCACCACCTTCATCAGATTGGGCAGTACGCGGTTCAGGGCGAGGTAGAGCAGGTAGAGCGAAACAGCACTGGTGATCACCACGGCAAAGAACACCAGCGTGAAACCTACCCCATTGTGCGGGGAAATAACGAAGTTGAAAAACCGCTGGGCAATCTTGAGCACGAAAATGCCGTGTGTCACATAGAGGAAGAAGCTGGCATTTGAAAGAGACTTGCTTGTTTTCAGCTTTCCGCGTTCGAGCGCAAGGGAGACCAGGCTCACGCAGCACACAATGCCGGCCGGAATGGCCAGGTTGTGAACGTGAATGTTCCATGACGCCTGTTTTGTAAGCAGATCAACCAGTGCCAGTAAGGGATACAGGATGAAAGACAGGTTTCTGACTTTCCGCATGTCGAACACCACATTCTGTTTCAGGATGGCAAAACCGGCGCCGGTAGAGAAGAAAATAACCCCGATGCTTGAGAGTCCCGTAATAAAAGGCCACACATCCAGCACCCATACCGCAAAAAGCAGTACAAATCCCACCCATCTCAGGTATTTGAAGAAAATATACACCAACGGTGACAGCAAACTGATAATCATCAGATCGCGGATAAACCACAGGGGAAAGTTGATGGGCAGGGTGCCGTTATAATCCCAGAACATGAGCAGGAACTCCTTCAGCGTATGGGGATAATACTCCTTGATTAGTCCGATCCGGTTGATCACAATGGAAGCCCCGAACATCACAAGGTTCCAGATGATGTAAGGGATGAAAAGAGAATGCACCCGTTTCCCGATTTTTTGTTTGTATACCGAAAAGTCGAACTTGCCGGAAATAAAGAACAGGTAACCCGAAAAGAGGAAGAACAGCGGAACGCAAATCCTGGCCAGCACTTCTGCAACCAGGTTGTAGGAATAGTAATAAAACGGATGGGAAAGAGAATCGGGATTCCAATTTTCGCTGTGGATGAAAAATACTCCGATGATGAGCGGGAACCTCAGCCAGTCGATTGTTTTGGACTGAATGTCGGTACTGTTGGCATTGTTTTCCGTGAGAAAAAAGAAGTTTCCGGCAGGTACGGCATTCATGGCGACAGCAATTTGGGTGGACACTAAAACACAACTGTAGCGAATTTAACGTAAAAATGCGTACAGGGTTTTGTCCCGATATTTGTCAAACACCGAACACCGAACACTGAACACTGAACACTGATTACTGATTACCCCCTCCTATAAATTCCGTGTCATCATCTCAACCAAATCCTCGCCATTGAATGGTTTCGGAAGGTAATCATCGCATCCGGCCTCCAGGGCATTTTCCTTCTCGCCTCTCAGGGCATGGGCGGTTTGGGCGATGATGATCACATTCTGGTTGAAGTCCCGGATGCGGCGGGTGGCTTTGTATCCATCCATCACCCCCATTTTGATATCCATCAGGATGAAATGAATGCTGTGGTCGGCCCTGCAACGATCCACGGCTTCCTTTCCATTTACAGCCCTGATCACTTGTTTGCACAGGGGTTCGAGGATGTTTGTCAGGTATAGGTAATTGATGTCATCATCCTCTGCGATGAGTACCGTTTTGTCCCTCAGCAGGTGTTCCTTCCCCCCTGACGGAGTTTCGACTTTTTCCTGCTGCACCGCTTCACCGGTCTTCATGGGAATGGTAAAACGGAACGTTGATCCTGCCTGTACCTTTGACTCAACCCACAACTTGCCTCCCAGCATGGTGACATATTCCCTCGAAATGGCAAGCCCGAGGCCCGATCCCTCATACGGCCTGGTCATGCTGAGGTCGGCCTGTACAAACCGTTCGAAGATGGCATCGAGGCGGTCGGCCGGTATTCCCATTCCCGTATCGGCTACATAGAATTCGAGCATTTCGCCATTCTGTTCGAAACCGAAAGTGATGGATCCCTGCCGGGTGAATTTCATGGCATTGCCGATCAGGTTGATCAGCACCCTTTCAAGTTTGTTCTTGTCGGTGAACACCACCTGGTTCCCTCCGCCGGCGGGGGTGGTGAAGGAAAAATGGAGTCCTTTTTGCCCGGCCTGCAATTCGAAAAGACTGAACAGAAACTTCAACATGTCGTTGAGACGGGTCTCTGTTTCCTGAAGCGATACTGCGCCCATCTCAATGCTGGATATTTCGATGAGGTCGTTGATCGTATTCAGCATCCGTTGTCCGCTCTGGTTGATGATGTCAACAAATTCAGCCCGGTGTGCATCTGAGAGGGAGGTTCGTTTCAGCAGGCTGGCGAAACCCAGGATGGCATTCATGGGGGTACGGATTTCATGGCTCATATTAGAAAGGAAGGCGGATTTCAGCCGGTCGCTCTCCTCCGCCTTTTCCTTGGCCTGTCGTAGTTCCTCTTCAACCCTTTTGCGTTCGGATATGTCCCTTGAAATGCTCATGATGACGGTTCTTCCACCATAAGACACCAGGCTAGAGCTCACCTCAACCGGAATAATGCGGCCATCTTTGGTACGGTGGGCCGTTTCGAACAACTGTGTTTTGTCGGCAGGCATACTTTCGGCCAGGTTGGCAATTAGCTCAGGCCTGAGGTTCACATCGATTTCAAGAATATTCATGGATAGCAGTTCCTCCCTGCTGTAGCCCAATACTGAGGCCGCAGTGGTATTGACATCCAGGATGGTGGTATCGTAATCAAGCACGAATACCGAATCATTCATGTTGTTGATCAGGTCGCGGTATTTGGCTTCACTTTCGCGCAGCACGATCTCGGCATGTTTGCGCTCCGTGATCACCTCGGAAAAAAAGATCAGTCCGCCGATGACCCCTTCCGACTCATACCAGGGCCGCAATTCGTACCTTACGTAGTCTGTCTTTCCATCGACCCGTGGAAGCGGGTCTTCATCGCATTTCACCACTGCACCGGCCAGGCACTGCCGGTGTATTTCCTTACGCGTCTCGTCCATTTCAGGAAATACTTCATAGTGTGAGCGTCCGGTCAGTTCCTGCTCTGTGAGCCGATAGTCGGTCAGGTATCGGTGGCTGGTAACCACGTAACACATGTCCCGGTCGAACATGGCAATAGCGGCGGGTGCATGCTCTACAAACAACCTGAGTATTTCCGCATTTTTCTTAAGTGCCTCTTCCGCCCGCCTTCGGTCTGTAATATCAGCGATAAAGCCGTGCCAGGTCAGGCTTCCATCAGCCTCACGCACCGGCATGGAGTGACCTTCAAGCCAAATCATCCCTTTGACAGGATGCTGATACCGGAATTCATCTTTCCAGGTGTCCATGGTCGCAGCCGACCGGGAGATAGTAGCCACGATATGTTCCATGTCCTCCGGCGGTATCCGTGAAAAAACGGGGGTCATGTCATCGGCAATGTCTTCCGGCTCCAATCCGTATACTTCCCGGGTGGCCTTGCTGGCGTAAGGCATGCTGGTCTGACCCGTGAGACTCTGGTGAAAGGAGCAGATGACTCCGGGTGCACAAGCTGCTATGTTGTCGAGTTTTTCCTTTTCCAGCCGCAACCGCTCCGCTGCCTGACCGGGATTGTAGGCATCTTCCATGGAAATAGAGATAAATTGGCCCGAAACCGGGCTGCGATTATCCTATTAAAGTAGTGAATTTGTTTCAGATTTCAAAATGGGTTTTTAGGCTGTAGGCCATAGGCTATAGGCTATAGGCTATAGGCTATAGGCTATTGGCTGTAGGTTGGGAAATCCGGAGCCAGAAAGAGCCGCCGTGTTTTTCCAGTCCTTTTAGGTTAGGATGATCCCATAACGGTTCCAGTATGGAAGACAATTCAGGATCCCCGCTGATGAAATAATTGGGAAGGAGGGGCACATAGCGGCCGGGATTTGCCATGAGGCAGAGGGCCAGGCCGTATTGTTCCGAATAAAACCGGTCACACATGAATTGCGGATAGTCATACGGAAGGTAGACATCATGAAAATGGACGATGACCCCTTCAGCCAGTTTGGGCATTACTTCCATGAAAAAAACCATGGCATCCGAATTTGGAAGGATGCGGTGCGAATTGTCCACAAAAACAATATCATTTTCACCCAACAGGGTAAAAATTTCCAGGTTCACAGCTTCCAACGGTTTCCTGTAAATCTCGTCGGCCAAACCCCGAATTTCGGCCCTCGGTTCGGGATCGATTGAAATGACCCGGGTTTTCAGGTTGTGATCACAAATGGCTTTACAGGCCATTTTGGTGGAATTTCCGGAGCCGATTTCAACATACTTCGCGGGACGGTACCTGGCAACCATCGTGTAGATTCCTGCCATGTCGAGAGCCGGCAGGTAGCCGTTGTTAAAGACTGGCTGAATGGGGTCCGTTACCCCCCCCGTATGGCGTTTTATATCCTGTAATACAGGTATATACAGCACTATTTCACGTAAAATTTCCGCGTAGGTTTTGCGTTGTGTCTCGATGATCTCATAAAGGCCATTGTGTGGAGGAAGTCCATGTCCGTACCGCGGTTTGAACGATACCGGGTACTCAAGGAATAATTTCTGATAACGGGAGGAAAAAATCCTGTAAAGGAATTTTAGCATTTGTAAAACTGTTAATTGCTTTAAACGTTGCTTATAATAGGTTCTAAGATAGGACTACTTTATGAATATTTTTTATTGATCCTTAAAATGAATACACGATGTTTATTCCCCGTCTTTTCAAAACAACCGACACCCATTCCGTCCGCCAATTCATCCGGGAGAACAGTTTCGGCATCCTGATCAGCACGGTGGGCGGAAAGCCCTGGGCTACCCACATTCCGCTCATCCTGATGCAGGATGCGGAGGGCAGGGAATTCCTGTCGGGACATATCTCAAAAGCCAATCCGCAATGGAAGGAGTTTGGTAACAACCCGGAAGTGCTTGTGGTGTTTCCGGGTTCCCATTCCTATATCTCTTCATCATGGTATGATCATGAAAATGCGCCTACATGGAATTACCTGGCCGTACATGTGTACGGGTCCCTCCGGACCGTGGAAGGAGAAGAACTGAAAACACATCTGGCCGCTATGGTGGACACTTATGAGGCCGTCATGCCGCACCCCGTGGCGGTAGAGCGGATGTCGGAATCCTTTATCCAACATGAAATGAAGGGGATTGTGGGATTCTCCATCACAATTACCGAAATCCAGGCTGCGGAAAAATTATCCCAAAACCGCGATGATACAAATTACCGGCACATCATTGAAGGATTGGAAACCCAGGGCGACCCCGATTCGGTTACCATGGCCGCCATCATGAAAAAGAAACGACCGTTGCCGTAGGGACACGCCATGGCGTGTCCCCATTACCATGTATCCATGGCGTGTCCCAATTCCGTGTCCCCATGGCGTGTCCCAACAAATTTCACCCTTCAAAGCAACCGTTAACCACATTTTACCATCCTAACATTACATGTAGGTATTTCCGGAATATCAGATTCAGTATGTTTCACTAATTCAAGTTTTATGAAAACAATGATGGTAAAAATAACAAGCCTGGCGGTGGTTATTGTCGCCCTGGTCATTTCATGCAGCAAGGACAGCGTACCGCAAAAAACCCAAAGTGAAGCGGTTCAACGGTATCTGGAGTTCAGGACAAAAATGAGCGCCCTCAATGCCAGTGCGGGACATATGAGCAATTTCCTTTCGGTGATCGGAGCCAGCCAGCTTCGTAACAACATGGTCGCCCTGAAATCCGTCACCGGGGATTCCACAAATGAAGGATTTGTTCCCGGAGATTCAGGCGATTACTGGGACTTCTGGACCTGTGCCACGGTTACGGAAACTGACAATGCCGACAGTTCCCACACCACCATCTATGATTATGGGGACGGCTGTGATGAATACGGCACCCTGTTCCGCGGAAAGGTCACCTATATCTGGAAATCCACCGGAAACGATTATTATTCAAAAGTGATCTACGAAAATTACTACTCCTACGGCATGGAAATGAACGGTTACTCAGAATACAGCTTCTCTTCCGAGGGCGAGCCCTATTATGATTACGATACAGCCTACGGAAAAGGGGATTCTGCCGTATCACCGGGGATTGTATTCTACTGGTCGGGGACGTCCACGGCAAAGGATGATATCACCATGACTTATGACAGCGGGGAAAAATATGCCTACACCTCGGACTATGCCACAAAATGGGACAACAGCACCTACACCGTGCTCAACGGGGAGTATTCCTATATCAGCGAGCCCGACGGATATGAATACCATTATGAGGTAACCGCTCCCCTGGTTTATAATTACGAATGCACCGAAACCTGGATTGCCGTTTCGGGGATTGAAACCATTCACTACAAGGATTCGGCGGATACCTACGATTTCCTGATTGATTATGGCAGCGGCAATTGCGATAACCTGGCCACCGTTACCGAAAACGGGGAAACCTCGGTTGTTGATTTCGGCGACCTGATTGTTACCTATTGCGGTGACGAGGCGGCAGCCACTGTCTCATCCAACAAACGATAATCCCATGTGAATGTGTAGGGACATGCCATGGCATGTCCCTACACGCCGTGTCCCAACATGATATATCCCAACATGATATATCCCAACATGATATATCCCAACATGATATATCCCAACATGATATATCCCAATAAAAAACCCCGCCATCAGCGGGGTTTTTTGTTGCCCTTCTAGGACTCGAACCTAG
>JADHED010001988.1_pt1 | contig 15419 bp, 14 predicted proteins | sample 8952041 | NCBI WGS metagenome assembly JADHED01 (sample SAMN16124423, study PRJNA663239) | bioreactor sludge metagenome | isolation source: sludge (control) | place: India:Bengaluru | collected 2018-09-08
CCCTACAACCCCTACAACCCCTACAACCCCTACAACCCCTACAACCCCTACAACCTCTACAACCCCTACAACCTCTCCAACCTAATACCCCCACCCCTTCACATATTTCCCAAGGATCAATCTCTCCAAACACACCGCCAACCCCACACCGGTGAAGTACATGGCAATATCCACGTAATCGAAGGTGATTCCCAGCGCATAGATGCCAACATACTGCAGGATTTCAGCGAAGGTGGCGATGGCAAAAATGAAGGATGCCTTCACATACCATTTCCGGAACAGGTGTATCTTGAATTCTGCGATGCAAAGCAGAAAGTACATACCAAAGGGCAGGATCAGGTCGGAAGCATAGCTGGAATACAAGGTCCGCCAGGGATCCACCAACAAGCTGGCCACCCCGACCACATGGAGAAGGGCAATGAAGGCGATGAGGGTCAGTCCGAAGATTCTTCGTCGCTTTTGCGCGAGGGTGACGTTATCGGGTTCCATGGTAAAAGATGCATAAAAGATTGGATATCAGATAGATAAAGGAAAATAAAACAATAATTCAACCTCTACAACCTCTACAACCTCTACAACCCCTACAACCTCTACAACCCCTATAACCTCTACAACCTCTACAACCTCTACAACCTCTAAAACCTCTCCTTCATCTTTTCATCCCCACACAATTCCAGGCTGATATTCCATAGCCGGTCCTGCAACTCCTTGTCCAGCACCTTCTCATCTTCCTGCAATTCCAAAAAGGCGTTCTTTTTCCAGGTAATAAGCTTGCCGGACCGTTTCAGGCTTTCCTGATGGCTCTCTGTGAACAGCGGAGCCATGATCTCCCCGCATTGTTCAATGGAATAAAAGCTGCCGAATGCCTTCATCAGGGTGGCCATGGCCCTCATGAAGAAGGGGATGATATTAAGCTGGTTACTCCAAACCGGTTTTGAAATTTCAAACCCGACAAAGGACAATGCTGAATCGGGCCGGTTGCGGTGCAAATCATGGAGTTTCACCAACAGCATCCTTTTGGCCACCATGGCCTGGTGGACGCACGTTTCGAATTTCCATTGCCGATTCATTTGGAGGTCGTCCCAGTGAATTTCCCCGGTTCTTGTCACGTTGAAAATGATCCTGCCCCCCTGGGAAGATTTGTACAGCAGGTCAAGCAGGTTGAGCGTCAGCATAAACTGTGACAGGTAGTTCACCTGGAAATGAGAATCCATGCCGTCTTCTGTTTCCACCCGGGTGGCGGCATAGCCGATTCCGGCATTGATGAAAATGCCGTCGAGATAGTCATGGCCTGCATGAATCTCCGCAATGGCCCGTTTCACGTCAGCCAGCCGGGTCAGGTCACACAGGATGATTGAGATCTTTTGGTTTGAAGTCAGCTGAATCAATTCCGTTTTAACAGCTTCACCCAGGGTGTGCGACCTGCAAAGGATGATGATCTCGTGGGCTTGTTGATCAAGGCCTGCCAGGATCTTGGCCACACCTTTTCCCATGCCGTTTGTGCCGCCGGTGATGAGTATTTTCATTGCATATGCGTATTGGTTCAGTATCCAATGCCTGGGTGCTCCAACATCCGCCTTTCGCAAAAACGCCTGCACAATTGCCCCTTGACCAAATGTACTAAAAAATAATGGGTATCAGGGAGATAACAAACAATTAAAACAATAATTCAACCCTGCCTACCGGCAGGCAGGCTCTCCGAGGTTGCGGGGAGGAACGGGGTGGCCATTTTCTACAATAAGACAACCCTGCCTTGCCGGCAGGCAGGTTCTACGAAGTTGTGTTAGTCCTCGTAGAGGACTTCTTACTTTAGAAAAGCAGCGTATCAAAGTCTCCCATCCCTTCCCCAACCTGCATGACTGATACACTTAAAACCCGTCTCAGAACCCGCTATTGTCAGCGCCTTGCTCATAGTCTTCAATTCTGTTAAACGAGTATTCGTATTGATAGCTCATCGGAACAATTTCATTATACTCATCAATGCTTGCGTTTGACAAACATGCGTCAATAATGCGTTTACCGGTATGCAGCAAGTCTTCTTTCAGGTATTTTTGCAGTTCCGACTTAAAAAAGTCAGTCAGTATTTCCGCACCCGCATCATATCCCTCTAAACCAATTTCCGGCTGATTGTATACTTTTAAAAACCGCGATGGAATTTTCGAACCTTCAAGGGTAAGGTAATTCAGTTCGTAGCCTAAAATCGGGCACCGGGCAGCCTGGTACTGATCAGATCTCAGCCGTGCCGCGCCCCGGCGCGTCAGGTACTCACGCATCAGAAGCTGTGGCTTGATACCGTCCTTCCATACCCCTATATTTTGGTTCGGGACCAGTGTAAAGGTCGTTCGCGGCGTGTCAATGATTTGTGTGAGTAGCATGTTTGCATGGGGTACCCGTTTCCCGGTAGCGAAAGGCCAGTAGGAACCGACACCCTCGCTTTGCATACCGCCAGAACTGACAATACTGGGATTGTTATGGCCGCGGGGGGCGACCAAACGCCATAACCAGGCTAATGCAGGAGGCAGAATGTGAAAGAGGCCGATAATTCCGTACGACGGATTTTCTTTTGAGCACACGGGTGTCCGTATGCCGAAACTCCTGATATCCACCGAAACCGGCCGGTTGACCACATTGGGTACAGTTTTTCTGGGAATGATCACCCTGGGATTGGGACATGATTTCCCGGGTTCATCCTGTATGTGTTCCCAAATCAGCGCCGTAGAGCCGGGGGTGGTCTCAATGTTCAGGAACATGAGCGGAGCAGAAGGATTGATTGTGGTCTTTTCCAACGTGGGATCATCTCCATATTCCTTCACACTATCCACCCTGACAAACCATGCATTTTCAGCATCTATAATCCGAAGCTTGCCGTCTTTTTTCTGAACAGAGGGATGACAGAAAGCCATGTCATCGGCTACGGCATTGAATGAACAAAAACGGGGTATCGTAATAAACCTTTCTTCGGAGGTGATCAGGTTGCGTCCCAACAGCACCCTGCCATCCGACTCCCTGATGATATGCTGGTGCATTTCGCTCTTGCCGCCGCCACTGGCTCCTTCGTGCATAAATGTGGTTAAGTTGTCGTAGGGACTGATAGACTGTACTGCCGAACAGTGTGCAATGATCCATTCTTCCTTTTCGGCGTGGGTAAGCATAACCCCATAGAGGCCTTTTTTGGCACTTGGTCCCGGGTACAAATTGTAGGAATAGAGTTCATGGATGGATTCAGTGCGGTTATGAACCACCACCTGCTTTCCGTCAAAATGGGTATGCCTGAAAACCGGAGCAACGAATATTACAGATTCTAATTTTGCTCCTGTTTTTAATTCGTCTACGGCAACCATTTCCTGAAGCATTGACAAACCCAGGGCAAAGAAGGCAGCATTGGCCGGTGCAATGGCAATGCCTAGCGAACCGATGTTTTCCCTACCGGCAAAGTAAAAGAATACCGCCAGATCCTGTTTTTTAAGCCAATCGAAAGTCTCAGTCTGCAAACCGGAGAATGCATAACCGTATTTATCTGCGAAGCGTTTTTTATCTGTCGGATAGTTGTCGGCAATTACCATGGTATCCGGATCCCTGCGGCGCATGTATGCCTCGGTATAGTTTGCCGAAATCCCATTCTTGACCCGCTGTACAATGGCTTCCACATAACTGCCTTTTCCCGGAATTTCATATTGTACTTCATATTGCAGGTTTTCCTTGCCATTGGTGGCTGCATCAGCCAGTGCTTCGCTCGAATTGAATACGGTATAGCTTTTGCATTCCTTCAATAATGTTGAAATATTGTTGGGAAGAATAATGTTTTTGGCATGTAACAGGTTCAATAAATTGCTCATATCTGATGGTTATTAAGCATGATATACTCCTGGAAGGCTTCGACTTAAAGGCAAATACGGGTGCCACAAAACATGAATTATCTGCAGAGATTCCGTTCGGATTAAAAAGAACTGCAGGATATGTGGTCATGGTCACGTTATTTCCGTGACAAAGATAGTATTAAATACTTAATTATTTAAGTAATACTTAATAGATTCATTATAAATAGGAAGGCGGGGATTGCACCCAGATCATCTCACTCACCCCATCAAAATAGTTAACCGCATTGAACTGCGACTTGGCATTGAAGTATATGTTATCTCCCGGTTTCAGCATATAGCTTTTGCCGTCGAGGTCGAACCGCGCTTCGCCTGAGAGCATATACGCGAAAACCTGACCATGTGCAGCAGCAAAAAAGCCATCAATGGCTGAAGCCTTGGAATACCTTACAAGATAAGTATCCATATGCTTATTTGCATCATGGTGAGAGAGGAGATAAAAATGGGTACCTGACTTGTTCTGGTCAATAAACTTGATATCCGATTTACATACCACCGGATTATTTGCCAAGGAATCATTTTCACCGATAAGCTCCCCTACTGTGGTATGCAGCTTATCTGCTATGTTTTTAAGGGTAAGCAGGGAAGGGAATGACTTGGCCTTTTCAATTTGAGAAAGGGCGCTTGAACTGATTCCGATTTTTTCTGCCAGCTCGTTGAGCTGCATATTATACTGCTCCCTTTTTTTCTTTATGCGTTCGCCAATTCGGTTCATGGAAGGTTGCTCATTGGAGCCTTAAAGTTACAATTTAATTATTTAAGAGATACTTAAATTGTAGAATTACCGTAATTGGTCTTGCGTTGATATCCACCGGTATCTTTTTGAGTTGCTGCACATGATATCAGATATCATATTTTGCTCCTTTCATGATATGATCCCTTCTTGAATGGATATATTATGTATTAATTTCGCTAACAGGATGAATACGTTACAGACTATTCCTGCTTGACTGATTTAGCTTGTCGGCTATTTCATTCAATTTATTCTTTATTTCATCGATTGATTTCGTGTTTGATCTGTTCATCAGAATGATTTTAACCGAGACTAAAAATACACCGGCTTCCAGCAAAATATCTTTTGTTAGTCCGGTGGTGAAGAGTGCAACAATGAAAAGAATAAAGGTTAATGCAATGATGATTGCGTTGCCAGATCTGAATATTTTCTTCATTTTGCGTAGTTAGGTTTTTATTTGAATTGTAACGGAGGTATATCTGGTATATGGTAGATTATCAATGTATCTGCATTCTATTGCGCAGGTATTTCTCAAATCCGATGATTACATAAATGATTAATCCTGTTGCTATAATATACAACCAATCCGTTGGATCAATGGGGGTTGTATGAAATGCCTGATTCATAAATGGAGCGTAGGTAAAAAGAAGCTGCAATAGCATCATTGATACAACGCCAAGCCATATCAGCGGATTGCTGAAAACGCCAATTTTGAACATAGAATAGTGTAAGGAACGACAATTAAATAAATAAAAAAGCTCCCCGAATACAAATATATTAACGGCTATGGTGCGGGCCAATTCAATACTCTTTCCCTGCTTTAAGGCATATTCAAAAAATCCGAATGCCCCCGAACATAGCAGGATGCCCACAATAACAATGCGAATGATGAGATCAGACGTTAAAAGGGATTGATTGGTCTTTCTGGGCGGACGGTTCATCGCATCCGGTTCTATTTTTTCAAAAGCGAGCATCAAACCCAGCAGAATGGCGGTTGTCATATTGATCCAAAGAATTTGTACAGGTGTTATAGGCAATGACACTCCCGCCGCAACAGCCAATAAAATGACAAGGCCTTCGCCAAAATTTGTAGGCAAGGTCCAGGTAATAAACTTTTTAAGATTGTCAAAAACGCCCCGTCCTTCTTCCACTGCTGCTTCAATGGAGGAAAAATTATCGTCTGTAAGGATCATGTCAGCAGTCTCTTTTGTTACATCAGTGCCTGTTATCCCCATGGCAATCCCAATATTTGCCTGCCTTAGTGAAGGTGCGTCATTAACACCATCCCCGGTCATGGCAACAATATCGCCCTGAGATTGTAAGGCCTTCACCAGCCTGAGCTTATGCTCTGGTGCGACCCTTGCGAAAACATTCACGTGTTTCGCGAGTTCAATAAGCGCTTCATCAGTCAATTCGGCAATACGTTTGCCATTGATCACCTGATTTTCCGGGTTAGCGACATGTTCTTTGACAATACCAATGCGTTGTGCAATGGAAAGCGCTGTCATTTCATGGTCACCGGTAATCATTTTAACAGTGATACCTGCCTTATGACAAATCTGAATTGCCCTTATTGCCTCAGGCCGGGGAGGATCAATCATGGCCTGCAGGCCTAAAAAGACCAGATTCTCAGACAGGTCTGAATGGTTAATTTCTGTCTTTGTTTTGTCAACCTGCAAAAAGGCAAATGCAAGTACCCGCAATCCTTTTTTTGCCAATTCATGCGTGGCATCTAAAATCTTGTTTGCATCAATATTTTCAATCTCTCCGGATGGAAGCAGCGATTTTGAACAACGGGAAATGATACGCTCCACCGAACCTTTAATATAAACCGTATTATACTGATGTGTGGGGTTCTTATGAAGGGTAGCCATGTATTGGTATTCAGATTCAAAAGGTATGCTGTCGATGCGCGGCAATTCTTTTTGAAAAGATTCACGGGAAAGTCCGAACTTTTCGGCTGATACAAGCAGGGCACCTTCGGTCGGATCGCCTTCAATGCGCCAGTTGTTGTCAATGGTAACTAAATTTGAGTCGTTACAAAGCATACCTGCAATCAAACACTCTTTTAGTACAAGGTCATCAAGAGGATTGATATTCTGTTTATTGGGCAGAAATTCCCCTTTGGGCTCATAACCAATCCCAGTAATTTCAAAAGAATTGCTTATTGTATAAATATCCTGAACGGTCATCTGATTTTTAGTGAGCGTACCCGTTTTATCAGAACAAATTACATTGGTACTCCCTAAGGTTTCAACGGCAGGCAGCTTTCTGATAATGGCATGCCTTTTTGCCATTTTAGATACACCAATAGCCAGTGTGATGGTAAGCGCCGCCGGCAATCCTTCGGGAATAGCCCCAACAGCTAGCGCTACCGCAGCCATGAACATTTCCAGTTTGTTTTCGCCTTGTATCACTCCGAAGATAAAAGTAAGACCGGCGAGGGCTAATATAATGTACAATAGTAGTTTGCTGAAGCGAGCGATCAGTTTGGTTAACGGCGTTTCAAGGATATCTGCGGTGGCAATCATCTGGTTTATTTTGCCTATTTCTGTAGCATTTCCTATAGAAACAACAACACCTGTACCCACGCCATACGTTACCAATGTGGATGAGTACACCATATTTGAACGTTCGGCCAGTGGGGTGTTTGCATCCAGTATATCGATGGTTTTTATAACAGGCACGGATTCACCGGTTAATGCGGATTCGTCAATTTGCAGTTCCCGCACTTGTATCAGTCTGATATCAGCCGGAGCTTTATCCCCCGATTGTAAAAAAACGATATCTCCAAGGGTTAACTGCGAGGCGGATATTCTTTGTCTTTTCCCGTCACGAACCACATTTGCCTCTTTTGATATCGATTTGCCTAAAGACTCGATTGCTTTTCTGGCTTTGGCTTCCTGAATAAAGCTGATCGTGGCGTTTACAGATACTACCCCAAAGATAACAAGCGAATCAACCAGCTCCTTTAAAATGGCAGTGATTATGGAAGCACCAAGAAGAATATATACCAAAGGCTGGTTAAACTGAAGCAGAAAGATAATTATGGGATGTGTTCCTCTTTTCTGCTTTATTTCATTGAATCCATAGAGATGTTGGCGCTGCATCACCTCTGTTGACGCCAATCCATTTTCAATGTTCGTATTTAATTCTGAGATTAGCACATCCGCAGGCAGGCTGAAAGGCTGTTTCTTTGTATTTTCCATAATGCATCTTCTTATTGTTATTTTTACCTGGAGGGGATATGCATATCATGAATCTGTAAGCCATCTAATCACTGACCGGTTGCTTCTTTATGCAATTATTACATTTTTAAGGCATTATAAGCATAATGAATTTACTTCACCCAAATCAAAATTAAATCTTTTAGCGACAAATTCATAAGGTGCGTGAATGGTAAGCCTTCGCTGAAGCTTCAGCGACAGCATGCTGACGAAGCATGTCTGCACGACTGCATGACTTCAAAACAACCCTCCCATCACCTCCTCAAAATCTTCTCCATCGCCTTCCCCTTCGCCAGTTCATCGATGAGTTTGTCGAGGTAGCGGATCTGCTGCATCAGTTTGTCTTCGATGGTTTCCACGCGGTAGCCGCAGATCATGCCGGTAATTTTCACAGCATTCGGGTGGATTTGCGGAGCGCGGGCGAAAAAGGCCTCGAGGTCTGTTCCTGCGTCGATTTGCTGCTGCAGCGATGCCGGGTCATATCCCGTAAGCCAGCAGATGATGGTATCGACCTCTTCCCGCGTGCGGCCTTTCTTCTCCGCCTTTTGGATGTAAAGGGGATAGATGTTGGCGAATGGGACGGTATAGATTCTGGGTTTTGGCATAGGTAATGCATTTAGACATATGGGGCCATTACGGCAAAAAAATTTCACCACAAAGGCCCAAAGATAATAAGGGTTTAGCGACCACAAAACCCAAGGCACAAAGGGTGTTCCCTTTGTGAACACGCGGTGCATTGTAACAACATTAGCATTACTCACCCATAAACAAAGCACCGTGCGGGGGCCGGACAAATCGGCGGGCCTGCCGAGGCGAGACGCAGCCAAGGGCGAGCGTTTAGCGGGTCGTGCGGATGGCCGGAATTGGCAAGGATGCGGGGAGTAGCGTCGATTTGTCTTGAATTTTCTTGCTTCGTTCTTTGTTTCAAGACAAAGAATGAAGTGGGGTCTGGGGCAAAGCCCCATTTAAAGTTTCCCCCTAATTCTTCCCATCAAACTCCACCATCCACTCAATCCCAAACCTATCCCTGAGCATTCCGAAATAGGTACCCCAGGGACTTTCTTCCATCGGCATTTCTACCTGGCCGCCTTTTGAAAGTCCCGCAAAGATCTTGTCGGCTTCTGCCTTGCTTTCGGTGGCAACAAAAATCTTGCTTCGGGTTTCCGTTTCGCTGTGTGTTCCCAACTGCTCCGGTGTATCGCTTCCCATTAACAGGTTGTGTTTGCCGATCGGCAATGCGATGTGCATGATTTTTTCAGCTTCTTTTTCATTGTTGGGAGCGCCTTCAAATTGCATATCCTTAAAGCGGACGATGGAGGTAAAGTCACTGCCAAATACGGATTTATACAAGGAAAATGCTTCTTCAGCATTTCCATTAAAATGGATGTAAGGATTTATGGATGCCATAATCTTTTATTTTTTCAAATTTAGTTTTTTGTTTCGGGATGTTTGATAATAGCATTGTATTTTCTCTTGAGCCTGATTTATTTTAGGCGGTACCTGTAACCATATTTTGGTGCTGGCGAAACCTGTGTTAATTGGAGAATTGCAGGGATACATTTATGAAAGGGTGAATTCGGGGAGAATTTTAATCCTGTCTACCGAGGTGCCGCCCCTGATCCGTAACCTCCCTCACAGCCTCGTAGTCTCATAGTCTCTTGCCTAAAGCCTACAGCCTTAATACCCCAACGATTTCATGAAATCAGGGGACTACATCTGCCAGAATAATTACCTAATACTTAGTGATATATATTCACGCGCCATCTGCATATGCGTTAGTTTTTCGTCGTGTGCGCTTTCTTAAAATCATTAAACTCTTCTTCAGTCATAAAGTTAGTCCCCTGGCCCAGCACATAATACCATTTCCCATTCTCTTTAATATACGTTTCGGCTCTGATGACTTTAAAGTGCAAATCTCCATCAGGCGTTGAAAAAACAACATCAGCCACTTTGGTTTTTATAGCGGTTTGACTGTTGAAAATTCTCACCAATTCAGTACCGGGCACAGATACAACAGATTTAAAAGTCATACCATTTCTTGCAAACTTTTGCATTTCTTCTTCAAGGCCGTAAGAAATTGAGCCATCAGCACCAATGCTGATTGAGTTGTCATTTAAGGATAAGGAAGGATCAAATATATTTGAAATTGAATTTATGAATTTTCTGTCTTCCGGATAATTCGTGGTGTCGTATTTACCCGGAGGTGGTGCTTGTCCAACCATTTTCATGGTTTGTATAACAATGAATAGGAAAAGCAATGCGGTTCGGGAGGATTGGGTATTTAATTTCATGATTGTTTTTTTGGTTAATATTTTCGAATGTCTGCTATGGGTTTTCTGATTTCCGCAGGTGCAGTTTTGGCAAACCTGATCATTGGAACACCCTATTACAAAGATACTAAAATACAATCGAAGTACTAATCACACGCCTGCGGCAAAACCCGGATGATCACATCCCTACACACCCTTTGTTGCCATGATATCGCCATCCGGATGGGCATTGGTAAGGTAGTAAGGGGCGAAAGTCGTTTCAGTTTTAATCAATGCTGTAATTATCAGTCATAAGATTTGCGATCTCTTTTTTTGTTAAAGGGATGTTCCATATTCTGACCAGGTCAATTCTCCCGCAAAAGAAATGGTACACTGCCAGCAGATCATCAAAATATCCACCAATGGATACAAAATCATTAGACAGGGTATTGCCTGTTATTTGCAGATCTGACTTTCCAGCCAAATCACCATTAATGTAAACTGCCAGATCGTTTGTACGCGGATCCCTGACCATAACAATATGATACCATTGGTTATCTTCAATTTTTGTATCCGAAACTACATTCAGGGGAGGATTATCTGTCCCTCGTATTGCTGCTCTTACAGCATTGTCATTTTTTATTTCGAGTAGGATTATAGGATAATCACTTCCCAATCTTCCATCCGTTTGACCAAAGATGGCATTATCGTTATACTTTCCATCTGAAGTAACACTATCATTGCAAATCCATGCTTCAATACTAAAACAGCGATCTGTATTTAATGCCACATAAGACGGCAACTGGATATAATTGCTGTACCCGTCAAACAAATATGCTCCATTAGGTACGTTATTTCTTCCAGGTGCCGGAACGGCGCCATGTATGAAACCATGATATGCATTATCCGACAAATCACGGGCGTTTCCATTAAATGGATAATAGGCGATTAATGAGGCTTTACTAAATCTAACCTTTGAATCGTTGTCTATTTCGCATGAAGTAAAGGCTATTACGGTAAATGCAAAAAAACCTAAATACAATAACGTGTTATTATTCATGATTTTAGGCGGTCTGTTATTTAATATGGTTATCGAAAATAACAAATTATTCGACCGAATAGTATTATTGATGAATGTACCGCCCCTGACGGGGCTTTGGGATGGGGGTTTCGATTCATTTTTCTACCGATGTACCGCCCCTGATGGGGCTGAACTTTGTAGAATTATAGAGTAGAATGAAAAATCGGTTTTGGTAATTGATCATTCTCTAAGTCCCATCGGGACGCCACATCGGTAGAAAAGTCTGCTATACCCCCGACCCGTAACCTCCCTCACAGCCTCACAGTCTCATAGTCTCATAGCCTCATAGCCTACAGCCTACATTTAGGCAGGCCTTTTGATCTACGTTTAAAACGTATACCGAATGGGATTTTGTCCGCCCTTTATCATGTAGTTTTCCAATGATTGATTCAAATACTTGTCCCTGATTTCAGCCTCCGCTACCGCACCTACAAATTCCCACCTGTCCCCTCCGCTCACATACAGCGTTTGAGAATTTATCCATCGTATTTTGAAATTTAGGCCAATATAGGTTTCTTTTTCAATGATTCGGGTTTTCGGTTAAAACTGCAACATGACAAGGGTTTATACCCGGTAACACATGGCCTTATTTCGCAAATGAGTAGCTCTCAGCCGGAGATGAGAGAATTGCCTGACCGGAGGGATAATATTGATATTGAAGAACTTTACCTGAATAAAGTTCCCTGATTTTCTGTCCCACCGGATGATCGCCACATTCCAGCTTCACATCTGATTGTTTCTTAGAGATACCCACCATGGTATCGCTAAAGTTAAATTCAGAACGGAGAAGCCGGTCATTTTTGTGGGTAACAGGGAATACATGTTGTCGCGGGTAAGGCTTGACAGGAATCTCCCTGCATGACAGCCTTATGATGTTTTTCCCTTCTGAATCGGCTGTGCATGTAATCCAATCCTGATCTTTTGAAAAACCAATATCTGCAAGAAATTCCGGGTAGTTGGCCATTTCAATGCCCGCAATACGGGAACGTTCTGTTGTGACCGGCAGATGCAGTGTATAAATATGAGGTATTTCCGGAATTTTACGAAGGATGCCTGTAAATACCGGCGTTTGTTTATCAAGAACAAAGGGAATTCCTACAGATACCTGATTGTATGGCCCCACATCTGAATCCTTGTATTCGGTGGCGGTTATGGTGAACATGCTGTACCACGGCGTAAGCCGAAACGGATACATCCTTTTTGATGGAAGGATGTCGCTGAGTTTATCAAGGCGGGCGAGGAGAAATACGCTGAGGTAGGAAACTTCCCTGTAGAAAAGGGGAAATTTGTTGATGTGAGGCCCCGATTTTACTTCACTTTGAAGTATCCCCGAAAAGAAATCTCCATGATTCATCGCTTTCTCATTTTATGAGTGGCAGAATATGATTTTCCGGCAATGGATTATATAGGCCGCACGCGTCCTCCCTCACAGTCTCACCACCTACAGCCTACAGCCTACAGCCTATAGCCTCAAGTAAGTACCTCAGGATTCGCAATATTCGTCGGGTTTCCGTTTATAAAATTGATCACATTCTCAAAAGCCTTTCCAAAGTAGCGTTCATAACTGTTTCGTTCCACGTATCCCAAATGGGGTGTACAAACAACCTGGTCCATATTAAACAATTCAAAATCTTTGTCGTAAATGGGCTCATTTTCATACACATCAACACCGGCATACAGTTTCTTTCCACTTTTTAGCACATGCAGTAAAGCATCTTTCTCTACCAGTTCTGCCCTGGCAGTGTTTATGAATACCGAATTTTCTTGCATTGACAGCAAGTCGGTTTCTTTTACAATGCCTTGGGTCTTATCATTAAGTCGCAGGTGCAGCGTAATGATATCAGCGGTTTTAAAAAATGCTTCTTTTGTATCTGCCCTTTCAAAACCATCGGCAACTGCTTTTTCTCTGGAGGCTTCACTGCCCCAGATCACGACATTGGCTCCAAATGCCCGGGCATATTGGGCAATTCTTTGTCCAATTTTACCATAACCCCAAATCCCGATGGTCTTTCCATGGACTGTTGAGCCAATATTTATCTGCCATTTTCCATTTTTCATCCCTTCAATGGCCTGGGGAATTTGTCTGACAGTATTCATCAGCAAGGCCCATGTCAATTCTGCAGGGGCAATGGGTGAACCAATTCCTTCAGCAACTGCAACGTTAAATTTCGTGCAGTCAGCCAGATTCAGGTGGTTTGAAATTTTCCCGGTCTGGCTGATAAGTTTAAGGTTTGGAAGCAAGGTGAGCAGGGCAGCGTCAACAGGTGTTCTTTCCCTTGTCAGCACAAGAATGTTTGTGTGAAATAGTTTTTGCGCCAATACGGTAATGTCTTTTTCGGTATGATGCAGTATATGAACATCCTGATGCTTCAGGATTTCAAAACACGCCAATTCCCTGATAACATGCTGGTAATCATCGAGGATGGTTATTTTCATATTTCAGTCTTTTAATCCGGGTTCAAAAGTTGCTCCTTGATCTCCTCGCCCCTTCAACCCGCCCCGACCCGTAACCTCCCTCACAGCCTCACAGTCTCACAGTCTCATAGCCTCTTGCCTACAGCCTACAGCCTATCCATTCAGGGCGATCAATTCGACATTATCATTCGTGCCAGAGCGGTAAGGGCCGGCGACAAGAATCATGAGGGATTTTTTGGGTAGCATGGGAAATGGGTTACATTTCGATGGAATCAATTGATTCACTGATATCAAACAAGTACTTCTTTATCTCAACATTCATATAACAGCGTCTTTGTCTGATTAACAGAAGCAATGAAATATGGATTCTTTAGCGATTTATCTGTCACCAAATCAACCTGCCTTTTGAAAAGCTTTTCGAACTTCTCCGCAAGCTCAAAATAAGCGTCTGCATAATCACCATGATCCATAGGGTTAAATGAAACCAGGAGATCTATATCACTATTTTCATTAAATCTGTCGGTAACAACAGAACCGAATGCAAAGAGACTTCTGACATTGTGTATTCTGCACAATGCACTTATATGATCCATATTTTCAGTTAAAAGTCGTTGCATAGCGCAATTTTTGCAAATTTACGAATATCTCTGGCCTTTGCCAAACCTATCTTTCGCAACGGGTTACAACGCTTGTTCTATGCACTGAATGGGTCAAACAAATCGGCCCTCCGCGTAATATTACGCCCCGTCCGGGGCGAGGAGGGTGAGCATACCCTTTTCCGTGGGTTTATCACCCACGGTTATTGGAATCTGGCCCCCCCCGGGGGCCTAATACCTGAATGTGCAATACTCCCCCGACCCGTAACGTCCCTCACCCCCTCACATCCTCATAGTCTCATAGTCTCACAGCCTCATAGCCTCTTTCCTAATGGTCAACAATGCAAGGACTACTGATCCGTTCATTACCGAAAGTCAGCCTCAGAAAATATAAACCGGATGCCATGCTGCTTACATTTATCCGTATGGCGGTTCCGCTCCTGTAATCTTCAACGTGTTGGCGGAAGATTATTTTCCCATCGGGATTCACAAGATCCACAATCAAAGGAAGGCCGGATGTAGATGTTTCAACGGTCAGGTTTAGGAATTCGGTGGCAGGTATGGGAAATACTTTCAAAACAGAATTTTCGTGTTCCTGAATTTCTGATGCTGCCTGGAACTCGATAAGAATGGTGTCCTGGCTCACGCAGCCATCTGGATCTTCTGCAGTTAACCAAAATGTATAGCGTCCCGGTTCATTTTCTGTCGCCGTGGCCAGAAAAGTCGCGTTGCCTGAACCATCCTGCCATACAAAATTTGAAAAATTTTCCGGGGCAGTCAGTACGATTATATCTCCTACCGACAGTAGGGTATCCCTACCCAGGGAAAAGCCGGTCACGTCAACCACGGTCATGTTAATAGAATCAGTTTGTGGGCAACCGAATGGATCCTTCATGGATGCCCAATATAAACCCGGTTGATCAACCGTGAATAGATGCTGATCGGTTGCTTCATCATTCCATATTATGTTGTCGTAATAGGGGTCTATGCTTAGATCCCTGGCCAACTCTGCGCAAAATGCATTCCGACCTGAAATTTCATCCTTGTCCTGGATACATTTGTGATAATAGGCCAGAAACAAATCCTGATCCCCCAGGGAAATGAGGGTATCGGTTTGGGATTCCAAATTACCGTAATTAAAACTGCCAGAGAAATATATATTTCCAAACAAATCATAATTCGCTGTATGGCCTTCAATCCTGCCGGTTCCGGAAATACAATCCCCCAATAATGCATTTCATTC
>JADHED010001989.1_pt1 | contig 15416 bp, 15 predicted proteins | sample 8952041 | NCBI WGS metagenome assembly JADHED01 (sample SAMN16124423, study PRJNA663239) | bioreactor sludge metagenome | isolation source: sludge (control) | place: India:Bengaluru | collected 2018-09-08
CGGTGAGCGGGCTTTACGGCGTTTACGACGTAAAGGGCGTGATTTCCGGGGCCTTGGCGGCGGCAGCTTGCTGCTGACGCTTAGGGGGATGTTCTTCAGTTATTTCAGCGACACCAGGGAACTTAACACGGTAGCTGCAAAGCCATATCCGCTTAAAACATCACAGACGCCTCTGTACGCGGTCGGAGTGGTCCCGACAAGGCGACAGCCGCAGTCGGGGCGTATCTCCGCGTTAGCGGGCCGGAGGGCCGCTTACGAGCGTGTACCAGACAACTAACCGCAGCTCCACCCACAGCGATGAAGAAGAATAGTTACAACACCCATTATTAAAAGCGACACTACTCCCGGCCTTCGGCCGGGGGCGGCGGCGCTTTTCAGTGGTGGGGAGGGGCACCTGGCCGGCAAACCGGCGCTGGTTTTATGATGAGCTTCCTTATGAATGCTGTAACTAATTTGGTTCTCCGGTCGGGGCCCGTCGCGAAGCGATGGGAGCTCTCTTTGGTGTTGCCGAACCGTCGCGACCGTCAGGTCGCTGCAAGGGCGGGCATTCTCCGCAGCCTGTCCACAGGGCAGGCGATGAACAGGTTATTTGTTTACAGGATTTATTAAAGGATCTTTAAAAGAGGTACAGAGCTGGTGTTTAAAAGGAACCACGCGCCTTGAAAGTCCGACGGCATGTGCTTTATGCGTATCACGGTTGTAGCCTAATGAAATACTCCCTTGCAGTTATATGTGGATAACAGAAATCGGCCGTCAGAAGTGACGCCGGCGATAACATTTAAGGCCACGTTGACGCCAGGAAGACCGGAATTATGGTGAGGAATGCAGGCCTGAAGATAAGATAATACGTAGTAGCCGGGCAACAGGCGTGCGAAAGCCTCCGGCGCCGGCCGGATTTTTTAAGGAAGGTAATGTTATATGGGCACAGTGGCCAGTCGCGTGTAGTTGTTCCCGCGCGACAGCAGCATGCGCTCCTGCACACGGCGCTCAACCTCACGCTTCAGCGCTTCTTTATCGCCCCTGAAGCGGCCGGTGGCGTATTCGCGGGTCAGTTGCTGACGCACGCGCGTCTCGATGTCATGACGCTGCCGTGATGCATCCCGCCGTGCAGTATCCCGCTTCCGCCCGTGAGATTTAGGGGTCTGACGCTCAGTGGAACGAAAACTCACGTTAAGCAACGTTTTCTACCTCTGACGCCTCTTTTAATGGTCTCAGATGTCCTTTGGTCACCAGTTCTGCCAGCGTGAAGGAATAATGGCCGAGCATATTGATATGTCCGTGGCAAAGCGGGGAGAGGCGTGCGATATCTTCATCATTCAGTGTTTCACCTTGCGCCCGGAGATGATCCAGGGCTGCCTGCATATACATAGTGTTCCATAACACGACGGCGTTAGTGACCAGCCCCAGTGCGCCCAGTTGATCTTCCTGACCGTCGGTATATCGTTTTCTTATCTCACCTTTTTGACCGTGACAGATGGCTCTGGCAACGGCATGGCGGCTTTCTCCCCGATTAAGCTGGGTCAGAATGCGCCGGCGGTAATCTTCATCATCAATATAATTAAGCAGATACAGCGTTTTGTTGATGCGCCCCACTTCAATGATTGCCTGAGTCAGTCCGGAAGGACGTTCACTTTTCAGCAATGAACGGACCAGCACTGAAGCCTGTACTTTGCCCAGTTTCAGGGAGCCAGCGGTCCGGATCATTTCGTCCCACTGAAGGACTATTTTTCGGGGATCTGATTGCCCTCTGGCAATATCATTCAGCACGCCATAGTTGGCATCATGGTCCATTCGCCAGAAAACCGAAGCACCGGCATCAGCCAGGCGTGGAGAAAACTGGTATCCCAGCAGCCAGAAAAGGCCAAAGACAAGTTCGCTGGTACCTGCTGTATCGGTCATAATTTCGGTTGGATTCAGCCCGGTCTCCTGTTCCAGAAGGCCTTCCAGCACAAAGATAGAGTCCCTCAGCGTCCCCGGTATAACGATGCCATGAAAGCCGGAATACTGATCGGACACAAAGTTGTACCAGGTGATCCCTCTGTTATTACCAAAGTATTTGCGGTTCGGTCCGGCATTGATTGTTCTGACTGGCGTAACAAAGCGCATTCCATCTGCAGATGCCACTTCTCCGCCACCCCATATCTGTGCCAGTGGCAGCGTTGCCTGAAAATCAACCAGTCTGGCATTAGCGCTGGTGATAGTTTCAGCCCGCAGATAGTTCGCTTTTGTCCAGTTCAGCCGGTGTCGGGTCAGTGCAGGAACATTTGATCTGATCAGTGGTTCCAGACCGATATTGCAGGCTTCAGCCATCAGCACGGCGCTGATGCTGACGGGCAGATCATCAACTCTGGCACTGGCTTCACTAGCATGGAAAAACTCATCAGCAAATCCGGTATGGGCGTTAATTTCGAGCAGCAACTTATAGTACAATAATTCTCTATATCCAAACTGACCCCTTAACAAGGGAGAGGCCCACCATGCGCTCAAAAATGCGCTCCGTATCGGGAGGCAGGGGGAAATTCGCGATCGCACGACAGAGGGGCAGCACTACCGAATCGCTGGGCTCAATTTATTGACTGCGGTGATCATTTACTGGAATACCGTCCATCTTGGTCATGCCGTCACGGAGCGGCGGAACGAAGGGTTGGATGTTCCCCCTGAATTTCTTCCCCACATATCCCCATTGGGCTGGGCGCACATTCTACTGACTGGCGAATATCTTTGGCCCAAGGAACCGAAAGCTTAGGGTGTCATTTCGCCCTCAGCCGGAACCGACCCCTTTGACCAGGAACGATTCGGTCATTCGAGCCTAACTTTTCGGAAGTCTTGCCAACACTGGTTTACGACGGTGAGCCCCTTCACCCTGGGCGAAAACGCGATCATACCTCGACGGGACGTGAACAGGGGAAGAATCGGGAGTGATTCCATGACCCTTGCATCAGCTGCCCTGTATAGCGCGGCTCTTCCCGACGAGTCAATCGTAGCACGAGCGAGATCCAAGAATCCGTCGAGATGAGGGTCATTGTTATACCCAGCGTTGAAACCTCGGGGAGACTGATTTGCCCCATGTAGGATCTGTGATAGCCATAGATCGCACGACATCCCCCAGCTCATTTCACTAAATGCAATACCAGACGGCGCCCCCTCACGCCACTGGTTGCAGTAAGCTACCCAATCCGGATGCAGCGTTACATTTAAGCGAATACCAACCTTGGCTAGATCGAGCGCGAGCCGCTGATAAATGGCCCCTGGATCGAGCTGCGCAGACCCCGCTTGCGCCGCAATGACATCCAAAACCAAGCCATCGTTTGCCCCTGCCTCGGCCAAGAGCTCCCTTGCCCGCTCGGGATTGTAGACATAGCGATTTGCTGCATGCGGGTCATGAGCAGGGGAGCCTGGAGATAGCGCACTATGCGCCGGAACAGCCGCCCCCGGAAATAACTCAGCGCATAATGACTCTCTATCAATAGCGTACGCAATTGCCTGCCGAACGCGCAAATCTGCGATAAGCGGATCGTGCAAGTTAAATACCAGATACCAGAGATATGGTGGGTTAAATGAGGGCACGGTGAACCCTAGCGCCGCCAGTTCCTCAAGGTCAGCGCCCTCTAAGCTATAGGCGACATCCACCTTCCCCTCAACCAATGCCCGGACGCGAGCCTTGCGGTCAGGAAAAGGTAGGAACCGGATCCCTTCTATCTGTGGCGGGCCGGCCCAGTAGTCATCGTTCCGCCGCAGCTCTACCGCAGACCCTCCATCCGTCTCAAAACGAGAATGAAACCGGAACGCACCGGTACCAGGAGCTTTGTCGGCACAACCATCAGGACCGAGTTTGCGAATGGCCGCCGGACTAATCAGCGACTGAGCACCGGGTGCGTCTTCTTGGGTCATGTAACGCAGAAATTCAGGAAACGGCTCGGAAAACTTGAACTCTACGGTCATCGAGTCTAAAGCGCGAACTTTTTCAATGAGGCCAACGCCCATGCGATTGAAGTCCGCAACAACCGGAGAGAAAAAGGGCGAGGTTGCGCAACACATTCTCTCGTAGTTGATAACTACAGCCTCCGCGTCGAGTGGACACCCATCATGAAAACGAACCCCTTCTCTGATTCGAAAAGTATAACGACGGGCGTCTGGTGACGTTATGCAATGGGTCGCTAGTCGCGGAACGAGGCTGGTGGGCGCGCCGTCCGAAGCGGGTAACTCTCCGAAGTCATCTTCAAACAGGCTTTCATGTGTTTGATGAACCACGCGGCCTGTATTCCAACCCCCGAATGATCGGGGCGGATCGACCTCGTCCACAGCCCAGTCAAGCGCAACGCGCAAAATCTTGTCTTCATTCATATGGGTGCGTCCTAATTAGCATTGTCAAGTTGCAAATAGCCGACCGTGCTCACGAGCGTGGCGCATAGTTGCTATGTCTAGCCCCACAGCGGCGCCACCTTCCATCTCATCCGGGCGAGTTACAAGCGCGATCTCTGCCGCTGCGATAATTTGCGTGGAAAGAGCTACCATCATTCCTTGGGCCGCCGTGGCCGAAAGCACATCCAGGCGAACGGCTGCCGAAAGAATCATCGTAGCCACACCTCTCAGCTCAGCTAGCACAGCATTCTCACGGCTAACCCCCATTGCCGCCGCCAGGGCTCCTGATATGACCGCTAGATGACCCGGCGTAACCTTGCCCGCCACCGCGGTAGCGTATTCCGCCAACATCGGGTCTGCATGAAGTGACGGTGCTAACACCGCTAGGCGACTTCCACAGCGACGTGAGGCCACCTGTGCTGGAGCCGTCAACTTCAGTAGGTCAAGCCGCGCATCTACTGCTTTCAGATCCTCTAAGTTCCGATCCACAAATGCCGTATGAGCCAACGCGGTCCCCGCACCGTCTGCGCGGGCGCTGCCATGAATCAAGGCCGAGACGATCATTTCACGGAGCGCGTCTGGCGTGGTCACGCGCTTATCCCGAAGCATTCGCTCAAGGCCGAACGCATGGGCGTGCCTGCCTATCGGCAGCGCGGAGTCGGCAAGTTGCATAAGGGACAACAATGGGCCAGCGCGCACGGCTAGGTTGCCTTCAAGCATCGTCAGAATTAGCGACGGGGTGATGGTGCTCGTGTGCAGCCCCCACACCATTTGGAGGTCTTGCAGCCGCAAAAGGTCTTTCTTCAAAGCGTATCGTTAGCTCACGCAATCCGAGGGCCTGGACCGATCTCGCAACAAGATCAGGCGTATCGGTCACCGGTACAAGGATCTCATTACCGTGTAGCTCCGCAGGACTGTGACGGTTCCCAAGAGCGTGGCCAATCCGGAACACCGCCTCAGGGCCCAGCTCGTTGAGCGAGATTACCATTACCAGTTCGGGGCGGCGGGAGACGACCAATATACACATCCCATCATCATGCAGAACTGCGCCGTCAAACATCCAGCTCACACGGGGCAGCTCGATGCCTAGATCTACGCCCCCCTCGCTGCAAGTGCGTAACCGGCGGCGACCCGCGTCGGCCGACGCAATCCATACACGGTCCGTCTGACGACCGGAAAAATCCTGGTCGTTGACGTGGCCCAGAATATTATTTACTAAAAGCATTATCCCTCTTCATTTTCTTAGTAGTGGAGCGGGACGGCCGCGCATGTGGCGACGGGCGACATCCCAAGCCACCTGCGTCGCCATCCGAAGATTTGGCGCATCGTCAGCTAGAAAACGTCCCACCGCACCATAGCCTGAGGCTAACGCAGCTGCACCACCATACACACCCGGTAAGGACGCCAACCGTCGACTGATAAGAGTCGCCAATTCCTCATGGTCGCCCTGTTGGGACAACGCGAATATGGTCCCAACAAAACCACTCGACGCTAACGCCCCCTCTAAGGCCGGACTCGCCTCCCCAGGACGGAAACTCGAAGCGTCAAGAAGCACAGGGCGTGCGCTAAAACTGACTTGAAGGCGCGTCGAGAAGCTTCGATAAAGGTGCTCCTCGCCTCTCGCCACCCGGCCAGCCGCGAAACTCTCCATGAAAATGGCCTCGGCTCCGTTTGCCAGTGCAATACATGTGTGCTGCCTGTGTTCCGCTTGCGCATGCGGGATTATCATATCCGGGATGTACTCGAAGAAGGCTCCTTCGCTCAGCTCGATCATGGTCGTCTGTATCGATAGCGCTTCACCTTGCAGGCGTGTTGCGGACGGTGTTGAGAGACAAAGTTCAGCGCTAGCCTCAAGGTGTACGGCAACATGCAGGCGATCACCGCCAAACACTGATCCTGCCGCGTTTTGCACGTATATTAGCGCACCAGATTCTGACTCCATGGGCAAAACGGCGGTAGTCGTCAACGGGTAGCGCTGTTGTCGTGCAGCAAGTCGCGTTCGACCATGTCGATCACGAGCAAAGCGCAACGACAGCACTCCGTCGCCCATCAGGGTTTCCGCCCAAACAGCGCGCTATGGACAATTTGTTCAAAAACGAGCTGCACACCCTCGCCTTTTCGCAGATCGGTAAATACTGAAGCGCGATCGGAACGTGCTGCGGCTACGTCCGCTCTGAAGCGCGTCATATCGACATCGACATGAGGTGCCAAATCAATCTTATTGACGACTAGCAGGTCTGCCCTTAACAGGCCTAACCCATTCTTCCGAGGAATGTCGTCTCCGCCGGCAACATCAATGACGAAAGCCCACCAGTCCACGAGCTCGCTAGAAAATGTAGCGGCTAGATTATCTCCCCCGCTTTCGATGAGAATCACGTCAGGCTGAAAGCGCTGCTCCAGCCAAGCTGCTGCCTCAAGATTTACCGAAGGGTCCTCGCGGATAGCAGTATGCGGGCAAGCCCCGCTTTCAACCCCAAGAACACGCTCAGGATCGATGAGGCCGGAGCGCTGAACACGTTCTGCGTCCTCGTGAGTAACCAGATCATTAGTGATCACGGCGACAGAGATTCCTCGCGCGGCGAACAAGGGGAGCAATCGCTCGACCAGGCGCGTCTTGCCACTGCCTACCGGCCCTCCGAAACCTAAACGCACTGCAGTCAAAGGTTTGCACTCCTTATTTCAACATATATGATTGGCCGAGAGAGACCTGCGATGTGGGAGGGCTGTCGATGGCCTGTCCATCGATGTAAACCCGAAAGTTTTCAGGGTCGACGTCAATTTTAGGTAACACATCATTCAGCACCATATCGCGTTTAGTGAGACGGCGCGTGTCGGCCACTGGACGCAAGGTAGCTTTCAAATCGAGTCGTTGGGCCACCCCGGCTGCGATGGCAGATGGAGAGACAAAACGCACGCCGAGTGACTGCGGAGCGCGACCAAAGTACCCCCACATCGGGCGATAACGCACAGGTTCGCAGGTCATAAGAGAAGCGTTAGCCTCGCCCAAGGGAGCCCAGACAGGGAAGCCAGATTTCAATACTAGTTCCGGTTTGATGCCAAAGCTGTCCGGCTTCCAAAAAATAAGGTCTGCGAGCTTTCCAGGCTCAATCGAGCCCACTTCATCTGCGATGCCGAACATAAGGGCAGGATTGGTAGTATATTTGGCGATATAGCGACGAATTCGGAAATTGTCCGCACCGCTGCCGCTATCCTCGGGCAAAGCGCCCCGTAACTCGCGCATGGTGTCAGCAAGCTGCCAACAGCGAGCGATGGTTTCACCGATGCGCCCCATCCCCTGGCTGTCGGAACCGATCGCGCTGATCGCTCCCATGTCGTGCAGAACGTCTTCGGCGCCAATGGTTTCTTTTCGAATCCGACTTTCCGCAAACGCCACGTCCTCAGGCAAACGTGGATTGAGATGATGGCTCGTCATCGCCATGTCGAAATGTTCATCAAACGTGTTGATGGTGAATGGATTCGTAGGGTTCGTAGATGAGGGCAGTACATTCGATATGCCGCACATGCGGATGATGTCTGGCGCGTGCCCACCCCCGGCGCCCTCGACGTGATAGGCGTGAATGCACCGTCCGGCCATGGCGCGCAGAGTGTGCTCTACAAATCCTGATTCGTTCAGAGTGTCTGCGTGCAAGTGGATCTGCCCACCGCCGATCTCCGCGGCCTTCAAGGCGGCATCGATGATGGCCGGAGTCGCGCCCCAATCCTCATGGATTTTCAAACCCGCTGCGCCTGCAGCAAGCTGTTCGAGCAGTGGCTCGACGGCATGCGAGGCCGCTTTTGCAATGAAACCGAAGTTTATCGGAAAGGCCTCAGCTGCTTGGAGCATTAGCCCCAGGTTAGTTGTGCCTGTCGACGCAATGGGAACCGTAGTGGGTCCGAGCCCTCCTCCCATCAGCGTGGTGAACCCCGCCGAAAGAGCTTCATCCACCTGTCCCGGATCAATAAAATGCACGTGGCAGTCGATTCCGCCCGCCGTAACGATATGTCCTTCCGCGGCCCGGATATCCGTGTTCACGCCCACCGTGAGCCCTGGCGTTACGCCATCCATAAGATTGGGGTCGCCAGCCTTGCCGATTCCTACGATCCGGCCATTCTTAATGCCGATGTCGGCCTTGATGATGCCCGCAACGGCGTCGATGATCAGAGCGTTGGTTATGATCAGGTCCAAAATGCCGTCGGCAGCGGTCAGCACACCGTCACAACCGGTGCCCCCTCGTACCGTCTTGCCCGCGCCAAAGACTAACTCATCGCCCCCTACACAGAAATCGCGCTCCACCTTCGCCCAAAGGCCAGTGTCGCCTAGCCGTACGCAGTCTCCTTCCGTAGGACCGTACAGTGATACATATCTAGAGCGCTCAATAGACTGAGCCATACCCTACTCCTGTAAAAAACTTTCCAACCGGATCATCGCGGCAGAGCGCACTGTTGGGTCATCCAAGGCCCCGTTCACTAGGCCTGCCAGACCATATACAACTCGGGCTCCCCCAATAGCCACCAAGTCAACCAGGCGGGTGTCTCCCGGCTCGAAGCGCACCGTGGTTGCAGCTGGGACGTCGAGCCGGAACCCGTAGGCGGCGGCACGATCGAAGCGCAGGGCTGGATTGACCTCGAAGAAGTGATAGTGCGATCCAAGCTGAATGGGCCGGTCCGCGGTGCTTTGGACACGCAAGGTCACCGTTGGCCGATCCGTATTGATTATCACCGGCTGCTCACCCAGGCGCCAGCGGGGCCGGTGAGGCGCGCCAGCGACAGTGGATTTGCCTGGGCCGATGGGGTCGTGTATGCAAACCAGCTTTTGACCGTCCGGGAAGAAACCCTCGACCATGACTGCATCGAGGCGCTCTGATACCCCTTCCATCACGTCGTCTTCAGTCAACAGCCCGGACGCGATCGAGACCATCTCGGTAACCGTACCTCCTCCGCGCGCACCTTCGCAGACGGTATCCGCAATAATCGCGCGTGCCTCGGGCTCGCTGAGTAAAAGGCCGCGCGCCTGGCGCGATCGCGCCAGTTCAGCAGCCTGGCGCAAAAGAAGTCGATCCACCTCACGGGGCAGTAAACGCATCATTCTCTTCCTGTCTTGGTCGGCCTGCTTGCGACTTTAACACCGTAGTGGCCGTTTTGGAACCATAACCACATGGTCCGTCGCGAATGCCGGTCAAACGGCCAGGTGATTCGAGAGAGTTTGGGTCGAGACAACATCCTCAACGTCCCCTTGTTCTACAATCTCGCCGAGCTTGAGCACCATAAAGCGATTAGCGACCGACAGCGCAAAGTCGAGGTTCTGCTCCACAAGCAAGACCGCAATGCCCAGCTCATCCCGTGCTCGGATAAGGACCTCGCCCATGCGGTCGACCATCGCAGGCTGCAACCCTTCACTGACTTCGTCAATAAGCATCAACTTTGGCTGGGCGATTAGGCCACGCGACATCAACAGCATCTTTTGCTCGCCCCCAGACAACGTTCCGGCCCGCTGTTTTAGGCGCTCGAGCATTCGGGGGAAAAGGGTTTCGAGAGAAGGCAGGCGCTCGTGGAAAAGCCGGTTCGAAGCTACGCCCAGCCGGAGATTCTCTTCGACCGTCAGATCGGGAAAAAGCGTGTGCTCTTGGGGGGTATGAGCCACACCGGAGCGTGCCATCATGTGCGGTCGGATGTTCGTAACATCATCCCCGTCCAGCGAGACAGTACCGCTGAACGGACTTACGAAGCCCATGATTGTTTTCAGCAGGGTGGACTTACCCATACCGTTCTTTCCTAGCACAACGACTATCTCGCCCTTGGAAACGCTCAGTGAAATGTTTCGCAGTACAGCAGCTGTGCCGTAACCACTGGTGAGCCCCTCGACGCTCAGAAGCTCTTGGTTCATGCTACCGCCTCCTTTTGTAGGCCTGTATAGGCAGCTTTAACCAAGTCCGACGCCACTACCTCTTCAACAGTCCCTTCCATCAAGATCGCACCTTGATGCAAAACGACCACTCGATTGCAGATAGCACGCACGAAGTCGAGATCATGCTCTATAAGCATAATGCACAAGCCGAATTCCTGCGTCAGGCGCGTGAGCACCGCGCCGATGGCCATGCGTTCAGGCCGGGTCAAGCCTGCAGTCGGCTCGTCAAGTAGGAGTACTGACGGCTCAGTTGCCAGCACCATCGCCAATTCCAGTCCCCGCTTCATTCCGTGCGATAAGTTGCGCGTCTCCTCCGCTAGCATCTTATCGAGGCCCGTGGTCTTCAGAATGTCTAGCGCTGGCTGGGGAAGCGAAACGGTTTCGCGCCTGTCGAACAACTTTGCACCATCGATTCGATAACGAGCCAACTGGAGGCATTCACCGACGGTTAGAGTGTCGAATAGATTTGTATTCTGGAAACTGCGTCCCACCCCAAGTCCAACGATATCTTGGGGCGATCCCCGCGCTATTTCGACGTTGTTGACTCGAACAGCACCGCCGGTGCGCTCGTTGCCATCACTAATGCAACGCATCAATGTCGTCTTACCAGCCCCGTTGGGTCCAATAATTCCTAGCAGCTCAGTGCCGTGCGCATCCAAGTTCACATCACGCAGGACCTGTAAGCTCCCATAACGACGAGATACTTGGCTCAGGCATAGGGGCGGCGCATCTCCGAAAGATGCTTGCAGCATCCGGCCCGCTGGCGCCGGGTTAAGCCTGATAGCGTGAGTTTTCGGGACATGCTTGGGCCTTAGCTTACGCCATAATGCGCCTATCAACGGCGCCAGCCCTCGGGGCAGGAGCACAATGACCAAAACAAAAGCGACGCCTGTCAAAAGCTTCCAGACAAAAGGCATAGCGCCGGATAGCCATGAGGAGATTGTATCGATCCCGATCGCCGCGAAGACCGGCCCCAGTAACGTGGCCCTCCCGCCAAGTGCGGTCCAAATAAGTAGCTCCGTGCCCAGCTGAAATCCTGCCATTTCGGGAGCAACAACATTGGAGAAAGCCGCATAGCCGAAGCCCGCTACAGACGCCACCATGCCGGCGAATACCATCAACATAGTCTTGATGCGAGAGACGGGGATACCCAGATAGGCGCTACGCTCTTCGTTCTCACGTATGGCTATGAGGACCCTACCAAAATCGCTACGCACCAAAAGCCAGCCGGCCGTAGTCGTGAGCACCAAAAAGCCCCCTGCAATCCAGAACCAAACTTTCAAGTCCCAGTAATATGTTGGGAATCCTGAAAGCCCGCTCGATGATCCCGTAAAGCTGCCTCCTGAATATATTATCTGGGTCAGCACAATGGGCAATGCTAGCGTTATTATGGAAGAATACAGAGGCGATGAACCATGAAAGAAAGCCAGCCATCCAACAGCAGCAGCAACGATTGCAGCCGTGCCAAGCGCAACAGCTAGCGCGGCAAGTGCCCATCCAGGGCCGAATCCGTAATGGGTGAAGATCAGCCCGCAGGCATAAGCTCCAATGCCAAAAAAGGCCGACTGACCGAATGTTAGAACACCCGTATACCCCCAAAGTATGTCGACAGTCATCACCACTGCCGCAACAAACAATGTACGGATCAAAATATTTGTTAGATAGACATCGAGGAAGAGCGGCGCTACAGCGATAATGGCCAAGCCTGAAAGGCACCCAATCAATGCAGCACGATGTGTGTAAGACATAGAAAGGCGATTATCAGGCACGGCTAAACCCCTTCGGCTTTAAACGCAGAATCAGTGCAGCAAGAACAACGATAGTCATGCCGCCGAGAATGGGACTAATGTAAGTGCTGACAAGGACCTGCGACCCTCCAAGTAGCAGCGAAGCGACCAACAAGCTCGGAAACGAAACGCCCGAAATCATCACTAGCATAAAGCTATTCACCAACCAAGGCAGTCCCATGTTTGGATCGACCGAGAGCAATGGGGTGATTAACGCTCCGGCTGCGCACGCTAGTCCTGCACCCAAGCCGAAAGTTATGGATCGAACATTCGCGCTATCTATACCTAAGCCCCTAGCCAGCGGTTCATTGGCAATGACTGCACGTGCATTCAATCCGAAGCGGGTGAAGCTCAACAAAGCACTAAGCGCAACTGCCAACACTATGGCAATAGCTAGCATGGCCAGCCGATATCCAGAGTATTCACTTCCAAAAACATCTATCGTACCTAGAATCGGTGAGGGCGCGAACTGCACGCCCCGCCCGAAAGTCAATGCAAATACTTGCCCGATAACAATGCCTAGTCCCCATGTGGCCAATATCGCATCCAACGGCCGATGATAAAGCGGTCTGATAATAGTTCGTTCAATCACGAGCCCCGCCAAGAGCCCCAAGATGGCCGCCGCCGGGACAGCGAGCCATGGGTTGAGGCCAGCAGCGCCGACAAGATAAGCTATGTATCCGCCAGTGGTCAAAAATGCTCCATGAGCAAAATTGATGAGCTTCATTACACCGAGGATGATCATGAGGCCCGTCGAAACCACGAACAAAATTGCGGCAGTCGTCAAAATGTCAAGCGGTAAAGCCTCCACGTTGTGTCTCCCGTTACTTGTTAGCGAATTGCGGACACTGTTCGCCCGGGTCAACTTTTGGGAACGATTTGACGAGCTGAACTGAACCATCAGCAGCGACGCGGCCCAAATACATATTGAGCGACGCATGATGTTGCTTATTCATGATGACGGAGCCGCGGGGCCCTTCCACAGTCACTTCCCCTAGCGCTTGTATAACAGCAGTAGAATCAGTCGAGCCGGCCTTTTCGACAGCCGCCGCGTACGCATATATGGCTTCGTACTGCGGCACCGACAACTCGTTCGGCGTCTCGGCGCTGCTTCCGAACTTCTTCTCGATCGCTTCAAGGAAGGCTTTATTCGCATCGGTCTCTAGGCTTGAGAGGTAAGATGCGACGATGTATATCCCCTCGGCGTTATCACCCATGCTTTTGGCTGTGCCTTCATCGAGGGCGTAGTTACCATAGGGGATCGAGATACCTGCAGCGCGCAGCTGCCTGGTGAGCGTCACGTTTGGCGCGCCGCCGGCCGTTGACGTAATCAAGGCGTCCGGATTGGCCGAACGTAGTTGAGAAATGATTGCGGTCCAATCTGATCCATCCATGGGCAAGTACGCCTCGCCCACCACACTGCCTCCTTTACTCTCGACGTACTCTCGAGTGTACTGCAGCATGCCGCGACCAAAGGCATAATCGCTGCCAATCAGGAAAAACTTCTTGGCCTTGTTCTCGGCCATAAAATGGTCGACAACCGGGGCGACCTGCTGCTCTGGCACCCAGGCATTGATGTACATCATAGGAGAGCATGAGCGCCCTTCGTAAAATGATGTGTAGATGAGGGGGACCCTGCCGCGATTGACGATTGGTAAGCCGGCATTTCTGGCAGCCGTAGTTTCCATTGCTACAATGCCGTCAACTTTCCGTTGAAAAACGAGACTGTCATAGGCGCGCTGAGCGCCTTGAGCTCCTGATCCGTCATCAGCAATTTCAAGCCGCAGCTGACGCCCCAAGACTCCCCCTTGCGAATTTATCTCCTCGACAGCTAACTCCGAGGCTTGGACGACCGAAGGTGCAACGACACTGTTTGCGCCGCTTAGACCTACTGGTATACCTATTTTTATAGGTTCGGCTGCATATGCTGAAGCTCCCACCGAGAGACCGATACCAAGTAAAAGTGTACGTACTTTCATCGCTCTGCCTCTAACTTTGCCAGGTTAATCTGGATATCTGCGCCTAAATTCTCGCCGTATACATCTGTTCGTCTATCTGTTAGCGGGTGATTGACACTGTTCCAGCTGGGTTCGCACCTAGGGTCCATATCCACTTCCCCGATGAGGATCTTTTCTTCACTTTCAGAGCACGGCCCGGCTACAGGCCAGCCTGAACGATTGATGATTACGCTATTCCCTAAGAATCGTTGCCCACGCTCAATGCCCACCCTGTCAGCGCATGCAATGACTATCGAATTACTGTGAGCCGCGGCCATATGAAGAATGTTTGCCATTATTGGGTGGCCTGCCGGTTGCTCTGGCATGGGCACCCAGTTGGTTGGCACACATACTATCTCTGCACCTTGGCAGGCCGACAGACGAAACATCTCAGGGAACCAACCGTCGTAGCAAATAACGACACTGATCCGGCCCACTAGAGTATCGAACACGGGTAGACCACGATCGCCCGGCTTGAAATAGAGCTTCTCATCTGCCCATAGGTGAAGCTTGCGGTAAACCCCTAGCACGCCTGAAGGGTCGATGATAACTGCGCTGTTATAGAGACAATTTCCGTCGCGCTCTACTAGCCCGGCAACGATTGTCACTTCTAGCCGGCGAGCTGCTTCGACCCAGGCATTAGTAGTAGGCCCTTCAGGCACACGCTCGGATAATGCGAGAGTTTCTTCCCGCGACTGAAAGATATAGCCGGTGCTGCATAACTCTGGCAAAACTATCAAGCGAGCGCCGTAGCCGGCAGCCTGCTCAATCAGGTCGATGCTGCGTGTGACGTTGTGCTCGACCTCGCCAAACTTTGGTTCAAACTGGATGCAGGCAATTTTCAACTTTTGTGGGCTCTGGTCGGGACCAGAGTGACCAAGGGGACTAAGCATCAGATCAGCTCCTCCGACTGGTCGCGCGCCGAAATAGCGCACTACAAAACCAGAACACAACCGCTACCGCTTCATAAGGTATATTTGATTTCCGGGATGATCGATGAATATTTCGCCAACCGATATATCAAACGAATCAGAACGATAGCTGCGCGTTCCTGACATAAGCAACGGGCGTGCCACCCTGGTAAGCGAATTAAAAATCCTTGGTTTTTTGGGCCTTTACGACCGAAAGTACGGGAAACGATACGCTGTTTCGATTGCGCCTTCCTCGGTAGCCGCACCGATTTAGGTCAAGCGACGCACCGCAGTGGCACATTGATGGGAAAGGTTGCGTTCAGAAGATGCACGGCGTACGACCTCTACCGCATCTTGCGCGAGGAGCTGGGCTAACGGCAGCGCCGTCGCCAGTTTTCCTTTGGAAGGTGCGAATAAGCAGGTCATTTCTTCCCAAGCTGACTCGCTGATTAAA
>JADHED010001990.1_pt1 | contig 15415 bp, 18 predicted proteins | sample 8952041 | NCBI WGS metagenome assembly JADHED01 (sample SAMN16124423, study PRJNA663239) | bioreactor sludge metagenome | isolation source: sludge (control) | place: India:Bengaluru | collected 2018-09-08
CCGGATCGAGTTGGGCGCGCCAAGCCGGCCAGTCGTCGGCTCTCGCGGCCTCCGTTGGCTTCTTGGGCGGCTTTTCGAGGCGGATCGAGGCGTAGGGCGAGTAGGGGATGACTTCGGTCTCAGCGGCGAAGGACATCAGCGTCTTAAGGCCGCGAAGGTCGCGGACGACCGTCGCGGGCTCCACACCGTCCGTCTTCCTCTTCCCCCAGAAAGCGTAGAAGTCGGCCTTCGTCAGCTCCCGAAGGGGCCGATCGCCGAAGTAGTCGACCAAGACGCGGAGGACGGGGCGGTAGTGATCGCTGCGGTTGCCCTTTCGCGTGATCCGGTCGCGATAAAAGCGCTCTGAGAACTCGCGGAAGGAAGGTCCCGCGTTCGCCGCCCGGGCAGCCGCCTCAGCCGCGGTCCGCTCGGCTTCGACGCGGCTCCGGTCCTTGCGATGGACGTAGGTCCGCGACGCGACCTCGTTCTCGATCTTGCGGATCGCGGCCTTCAGGTCCCGGACCTTTGTCCCGACGAACTCTTTGCGGCGCTTACCGTCTTGGTCGCGGAACCGGTAGTAGAACGAACGGGTGCCGTCCTCCCGGTCGTAGACCAGGACGTTGGAATGCCCTTCGAGCGGAACCGGACCGCGCTGACTGCTCTTCGACATCTCGTCCCTCCGTCGAGGCACCGGAGGACACACGCGCTAGTCTCGCGACCGCCTCGGTCCTATTCGCAGCTTGAGAGGCGCGGTGCGCTACGATCTGACCAGCCCATGGCGTGCTACCTCACGCTATCGGGTCAGGGATCGCGTCCGGATGGCAGTCCGGCGCGGTCCCGTTGCGAACAGAGTACCGTGCGTCAGCCATCCCAGTCAAATGTCCGAGATGGGGACTAGCTGGTCCAGAGGAGAACCGCGTTCCCTAGCCGCCGAAGGCCTCGATCATCTTGCGAGCCTCCTCCGGTGACAGCCCCGGGAACTGCCGCACGGCCCAGTCGACAGTCTGCGGCGTCGGACTGCAGTCGGTTCCTGTCGGGGGCGGAGGCGCACCGCGACGCTTCTCGGCGGCGCGCTCGCGAGCCATTGCTCTCGCTATCGCCCGATCGTGCTGTGCCTGCACCGGATCCGGACCTTCGGCCTCGGAGTCGATTGCCTTGCGCCTCCTGAGCATTGGTGAGGTCCCCTTTGCCATATTAGCGCGAGCTACACGCGCCGTCCGCGCACTTGGCTAACGGCTGTGCGCCGGGCGTAACCCAGTCGGCGCTGGCGGACAATCGGTGGTGAGGGGGTGCCCGATGAGGGGTTTCTGGTGTTGCCTTGCGCTGGTGCTTATTGCCGCGCCTGCACGGGGAGAAGCCAACGACTCGTTGCCGTTCCCGCTCGACCCGGAGACGAAGACCGTCCGGTTTCAGGAGGTCGTGATTGTCGAAGGTGTGACAGCGAAGGAACTGATGGCTCGCGCCCGCACTTGGGTCGCGCTCGCGTACAAATCCGCCCCAGACGTCACGAAGTTCGACGACCAGAACAAGCTGATCATCAAGGGCATGTATCACGTTGCGGGCAAGACGATGTTCGCAGGAGAGTTCAACTTCAATCACACACTCACGATTGAAGTGAAGGATGGCCGCTTCAGGTACACGCTAGCGAACTTCGTGCTGACAAGCCCACCGGGTGTCGCACGCTTCGAGATTCCTCTCGAGGTGTACCAGACCAAGTCAGTCAAGTACAACGGAATCCGTGAAACCCTCACGCGAGGCAAGCTTGAAGCAGATGCCCTCATAACCTCCTTAAAGAAGACAATGCTCTCGCCGACCGCAGGCGATGACGAGTGGTAGGCGATGTCGCAGCCCAACAGCTGCGATTCTTGGCCGAACATGCCTTTCGTATTCGTCTGCGAAAGCCGCGAGCAGGATCCACCTGGGCAGGTGCACGCTCGCGGATACCGGACGCTGGCTGCTAGAAACTCTGCAGCCTAGGAGGGAAGGAGCAGGGTTTGTCGGACTCTCCCCGCGACTGATGCGTCTCTTCCGAGCATCCGGATCTCGGTATCGCAACGCCCCTCCGTATCCACACCGGCTGGGCCGGCGCGACTTTGTGTAAGATGTCGCAATTCCGGAGACGAAGAGAATGCACCGTGCAAACCGGGCGCCCGAGAACGGCTTGATATCGCTCTTTGCGGGCGCGGGTGGGCTTGATATTGGACTTGAGTCCGCCGGGTTCCGTACCCTCGCGGCAACCGAACTTGAGGCAGCGTACTGTCAAACCCTGCGAGAGAACAAAGCACTCTGCTCTCTGTCTCCAAGTGAGTTCAGTAGCTGGTTCGAGCGCCAACTCGCGCAAAAGTGCTACGAAAAGCTCAGTCCCGTCGAGCGCGATCGACTCAAAGGACGCTTGGCGTCTGCGCCAACCAACGGTGGATATCTTCAACACGCTGAGATCCTTGAGGGAGACGTTCGAGAACTCGGCTCGCCTGAACTGATTGCTGCCGCGCACACTCGCCGCGGAGAACTGGCTCTGATCGCGGGCGGTCCGCCCTGCCAACCTTTTAGTCGCGCAGGGAAACGTGAAGCGATGAATGCCAAGGATGGGCAGTTGTTCAGGGAGTTCGTCCGCATCGTTCACGACCTGCAGCCCCGGTTCTTCCTGTTTGAGAACGTTAAAGGTCTGATACTGACCAAGACCGACGTACTACGGATCAACTGCAGGAATTGCGGTGTCTCGCTCGTTGCCCCCTTTGAACTTCGCGATCAGTGGCCGAATCCAAACGCGCCGCCGGGGCCCTGTGCAGGATGTGGTTCCGCGAAAACAGCGTTCCGCATGGTTGAGGAGCGCGGAGGATCTCTGGACGTGATCCTCGGCGAGTTTGAACGGATCGGATACCAGTGCAGCTGGAAGGTCCTGAATGCTGCCGATTTCGGCGCGCCACAGACGAGAGAGCGGCTCTTCATCGTCGGCTCGCGAGACGACGAGCGGGTGATCTGGCCAGTGCCTACCCATGGGGAACTCGGACCACCGACTCAGGCCAGCCTGTTCGACGACGCGAATAATGGCCTGGAGCCTTGGATCAGTATCGGTGATGCATTGTGGGCGGAGGGCCACCCCGATTTTGGAGTCCTCGACCGCGCTCGCGCTGTCTTGTGGGTGAAGAACGTTGTCCGACCGCATGACGAGCCCGTCACTTGGACTCTCGATCGCCCCTGCCCAACTGTAGGAGCCCATCAAGCGGCGAAGTTTGCGCTCGCTCCCGATGGCGTTCCCGAAGCCCAACTTCGGCGACAGCAGTGGCACGTGCTCGGACGACGGCAGGGCGATACACCACCGGTACCAGTTAGGCACGCGTACCTGAGCGACTCGGAACTGCTGAGGCTTCAGACCTTCCCTTCACACTGGTATCTTTATGGAACACGAATGGAGCGAGCGTTTCAAATCGGAAACGCGGTACCAGTGGTGCTGGGACGCGCCATGGGAGAGGCAATCATGAATCTCGTCGGACGCCCGAATCTGGCGGAACTCTGATGCGGGCCGCGCCGAAGACGCTGAGGGCCTTCACAACTGAGGAACGCACACGCGCCCACCGCCTCTTGGCGGCCACCGTAGCTCGAATGTCGGGCCGCAAGTTGGAGGAAGGAGATTGGAGCAAAGTTTATTGCGGAGCGAAGAAGATCCCAGAGGCCGGCTGGAGCAATCTGGAGATCGACATTAACTTCAACGGTCTTGGCGTCGAACACAAGATGGTCTGCGCAAAGTCGAATAAGGCCATCGCGGATTGCTGCGGAACCAGAGTGATGCATCCAGCCGCTACCCGTTCCATCCGCATCCCTGTCGAGCCGGATCCGACCAAAGCCGCTCGAGACGTCCTCAAGCAGTACGCTGAGCGAATACGCGCACAAGCAAAGAAGGTCGCAGAGGCCGGAAAGGTTAAGAAGCCGGACATGAGAACCGGCTGGCTAATCTGGCAAGAGACCCTCCGAGAATTTCTTTACTTTGAGGAGGAGATGCTGGAGCCGGATCCCAACGATTACGTTGCGGAATGGCACGAGAGCGGTGGCGGGGCGAGGAAGAAGAGCCGGAATCTTTGGGTCTTTGAGAAGGGCTCGGGAGTCAAGCGGTACTCGATCACGACGGAGGCGGGGGCAAAGATCCAACCGTACTTCGATGTCCCACCACCGGCAGATCCAAACGTCTATATCTTCACGGTTCAAGGTGAGCCGCTCGATACTGGTCTAGTTCGAATGTGGCTTACTGCCGAGACGGCGGAAGCGTTTTTTGCTGCTATAGGGTCGAAGGACACTAAGCGGATCAGCGAGGCAGTGTTGAAGCACACACGGCCCTTGAAGGACGCCGGCCTCGTCGCTGCCACTGTCAGCGAGGATGTTGTCGAGGTGCTTGTTACTCAAGATGCGTACCAGGCGATCTGCCGGGTTTGTGACGGAGTGAGCGATGAACACTGTGTTCAGTTGCTGACTGCTTATCTGAGGCAACTCAAGTAGTGGATCGCGTCTCCAAGGAGACCCGCTCTCGCGTCATGAGAGAGGTTAGGTCGTCCGGAAACCGCTCGACGGAACTCAGGCTGAACGGACTTCTCGTCGGGGCCGGGATACGGGGCTGGAAGCGGCAGCTTGAGGACCTTCCCGGAAGACCGGACTTTGCCTTTCCTGCACAACGCGTCGCTATCTTTGTCGACGGCTGCTTTTGGCACGGCTGTGCGGAATGCCGGAAGCTGCCCGGTTCGAACCAAGCCTACTGGTCCCAGAAGATTGATCGCAATAGGGATCGGGATCGCCGGGTCGATGAGCAGCTTGCAAGGATGGGCTGGCGAGCCGTGCGGGTGTGGGAACATGAACTTCGGACTCAGCCGCGGTCAGTGATTTCGAGAATCGCACAGGTTACCGGCGGCCAGCGTAAAGATAGCAGTAGTTAGCGTGCGCGTTCATTACACCGATGCTCTGCAAAAACGCATGACACACGCGGGGGCCTACCATTCGGAAACCTCTCTTCTTCATGTCGAGTGCCAGATTATCGCCCTCAATTGACGTCGCTCGGATCGCCCGGTGGCTGCACACTACTTGGTCGCCAGTTGTTGACCAAACGTAATCCGACAGGCTCTCGTATCCGCTAACCGCAAGCGAGATTGACGCCTTCGCGTTCATCGTAACTGCTTCGATCTTCCGCCTGTTCCGAATCCCGGCTGTAAGTTGAGCTATCCGCTCGACATCTGCCGTTCCATACCCCGCTACGATGTTGGGTTCGAAGTCGTCAAATGCCAACCGGAGCGCAGCTCGCTTATTCAACACGATCTCCCATGCTAGACCGATCTGGAACACGCTTAGCGCAAGTAGCTCGAAAACTCTGTGGTTGTCCCGCATCGGTTGTCCCCACTCCCGATCGTGGTAGTCGATCATGAGGGGATTCGATGTAACCCATCCGCAACGTGTCTTCTCTCCACTCATCGTTAAGTCTTCCGTGCTGGCCTCAAATCCGGCCCCATGTTTATGGCGCGACAAAAAGGGACAGCCGAACGAAGACTAGCGTCTCCAGGGTGGGGAGTATCGCTCTTGCTGGACCGATTTGGCTGCACCGGTGACTGGCTTAGCAAACGTAAGCGCCAGCGCATCGGCCAGGTCGGGCGATGGTAATCCCCGTCGCTTGATGTCCTCCTTTGGCTCGAGGCGCTGCCGGCCCGATGAATCGAAGAAGTACTTCGGCGCGCAGAGATCTGAGATGAGGGATTCGTCCTGCGGGATGCAGCCACCCTCACGAAGCCAGTTTGCAAGAGCGCACCACATCTCGGCCCGGCGATTGGCGAACTTCGGGTTGTGAGCCGCGCCCCCGAACTCGATGCCGCTCACGCGGTGCCCGAGTTCCCTCAGCCGGTCGACCACCCCCGCTCCCATTCCGGTGGCATCGATAAAGACCGCTGCTGGCCGCAGTTCGAGGATGGCTGAGGAGATCACTCCGACGCCTTGCATGAGATCGAGTCCTCGGAACACGCGGGGTGCAAGAGCGGCGCGGCCCCTTCTGGGGAAGACGACTGTCCGGTCTCCGCCAAAGCGAGCGACGTCGACGCCCAGGACGAGCGGCGCGACGTTCGGTCCGGGCGGCGCAGAACGATTCGCGGCGGCGCGGGCTACGTCGATTGGTACGAGTTGGTCGTCGGCGCTGGCAGAGAAGTCGCAAAGGAACTCGCGGCGAAAGGCGTTCTCGTCCATAGACGTCTGGGAGAGCCGGACCTCGGCCTCAGGCAGTGCCCCCGTGTGATCAACCGTGAACCGGCCTGCGTACCAGACATCGCCCTCGGCCAGAGCGCGGTGGTAAAGGGACGAGAAGGCGTCGACCCCCGCCGGCGTGCCAATCACGAACTGCCAGCCGCGTCGGTCCGTCAGCGCCGGCTGGAGCACCTCATCGCGGAGTTCGGACTTCATCTGGGCGTACTCGTCGAGCACTAGGCCGTCGAAGTAGAGCCCGCGAAGGCTGTCCGGCAGGTCGCCCCCGTAGAGCCGCAGGGTGGCCCCGTTGGCCAGCCGGACAGAAAGGTCGCCCTCTGATACCACCGTCCCGGGGAGGCGGAGTGACAAGGCCTTTAGCGTGCTCCAGCAGGTCGCCTTGGCCTGCCTGAGGTACGGGGCGACGTAGGCGTACTGCGCGGCAGGGCGCCACTCCTGGAGCGCCTCATGAAGCATGACCGCTAGCGCGAGCAAGGTCTTACCGGCGCGCCTATGCGCGACGACGACCGTGAAGCGCTTTCTCCCTCGGGCGACCTCCATCTGCCAGCCGCGCAGGCGAACTCCCAGATCGACCCGGGCCACCACCTCGGCGGGGACGCCGTCTAGCACGGGTCGGTCGTTGTCAACGCTCCGGCCTGGCAGTCCCGTTTGCACAACCGCAACGCGCCGGTTGCCGCACGGGCACCGGGGGGCCGCAACTTCCGGCTGATGGACGTTCTCAGTCGGGAGGAATCGCGGACGGCCACCGCAAGCCCCGCAGGCCCCGGCGGTGGCCGCCTGACGCTCCAGACGCTCGATCCGCTGCCTGAGGGCGCTCCCGGGCACTGGTCAGCGGCGCCCGGTGGAGCGCACCATCCTGGTCACCTCGGCAAACATCCTGATGACGGCGGGGTGGTCCCCCAGACCTGTCTCTTCCATGAGGTCGGCGAGCCCCGGGATGCTCCGGAAGTTCGAGAAGGCCTCCCTGGCGTCCTCGATCGTTCCGCTCGGGAGCCGGCGTGAATCGCTGACCCAGGCATTGCGCTCGGCGCGCATCTCCTCAACGAGCCGGGCGTCCCTCGCCGCCTCGTACTTCGGGATCAGGTCGAGCACACGCTGTTGGGCCGAGCCGTCCAGCCCGAGCTCTGCGAACTCCCGCGCTACCGGGTGCGCGGGATCGAGACCGTCGGGCCAGCTCACCTCGCCGCCGTTCGTCGGCTCGATGGCCCCGTGTTCAGACCCGTTGACCGCATCACCCGAGGCGTCCATTGCCGAAGCCGGGCGATAGAACTCCTCGAGCGAACCGCCCAAAGGCGGCTCGGTCGGTGTCCCCGGGTGATAGAACTCGGCGAGCGGGCCGTTGCCGGCCTCGGGGGCTTGGGTCGTGAGCCCTCCGGCACCGTGCTGCACCGGCGGCGGCGAGTAGAACCCGGAGATCGCATCCGACATGGTCTCGTCCCCCTACTGGTCACGCCGCCAAGGCGGCGTGTATGGGTTCGGGTCATCGCGCCGCCATGGGGGCGCGTATCCCACCTTCTGGACGACCGGGGCTCCGGGCCTCGGGTTTCCGAGCCGAACTCCGGCGACTGACGGCTCCGCTGCGGCACGCTCCTGACGCGCCCTCTCGTCGTCCTCCGCCCGGAGCCGCTGGAGGAGCGCCTCGCGGGCACCCCGAGGTGAAGCCACATCCAACAGATGCTGGAGGTCACCGGTTGCGATGCGCTGCCAGTCCTTCGGGGCCGGTAGCCCAACCATCTCCGCGAACTGCCCGCTTCCGCGAGCGCCCTGGCAGACGCGCTCGGGGTAGACATCGAGCTGCTCGCGGGCGTCGAAGATGGCGCGCTGCAGTTCGGGATCGATCTTCTCCCACCGCTCCCGGCGGGCCGCGTCCTCAGCCTCTTCTAGCTGCTGCTCGGCGACGCGGGAGGAGTTGTGGTCGAGGCGCCCGGGCAGCCCGACGAGTCTCTCGACATCATCCCGGTACACGCCGGCCAGTGCGGAGGCCTCGCGGTTTCGCTCGGGGTACGACCCCATCTCCTCCAGCGCCCGAGCGTTCGCGTTGTCTCGGCTGAGGAAACCCCGGTGCCGGTTGATCAGGTCAGCGCTCCGGAGGATCTGAACGAACTCGACAGCCTCCTCGTTGAGCCGGACACGCTCCGCGAGAAGACCCGCACGGACCTTCTCGCGTTCGGCACTCGCGAGATCTGCGGCGGCGCGAACCTGGGCAGTCCGGGCCTCCTCCAGGTCTCGCTGTAGCACCTCGCATTTCCGCCTCGTATTCCGCTCGGCGAGCGCGTCCTCCATCGTCTGCTCGAGCATCGCGCTCAGCCTCTCGATCTCCGAAGAGGCCACCTCAATCTGGGCCCCTATGGCCTGAACAGACTCCTCTGCCGCGACGACTGCCCGACGGGCAATCTCCACAGGATCCTGTTCGTTGAACAGAATCGACGCTTCACCGCGAGCATCCGATTTCCGCGTGCCCATCAGAAGAACCCCCCCTTGCGAGACGTCTGGACCGCCGCCGCGTCGTCCATCGCACCGAGGCGTCGAAGGAGGACTTCGATCGTCTGGCGTCCCGTCGGGAGGTCCCTCAGGACAGAGAGATACCGAGCGTTCGGGTCGTATCCGCCCGCGGCGCGGATCCGGTCGTTAAGATCGCGAACCCGTCCCGCGATCTGGGCGACCTCGTCTCGGGCGCTCCGAGCGAACTCCATGAGGAGCTCCGCCTCCTGGTTCGCCTCCCGGATCAGCCGGTCAATGCCCATGCTTCCTCCCTGCGCCCGTCAGGGCGCGTCGGTTCGAGTCTCGACGTTCACTGCGGTCTTGCTTGGCTAGGTCGCGCACAACCGCTTCTGCAGCGTCGTGCGCAGCGATGTGCACCGCGCAGAGCCGCACCGGCCTGCACCCCGGCTCGCGGATGCCCGCCGCCGGCGCACCGCACACCCAACAGCACCCCAGCGCGTTCACGGGGCCTCCAGATCGACTTGGTCGCTGGATAGCGACCATGGAGCCGGCGGCGGGGGAACGACGGCCAGGAGACCCCCTCGGGCTCCGAGCGACTGCTCAAGGCTGTCGAGCCGAGTCTTAAGGTCCGCGTGCTCCGCAATCCGAAGGGTCAGTTCGCCGGCGCGGGAGGCCGCAAGGACCCGAACCTGCGGCGAGTACTTCTCGCCCTGGAGCTCGCGCAGTGTGCAGAGGCTCTCGACGAGTACCGCGGCACCAACCTGCCGAGCGGCCAGTGCGAGTTCCTCGGCAACCTCCTTCAGCCGGCCTTGAAACCAGTCGGCGGTCTTCCACCGGGTGACCGTTCGGAGCGAGACCTTCGCCGCGGAAGCAGCCTGCGCCCAGGACCCGCTCGCGAGGTACGCGCTGATCGCAACTTCGGCACGGTTGGTTTGGACAGAGTTGGCCAAGAGACTCATCGACGTTCCTCTACGGAGGTCCGCAACTCCGTGAACCGTTGCACTTCCGCCATGAAGCGCATCGGGATTGTCGCGAGCGGCCCCTGGCGGTTCTTCGCCACAATCGCGAGTGCCTTTCCCGCCCATTGAGACCGGGCCGGATCGTTCTGTTCCAACCCCAACTCAGGTCGATGCAGGAGAACGACAGCGTCTGCGTCCTGCTCGAGTGCACCGCTGTCCCGGAGGTCCGACAGCCGAGGCTGGCGACCGTCCCGGGATTCCGGGGCACGCGAGAGCTGAGACAGCGCCAGCACGGGAGTGTCGAGTTCCTTGGCGAGCGCTTTCAGGCTTGCCGACACTTCGGCCACCTCGACTGCCCTGGCATCGCGCCGGCGGTCTGGAACGACGAGCTGCAGGTAGTCGACAACAACGAGCGCCAGAGGCCCCTCAGCAGAGAGCCGCTTCACTCGGGTTCGGAGCCCCGACGTCGTCAGACGTCCTGCGTCATCGACGTGCAGCGGTAGACCGTGCAGTTCTCGGGCAGCCTCGCAGACGGCATCCCATTGGCCGGCGGCAAGATCTGCCCGGGTTATCGCGGTGAGCGGGACGTTCGCCGCTTCCGCAAGAAGGCGATGATTCAGTTCCCGGCGGGGCATCTCCAGAGAGAGGAATGCGATCGCGCCCCGTCGCTGCCGAGCCACATTGGCGGCGGCTTGCAGGGCGAACGCGGTCTTCCCCGTACCGGGCCGGGCGCCGACGATCACGAGGCAGCCCGACCTGAATCCAGAGAGCGCTTGATCGAGAGACGAAAAGCCGGTTCCAACCCCGGCAAGCCCTCCGCCCCGCACTTGGCGCTCCTCGATCTCGCCAAGCGTCGTTCTAAGTGAATCCGAAAGGGACATGAACGAGCACGGGGTGGCGGCAACTTGGTCGCGTATGGCGGCATCAATGGCCCGGCGCAGGTCCGTGCTCGACGCTCCCGCCCGAGCGCGCTCATGCACCTCCTCGCCCAACACGGCGAGGCGGCGAACAGTGTGTAGTTCGCGAAGCCGGTCCGCGTACTCTGCCGCTGCCGCCGACGAGCGCGGGAGCCCATCGATGCACTCACCGCTCAGAACGACCAGTCGCGAGCGATACGTTTCGTCGCCGCCACATGCGGCGGTCGCGATAGTCAGCGGATTCAGGTCCTGTCCATTAGTGTCAAGCTGCCGTATGGCGCGCCATAAAGACCTCAGGTGCGGGTCGGTGAACGCCTCCGCAGGCAAGGGGTCCGCTAGCGCGACGACCCCGTCGGCCACCATCGCGAGTCCAACGAGCGCCCGTTCGGTCTGGGGGTCGGAAGTCACTGGACCTCCTCATCGAAGAGTTCGAGCATGGAGGCATCTGGCGAGGCACTGTTCTTCGCCGTGCTCTTGTCGTCGTAGAGACCCTCTAGGACCTTCACCCAGGCGTCCGGACGCTCAAGGAGCCAGCCGAGGTCTGCGCGCCATCCCCGCTCGGACTCACCGGCGCAGAATCTCGAGCGCCCGATCCGTTCACAAACGTCGCGAAACGACTCGACGAACCCACTGTCACGGCAACGAGCAGTCAGATGCCGCCTGCGCTTCGCCGTCGGCCTCGGCTGCGGAAGATGGGGACAAGCGCTCCGCCAGACCTCGATGGCTTGTTCGAGAGTCAACCCGAGCGAGCTAGAGGTCGCGTCAGCGGCAGGAGACGACAGAGTCGGCTCTATCTTGTCTTTAGCGTGCTGGGTGCTGGGAGTACTGGCAAGTTGGCAATCGGTTGCCATGCGGCTGTCATCACTTGCTTCGTGCCGGCCTTGCGCCTGCCACCGTGCCTCCGCCCCTTTCCGCCCGGCCTCTCGGCGGAGTTCGGAGATCGAGACGCCGCGCTCTTCGCGTTCCGTCTCACGCTTGGCGCGTTCCCTGACATACCTCGGCGCGTGAGTCCAGAAGTCGTGTATCTCGAAGCCGTTCGGCGTCTCGTCGATGAACCCGCATTCGAATAGCGCCGCCGTGAGGCGCCCGGGCTCTCCTTGCCAGTCCGCCGCGGACTCGACAGAGACGCTATCCCCCAGGCGAGGATCGCCAGCCTCGTAGCCCACCTCCCACATCAAGCCAAGCGAGCCGAAGGCGATGGCTCTGCCGCCCAGCACGCGTGCGAGGCGCAGGAACTTGCGGTTGCGAGTCAGACCCGGGCGCGCCATCACGCACCTCGCGACGGCGGCGCGGGAACGCGCTGCTTCTGAAGCCACTCCAAGAAGCCGATCCGGTCGATAACGACGACGCGCCCGATCCTGTAGTGCGGGATTGGGTGACGGGTGAGCCACTCGTAAAGCAGCGAGAGGCTGACGTTCGCCTCACGGGCCAGATGCTTGGCTCGGACCAACTGCGGCGCGTTCACGGGCGCACCCGAGCCGCAGATTCGATCCCGGCCTCTGCGAAGTACGCCGCCGCCTGCCTGATGTGACTCCGAAGAGAGTCAAATTCGCATTCGTCGATCAACGCGACAAGTGCCGTAGCGTGAGCGCGGGCCGCCCAGACGGACCCTCGGACTTCGCTCGGGTCCTGATCTGCGACATTGGCGAGAAGCGACAACACCAGTCGAAGATGACGGCTAGCCGCGTCGAAGCGACGCTGCGTGATCAGGGTGGCGGCACGATCGAAGTGTGAACGAACGGCCCGACAGTACTCGTCGCCCGGATCCTCGCCCGCAGGAGGCGCGGGAGGTTCAGGACCTTGTTCGCCGTCGGTTCCGCCAGCACCACCGGAAGACGCCGGCACTCGGCGCGCCGCACGATGGCCGAAACGGCTGGTGCGGGCCCCTCTAGGCGTGAAGCGCAGGCGACAGACACGGAGTTTGACGGCTGCGGTGGGTTTGAGCTCGGGAGCTGCGCTCGCCAGGGGGCCCACAGCGAGAAGTTGCCTCGGTCCAGCCTCGGTGCGCCGCACCGCATGCTCGACCTGACCGCCTGCCGTGACACGCGTGCTGAAGATACCGATGAAGATCGGCGCACGGTTGCGGGCCGTTGCCTGACTCTCCGCGATCTGTTCGGCGGACGGAGTGATCGGAGGAAGGTCAACATGTGGGGCGGCGGTCGCGCGATCTACGGCGCGCTTCGCCGCGAGGGCGCGTTCACGAAGTCCGCGCATCGCCGCGTTGTGCGCCGGATCGTCCCCTGCGCAGCCTCTCCAGCGCGGGTCCTTCTCCGCAACTTCAAGCTCATCGAGTCGCATGGCCCATTCGGAAGCCAGCGTTTCATACTTGCTCGGCGGGATTCCGTGTCGACAAGCGCGTTCTCGAACCTGCTGGATCTCGGCCCGCTCTGCCCGTCTCACAGGGATGGATCCGGGTGGGAACTCCGTTTCCATTAGCTCCTCCTATCGCTCCGCCGCGGAACTCGCCGGGGAGTGCGCACCGCTCGAGCCGCCAATAAGGCGCTCACAAGAAACCACGGAGGTGCGCGGGGGGGCAAGACAAGACGCCCCGACAAGGCGGGCGCGTTCTGAGCTAAACCGTTGCGCGTCAGGGTGATCTGCCGGGCCACAACACGGTGATTTTGTGGTAGTCAAGCACACTGTTCGGAGACGAGGCGCCTCAGAATACCCATCCTTCCGCTTTCATCCACTCCTCGACAGTGCAGCACGGAATGGAGAATGCCGCGCAGACGGTCGGGATCTTCGACGAGTGTGGCTTCGGCAGTTCCTGGGACACAACACATCCGCCGTCCAGCGCCTGTGCCCTTGCAATCACCCACGCGTCAGCCGCCGGCCCGCCCGTGAGAAGTGACTTCTTCTCGACGAGTCCGCGGAAATGTGGAACCTTAAAAATCTCGCGGACAAAGGCCATTTCCCGCGTAGTCGGCACGGTGAAGATCGCCTCGTGCGATCCCACCCAGTCAGAAATGAAAGAGCTGACGCTCTGGGCGAGAATTTCCTTCATCACTTGGAGGGTCGATGTCACACGTCCCGCAGCAACCAATTCCCCCAAGTTCTCCCAGAACGATTGGAACGTACCTGGATAGTAGTTCTTCATGACACGCAGGGCGCTAGCGTCGAGCACGTAAATCACCGCGCATCAGCTCCGACTTGCCAAGTACTCTTGGAGTCGCAGAACCTGACGGGCCGAGATCGCCAGGTGATTCGCCAGCTCATGTAGGGCGATTTCACCCCGATCATGAGCGCCAAATGCCAGGCGTAGGAACGCCGGCCCGCGATAACTTGCGAGATTTGCGTAATACGAACCACCGCTCTTGACTGTCTTGCGTTGCTCCTTCCACGCTAAATACTCATCGGAATACTGCTGCAGTTTCTCCTCGAGTTCCCTCTGAGTGATCGCTCCTCGTTCCCTCATCCTGATGATCACCATTTCGCGGCTAACCTTGAATACGCGGGACACTCGCTCGACGTCTTCGTTAAGTTCCGTTCCGGGCTGCCGATCTCCGCGGTATTCATCGCGAGGAAGCAAAAACTCTGAGGCAAACTGATTGCAGGCGATCTCGAGTCTCGCGTCCAAGTAAACCGCGAGCTGGGCAGAGTCCTGCAAAGTGACGCTACTTATTCCGTACAGCAGATGTCCCAACTCATGGAACAGCGTGAAAATCTGGCGGCCCGGCGCGGTGCTGTTATTCAGGACGATCAGTGGAGCGTTCGGGTCGTGAATACTGAAACCCAGAAGAGCGGAGCCGCGGAAGGCCCGCTTGAAAACAAATACTCCTGCTTCTTCCACAGCGTTGCGCCACTCTCGAAGCGCTCGTTCCTTGTTCGCCCAGCGGGTTTGAGCTTCAACCGATATTCCGAGATAGCGGCGGACCTCTGCCGGGAGATCTGAAGGCGGCAGATCCTGGGCCCGTATGTCGCGGGTGATAAGGCGGCGCTCACCTGCACCGCCACCAAGTTCGCGAATCGACTCTCGGTATCGAGAGGCCTCTCGAAGTGCGAGGTTCGCTTCCGGATCCAGCGACTCGAGGAACGCCCCCGTCACGGTCCGGAACTGAGCTTTTGGATTCTCAATGTCTGGTGGTTCGTCAAAGAAGAACACGGCTATCGGGCAGTGGTACAGGTGCTCTGCGAGTCGTTCTAGTTGATGGAAGGTCGGGTACCGGTCGCTGGACTCCCAACTCTCAATCTCAGCGGGTGCTTTCTGGAAGAACTTTGCGACGTCATCCAACGACATGGCTGCGCGTTCGCGAGCCCAACGTAGCATTTCGCCGTTGACGGCCTCAGCGCGTTCCGACACGGCTGCGACTCTACATCGTTAGGCGGCGCCCACTCCAGTGGCCATCGCTTAGCGTGATTTGGCCCACCGTTTGGCCCAGACGGGAACGAAAGGTTGGACCCCGCGAGCAAATGCGAACGCCAGCGCTTTGGCGGGCGTGTTCGTGAGTGTTCGGTGATCCCGCGGTTGCCGAAGGTTCCAGTGGCTTCGCGATTTTGAATCCGCTGCGTCTGCCAGTTCCGCCACTCCGGCGCGGGACGGGGTCGAGGATTGTGCCGCGATCTCCGGCCCGTCGCCTCCGTCTCCCGGGCGGGCCGGCCGGGATAGTATCGCGCCGGTCGTTCACTCCGGGCGCCAACGCTGATCGAGGACGCTGCACAACCACGCGAGTCGAAACGTCTGGGTCCACCACGCGCCCAGGGTGAAGACGCCCACGACCACGGCCGGGAAGATGAACTCGGCGCGCCACGCCCTCGTCGATTCGAGGAACCCCCCGGCGGCGAACACCGCCGGGATGGCCAGGGCCCAGTAACTGACGCGGGCCCGGACCCGAACGCTTCGCTGGTCGGGATCGAGCAGCGCATGGACGCGCAGCGTCGAGACGTTCACGACGC
>JADHED010001991.1_pt1 | contig 15410 bp, 10 predicted proteins | sample 8952041 | NCBI WGS metagenome assembly JADHED01 (sample SAMN16124423, study PRJNA663239) | bioreactor sludge metagenome | isolation source: sludge (control) | place: India:Bengaluru | collected 2018-09-08
GGAAAGCAGATTTGATAGCATTAGGGCGTGGAATGTTGTACGACCCAAGATGGGGATGGCATGCCGCCGCCGAACTGGGAGCTAAAGTTGCCGGAGTAAAGCAGTACGCACGTTGTAAGCCTCATGAAGTGAAGGAGCTCTTCAATGAAGCCAATATCTGATATATATAGCAAAGTCGGTCGAAACAACTTTTGCGGAGCAAAAGTCTCATTGTTAATTTTCTGACTTTATTAGATCGGGCATGGATGGATATTAATTGAAATAGTATATCAGTCGTACTCTTATCATACTTCAGTTGTATTCTCATCATGCATTGGCTATATTCTCATCATACTTCAGTCGTATATTCATTATATCCCATTTGGAGATTGTTCTGGATGGGGTATTTTATATGAATGAGCTTTCATTCACTTTTTCTCAATCTTGCTCTTTGGATGATACTAGGTTTGCTAACTCATGTATTTCTTTGATGTGTAGCAATAGGTGATCTAAATATCCCTCTATCATTTCTTTCAATGTGACCTTTGTACCTTCAAAATCGTACCAATAACTACCTAATTTATTCTTATCAACGGAGTGAATAATCTGAATGATATGTAGATTGTAAAATTTCCATAATTGAATCAGATTACTCCAATCGGCATTCTGATAATCTTGAAGGGCTATCCATAAATCATTATTCTGGCGATAATCCGGGAAGGAAAGCAGATTTTTGCTATACTGTAAACGAACCATGCGTTGATGATTGTTGGATGCCGAATCAACCAGGTGACCGAGTATTTGTTTGATAGTGCGATTCTGCTTGTTGCGTCTTTGTGTAATAATCTCTATTGATAAATCCTTTAATAAGCTTTCTTCTGTTTCAATAACCTTTACGATACCATCTGTTATGTGAGTAAAATCTGTTTTTAGCATAGTGTTTTAGTATTAAAATATATAGAAAGTAATAATAGTAGATATATGATTTAGTGTTATTCTGTTTTTACTTAATTAAAAGCGCTTGTAAAGCGGTTGTAAATCTAATGGTTAATCTTGATATACCAATCAAAAAGAGAAAAATAAAGAAGGAGTGGTGTAAATTTAGCTCTATTGTATTTTGACTTTAAATAATATATTGCTATCGTGTAGTCTCACGAAGACACTTTTAGTATAGAATAGTGTATATTATAATTTAGTTGTGGGATGTTTTTTTGCTTGGTTGTTCAATAAACTAAAAATAGATGCTGTTGTAAAAAGAGAACTCCTTGATAATGAAAATTACCAAGGAGTTCTCTTTGTGTGATCCGCTTGGGGCGTTACAATCTGTGATATGTCATTATTTATCAGCATTTATCGCTACATAATGAGCGATGAAAACGATGTATCACACTGTAACACGGTATCATGGGCCAAATGACGATAGTTATTATCGGACGGTAAGTCGTTATCAATCTTGTAAAGAACAAATGCTATCATAGTGTATGGCGGAAAATCTAATGCAGACTTCAAACTTTACCTCTAAATAGCATGGCAAAGGTAAGCAATATATGCCATAGCGCAAAATGATTTGATGGTAATGTACAAAGCACCAAAAGTATTTTGCCCATTCTCCGAGTTTGATATGTACCTGCACCATTAAAGTAATTGATATGACGACAACAGATGATAAAATGAACTTTATAATAATGCAATTATTTTCTTTCAAAAGACTGGAACTTTTTGCTGCGCTGCGGAATGATCCAATATCAGTATAGCATCTGCTACCGTGAAGACCTTATAGGAGATAGACTAACTGCCTTTGCATCACATACTATATGAATTCCCTTTTTCAAAAGAGAAAAAAGACTGTTCTAACAAATCAACAAACGGCTTTACGATATTTCCTCTCTTTTTGACCTTACGAAGGATTTAAGTAGCACAGCAGGCACTTTCAGAAAATTTGCATCTATTGATTACAATATTGAATGATGCTGAGATACAATTGCTAAGGGTGCTGATAGTTGATTTGAATAATGAGAAGTCTGTATTGTGCCCGCAGTACAAGCTGGAGTTAACCAAGCGTTGCAATGGTACAAAGTTTTAATTGATAAAGTTATTCACGAGAATGAGCGATTAAACGAATCTATCAAAGAAAAGAATGTGCACATCACCAAACACGATAAGTGAAATGACGAACTAAACCACAAGGCAAATTCTCATAGATATTGTTTATCTTCAGGAGTAGAATTGATTCATCATTTCATTCCTAATTACCGGCATCCTTTATTACATATTTGAACAAAGGTAGGAGAACTATAATTTGATGTTAGCCGAAACGGTTTATTGTATGATTTGGCGAAGCAGTTCATTAATGAAAAGATTACCCTTCATGAATAGGTGAACGAGGTATTCTAACCATAGGAACTGATGGACGAAGCACAAGTCAACTTGCATGGTCAAGTTTATGTCAGTCTGGTAGCCACATAGAAGAATTATGTAGTCTGTTGTAATAATCAAATAGGGGGTTACTGTTTTGAAAAAACCTATTCTTAACCTATAACTAAATTGTATGATAATGAATACTTGTATGGGAAAAATAATCAAATTGACAATAAAAACGCTCTACAATATTGAAGAAATATGCAGTTTAATGCACTATTTAGTGTAAAATACCATATCTTTGTAGGCAAATAATGGAGCAATGGCGAAGAAACTGAATCGAATTAAAGTAGTTCTTGTTGAGAAAGGAATATCTCAGACTGAACTGGCAGAAATACTAGGCAAAAGTTTTAGTACTGTTAATGCTTACTGTGCCAATCGGCAACAACCTTCATTGGAAGTGTTGGCAGAGATAGCTGATTTTCTTTCAGTCAGCATTAAAGATCTAATATTAGATAGTTTCAGACTAAAAAATGATTTCTGAAATGAATAATTCATCAGCATTAACTCCATATCAGCAAAAGTACATTGCTTGGCAGCTTAATCGTCGTCGCAGTTCGAGTGATGACGATAAATTTACGGGCGTTTTATCGGAAGCAAAGGTAGATTTGAATCCTCATCAAATTGATGCGGCATTATTTGCATTTCGCTCACCCCTGAGTATGGGTGCAATTCTTGCAGATGAAGTTGGACTTGGTAAAACTATTGAAGCAGCTATAGTAATCAGCCAAAATTGGGCGGAACGAAAGCGTCATATTTTGATTATTGCACCTGCTACTCTACGTAAACAATGGAGCATAGAATTGGAAGATAAGTTCTATCTCCCTTCAGTTATTCTAGAAAAAAAGAGCTTTGACAAGATTTTAGCAGAGTCTTATGCAAATCCATTCGACACTTCCTCTAATATTGTAATATGCTCTTATCCGTTTGCTCGAAAGAATATTTTGCATATTAGCCGTGTTGATTGGGATTTGGTTGTGATGGATGAAGCTCATGCTTTACGCAACGTTTATCGCAACAGTAACAAAACGGGTATTGCATTGAAACTTGGTCTTCAACCGTTCAAGAAATTATTGCTTACAGCAACTCCTTTGCAAAATGATATTAAAGAATTATACGGATTGATTTCTATTATTGATCCTGCTTATTTCGGGGAACTATCCAGTTTCAGTTCTCAATACAGTAAAGTAGCTTTGCGTGATGATAACAAATACTCAGAACTTAGAAGACGGATATTGCCGATAGTGCATCGAACGCTGAGAAGTCAGGTACAAGCCTATGTGAAATATACTAATCGTATTCCGTTAGTACAGGAGTATTACCCAACAGATGATGAAATAGAATTGTCTGATAGAATTAATCGTTATCTTGAGCGTGATGAAAGTTATGGTTTGCCAAATTCTCAACGCACACTTATTACGCTGGTTTTATATAAGTTGTTGGCTTCTTCTACTTTTGCTATTGCCGGCACATTAGAAAGCATCATTCAACGTCTGGAAGATAAAATAAAGAATAATGTTTCGGACGATGCAGAAACGATAATGGATGATTTTGACACAATTGAAGATATAGAAGACGAATGGCTTGACGAAGAAGATGAGGAAACAGAAGGAAGCGTACAGGAAGAACGTTCTGCTGACGATATAGAATCTATCAAGGATGAAATAGCTGAACTAAAAGATATTCATGCCCTTGCTCTTAAAATCACGGCAAACAGTAAAGGTAACTGTCTCGTAAAGGCGTTAGAATTAGGCTTCAAGCACATGGAGAAAATGAATGCACCCAAGAAGGCGTTGATTTTCACGGAGAGTCGTCGTACCCAGCTATATCTGTTTAACTTATTGGAAGAGCAAGGCTATAAAGGAAAGATTGTTTTGTTCAATGGCTCTAATTCTGACCCTCGTTCCAATGAAATTTGCAAAGAGTGGTTCACTCAAAACAAAGAAACCAGCCGTGTATCTGGTTCAAAGACAGCCGACAAGCGATTGGCTTTAGTGGATTATTTCCGAGATGAAGCTGAAATAATGATTGCAACCGAAGCAGCAGCCGAAGGTGTAAACTTGCAATTCTGTTCCTTAATAGTCAATTACGACTTACCTTGGAACCCTCAGCGTGTGGAGCAGCGAATCGGACGTTGTCATCGTTATGGGCAGAAGTACGATGTTGTAGTGGTGAACTTTATCAATAAATCGAATAGAGCTGATCAACGTGTGTATGAACTGCTTGACCAAAAGTTCAATTTGTTTAAAGGTGTCTTTGGTGTAAGTGATGAAGTGCTCGGCTCAATTGGCAATGGCGTGGATTTTGAGAAGCGTATTCTCAATATCTATAAACAATGTCGAACCACAGAAGATATTGACCGAGCGTTTGACCAATTGCAGGAAGAGCTGCATGATGATATAAAGGACAATATCCAGCAGACCAAGGCTTCGCTTTTTGAGAACTTTGACGAAGAGGTTATTGAAAAGCTGAAGATTCGAGAGGAAGAAGAAACATCACGTCTTGACCAATATACAGAGTTGTTATGGTGCTTGACTTGTGGCGTACTTCGTTCCCAAATAAAAGTTAGCATGAAAGGCAATTATGAGTTTCTGCTGCCAAACGATATTAACGCCCAAATACCTCATGGCATTTATACTTTGACGAAACAAGACAGTCATGGTTATACTTATCGAATTTCGCATCCATTGGCTCAATATGTTATTCATGAAGCTATTAATGCACAAACTCCTATAGCTCAGGTAGAGTTCGATTATACAGGTAGAAAAAAAATTGTATCTGTAATCAAGGAACAAGTTGGAACATCCGGTTATTTGAAATTCCGTTTGCTGCGATACCATTCTCTGAAAGAAGAAGAGGAACGCATCCTTGTCGTTTCAACGGATGAAAAAGGGAATGAGTTTGATGACAACTTTACTCAGCGTCTTTTATTACTTCCTGCTGTAGTTGCAGAAGATAAGGTTTCGACTGATGAGTTAATAACGATTTCTTCAGTTCTCGACAAACGGCAAGAGGAATTAACAGAAGCATTGGAAGCACGTAATGGTGATTTGATTTCTGATGAAATTGTCAAGATTGAGAATTGGGCAGAAGACAATCGAAAGGCTCTACAACAGAAGCTGAATGATCTTGATAAGGCGATTGAAGAAAAGAGTGACGAGTTTGTAAAGGAACGCAATATTCGCAAGAAACTTGCTATTCAAAAAGAAAAGGATGCTTTAAACGAGAAACGAGACATAGCTTGGCGTGAGTTTGATAAAAAGAAGACTCAGCTAAAAGCCGACAAGAATAAATTGGTAACGAAACTCTATGACCTTGCCGAAGCGAAAGTGGAAACGGTTGATGAGTATTCAATAAAGTGGAGGATAAAGTAGCATGGATACTAAAATATCAATTCGATTTTTCGATGACCGTGAAGTGCGTGCCGTATGGGACGAGGTGCAGTCGAAATGGTGGTTTTCGGTACTTGATATTGTCGGAGTGCTTAATGCACAAGATGATTATAACAAGAACCGCAACTATTGGAAGTATCTAAAGACTAAGCTTAAGAAAGAGAAGAGTCAGTTGGTTAGCGCTACTAACCAACTGAAGTTGCTTGCAGCCGACGGCAAGAAATATCAAACAGATATGCTTGATATGGATGGCGTGCTTGCACTTGCAGCTTGTTTTCCAAACACTAAGGCATCACGCTTTGTTGCGTGGTTCACAAATAGCGATGAAACTATTGATGGGCGTAGCAAATCAAAGGCTTACGCGCTCTTTGAAAGTAGCTTGATAGATAGTATAGAAGTAGGAACTGTGAAAGGGCTACAACAAATACACGCTTACCTCTTCGGTGGTCTGTACGAATTTGCAGGGCAGGTACGAACAGTGAATATTGCCAAAGGTGGATTTCAGTTTGCAATGGCTCAATATCTACCAACAACATTGGAAAACGTAGAACGAATGTCTGAAAGTAGCTTTGATAATATCGTAGATAAATATGTAGAAATGAATATCGCTCACCCATTTCGTGAGGGCAATGGTCGTACCACACGCATTTGGCTTGACTTGATATTGAAAAAGAATATGCAAAAGTGTGTTGATTGGAGCAAAATTGATAAAAAGGCTTACCTCGATGCAATGACACGCAGTGTGGCAGACTCAACCTTAATAAAGCAGCTCATTCTATCGGCTCTTACCGATAAAATCAATGACCGAGAGACCTTTATGAAAGGAATTGATTACTCTTATTATTACGAACAAGAATAAAAAACAAAAACCTAATATATGGACAATTTAAACCAATTCAAAGAGCTCGAAAAACTCTTGCGCAATGAAAGCCAATATTGTACAGAAGATGGTCATCTGCTGAAAAATGCTATCGTAGAGGCTGCTCTTGCTATGCGACCGGACTTACTTCGTTTGCTCCTTTCGCATGAAGCTCTTCGTAACAACTTCTTTACGGAAGTGGATGGAATGGAAGTATTTGATAAAGTGAGGTTTCATAAGTTTGTAATGAATAAACGCTTCCTTCCGGATAGCTATACTTGTTTTAAGAACAAGGTCGGCATTACGGATACTGAAGGTAATAACTATTTGGCGGAAAGTCGTGAGGTTGTTCTATCGTGGCCTTATAAAGATTGTATGCTCGAAGGTGGACAGACTAAGGAGGATGCAAAACGAAATGAAGTGTTTTGGAATGAAATCCTTGCACCAGATGAAATCAATCGCCTTACAGAACCTAAGGCGTTAGATAATTTCCGTCGTTACAATGCAGAGGGAGAACATGAAGTGACTAGTGTGTCAAAAGAGGATAACTTTATTATTAAAGGTAATAACTTGTTGGCACTGTATTCTTTGAAGAAGTCTTATTGGCACAAAATAAACGTAATATATATTGATCCACCATATTACTTTACTAAACAGAAAGAAAGTGATTCATTTAATTATAATTCAAACTTTCGTCTTAGCACATGGCTAACATTCATGCGTAATAGACTTGAGGTTGCAAAAGAACTGTTGGCTCCTGGTGGAGTGATTTTCTGCCATATAAAAGAGGATGGAGTACATTGGCTAAAAGTTCTTATGGAAGATGTATTTAAGGTTGATAATTTTGTTGAGACTTTCATTTGGAAGTGTACTGACAATCCAGATTCTTTATCAAAGAAATCCCGTACAGCAGTTGAATATATTCTTTGTTATGAAGTGCCCAAGGATAACTCTCGACAGTATATTGGGAAACAGACAGAGAATGGGGATGCACCTTTATTGAATAGTGGAAATAATGTTCATATGCTTACTTTTCCTATCGGTAGTATCCATTTTAATATTCCTGACGGCATATATCCAAGCGGATTGCCAGATAGGGTCGAGTTAATCACTCCTGTTGAAGTTGCAAACGGTGTGAATATAAATGAGGTTCAATTGAGCGGTGAGTTTAAGTGGGGACAGCCAATGCTGGATGATGAAGTAAAAAAAGGTACATATTTTATCTGTAAAACATCCAAATTCTCTATTCGTTTTCAGAGGAAAGAGTGTAATTCAATGGCTCCCGAAAAGTATTTCGATGAACAATATCTTAGCAAGGCAATAGGTGTAGGAAGCAATGAGGATGCAAGTACACATATATCAAAGATGGGACTTGATTTTTCATATTCTAAGCCCGAAAGTGTTGTCGCATTCTTGCTTAATGCGGTATCAAAACCCAATGACATAGTACTTGACTTTTTCTTAGGAAGCGGCACAACAGCTGCTGTTGCGATGAAAATGGGCAGAAGGTTTATTGGTATAGACCAAATGGACTATATCAAGACGACTGCCTGCGCAAGGTTGCAAAAAGTAATCGAAGGAGAACAAGGCGGCATAAGTCAATCTGTCAATTGGCAAGGCGGTGGTTCATTCGTCTATTGTGAATTAGCCACAGCAAATCAGCGATTTGTTGATGCTATCGAGAAGGCAAGTTCTACAGACGAACTTCAATCAATATGGAAAGATATGCAAGCCACAGGATTCTTGTCGTGGAAAGTGAAGCCACAAGAAATAGATGAGAATATAAAGGATTTTGCCGATTTGACGCTTGATGACCAAAAACGATTCTTGGTAGAATGTTTGGACAAGAACCTGCTCTATGTTCCTTATTCAGAGATTAACAATGAAGAATTTGGCATCAGTCTGAACGATAAAAAATTGAACTCGGACTTCTATTCTATCAGATAATATGGCAAAGAAGCAAGCATTCAGCATGGAAGATTATCTTCGTGATAACCTTCAAGCTACATTACAAAAGGAATTTGGCAGAAAGACGATTGAGCGCACCGAAATGCCAGCTTATTTTGGTACTTCACTCAATCCGTTAATGCCATTGCGTCCTTACCAGAAGGAAGCATTCCAATATTTCATAAATTTTTGGGAGAATGACTACGAAAGTAAGCCATTAAAACCGCATCTTTTGTTCCACATGGCAACAGGCAGCGGCAAAACGCTGCTCATGGCTGGTCTTATACTCTATCTCTACACGAAGGGATATCGCAACTTTTTGTTTTTTGTGGGCAGCAGTAATGTAGTTGGTAAAACAGAAGATAACTTCTTCAACGCTGCATCTTCCAAATATCAATTTGCTCAATCTATTAATATCGATGGTAAGCAAGTGGAAATCCGCAGGGTAGATAATTTCCAAGCGGTAGATGACGACTGCATTAACTTCTGCCTTACCACAACGCAAGGTCTTCATAGCGACCTTAATACGCCAAAAGAAGGCGGTGTGAGCTACAATGATTTCAGTTCTAAAGGATTGGTCTTAATATCGGATGAAGCTCATCACATGAATGGGGCTGCCAAGAAAGGTGTGGATGTGGCAGCTCAGTTAGAGTTGTTTGATGATGATGAATATGAGACTTCTGACGATTGGGAAACGACAGTTATGCGTATATTCCAACGAACACCGGAAGATGGCCAGACGAATGTACTTCTTGAATTTACAGCTACAGAAGATTTCACTGACCAAAATATAGCAGACAAATATGCAGACAAGATAATCTTTGACTATCCATTGAAGAAATTCAGAGAAGATGGATATTCAAAAGATATTGCTGTAGTTCAAAGTGACGCTTCACCATTGGAAAGGGCTATTCAAGCAATGATATTGAGCCAGTATAGACGAAAGCTGTTTACGGCAATCAAGCAAGATGTGAAACCAGTTGTAATGTTCAAGTCTAAGACCATTGCTGCAAACAAGGCCTTCCATGATGAATTTGTTCAAGCAGTTAAGACATTGAATAATGAGACTCTTCAACGTATCCGTTCACATGCTCACGATGATATATTGTCTGCCTTTACCTATTTCGAGGAGAAAGGCATTACTAACGAGAATCTTCTGTTGGAATTGCAGGAAGACTTCAAGGAAGACAATTTGTTGTTAGTCGATGGTAATAATATCAGTCCGGAGAAACAAGCCTATCTGAACTCATTAGAGGAAAAGGACAATGAATTTAGAGCCGTTTTTGCAGTAGATATGCTGAATGAGGGTTGGGACGTACTCAACCTTTATGATATTGTACGTCTGTATGATACCCGTGACTCCAAAGGAAATGCACCGGGAAAAACAACGAATGCAGAAGCCCAGTTGATAGGTAGAGGTGCTCGATACATGCCATTTGTAGCACCTAAAAGTGTGGTTCAAGAAGAACCAACAGAATACGAGACAAAGCAACAACCAACCGAAGAGAAAACTGATAAGGCAGAAGCCCCAAAGCCAGAGGACGTTGACCTGTCGGCTCCAGTTGGTTCTCGCAAGTATGATAACGACTTGACGAATAGATTGAGAGCATTGGAAACGCTTCATTACCATAGTTCTCATAATCCAAGATATGTGCAGGAGTTGAATACCGCCTTGACAAATTCGGGTATCATAGCCCCCAAAAGTCGGGAAGTGACAGAGAAACTAAAAGACACTTTCAAAAAGACTCGTTTGTTTACCGATGGTTATGTTTTTGCAAATGAGCAAGAACCCTATTTGCTTAACGAAGAGATAACAAGTATAGGACAAAATATCTTAGACAGAGAATTTCAAGTTCGTATCAAAAGTGGTGATATGGAGCAAAGTTCTGCTTTTAGTAAAGCTACTGCGCAAGACACCATGACACTCCAGCAGAAATCTATGACGCTTGGTGATTTTAGCAAACATATCATTAGAGCTGCTATCAATAGATTGCCAGAGTTTACCTATCGTTCTTTATCAGATTTCTTCCCGAACTTGAAGTCCGTAAAGGAATTTATAGAAAGCGATGACTATCTTTCTTTGATAAGGGTTAAATTGGTCGGTCATAAAGAGGTGATAGAGAATCTATCTCAGAAAGAACAACTCAATGTTGTATTGCAAGTATTAAGAGACATGACACCCATGCTTGCCAAAGGTGGCATAGGAACAAGAGGAACGAAAGCCTTCAAGGGACACATGGTTCGTGATGTATTCAAAGACCACACTTTTAGAGTTTCAGAAGGTTCTGACAAGAAAGAAGAAGGAGTATCTATCAAGGCAACTACTAATTTATTGCTTCGTTTTGATGTGGATAAGGCTGATTGGTTTGCTTATGATGACAATTATGGAACTGAAGAAGAAAAATATCTTATCAAGTATATCGAAAGCATCATGGACAAACTGAATGAGAAGTATAATGAAATCTATCTTGTCCGCAACGAGAAGGATTTGAAGATATACGACTTCGAAACAGGTAGAGCTACAGAACCTGACTTCGTACTGTTTATGCGACGAAAATATACAGAAGGTGTCTTCGACAATATTCAGATCTTCATTGAGCCTAAAGGTCCTCAATTGCGAGGAACTGATTCTTGGAAAGCTGAGTTTCAGAAGAAAATTCATTCGGACGGTTTTATCCAATTCCATACAGAGAACCAAGACTTCGAAATATGGGGCATGCCTTTCTATACAGAGACCGTAAAGAAGGAATTTGAAGATGCGATGAAAGCTAATTTTGATATTTAAAGAGATTTATTATGGATAAGATGTTTGCTTATTTGGACGAATGCGGTGCTTATGGCTTCAACTTTACAACGAAGTCAAACTCAACAAAGTTTATTGTTGTGGCAGTATTGGTAAAAGAGACCGATGTTGACACAGTAAAAAATGCATTGTCGATAATTAGAGAAGATGAGTTCTCTGGAAGTGAAATCAAATCCAATCGAATAAAAGGAAATCAAGAAAGAAGAGTTAGAATTTTAAATCGTGTATTACACCTTCCTTTTAATATATTGGCTCTTGTTGTTGATAAAAGAAGTTTATTTATAGATAGCGGTATCTATAAAAGTAAGAAGACATTTTACAAGTTTATAAATCAGCTTATTTATAAAGAATTACGTGCTAGTTATCAGAATATTAGAATAGTTACAGACAAAGTCGGCGAACATGAATTCGCCGATGAGTTTACAAAATATGTAAAGAAAAACCGGAAACCGATAAGCCTTTTTGATGAGGAAGAGTTCGATGTGATGGATAGTAAATCGGAAAATGCAGTTCAATTAGCTGATTTAATAGCCGGTACATTGTCGTATGTTTATGAGGAAAACAAGAAAAAATCAGTTCCTGCTAACATTGACTATAAAAAGATGTTGGATAAGAAATTGTTGAACATAAAGTTCTTCCCTCAAAGTTACGACGAAAATCTTTTTGAGCATTCAGAAGGAGATGATAGTTATAACCAAGAAATTGCTTTATTAGCCTATCGTAAGGCCGCTGAATTTATTCAATCAAATGAGTCTTCTAAGGATGAAGATATACGCAGGCAGTTGTTTACACTAAATTATCTTCTTTTCCGTTTTAAGTATAACAGTTTTAGAAGGTACATACCAACAAAAGAATTAATGTCTGCTTTAAATAGAAGTGGCTATTCATCAATGCCAGAACAAGCTTTTAGAAACAAGGTATTTGGTAAATTACGCGATGAAGGTATAATCATATCTAGTTCTCCAAAAGGATATAAACTTCCATCTACAGAAAAAGAGATATGTGATTATTATCAGCATGTTGGCAGCGTTGTACTACCAATGATACATCGGTTGCAAATTTGCAATGATTTATTGAAATTATCTTCTTCTGATAATATTGATTACCTTCAGAAAGGTGATTTTTCAGGACTTCAGACATTAGTAAACGCTATTAAGGAAACAGAACATAAGTAATTTTTTAAGAATTGAATTATGACCGAACAAGATATATACAACCTACTCACAGACGGTGAGCGTGTTACTTTGGAATGCAAGAAAGCCTAAAGTAACTTACCCAGTTCTTTGTGAGAAACTTAGGTTCTGGATTCCCTCTCATTCTAAGTGCTTGGAATGAGAAGCATTGGCTGAAACCTGAGTTGATAGAACAGCCAGAGTTGATGCAGGTGAAATTGATACTACATATAGTGAATGAGGAAGATGAGTCGAAGAATGAGCCAAAGAATGAGCCGAAGGAATTATCTGAACGGCAACTTCGTGTTTTGCATGCAATATCTACAAACAATACTCTTACCAGAGAGCAAATATCTCAACAGCTTGATGTGCCCCTAGGTACAATTAAGAGAGATATTACTGTTTTACGCAAAAAAGGTTTCTTAGATAGAACTGGTGGCAATACTTATGGTAATTGGGTAATATTGAAAGATTTCAATTGATATGATGACGATAGTGCTGTATCGGTACCAAGCTAGCGGTGCAATCGGTACCCATCACTTATTGAAACAGTATAGTTTGAAAAGGTATTGTGGTACCTTTTTATAAGATTTCCGGTTTGTATCTTTCAGAAGTTAATAATTATGCTATTACCCCCCTGCTTGGAAATAACACCTGATCATTGGAGAGGAATAACACGCAAAAAATAAATTCTTTCCAATAGGACCTATTTTGCTTGTCTTGTTTGTCTTTGTTGTCATAAAGCCAAATAATACCATTCAATGTATTAATTATTAATGATTTATGGAAATATATAATTGTGACAATCATTCTTCTAAAAGTGACAAAAACATAGATTTCATGACAAAGCTAAAAAACAGGGAAAATAGCTTCAATTAAATTGTGACAAACTATGACAACAATTGACTAAAGGGAAAGTGGTTAATTCATTGAGTATCATATAGAAGACAAGTAAGACAAACAAGACAAGGGAATAGCAACTTTTTAGAGAAAAATTAATTTTGAAAAGAAAACTACCTCACAACTTCATTGCTATAATGTAGCAATAATCTAAACTAATGTATTTTCCATCTATATAATTCAATATTATTATTGATTTTAAGAATACGAGTTGCGAGTGTATTTTTCCCAACTTCACAGAAGTTGGCAAGTTACTTTTGAAGGCAAAACTCCGTTTTGTCCGCACAAAAGTACAACTTGCTAAACAAATTCTGCAAAGTATATTTTTATATCAATGAACCAGAAATAAGTGAGTATGCGGTATGATTATTTTTATGTTGCCGAAATGATTCCGTATGAAATAATTGATTATTGCATTAATGAATTAGTTGTATAAAGTCTTATGATATTATATGATTGATATAATGGAATAATAATGTAACAGCCTATTATATAAAAGCCGCAATAGGTTTGGCTATTGTGGCTTTTACAGAGATTGGTATAGTGTCATTGAATTGATTTCTGTAACACGGTAGAAAATTGCTGAATGGTGTTCTTGAGTATTTTGGCATAAATGAGGGTAGTGTGCACGTCTTCATGTCCCAACATGCGAGCAACATCCTCAAGAGGAACGCCATGGGAAAGTGCTAGTGTAGCAAACGAATGACGTGCAACATGAAATGTAAGGCTCTTGTTTAATCCCATCATACTTTGAATGACATGAAGGTAATCGTTTCCCTTTTGGTTTGAAATCTTAGGCAATTCAAAGTTATACTTTTTCAATACGTCCATTGCTGGTTGTAATATCGGCGTAAAAAATCGTATGCCGGTTTTCAAACGCTGTCCGTCAATATAATATATATCGGCTGATTTCTCAGTCATCAAATCAAAGTCGAATACCTGTACATCACAGTATGCAAGGCCGGTATAAGCGGAGAAAATAAACAGGTCACGCACTTGGGCCAGCTTTTGGTTTAATTTCATCGTTCTTAATTGATTTAGCTCATCTTCTGTAAGTGGCTGACGTTCTTTGCTCTTTCCACGCTTTATCTTTACCCTTTCGTATGGATCTATAGGAATCATATCAGCCATACGAAGAAAGCGTGTTACTTTTCTGAGATGCTTGTGATACGTATGTACTGAAACATCTGTGCGTGTGCCATCGTGTAGCCACCTATCGAACATAAGAATGTTCTTAGGCGTCAAATCAAGAAAAGTCCGAATCTTACCAAAACGGTTGATTGCGTCTAAAGTAGTCCTCTTGTGTTTGCGTGTGCCCTCACAAACATCCTCTGTCTCGATGGACTCTTTCATAAAATTGATGAAATTAGTAGTCAGATCCGTTCCTTTGTAATAGTTCGGTCTAACTTTAGGCTTTTTGCCCAGGTAGTGGATGTCAAAAACTGCACATGACATTTCTTCTTCCATAATAGACATCGTTGACAGCACATCTCTGCACTTCTGCATCTTTTCTTTTGTAGCCGGAGAAGATACGATGTTGGGCACTTCGTCAGGTGTACACTTGGCAAGTGTAATATACTTGCGTTGTTTTCGGCCCAGATAGATTAAAATCTCTGTGTAACCATAGCCGAATTTTTCAAAGGTCTTTCTTCTGTCATAAACAACAGAGATAATTTCTTTTGCCATTGTTGTGGTTTTTAATGGCAACCTTAGAGCAGTCTTGGAAAGAATCAGTGTCACACATTCGGGCAAAGAAATTGTGTGTTACGTGTCACACAAATCGTTCCCGATACGTCATTTTACCTCCCGAAATTTCTCGTTGGTCGCCGGGTTTAACATCTGACTTATCCCTCTAAAACCAACGTATTGACGCATAAAATCGTTATATTACAGAAAAGGGAATCTCGTTTCCGAAATTCCCTCTATCTTGATAGTTGTGA
>JADHED010001992.1_pt1 | contig 15380 bp, 11 predicted proteins | sample 8952041 | NCBI WGS metagenome assembly JADHED01 (sample SAMN16124423, study PRJNA663239) | bioreactor sludge metagenome | isolation source: sludge (control) | place: India:Bengaluru | collected 2018-09-08
GTACCGACGTTCACGTGCGGCTTCGTCCGCTCAAATTTACCTTTTGCCATAATCGAATTCCCTCTTTAATCAAATATCAGTCTAATGAACAATTACTTCTTATTCATGATGGCTTCAGCCACGTTCTTCGGTGCTTCTGAGTAGTGCTTGAACTCCATGCTGTAGGTGGCGCGGCCCTGCGACAGGGAACGCACGGTCGTCGCATAGCCGAACATCTCGGACAGCGGAACCTCGGCACGAATGGCCTTGCCACCGCCGGGCAGATCGTCCATGCCCTGAATGACGCCACGACGGGAAGACATGTCCCCCATCACATCACCCATGTACTCTTCCGGCGTCTCAACTTCAACCGACATTATAGGCTCCAGCAGGGCAGGATCTGCCTTGCGCATACCGTCCTTGAACGCCATGGATGCCGCCATCTTGAAGGCGTTTTCATTGGAGTCCACATCGTGGTAGGAACCGTCGAACAGCGTCACCTTGACATCGACCACCGGGAAGCCGGCCAGGATACCGGAAGGGATGGTTTCACGCAGCCCCTTCTCGACAGCAGGAATGAATTCGCGCGGTACGGTACCACCCTTGATCATGTCGACGAACTCAAAGCCCTTGCCCGCCTCGTTCGGCTCCATGGTGATCCAGACGTGACCGTACTGACCCTTACCACCCGACTGCTTGACGAACTTGCCTTCGACATCAACCTTCTTCTTGATTGCTTCGCGATATGCCACTTGCGGGGCGCCGACGTTGGCCTCAACGTTGAATTCGCGCTTCATGCGGTCGACGATGATGTCGAGGTGCAACTCACCCATACCGGAAATAATGGTCTGACCGGATTCTTCGTCGGTACGCACACGGAAGGAAGGATCTTCGGCAGCAAGTCGACCGAGCGCAATACCCATCTTCTCCTGGTCAGCCTTGGTCTTCGGCTCGACGGCAACGTGAATCACCGGATCCGGGAACACCATGCGCTCGAGGATGATGGGCTTGTCCGGATCACACAGAGTTTCACCGGTAGTAACGTCCTTGAGGCCGATACAGGCGGCGATGTCACCAGCCAGAATCTCGTCCACTTCCTGACGTTCGTTGGCGTGCATCTGCACGATACGACCGATACGCTCCTTGCGACCCTTGACCGAGTTGTATACGGTATCGCCCTTCTTCAGCACGCCGGAATAGACGCGAACGAAAGTCAACTGACCCACGAACGGGTCGGTCATCAGTTTGAACGCCAGCGCAGAGAACTTCTCAGCATCGTCAGCCTTACGTGTGGCAGGCTGCTCGTCTTCATCGGTACCAGCCACATCCGGGATGTCGACCGGGGAAGGCAGGAACTGGACAACCGCGTCCAGCATGCGTTGCACACCCTTGTTCTTGAACGCGGTACCGCACATCATAGGCTGAATCTCAGCAGCAATCGTACGGCTACGCAGACCCTCGACGATTTCCTCTTCGGACAACTCGCCGGTTTCGAGATACTTATTCATCAGCTCTTCGGAGGCTTCGGCGGCGGCTTCAACCATCTGCTCGCGCCACTTGTTGGCCTCGGCGACCAGATTTGCCGGAACGTCCTGATAATCGAACTTCATACCCTGGGAAGCTTCATCCCAGATGATGGCCTTCATTTTCAACAGATCAACCACGCCCTGGAATGTATCTTCGGCACCAATGGGGATCACGATAGGCACTGGATTGGCCTTCAGGCGCGTCTTCATCTGTTCGACGACCTTGAAGAAGTTGGCGCCGGTACGGTCCATCTTGTTGACGAATGCCAGACGCGGCACCTTGTACTTGTTAGCTTGACGCCAAACGGTTTCAGACTGCGGCTGTACGCCACCGACCGCGCAATAGACCATGCAAGCGCCGTCCAGCACGCGCATGGAGCGCTCAACCTCGATCGTGAAGTCGACGTGACCCGGGGTGTCGATGATATTGATGCGATGCTCAGGCATGGACATATCCATGCCCTTCCAGAAACAGGTGACCGCAGATGAAGTAATGGTAATACCGCGCTCCTGCTCCTGCTCCATCCAGTCTGTCGTAGCGGCGCCGTCATGCACCTCACCCAGCTTGTGACTTACGCCGGTGTAGAACAGGATGCGTTCGGTTGTCGTTGTCTTGCCTGCATCAATGTGCGCACTGATACCAATGTTGCGATAGCGCTGAATGGGAGTTTTACGAGCCACGGTAATTACCTAACTTTATCTTTTAAAGAACAATTAAACGGAAGAGCTTTAGAAACGGAAATGCGAGAATGCCTTGTTGGCTTCTGCCATACGATGCACTTCCTCACGCTTCTTCATCGCTGCGCCACGACCTTCGGACGCCTCGATCAACTCTGCAGCCAGACGCAGACCCATGGACTTCTCGCCGCGCTTGCGTGCTGCATCGCGCAACCAGCGCATCGCCAGGGCACTGCGGCGACTCGGACGCACTTCGACCGGCACCTGATAGTTAGCACCACCGACGCGACGGCTCTTGACTTCGACGACAGGGCGCAGGTTGTTGATGGCAGTCGTGAACACCTCGAGAGCGTCCTTGCCGCTCTTTTGCGCGACCTGATCAAAGGCACCGTACAGGATGCTTTCGGCGACAGACTTCTTGCCGCCTGTCATCAGCACGTTAACGAACTTGGAAACCTCCTGGCTACCAAATTTCGGGTCAGGAAGAATATTGCGTTTGGGGACTTCTCTACGTCTTGGCATGGTTTTCTCGATTCCTTGATTTCTACAGCGCTAAGCCGCCCGGACTTAGGCTGCCTTGGGGCGCTTGGCGCCGTATTTAGAACGCGACTGCTTGCGGTCTTTGACGCCGGCAGTGTCTAGACTACCGCGCACCATGTGGTAACGCACACCAGGCAAGTCCTTCACACGACCGCCACGCAACAGAACCACGGAGTGCTCCTGCAGGTTGTGGCCTTCACCGCCGATATAGCTGATGACTTCGTAGCCGTTGGTCAAGCGCACCTTGGCGACCTTACGCAAAGCCGAGTTCGGCTTCTTCGGCGTCGTGGTGTATACACGCGTACAAACACCGCGCTTTTGCGGGCAACTTTCCAGTGCTGGCACCTTGCTCTTGGTGACCACTTTTTGGCGCGGTTTGCGCACTAATTGATTGATGGTTGGCATAACTTATAAGCCTTTAATTTGTTAGTGCTAAAAATTACGGGATGGCGAAACCTTCGGCCATCCCGAAAAGCGTAGCATTCTATTTACTGTTCAATACCTTGTCAAGCAACCTCGGCATCACCCGTGGTCTCCTGTGGTACCTCCTCACCTGCTTCTTCCACTACCGACGGCGCTACATCCAGCCCGGCTGCCTGCCGTCTGCGTGTTTCATGGTAGGCCAGACCGGTACCCGCCGGGATCAGGCGACCGACGATAACGTTTTCCTTCAGGCCGCGCAGTTCATCGCGCTTGCCCAAGATTGCGGCTTCGGTCAGAACACGGGTAGTTTCCTGGAAGGAAGCGGCCGAAATGAAGGAATCCGTCGACAGCGAAGCCTTGGTAATGCCCAGCAGCACGTATTCGTAGCTGGCCGGACGCTTGTCCTCGGCGATCACTCTTTCATTTTCGGCCAACACATCGGCACGTTCAACCTGCTCACCCATGATGAAGCTGGTGTCACCGGCATCGGTGATACGCACACGACGCAGCATCTGACGCACGATCACTTCAATGTGCTTGTCATTGATCTTCACGCCCTGCAGACGGTAAACATCCTGCACTTCATCGATGATGTAGCGGGCCAGTGCTTCACGACCCTGCAGTCGCAGGATATCCTGCGGATCAGCCGGACCGTCGACGATGCTTTCGCCCTTGGTTACCACCTGGCCATCGTGCACGGTCACGTGCTTGTCCTTGGGAATCAGGAACTCGCTGGAAACACCGTCCATATCGGTAATGACCAGACGCTGCTTGCCCTTGGTGTCCTTACCGAAGGAAACCGTACCGGTGACTTCGGCCAGCAGGCCTGCATCCTTCGGCGAGCGCGCCTCGAACAGTTCGGCCACGCGCGGCAGACCGCCGGTAATGTCGCGGGTCTTGGAGGATTCCTGCGGGATACGGGCCAGCACTTCGCCGACACCGACTTCCTGACCGTCCTTCACCGTAATGATGCAGCCCAGCTGGAAAGTGATGTTGACCGGCGTCTCTGTGCCGGAGGTCTTGACTTCAACGCCATTGGCATCGAGCAACTTGACCTGCGGACGCAGGCCCTTGCTCTGGCCGGAGCGCTGCTTCGGATCGATGACGACGAGGGAAGACAGACCGGTCACATCGTCAATCTGCTTGGCAACGGTAACGCCTTCCTCGACGTTCTCGAACTTCACTCGACCGGCGTATTCGGTAATGATCGGGCGGGTATGCGGGTCCCAGGTAGCCAGCGCCTGGCCGGCCTTCACCTGCTTGCCGTCCTGCACTTGCAACGTAGCGCCGTACGGCACCTTGTGGTACTCGCGCTCGCGGCCGCTTTCATCCTGGATCGCCAGTTCGCCGTTACGCGAGATGACTACCTGCTCGCCACGCGAATTGGTCACATAGCGCATCGTCGAATTGAAGCGGACGACACCATTGGACTTGCTCTCTGCCTGGCTGACGGAAGCGGTACGCGAAACCGCGCCGCCGATGTGGAACGTACGCATGGTCAACTGGGTGCCCGGCTCGCCGATGGACTGCGCCGCAATCACGCCAACCGCTTCGCCCATGCTGATCAGGCGACCACGACCGAGGTCGCGGCCGTAACACTTGGCGCAAATGCCGTAACGCGTATCGCAGGTCAGCGCTGTACGCACCTTGACCTCATCGATACCCAGCGCATCGATCTGTTCGACTTCATCTTCGGTCAGCAAGGTACCGGCCGGATAGACCACTTCCTGAGTTTCCGGATTGACGATATCCAATGCCGCGACGCGACCCAGAATACGGTCATGCAACGGCTCGATGACTTCACCGCCCTTGATCAGGGCCTTGGTCACCAGACCTTCGGTCGTACCGCAATCATCTTCGGTCACGACCAGATCCTGTGTCACATCGACCAGACGACGAGTCAGATAACCTGAGTTTGCAGTCTTCAGCGCCGTGTCGGCCAGACCCTTACGGGCGCCGTGCGTGGAAATGAAGTACTGCAGCACGTTCAAGCCGTCGCGGAAATTGGCCTTGATCGGCGTTTCGATAATGGAGCCGTCCGGCTTCGCCATCAGACCGCGCATACCGGCCAGCTGACGCACCTGTGCGGCAGAACCACGGGCGCCGGAATCGGCCATCATGTAAATGGCGTTGAACGATTCCTGACGCTGGACCTTGCCGTCCTTGTCCTTGACCACATTGCCTTGCGCATCGATCACGTCTTCTTCGCGCAACTGCTTCATCATGGCGTCGGCGATCTTGTCACCGGCACGACCCCAGATGTCGACCACCTTGTTGTAGCGCTCGCCCTGGGTCACGAGACCGGAGACATACTGGTCCTCGATCTCCTTCACTTCCGCATCGGCAGCGGCGATCAGCTGCTCCTTCTCCGGCGGGACCAGCATGTCGTTGATGCTGATGGACATGCCGGCGCGGGTCGCATAGGTGTAACCGGTATACATCAGCTTGTCGGCGAAGATCACCGTTTCGCGGATACCGACCTTGCGGAAGGAGGCATTGATCAGGCGCGAGATTTCCTTCTTCTTCAACGCCTTGTCGATGTAGCTGAAAGGCAAGCCTGCAGGCAGGATTTCCGACAGCAGCGCACGGCCGACCGTAGTCTCGTAGCGCGTGATCTTTTCCTGCTTGTTGCCTTCGTGGTCGAGCTCGTATTCCTTGATACGCACGGTAATACGCGCATGCAGATCGATCTTGCCACTGTCATAAGCGCGCTGCACTTCCGAAACGTTGGCGAAACGCATGTTCTCGCCGCGGGCAGCGATCTTTTCGCGAGTCATGTAATAGAGACCCAGCACGATATCCTGCGACGGTACGATGATAGGCTCGCCGTTGGCCGGAGACAGCACGTTGTTGGAGGCCAGCATCAATGTACGGGCTTCCATTTGCGCTTCCAGACTCAATGGCACGTGAACGGCCATCTGGTCGCCGTCGAAGTCGGCGTTGAACGCGGCACAAACCAGCGGATGCAATTGGATCGCCTTGCCTTCGATCAGCACGGGCTCGAATGCCTGGATACCGAGACGGTGCAACGTCGGCGCACGGTTCAGCAGGACCGGATGCTCGCGGATGACGTCTTCCAGGATATCCCAGACTTCCGGTCCTTCCTCTTCCACCTTCTTCTTGGCGGCCTTGATGGTAGTCGCCAGACCCAGCACTTCCAGCTTGTGGAAAATGAACGGTTTAAACAGCTCCAGAGCCATCTTCTTCGGCAGGCCGCACTGATGCAGCTTCAGTTGCGGGCCGACGACGATGACGGAACGGCCGGAGTAGTCGACGCGCTTGCCCAGCAGGTTCTGACGGAAACGACCACCCTTGCCCTTGATCATGTCGGCCAGGGACTTCAGCGGACGCTTGTTGGCGCCGGTCATGACCTTGCCGCGACGGCCGTTGTCCAGCAGCGAGTCCACGGCTTCCTGCAGCATGCGCTTTTCGTTGCGCACGATGATTTCAGGGGCCTTCAGCTCCAGCAGTCGCTTCAGACGGTTGTTACGGTTGATGACGCGACGATACAGATCGTTGAGGTCGGAAGTGGCAAAACGGCCACCGTCCAGCGGAACCAGAGGACGCAGTTCCGGCGGCAGCACCGGCAGCACTTCCAGGATCATCCACTCCGGCTTGATGCCGGACTTCTGGAACGCTTCCAGCACCTTGAGGCGCTTGGCGATCTTCTTGATCTTGGCCTCGGAGCCGGTTTCACCCAGTTCGCGGCGCAGCTTCTCGATCTCGTTGTGGATATCCATCGTGCGCAGCAGTTCACGCACGGCCTCGGCACCCATGACGGCGCTGAATTCGTCGCCGAATTCTTCAACCTTGGCCAGATAGTCGTCCTCGGTAAGCAACTGGCCGCGTGTCAGCGGCGTCATGCCCGGATCGATGACGATGAATGCTTCGAAATACAGCACGCGTTCGATATCGCGCAGCGCGATGTCGAGCACCATGCCCAAGCGGCTCGGCAGGGACTTGAGGAACCAGATGTGCGCGACCGGCGAAGCCAGTTCGATGTGCGCCATGCGCTCGCGACGCACCTTGGACAGGGTCACCTCGACGCCGCATTTTTCGCAGATCACGCCGCGATGCTTCAGACGCTTGTATTTACCGCACAGACACTCGTAGTCCTTGGTCGGGCCAAAGATCTTGGCGCAGAACAAACCGTCGCGCTCGGGTTTGAAGGTACGGTAGTTGATGGTCTCCGGCTTCTTGACCTCACCGTAAGACCACGAACGGATTTTTTCAGGAGATGCCAGCGCAATCTTGATCGCGTCGAATTCTTCTTCCTGCGTTACCTTCTTGAATAAGTCTAATAGAGCTTTCACGCGAGTTCTCCTTAATTACGGTCCAGGTCAATATCGATGGCGAGCGAGCGGATTTCCTTCACCAAAACGTTGAAGGATTCCGGCATGCCGGCATCGATCTTGTGTTCACCCTTGACGATATTCTCGTAAACCTTGGTACGGCCGGATACGTCGTCCGACTTCACCGTCAGCATTTCCTGCAGGGTGTAGGAAGCACCGTAGGCTTCCAGCGCCCAGACTTCCATTTCACCGAAACGCTGACCGCCGAATTGCGCCTTGCCGCCCAGCGGTTGCTGGGTGACCAGGGAGTACGGACCGGTCGAACGGGCGTGCATCTTGTCGTCGACCAAGTGGTGCAGCTTGAGGAAGTGCATGTAACCCACGGTCACTGGACGCTCGAAATACTCACCGGTACGGCCGTCGATCAGACGAACCTGCGTCTTGCCGGCAGCGAACTGCAGCTGCTGGGTACGCGGGTCTTCATCCGGGAAGGCGAGATCCAGCATGGCCTTGATGTCGCCTTCCGTTGCGCCGTCAAATACCGGCGTCGCGAACGGAACACCACGCTCCAGGTTGCTTGCAAGTTCGATGACTTCATGATCGGTCAGCGACTTGATATCTTCCTTCTTGCCGTTGCTTTCGTTGTAGATCTGATCGAGGAACTTGCGTACCTCGCCGACCTTGGCCTGCGCACGCAACATTTCACCGATGCGCTGGCCCAGGCCCTTGGCGGCCCAACCCAGATGCACTTCCAGAATCTGGCCGATGTTCATACGCGATGGCACACCAAGCGGATTCAGCACGATGTCCATCGGCGTGCCGTCTGCCATGTGCGGCATGTCTTCCACCGGCACGATCTTGGAGACCACACCCTTGTTACCGTGACGGCCGGCCATCTTGTCGCCAGGCTGGATACGGCGCTTGACGGCGACGTAGACCTTGACCATCTTCTGCACGCCAGGCGGCAGTTCATCGCCCTGGGTCAGCTTGCGCTTCTTCTCTTCGAACTTGTTGTCGAACTCGACACGGGCCTGCTCCAGGCTGTCCTTCAGCTGTTCAAGCTGGCGCGCTGCGTCCTCGTCGGCCAGACGGATGTCAAACCAGTCGTAACGGCCGATGTCGTTCAGATACTCGGCTGTGACCAGCTCGCCCTTCTTCAGCTTCTTCGGACCGCCGGTAACGGCCTTGCCCTCGATCAGGCGACGGATACGGCCGAAGGTATCTTCCTCGACGATGCGCATCTGGTCGGCCAGATCCTTCTTGTAGTGATCCAGCTGTTCGTCGATGATCTGCTGGGCGCGCGCATCGCGTTCGATGCCTTCACGCGTGAAGACCTGCACGTCGATGACGGTGCCGGACATGCCGGAAGGTACGCGCAGCGAGGTATCTTTCACGTCGGAGGCCTTTTCGCCGAAGATGGCGCGCAACAGCTTCTCTTCCGGTGTCAGCTGGGTCTCGCCCTTCGGTGTCACCTTGCCGACCAGCACATCGCCAGCCTCGACTTCGGCGCCGATATAGATGATGCCGGATTCGTCCAGACGGCCCAGCATGCGCTCGGACAGATTGGAGATGTCGCGGGTGATTTCCTCAGCGCCGAGCTTGGTGTCGCGTGCGACAACGGAAAGCTCTTCGATGTGGATGGAGGTGTAACGGTCATCCGCAACGACGCGCTCCGAGATCAGAATCGAGTCCTCGAAGTTATAGCCGTTCCATGGCATGAAGGCGATCAGCATGTTCTGACCCAGCGCCAGTTCACCCATGTCGGTGGAAGCGCCGTCGGCGATCACGTCGCCGCGCGCCAGCACATCACCGACCTTGACCAGCGGACGCTGGTTGATGTTGGTGTTCTGGTTGGAACGGGTGTACTTGGTCAGGTTGTAGATGTCGACACCGACTTCGCCGGCAGCTGCTTCTTCGTCATTGACGCGCACGACGATACGAGCCGAATCGACATAGTCGACCACACCGCCGCGACGGGCCTGCACGGTCGTGCCGGAGTCGACAGCGACGGTGCGCTCGATACCGGTACCGACCACCGGCTTCTCGGCACGCAGACACGGGACGGCTTGGCGTTGCATATTGGCACCCATCAGTGCACGGTTGGCGTCATCGTGTTCGAGGAACGGAATCAGCGAAGCCGCAACCGACACGATCTGGCCCGGCGCCACGTCCATGTACTGCACGCGATCCGGCATGCTCATGGTGAATTCATTGTGATATCGCGCCGAGATCAGTTCGTCGACGAACTTGCCCTGCTTGTCCATGTCGCTATTGGCCTGCGCGATCATGTACTGGCTCTCCTCGATAGCCGACAGGAAGTCGATCTTGTCGGTCACCTTGTCGCCTTCAACACGGCGGTAAGGCGTCTCCAGGAAACCGTACTTGTTGGTGCGCGAATACAGTGCCAGCGAGTTGATCAGGCCGATGTTCGGGCCTTCCGGCGTTTCGATCGGGCAAACACGACCGTAATGCGTCGGGTGCACATCACGCACTTCGAAGCCGGCGCGCTCGCGGGTCAGGCCGCCCGGGCCGAGTGCGGAAACGCGACGCTTGTGCGTGATCTCAGACAGCGGGTTGGTCTGGTCCATGAACTGGGACAGTTGCGAGGAACCGAAGAATTCACGGATGGCACTCGACACCGGCTTGGCGTTGATCAGGTCATGCGGCATCAGGTTATCGGATTCCGCCTGGCTCAAACGCTCCTTGACTGCACGCTCGACGCGGACCAGACCGGCGCGGAACTGGTTTTCGGCCAACTCACCTACGGAACGGATGCGGCGGTTACCCAGGTGATCGATGTCATCGATCTCGCCACGGCCGTTGCGCAACTCGAGCAGCACGCCGATCACGGCGAGGATGTCGTCATTGGACAGGGTGCCCGTGCCTTCGGCGCCTTGCGGGCCGACACGCTCATAGAAGCGGCGCATCCAGGGCGAAATACGGTCTTCCATCTTTTCCGGATAGGCGCGGCGGTTGAACTTCATGCGGCCGACGGTAGACAGGTCATAACGCTCTTCGCTGAAGAACAGCCCCTGGAACAAGGCCTCGACTGCTTCTTCGGTGGGCGGCTCGCCCGGACGCATCATGCGGTAGATGGCTACACGGGCGCTGTACTCGTCCGGGATTTCATCGATGCGCAGGGTTTGCGAGATGTAATCGCCGTGGTCGAGGTCGTTGGAATACAGGGTGTTAATTTTGGTAACGCCGGCTTCGCGTAGCTTCTCGAGCACGGCTTCGGTGATCTCGTCATTGGCATTGGCAACAACCTCACCGGTTTCCTTGTCGACGATATTGCCGGCGATGGTACGGCCCAGCAGGAATTCGTCGGGCACCGTGATCTTGCTGATACCGGCCTTTTCCATATCACGGATATGCTTGACCGTGATGCGCTTGTCCTTGGCGACAATAACGTTGCCGTCCTTGTCGAGGATATCAAACTTGGCGACCTCGCCACGCAGACGCTCCGGCACCAGTTCGAACTGCACCGCCTTCTTGCTGATATGGAAGGTATCGAAGTCGAAGAAAGTTGCCAAAATCTGTTCCGGATTGAAGCCCAGGGCCTTCAGCAGGATGGTGACCGGCATCTTGCGACGGCGGTCGACGCGGAAGTACAGATAGTCCTTGGGGTCGAATTCGAAATCGAGCCAGGAACCACGGTAAGGGATGATGCGGGCGGAGAACAGCAACTTGCCTGAGCTATGGGTTTTGCCGCGATCGTGCTCGAAGAACACGCCGGGGCTGCGATGCAGCTGGGAAACGATCACACGCTCGGTACCGTTGATGACGAACGAACCGTTCTCGGTCATCAGCGGCAGTTCGCCCATGTAGACTTCCTGCTCCTTCACTTCCTTCACGGTCGGCTTGGAAGCCTCCTTGTCCATGATGGTCAGACGGACCTTGACGCGCAGCGGCGCCGCATAGGTCAGGCCGCGTTGCTGACATTCCTTGACATCGAATGGTTCCTGACCGAGGGTATAGCTGACGTAATCAAGCCTTGCATTGCCGGAATGGCTGACGATGGGAAAAATGGAACTGAATGTGGCCTGCAGACCGGAATTCTCGCGCTGTTCCGGCGCAACGTCCGCTTGCAAAAAGGCAGCGTAGGATTCAAGCTGCATGGCCAGAAGGTAGGGCACCTCCTGAACGCTCTCACGTTTTGCAAAACTTTTACGGATACGTTTTTTTTCGGTAAAGGAATAGCTCACAGCATCTCCTAAGGGGTAGAGGGCAGAAAATAAAACACTCATAACAATGCGTTATTTTTTGCCGCCTCGCGCATCGCATATCGATGCACAACGGGTTTGTCGGCTCTCATGGCCGACCATTTTTACGTTATCTGTAAAAATGGTGAAGGCTGACGGTCTCCCGTCAGCCTAAATCAAACAACCAGCAATGCTTACTTGATTTCAGCAGTAGCGCCGGCTTCAACCAGCTTCTTCAGTGCAGCTTCAGCGTCAGCCTTGGAAACGCCTTCCTTGATGGCCTTCGGTGCGCCGTCAACCAGGTCCTTGGCTTCCTTCAGACCCAGGGCTGTCAGTTCACGCACTGCCTTGATGACGTTCACCTTGTTGTCGCCTGCGGAAGTCAGAACAACGTTGAACTCGGTTTGCTCAGCGCCGGCAGCCGGGGCAGCGCCGCCAGCAGCAGGAGCTGCAACGGCAACAGCGGCAGCAGCTGCTGATACACCGAATTTTTCTTCCATTTCCTTGATCAGTTCGGACAGGTCCAGAACGGACATCGATGCGATTGCATCAAGAATTTCTGCTTTAGATACAGCCATGTTAAATACTCCTGATAAAAATTATGTTGAATGTTAAGCCGGCGTTACGCAGCCTTTTGATCGCGCACCGCAGCCAGACCGCGCACAAAGCTTGTAGGCACCTCATTAAGGGTACGAACAAACTTGGCAATCGGCGCCTGCATGGTGCCGAGCAGCTTGGACAGCAACTCTTCGCGACTTGGCATGGTGGCCAGAGCCTTGACAGCGTTGGCGTCCATGACCTGGTTCGGCATGGCGCCTGCCTTGATCACGAACTTGTCGTTGGACTTGGCGAAATCGTTCAGGACCTTTGCCGCAGCAACCGGATCGGCGGAAATGCCGAACATGAGGGGACCAACCATTTCGTTCGCCAGACCAGAAAATGCAGTGCCGTCAACGGCACGGCGTACCAGGGTGTTCTTCAACACGCGCAGGTAAACGCCTGATTTTCTGGCTTGCGCACGAAGCTGGGTCAGATCGCCCACTTCCAAGCCACGATACTCGGCCAGAATGATTGCCTGAGCCTCTGCGACTTGCGCGCTGACTTCAGCAACAACTGCCTTTTTCTCTTCAAGATTAAGACTCAAGGTCTTCTCCTTCCGTTAATTAAGCTTCAACCGAACATCCGGCGGAAGCCGTCCCACGGCGACCTTTTATCAGGAATATGAAAATCCTGTTTTCGGGAACGCCATCTGCGTAGGCTTTGACAGGTGGCAGGCCGGAGGTCGGAAGACTTGTATCCACCTTCACCCGTCTTGCTGCCGTCTCAATTAAATCCTTGCGGATTCCTACGGTCTTTGATGATTCCACCCTGCCCGCCAACAACGCCGGCAGGGTGGAGCCCAAAGTACTTTGCGGACCGCCTCAGGCGGCCCATGATCATCAACCGCCGATATTGACCTGGTCGATGCGGACACCGGCACCCATGGTGCTGGAGACCGAAACCTTCTTCAGATACTGACCCTTGCTGGAAGCCGGCTTGGCCTTGACCAAGGCGTCCAGCAACGCCGCCAGATTGTCCTTCAGCGCATCGACGCTGAAGGAAGCACGACCGATCGTGCAGTGCACGATGCCACCCTTGTCAGTGCGGTATTGCACCTGACCGGCCTTGGCGTTCTTCACAGCCTCAGCAACGTTAGGCGTAACAGTACCAACCTTAGGGTTAGGCATCAGGCCGCGCGGGCCCAGCACTTGACCCAGGGTACCGACAATACGCATGGCGTCCGGTGTCGCGATCGCAATATCGAAATCCAGCATGCCGCCCTTGACTTGTTCAGCCAAGTCTTCAAAACCGACGATGTCGGCACCCGCTGCCTTTGCAGCCTCAGCCTGCGCGCCTTGCGCGAAGACGGCGACACGCTTGGTCTTGCCGGTACCGTGCGGCAGCACCAGAGCACCACGCACCAGTTGGTCGGACTTGCGAGCATCGATACCCAGATTGACGACTGCGTCCACGGATTCGTCGAACTTGGCAGTCGCTGTCTCCTTGACCAGATTCAGCGCCTCAGCGACCGGATAAAGCTTGTTACGGTCGACTTTGCCTTGCAGAGCGGCAACACGTTTGGAAATCTTGGCCATGTTATACACCCTCCACTTCAATACCCATGCTGCGCGCACTGCCAGCAATGGTGCGAACCGCAGCGTCCATATCGGCAGCTGTCAGGTCAGGCATCTTGGTTGTTGCAATTTCTTCGGCTTGGGCGCGCGTGATCTTGCCGACCTTGTCGGTATGCGGACGCGGGGAACCCTTGTCGATCTTGGCAGCCTTCTTGATCAGGATGGTCGCAGGTGGCGTCTTCATCACGAAGGTGAAGCTCTTGTCCGCGAATGCCGTGATCACGACAGGAATCGGCAGACCCGGCTCCATGCTCTGTGTTGCAGCATTGAAGGCCTTGCAGAATTCCATGATATTCAAACCACGCTGGCCGAGTGCAGGACCGACCGGTGGGCTAGGATTGGCTTTGCCTGCAGGAATCTGCAGCTTGATATAGCCGATAACTTTCTTTGCCATGTTTTACTCCAAGTGGGTTCAAACGCTTGAATCAACAAGCTCCCCATTCCAGTTAATTACAGCGCCCGAAGCGATGATCGCCGGCGCCGCGCTTGGTTCCGGCCGCAACTGCAGACCGTTCGTTTCATCAGACCTCTTTTTCGACCTGACTGAAATCCAGTTCAACCGGTGTCGCCCGACCAAAAATGGTCACGGTCACACGCAGCTTGCTTTTCTCGTAATTGATGTCTTCCACGTTGCCGGAGAAATCCTTGAACGGACCATCGATGACGCGCACCGACTCGCCTTTCTCGAAAGTCAGCTTCTGCGTCGGATTATGCTTGCTGTCATCCATGCGCTGAAGAATGATCTCCACTTCCTTGTCGCGGATCGGGGTCGGCTTTTGCGCCGTACCGCCGATGAAACCGCTGACGCGGGGCGTGCTCTTGACCAGATGCCAGGTGTCATCGGTCATCTCCATCTGCACCATGACATAGCCCGGATAGAGCTTGCGCTCGCTGATGGCCTTCTGGCCACCCTTCATCTCGACCACTTCCTCTACCGGTACCAGAATCTGACCGAACTTATCCTGCATGTTGGCACGAGCGATACGCTCTTCCAGACTGCGCAGGACCGATTTTTCATAGCCAGAAAAGGCCTGAACCGCATACCATCGCATACTCATTAAGCGCCCCGACCCAAAAGCTTTTCCACCATCCAGAGGAAGCCTAAATCGACAATCCAGAGAAAGATGGCAACAACTACAACCAGCGCAAATACGGCAACTGTCGTCTGTATGGTTTCCTTGCGTGTCGGCCAGACAACCTTGCGAGTTTCCGCAGCCGCTTCACGCGTGAAACCCAGAGCCGCCTGACCCTGAGGCGTAGACCACAACACAACCACAGCAGCGGCAACACCCGCCAAAACGGCAAGAACACGCAATACCATTGCGTGTTCCGCCGTGAAATAGAAGCCGGCAACGCCTGCGGCTACCAGCAACAGCGCGAAAACCAGCTTTATTTTATTGATCATATTTACGCTTATTTAAATTTTGGCAGGCCAGGAGGGTCTCGAACCCCCAACCCTCGGTTTTGGAGACCGATACTCTACCAATTGAGCTACTGGCCTAAACCTCTACTTACTCGATAATCTTTGCAACGACGCCGGCACCGACGGTACGGCCACCTTCGCGG
>JADHED010001993.1_pt1 | contig 15374 bp, 14 predicted proteins | sample 8952041 | NCBI WGS metagenome assembly JADHED01 (sample SAMN16124423, study PRJNA663239) | bioreactor sludge metagenome | isolation source: sludge (control) | place: India:Bengaluru | collected 2018-09-08
AACGGTTGAAATATTTTATTTTGAACCTCTTTAGAGATTCCGCGGCCACTGTCAGTTACAGAAATGACAAGGCTGTTTTTAATTTTCTCTACGCTTAACTCAACCCATTTCTCGTCAAGACTATACACGGCATCAAAGGAATTATTTAGCAAGTTCAATAGAACTTGTGAAATTTCCGTCTGACGACAGTACACTTCACCTTGAAAGTTCATTTTGATTCTAAAATCGATATTTGATTGATGAAATCGTTGCTGACAGAAAGACAATGTCTCGTCGACCAGTTCTTGAGCCGTTGTTATCGCCATCGAATCGGCACTTGCGTCCCGCGAGATTTTACGAAGTCCTTTGATAATTCGCGATATACGTTCCACCGTTGATATTATCTTCAGAGCATCTGTATTTATTTTTTCTTGAACGACCTCTGAACTTGGCTGTTTTAAGTGATGTTGAATTTGCCGGGCTTTGCCGTAAATTATTGTCAGAGGGTTATTAATTTCATGGGCAATACTACTTGCCATTTCGCCGAGTGATGCCATTTTACTAGATTCTGCAATTTTTGCTTCTTGTTCTTTTACAATACTTTGAGCTTTGAGGAAATCACTATGCAGTTTATCTGCTAAGGATTGCGCTTTTTCACCCGTCGTATAAATATTAATTATAAACAGGGCAATCATTAACACAGAGACCGCTCCGATGAGACCTATCCACGTCGATAAAAAGTTTTGAGATCCTTCAAATGCCGAGCTCTGAGACCATTTAACGACAAACCTACGTCCCGCCAAGTTCACACTGGAAACTATTGTCGGGAGCGATGGATTAATTTTTTCGTTCGAATTTCTGTATATCAAATTGGATTCAATAAGTTCCGGGCTGTCGTAAAGCTCGAAAATTAATGGTTCTTTGAAGCGACTAAATACCGAATTTAAAAAGTTTTCGGCAATAAATGGGGCGTACACCCAATGTGAAAAATTCGCTATTCGGGCTTCAACTGTATCCGTTTTTGAACCATGTTTATAAACTGGAAAAAGTATTAAATGACCCAGTCGCGATTTTTGATCCTGCACAAGCCGCACAGCCGGAGTAATCTGTACTTTTCCCGTACGCATAGCTAATACGGCAGCATCTCGACGATTTTTTTCTGACCCTATATCAAATCCTAAGGCTGGTAAGTTTTTTTCCAATGGTTCGATGTAGGTGATGATAAAACTGTCTTTCTCATTGGCTAACAAATGACTAATAGGACTTTTTGCTAATTTATAATAGAATTTGTCGTCGAAAAATTTTTCGTATTTCTCAAAGTGTTCGCTTATGCGGTCTTTGGGAACGCGAAATATGGCGCCAAGTCCATTTATGCCAGGGGTGTTTTGATCAAGATTCAAAGATGCGACATAGGAACTCCATTCCCTAGGGTCAACTTCATTTGAAGCCAAAAACAAACTTCGTCCTCCATTGATAACCAAAATATACTGATTCAATCTTTCAGCGATTCGAAGTTCCATATCTTGGGTCACAAGCTTCATGTTTTTAGCGTCGTTTAACTGATGAGTGCTTTGTATATTGTAGAAAACAGTACCCCAAAATGCCCACCCGGCCAAAAGAACAAACACGATTCGCTTTTGCGAAAGATACGTATATATATTACCAAGAATTAGCGTGGTAATAACAATGCCCACGACAAAAATTTCTAAGTTTAACAAATTTTGATTGAACGAAAATAAATTGAAAGGACCGCGTCCATTAATTACATAGTATAAGGCCATTACGGGAATTGCCGTTCCAAAAAAGTAAATGAAAAATCTATTCTTAGAAAACGTAAAAATTAATATAAGCGGAAGAATGACCAATAAATATTTTAAAGAGTGAAAATCAGAAAGTAGAAATGCGATAACCGCCAATACTACCAGTGAAACGTGCAGTAAAACCAAATATTTTCTAGGTTCGGACTTGATGTTTCGAACCAGCTCACTAAAGTCACCCTCGTATACCGATAAAGCAAGTGGCACAATCAATAATGCACCGATAAAATCTCCGGCCCACCAAGTTAACCAAGCATTCAACAACAACTCAGGCTTTAAATCGCCAAAAACGAACAGAGAACTCACGCCAAGGGTAGCACTAATTAGCGGCGCCCCTACACTCGAAACACCCAAAGAAATTGGCCTCGTAAGATACCCTAGTTGGGCTTCATATTTGCGGATCAAATTTAATAAATAACAACCAAAGTAGGCTTCGAGCATATTTCCGAAAGCGATAATAACCGGAACGATAGCAGCCACTGGGGTATAGAAATTAGCAAGCCAAGCCCCTAAAAAAATGCTAGGTAAAAATTTCTTTCCGAAAATAAATAGTATTGAAATCGCAATGCCCGTCGGGGGCCATATTGGGGAAACGGTCGAATTCAACGTGGCCAATTTTAGACTCGCTTCCGCAATATAGAAATATATCGTTCCTAAAAGGAGATTACCGAAGAAAAAAAACCACAGCGTATTACGCGTGTAAAAATCGTTTTTCTTCCACCTGTCAAAAAAATCCACTTATTCCTCTCAACTGTTGAATATTTATCGGAAAAACCTGTCCAAAAATGAGATCCAAACCCAAAATCTAGACTTAGATAAACATCTGCCTCCAGTGTTTCATTTTAAGACGTACAAACCCATTGTTCTAATTTTGAACTAAATTTAAATATTCTGTAAAAAAAGTGATCTATATGATTAAATTAGGCTTGGGGGGAATCTGGGTATGATTAAAACTCGTTTTAGTCAGCGCGTACGCCATTTCGCTGGTCTTGTTCTAATCCTAACTTCGCTGACAATTTATTTTCAAAACTGCTCAAATGTAAAATTCGTTGAAGGCACAGACACTCTCGCATCTGAACTAGACGGAAATACAGCGAATAAGTTTGGCCGAACTCAAATCATCAACCCCTCTTATAGCCAGGTCGCTACGACTGGCGACATTAAAGTTTTACTTGTTGTCGACAACTCCCCAACGATGCAAAACTCGCAGGCCAATTTAAATAAAAATTTGGCGGCGCTTTTAGGACAAATTCAAAATTATTCTGCTTCGGTAAAAGTGGTGTCTTCAACGCTCTTCGACACTTCATGCAGCAACAATTCAAATTGTAGTTCAAAACCAGTTCTTAACTACGGCTGGTCTAACACCGCTATCACACTGGAAGGTCGTGCGGGCGTTGCTTATAGTACCGGACTCAGCGAAAACCCACAAAACATTACATTTAAATTTGAAAAATCGATGACAGCTGCCCAGCGAGAATCAGTATTTAACTCTATCCGCAGCCGCGTGACCGACCTTGGCACCCGCGGCGCCGACTCGGAATCTCAAATGGCTGCGTTTGCGGTACACCTGGACACTAGTCTCTCTAGTTTTTTTAAAAAGGGTGATAAGGCACTTATCTATGTTTTGACCGATGAAGAAGATAGTTATTCTATTAGTTCGCTTCAACAAACCCGAAGTGGCTATTCAGAAAGCGCCACGTGGTATACATACTCACCAGGACTGCAGTATTATTACGCAGCCTTCGTGACAAGCTCGGCAACGTGTATGCTCTACGATGAGGCAGGGAACTATAAAGGCATGGATTTTCGCTCCCCACTGGCGTTCACGAGCTTGACCTCATGCAACGAGTTCTTAGCGAACAATAGTAACTCGAATTGTAACTGGGGCACTACCTGCACGGCCAGTGAAGCTCACAATAATTTTACCTACACGTTAGACAATAAATCCCTAGCCACTCGGTGCGCAGAGGTAACGAATGAAGTGAAAGGTTACCATACGGTTACACGGTGTATGAATGCTGAAGCCTCGACTTACCATGCAATTTCTGGAAACAGCTACGCATCCTATTTGTTGGGCTTCACTAAAGAATCCTTTGCAGCAAACCCAAGAGACGTTATTTTGAAAACAGTAAAAAACAAATTGCAGGATCTATTTGGCTCGAAATACCTAATTGGCGTTTCAACAAACCTTGCTGGCCAGAGCTGCGCTCTAAAAACGGGACAAAGCTATGATACGTTCTTTTCGAAAAGTTTAGCTGCGGAAATTCCCGCTTCTAACCTCCTCGTGACTTCGATCTGCGATGCCAACACGAGCGATCAAGCAGTGAAACGAATTGCATCCGAGTTTGACAGCATCATGAATAACGACTATCTAGTGTCACTAGCGCCCTATGAGTCTATTTCTGAAGTTCGGGCGGTAGTAAGTGGACGCAGCCTAATTTTAAAAGACGGTGTCGATTACAAAATCGTTTCTAATACGTTCAAAATTCTATCAACGGCACTACAGAACTTTGAACGCATCGAAATTCAAATCAAATCAAAAAACTAATAATTTTATTTGAAACTCTAGTCTCTGTATGGCAGATCATCTCCATAAGGAGATTCTATGTCTATAATGAGTGAGTTTAAAGAGTTTGCAATGAAGGGTAACGTTCTTGATTTGGCTGTCGGTCTAATTATCGGGGCCGAGTTTGGAAAAATCGTTAATTCATTGGTAAATGATGTGATTATGCCACCGATAGGTTTGATTATTGGCGGTATAGATTTTAAAAATTTGTTTATTACTCTAAAAGAAGGTGCAAGTGCCGCTGCTCCGTATGCAACGTTAGCGGATGCTCAAAAAGCTGGCGCAGTAACTATCAACGTCGGTCTATTTGTGACTTCAGTTATTTCATTTACGATCATTGCTTTTGCGGTATTTTTACTTGTTAAATCGTTCAATAAAATCCGCCACACGCAACCGCCAGTTACTAAATAATTTTAAGCTTCCTTTATTCTATGCCGATGACGTTTAAATCTTTTTGGCGGATTCGGCTAATGTCTTCAGGTATCGATTTTAAAATTGCTTCGGATAACGTTTCAATCAGCTTCTCTTTGTAGTGAGCGCGCTGGTAAACAAGACCGATTTCACGTGATGGGATCGGTCGATCAAATGGAGTCAATTGAGTTTGACTGCCAATGTCTTCCGCGGCCAGCTGAGGAATCAAAGTATAGCCACCATATGAATTCACGAGTCGTTTTAGAGTTTCCAAACTGCCACTTTCAAATTGAAATTTACGCTTAGTCGCCTTGTTTGGCTTGAGTGCACAGATATCTAAAACCTGATTTCGTAAACAATGCCCCTCTTCTAACAACCAAACATCCTCGGTCGACAAGTTAGAATATTTAGCTTTCTTGACTTTGCTTAAGGGGTGATCTTTTTTACTCAAAACCAAGAAGGGCTCATAGTACAATGGAATTTCAATAATTTTTGGCAAATTCAACGGCGTCGCTAAAATGCCCACATCGATTTCGTCATTACTGAGTTGTTCGATAATACGGCTGGTTTGCAATTCTAAAATCTTTAGTTTTAATTCAGGATAGCTTTTCTCTAGAACGGGCAACATCAAAGGTAATAGGTACGGCGCGACCGTGGGAATCACACCCACCACCAGTTCACCATGCACGACGCTCGATTCATTTTGGGAAATGATGCTCTCAATCTTTTTAGCTTCAAATAACACGGTTTGAATTTGTTCGATGATCTTTTTGCCAACATCAGTTAACAGAATCGGTTTCTTGGATCGATCGAAAATAATAACCCCTAGATCCTCTTCCAGCTTTTGAACCTGCATGCTCAGGGTAGGCTGCGTCACACTGCACGCCTCGGCTGCTTTCGCAAAATGACCATGCTTATACACCGCCCAAATATATTCAAGTTGAGTGATCGAAAAATTAATACGTGATTTCATATATTTACCTCTTTGCAGCCTCATTTTTAATCATAATAGATAAAATCTATTATATCAAAGAAATAATTGATTTTACCTAGAGCTAAAAAATCCGTAAGGTAAGACAATAAACAAAGTGGTTTTTATAAACCACCTAAATGAAGGAGCATTCATGCAAACATTGATTAATTCACGCGTAACTGATTTCAAAGTTCAAGCGTACCACAATGACAATTTCAAAACGGTAACTCAAGACGATTTACGTGGTAAATGGTCGGTATTTTTCTTCTACCCAGCTGACTTCACGTTTGTTTGCCCAACTGAGCTTGGCGACATGGCTGATAAATATGCTGAATTCCAAAAATTAGGTGTAGAAGTATACTCTGTCAGCACAGACACTCATTTTACTCACAAAGCGTGGCACGACACTTCAGACACAATCAAAAAAATCAAATACCCTATGTTAGCGGATCCAACGGGTCACCTATCACGCGCATTTGGTGTTCACATTGAATCTGAAGGTTTAGCATACCGTGGAACGTTCTTGATCAATCCCGAAGGTTTAATCAAATTAGCAGAAGTAAACGACAACGGTATCGGTCGTAACGCAGATGAATTACTAAGAAAAGTTCAAGCGGCGCAATACACAGCTAAAAACCCTGGCGAAGTTTGCCCAGCTAAATGGACTCCTGGCCAAAAAACATTGAAGCCTGGTTTAGATCTAGTTGGTAAAATCTAGTTAGCTACCACGTGCTTGCAGATCACGGTGCGCAGTAATGTGCGCACCAGATTTTTATTTGAAGTTCACACGCGCAGGTGAATTTGAATTAAGAATCTTTAAAAGACTTAACAAAGTCTTCGCACTAATTATTACGTATATTTAGAACTCTATAGATTGAACAGGAGCGTGTATGATTGATCATGATATGAAAGAACAACTTAAGCCAGTTTTTGAAAAACTGGAAGGCACAGTAGAACTCGCTGTTGAGTTGAGCCAGCATGCTGATCAAGCCGAGCTTCTAGATTTATTAGAGGGTGTCGCGAGCACAAATCCGAGCAAAATCATTGTAACTAAAAATTTAAACCCTGGGATGACGTCGTTAATCCCCAAATTTAAGGTGATTCACAATGGAAAACCTACCGGCATTACGTTTTCCGGTATCCCCGGCGGACATGAATTTACGTCTTTAATTTTGGCCATTTTAAATTCGGACAATAAAGGAAAAATGCCAGATACAGTATTGGCTGATCGTATTCGTCGCTTGAAAGGTCCAATCAAATTACGTACGTTTATTTCATTAACGTGTGAAAACTGTCCCGATGTAGTTCAGGCGTTAAACCAAATGGCCATTTTAAATCCCGATATTGAACATGAAATGATTGATGGGGCTTATGCACAGGATGATGTGAAAAACTTAAACATCCAGGGCGTTCCAAGTGTTATCAACAACGGCGAGCTCATGCACTCGGGTCGCATAAACTTTTTAGACTTGTTAGTTAAATTAGAAGACACGTTTGGTTCAAATGACGCTCCCGCTGATCAAAAGCCCCGTGACTTAGGAGACTTTGACGTCGTAGTTGTTGGCGGCGGCCCTGCCGGGGTATCTGCCGCGATCTATGCCGTTCGTAAAGGTTTAAAAACGGCGCTGATCACTGAAAAAATCGGGGGTCAGGTACAAGAAACCCGCGGAATTGAAAACCTGATTTCGGTTACATATACCGAAGGGCCTCAATTAGCAGGACAATTAGCTCAACATTTGGCTTCGTATCCCGTGCAAATTTTAGAACATCGTCGTGTAAAAACAGTTCACAAAGAGGGCTCTCCAAAATTAATAGAACTAGAATCTAACGAAACCCTGCGCACGAAATCGTTGATTGTTGCAACAGGTGCAAAATGGCGCGAACTGGGCATTCCTGGTGAAAAGGAATACATCGGACGCGGCGTCGCCTTCTGCCCACATTGCGACGGCCCTTTTTACAAAGGTAAAAAAGTGGCCGTTATTGGCGGCGGCAATTCTGGCGTGGAGGCCGCTATTGATTTAGCCGGTATCGTTCGTGAAGTGGTACTGATTGAATACAATGCGGCACTCAAGGCCGATCAAATCTTGGTGAATAAACTAAAATCTTTACCAAACGTCACCATTTTAACCAACGCTAAGACAAAACAAATTCATGGAGACGGACAGAAAGTCAGCACGCTTGAATTTGAAGATCGTGCATCGAACGAAAGTAAAAAAATCGAACTAGACGGTGTGTTCGTGCAAATTGGACTTTTGCCAAACAGTCAATTCTTGAAGAACGTAGTTGAGCTAACTCCGTACGGCGAAATCGTTATCGACAACAAAGGTCGCACGTCTGTTAAAGGTATTTATGCCGCCGGTGATGTAACAACGACACCGTACAAGCAAATTGTAATCGCCATGGGCGAAGGAGCTAAAGCGGGTTTAGCCGCATTCGAAGATTCGATGCTTCACTCCCCGGCATAGATCGTATTCAATGCGCGTAAAACACCTGACATGAATTTACTTTTGATTTCGGCGCCACTGGCGTCGAAATTTTTATTAAATTTTCATATCGTTCAGGTTCGACACTCATTTCACGAAGCCACTGATTAAAGTACTCGCCTGTATTCATTCCACGTAGGTTTTCCGGTCGCTTATTAGTAAATTTTAAGAACCCAGGCTGCTTTTTAATCCACTCGATTCGATGTTCCGCTAATTCGGCGTGGAGAATGAACTCATGAAAACTTCGCACGGCCCGTACAGCCCGTCGTTCGATAGGCATATCGTCTTCAGCAAAAATTGAAAACCACGAGCGCTGTCGTAATGATTTTAACTTTCTAAACGTCAGATCTTGATTTCGTTTTGAATTATATTGCGGATTTAAAATTGTGGAATGCAATACGTCTTCGACCGTTGTCGCTAGTTGCGCAAAAGACTTGATTTGTCGCTTTTCTATTCGGTTTTGAATCGACTCGATGACGGGTCCGGCATTTTCATGCGACGCGATCAAAGGCGGCGAGGTATTCCAGTTATTGCGAAACACCCCAGTGGCTAACTCGGGATTGTTGGCATTGTCGACGAAAAAATTAAACAGGCTGCGCACATCATACTTAAATGCAGATCGCGCACCCGTATTCATGTGGGATGACCGATTGGGTAAAGTTTTAAGACCGGCCTCACGGGCCGATGCGAAAATTAAATCTTCCATTATTTTTTCGCGCCGATATAATTCTTGTAAGGTCGAAGGTTTAGTTTGAATCTCTACGCAAAGAGGATCGTAACTAATCTGAAACCACCACCCGTCGCGCATAAGGACATGAAACTCTGGGCCCCATTTACCGCCGGTGTTTTCAACTATGCAACCATATTGACGACACTTAGCCTTTACAACCTGTGCGAGTGCCTTAGCAGCGGGATACTCACGACCGCGCAAAGCGCCCACTTTTTCTGGACTGTCATTTTCATAAATCCAGTCGTTACTAAATTCAAGTTCGCTACCATGGGTTATCCCCGACGGCGTCAGGATTTGAGCGTGAGAAATAGAGATAAAAAAAAGCAGCAGGAGACTACGCATTCGGATAGAAATATCACACCTAACTAGCTGATTCTACTGTAGAGATTTAAACAGAGAGCCGTTTTTGGGTACTAGCCGGCGCTGGTACAATCGATAACCTTCTGGATACCGTTTTTATTCAATACTACCCGGTAGAGCTGCATTTGTTTTTGCGTATCCACCCCATTTTCCTTAGCGCTATAGTTCACTAGCGCATAGAAGTAGTACATCTTATGGGACGTTTTACGGGTAAACCGTCCTTTTTGATCTAGAATCGTAATATCCTTCATGGGATCATCTAAGAATTTCAAATAGCGTTGTAGGTTAATACGTAGGTTCTCTTGCAATGAAAGAGGATTGTCTTTGCCTTTAGATTTAGGAGCCAGACAATAAACACGTTTTAGAAATAGGACATCCTCTTTGAGATATGATTCCGCTTCCGAAACAGATGCACTTTTACGGCGATGACGGATTATTTCGGGAAGTTCCATTGTCCTAACGGTTTTAAGCCACTCTTTTATATGTCCAATCTGAACGTCTTTTTCTTTGAGTTCGTATTCGAAATCGGGAACGTATTTAGAAATTCTTTTATTCAAAAAGCTTTTTGCAAAATCTTTCAAACGATCGCGAATGGCATACAGCCCCATCGCAAAGAAAATCAACGAGGCCCCTTGAAGTCCCAATTGATAAAAATCAGGGTTGCCCACTTGTTGCAAAACTGCGGCGGAAATACCCGCGATACACGCAGCTAAGGCAGCGGTCGGTTCAGAGAATTTTTTTAGCGACTGAGATTTTTGAACATCGATAAACATTTTTGATTGGAAAAATTTTTTCATTTGGCCTAAACGGACAAGTAAAAGTTCGCTGCTATCTTGGCTCTTTAAATGAGTCGGTGTTAAGCAATGCTTCTTCTGAAAATGCATTTCCTTTTTTTGCAAAATCGATAATTGCAGGTGCAACTGTCGCCAGCCATCAACAAATTTAACACGTTCGGCGGTGTCCAAATTTTTTTGAAAACGCGAGATTTCAAAATCGATTTTACCTAAGGTTTCGATAAAGACGTGGTGGATATATTCATCCAGTAAATTCACAACGGGCGAATTTACTGTCCAATTGGCATCCGTTACGCTTCGAACGCTTTCCATGATCTCAGCAAGATCATCGATTTCCGCCGATATTTCACTGAAAATGGTTTCCGAAACCACATTGTGCGTGCGAGAGTGAATCAGTAATAAATCACGTTTTATTTTACTTGTGCGAGCCTTTAATGTTTCCCCTACGATGCCACCTATAATTTGTACCGCAGAGGTCAACTGCTCTTCTACGTGGGCATCGCAGCCAGGTACTGACAACAATGTAAGTAACCGTTTTATATCGTCCAGTGCCGTCAACATTTCGCGAGAATCTAAACTTTGATTTAATGGAATAAACAAACGCTGCCGAGAATAAAAATCACTAAACAGATCGCCCTTCTCCACTTCACGCATTTGAACGGACGGCGGAAAAAATAAATAGAAATCTAAACGGGCTTCTTGTTCAAAACCGGAAAAATTAAATAAGGATTTAAGTTCTAGATTGTGATTGTCGTGGCGTTTAACTGAAATATCAGCCGCTAACGTGGTCAGGTTGCCTTTAACGATTGAGTCGAGCAGAACGTGCTTGTTAGCTAACGCAGATTCATTAGAATCTGACTCTTTTTCTAAATTAGTTTCGCCTGCTTTTGGGTTCTTATCCCACATTCTGTCCTCTAAACTTAGAACCCGCACGTTCTAACAAAGGTTAATTGTCAGGGTTGTGTTAGGATTATGTCAAGACTATACATAATAATGCATTAAAAAAACAATTCTAACTGCTTGAACTGTCTAGATAATTAAACTTTCTTTAGGTCAACTATTACCGAAAGCTATGGAGCCTGAAGATTATACCGCCTCGCTAAAAAAAGGGACAAAAAATGCCTCGGTCAAATCGATTTATATGGCCTGAAATAATTCTACCAGCCCGACTAGTTAGTAGTCGTTTTCCATTATTAAGTTTTCTCATTCGCTTTTTAACAGGTTCTTATTGGCGGCACTCCACTTGCTTTGAAAATACTCAAGAGGTTTTATGAACGTTTTTTCTAAACATCTTCTAGTGTTAACTTTTATGACATCTTTGTTTGCTGGCGCAACGGGGGCGGATCAATTATATCGACCCGACGCAAAGACCGCTCACTCAGCTACCCCATTTGATACTGGCTATTTTGTACCCATGTCCTTGTTAGACGATATCTTTTTTCTGTACGATTTGCCTAGACGGTTGTTTACTCCAATGAAAGCTCAACAACCCTATAAAATGACCCCGGAAATGATGACCGCATTTGATCCAATTGTAAGTTCAATCACTGACTTCATCGACGAAGAGAAAAAAGGAATCATGGGTCAGTGCGAAGCCACCGGAAAAAAATGCGATTTTACATTTGAAAGTATAAATGGAATCAGTGAACGAGAACTAGCCATCGAAATCACTCGCGCGTCCTATTGTTTTGGCACCGACCCATTTGTTGTTTCATCTAAGATTCGCCAAGAATCCAGATTTGACATGTCGGCCGTTTCTAACACGGGAGCCATCGGCTTGACTCAATTAACAGCGGTGGGACTAAAGGAAATACTCGACCAAATGGGTCTGCGTGGAGAAAAATATGCGTATCTGGATAATAAAGAATACCTAGGCAAAGCGATTGCGTGTTTTGCACAAAAAGCGGCGCCGGCAATTTTAAAAGACTTTCCCAAGATAGAAACAGTGAAGCTAAAAAATGGACGTATTGAATATACGGCAGAGACAATCAAGTCACTCAAGGCCTGGGTTCTGCCACGTAAAAACATGCCAAAAAGTGAGGCCCGAAAAGTTCTTATCCAAAGACAACTATTTTTGGGAAACTCGCTTCTTAAAATATATTTAGCGTATTCGAAACAAGTGGCTCCTCAGCGCCCAATGCTCAAACATTACGAGTCAGCACTGCGAATGTTTAATGGCGATAATATCCGAGTAAAGTACGCTAAAGACGTCATCAAGAACGCCCGGTTAGCGCAGACCCTATAAGAGGTCTTTGACTGCAAACGTTCTGCAGTTTAAGGATAAACGAATGAAAACGTGCGAACGATGCGGTCAATCTTTTGGCTGTGATGCCAATATCAAAGACAAAAAATGCTGGTGCATGGAACTGCCCGTCGTTCCAGCATTGCCTCCGCATTACAAAGATTGCCTTTGCCCGGCGTGTTTAAACGAAATCAGTTTTAAAAAAAACAATGGGGACCTTAAAGAAGGCGAAGACTTTTATTTGGAAAAAGGCCTTTTCGTTTTCACTGAAAAGTATCACCTTAACAAGGGCTACTGTTGTGGTAATGGGTGTCGTCACTGCCCTTATGGACAAAAACTTTGAAGTAGTTGTGACTCGATTTGCGTAAGCACACTCTGTTTTTTGATTACGGCTTGAGCCGTGTAGGGAAAGTTCCATCCTTTTAGTTTAATCTGCTGAAATTTACCACTAGGTAGGTAATCCGGAACTAAACAGGTTGCGTCCATTAGATCAGCTAGGCGAATGGCCACAGACCAACTTTCTACCTCGATATGTTGGATGATTTTCATTTTATTTTTCGCCATGTATCTTAGGTAGGCTTCGACTTCAGGGCGTTTTTCGGTCGTGACTAAAATGTCGGTATGCTTGCCTGTTTTAGAACGTAGCTCAAAACATCCCGATTTAATATCAACAGTATTAAATTTAGAATTTTTTTGAATCTCAATAAGTATGGCGATATGAATCTGGTCCTGCTCAAGAAGACTCAGCAATGACTGAGTCGTTCCAATTTTAAACGTAGGGTGTTGACTCAAATGAATGATTTTTTGAATTTTAGGAAAAACTAAATCAATTAAAGAGTTCGAGCAGCCAATACGAAGCGAAGTATCCGTAGTTTGATTTTCGATAAAACCTGTTTTTAGAGTATCAAAATTATGCTTAGCCAATCTATAAAAATTTTGTCCCGCTGGGGTTAGTTTAAAACTACGTTTTTCGTGAACCAAAAGACTTTGCCCACACCATTCTTCTAATCTGACAATCGCTTGACTGACGGCCGGGCGCGAGACGTGATTTCTTTCAGCGCTTTGAGTGATACTCTTAAATTCAACCGCGTCTAAAAAGTATTTCAGCCCCGACAAATTTAGATCTTCGATTTTCATATAAAAAAATAGTTACTATAATCAACATAATTAGTCATTTTTAATTTCATAAATAGCAAAGAATACGCTCTTAAGATTTCAGAGCCGAGTCGCTTCAAATGAAAATTTTATAAAAGCAATGTAAAACCTTGCCTTCAAAACCGGAAAAATGTTGTCTTGTTCGAGATCTTTTAACCCGCTAAATATGGAGATTTAAATTGAGTTTGAGTCATTTTCTACTGATACTATTGTTTTCTTTGGGAAGTTTCGGACAAAGCTGGAGTACCCAAACCGTTATAGAATGCACAAGCAACGATTTACAGTCTTACAATTCTGTCAAGATTAACTATGTAAAACGCATGAGTTCCTTTTACACCATTACGTTGGGTAACACATTATCACCCCGCTGGTCTTTTGAAACGTTTATCTCAAAACCATACTGGAACGGAACTTCCGTGGTAGCCCTTTACCAATCTCAATCCGATGGAATGGATATCAAGTTTATTTTTATACCTGCCAGCGGAAACAGCTTTGTTTCTGTAAACAGCAAGAAAAAGCCTTCAATTAATACTCCGCCTCAAGGCAGAAAAGATATGATATGTAAACTGCTAGCACCGGAACTTATAGAGAAGTAATTTTATGGTGAAGCCTGCGCCAAGATACTCGAAACAAGCGTTCTGAGCGTCTCAACAGGCTATCACCTAGTTTGGACCAAAGATAAAATCAATCTCTCTGAACTGGCAAGTAAAAGATGGATTGAAAGAATGAATATGGAGCAATTGGCAGAGTATTTCAATTGCGGCCGCACTTTGATAGTGCGCAAGCTTGGTTATTTAAAGAAAAACCCGGATTTAATTGAAGACGGCAAGGCTCGCTCTCATGTCAAATCTAGGAAATATCGATTAATGGGCAAATCTAAAAATTGACAAATTTGCCCATTAATGGGAGGATGTAAAAGTGAACAGGCGAACTTACCCGGTCCATATTATGGTCAATGGACATAAAATTAAGACGGTGGTGATCGACCCACACTACGAGATCAAACATTCGGCAACCATTACGGATGAGTTGATTTTACAATTAGTGGCTCAGTTGGACGGTGGAGATTTTTCCCCAGAGTCTGTGGTCAAGAATTTTGAGTACCATATGACGGATAACCTCGTAGTTCGCGGAAAAAAGTACCGGCTGGTTTGGCTTATTGAAAAAGAACAATTATTTGTCGGCGTTATTAATGCTTACAGGAGAAAATGATGAATTTTCCAAATGAAAAAGAACTCGCAAAAATGCGAAAGAAACTGGAAAAATCAGTAGGTTCTGTCGTTCTTTCGCCAGAAGCGTCCCCTCTTGAAAAATTTCGTTATGAGATCTGCCGTCAGTTTGTCATTTACCAAAGGGAGCACGATCTTAAGTGCAAAGACCTAGCAAAAATTGTGGGCGTTGATGAAAGTGTCATGAGCAAAGTTCTCCGCTATCGCAACGAGAGGTTTACGACAGATAAGCTGATTCAGATGTTGGCGAAGATACATCCCCGCCACCATCTCATTTTAAAAGTTTCCTAGGAGCAAACCTTGGATTCTTTTGAAAAAACAGCAAAGGCTTCCTATCTGGAAGCCTTTACGAGCTGGTTTCAGTCAGTTAACTAGGGGTTAATTTACGGATTTTTTTCTATATGCCAATACTGAAAGTTCAAAGCCTGGTTTCTGCTCGTTTCCTGAAACCATAACTTTAGTTTCCTCATTTTCTTGAGTTAAAATTTGTGGTGAACCTAGAATAGTTTTTTTGCCATCTGGGCCGTGAGTTCCTACTACAAATTTCATCAATATACCCTTATTGCCATTAACAGTTCCTTCAGAAGCAATGACATCAATGAAATTAGTTATTCCACCATTTACTTGGTTATAAG
>JADHED010001994.1_pt1 | contig 15373 bp, 7 predicted proteins | sample 8952041 | NCBI WGS metagenome assembly JADHED01 (sample SAMN16124423, study PRJNA663239) | bioreactor sludge metagenome | isolation source: sludge (control) | place: India:Bengaluru | collected 2018-09-08
TAAAACTGCTTTTGTTAACCGGGTTATTGTTTGGCGCAAGTGTAGAAGCAGCTTTTTCTGCCTCTATATCCCGTAGTACAGATTCCTGTTTGGTGGCTTTAGATGAGGCTATTGGGCAGTACAAGAAGTATGAAGCTATTCGTGAACAGCGGATTGATCGCTTAAAGAATCAATTAAAAAGGCTTAGTTTTTCTGATTTGAAGAGCTATAATTTGAATTATGCGCTTTATATAGAGTATAAGTCCTATATTTGCGACTCAGCCCTTTACTATCTTAATCTCAATATGAAGTGGGCTAAACAATATGGAGATAGTTATTTAGTGAGTAAGAACTGTATCTTATTGGCTCACTTGATGACTTCCGCAGGGATGTATGAAGAAGCTTCTGAAAAGTTGCGACAACTTGATAATGTAAAACTTTCACCGAAGTTACTTTCCGATTATTATGACTCTTATTGTCGTTTTTATGGCGAAGTAGGAGCTTATACTCAAGATAATTCTTCTAAAAAACGTTATTTTCTATTGTCTCGTAGTTATGAAGATTCGTTATTGAAAATCTTTTCCCCTGGTTCTTATGCTCATCTGGAGCGTAGAGCATTGCGCAAAATGACGGATGGAGATGTAAAAGGGGCTTTGATGATTAATGATACCTTATTGAATGGATTGAATATTGATTCACCTAAATATGCTTTAGTTACTTATTATCGCTCGCAACTCTTTCGCCAATCCGGTAATAGTGAAGGTGAATTGAACTATTTGGCTTTATCTGCCTTGGCTGATATTCGTTCTGCTATAACAGATCATGCTTCACTTTGGAGTCTTGCTCAGTTGTTATATGAAAAAGGAGATATTGAACGCGCTTATCGGTATATGCGTTTTTCATGGGATCAAACAAAATTTTATAATGCTCGCTTAAGAAGTTGGCAAAGTGCAGGTATTCTTTCACTTATAGATAAAACATACCAAGCTATGATTGAAAAGCAAAAGAAGAGGCTTGAGCAGTACGTTATAGCTATCAGTATCTTGTTTGTTTTACTTTCCGGAGCATTAGTATACATTTATTGGCAGATGAGAAAGCTTGCTATTGCACGTAATCATTTGCAAGAGGCTAATGAGCAATTGAACCAATTGAATGAGAATCTTAGGTCACTGAACTTAGATTTATCTGAGGCCAATCAGATTAAAGAAGAATACATTGCTCGATTCGTGAAGCTTTGCTCCACCTATATTAATAAATTGGATGCCTATCGTAGGATGGTAAATAAAAAGATATCGAGTGGGCAGACTGCAGAGCTATTAAAAATTACCCGTTCTCAGGAAGCGTTAGATCATGAATTGGAAGAACTTTATTTAAATTTTGATTCTGCTTTTCTACATATTTTTCCTGATTTTGTCAGTCAGTTTAATGCATTATTGCAAGATGACGCATCGATTGTTTTAAAACGTGATGAACTGCTCAATACCGAATTACGTATTTTTGCATTGATCCGTTTAGGTATAGAAGATAGTTCGCAAATTGCTGAGTTTCTTCGCTATTCTGTGAATACAATTTATAACTATCGGTCGAAGGTGAAAAATAAATCAAGTGTTTCACGTGATGATTTCGAAGACTTAGTGAAAGCTATAAGATAATTCTCTTTATATCTTATCCACTTTTTTGAGTTCTTATTCATGCAATAAAGCATTAATATACAATATTTTAATGTTTTTGTATATCCACTATTTCTCTCATCGTTAAACAGTTCTTTTTCCTTTTTGCATAGTTTTGTGATAATTAATTCCGTCAGATAGTAATGTTTGGCGGATTAAAGTAAATTGATTTTCAAACTTAAATTAATGCTTATGAAAAAGAACAAGCGGAGCTTCCGCTTTATGAATCGAAAGATTTTTATTGCTTTCTTGGCAGTGCTTTTCTCTTTAGGGGCGTTCGCCCAACAATTAGTTATCTCCGGACAAGTTTATGATGCCGCACAGGAGCCTCTTATCGGAGTAAGTGTGCAAGAGAAGGGCACTACCAACGGTGCCATTACTGATATCAATGGTCATTTTTCTTTGAAAACAAAGGAAGATGCTATTTTACTTTTTTCTTATATAGGTTATAAAACTCAAGAAAAGAAGGCGACTGCACAAATGAAAATTACACTTCAGGAAAATAATGAAATGTTGGAAGAAGTTGTGGTTATCGGTTATGGAACAGTTCAACGGAAAGATGTGACTACCGCTATCTCTACAGTGTCTACAAAAGATTTGGAAGAGCGGCCGATAACTTCGGCAGGACAAGCTATTCAAGGCAAGGTGGCAGGTATAGCTGTCATTCAACCTAGTGGGATGCCCGGTGGAGATTTGTCTATCCGAGTGAGAGGAACTACATCTTTTACTGGGAGTAATGATCCTTTATATGTTGTAGATGGCGTTCCGGTCGATAAAATCGATTTTTTGTCTCCTAATGATATTGCAAGCATGCAAGTGATGAAAGATGCTTCATCTGCTGCGATTTATGGTTCGCGAGCAGCTAATGGAGTAGTACTCATTACAACTAAAGGAGGACAAAAAGGGGCTGCTAAAATTACCTTAAATATGCAGTTTGGTATTGATAAGGTTATAGATAACGTGAAAGTACTGAATACTCAACAATATGTGGAGTTACAAAAAGAATTGGGAAATACTTCTTTACCCGATGACTTGACAGATCACACCAATTGGTTTGATGAGGCTTATCAAACAGGCTACACCCAAAGTTATCAAGCATCTGTGTCTGATGGTACCGATCGACTGAGGTATTTCGTTTCAGGCGGATATCTTGATCAAAAAGGAACTTTGGATGCGGCTTTTTTCAAACGTTATAATTTCAGAGGAAATATAGAAAATGATGTGCGGAAGTGGTTGAAGTTAACAGCTAACTTCTCCTACTCAAGTACAATCAAAAATGATTTGATTACGGGACAAGGTTCGAATCGTGGAGGTGTTGTGCTCTCTGTCATTAATACACCTACTTATGCGCCGATATGGAATCCTGATAAACCCGGACAATATAATGATAATTTCTATGGGGCTAATCTTACGCATCCTCTCGAGAATATGGAGCGCAGCAGAAACAATAAGTTGAAAGAAGATCGCCTTATCCTTTCTGGGAATGCTTTAATTACTTTAATGCCTGAATTAAATATAAAATCTTCTCTTAGTCTTGATAGGAGAAATGTACTTAATACTAATTTTTTGGATCCGGTCAAAACAGGATGGGGGCGTCAGCATTTTGGTATAGGTAAAGATGAACGTGACAGAAATACCATCATCACTTTTGATAATGTGGCAACTTTCAATAAACATTTTGGTAAACATGGATTAGAAGCGATGTTGGGTACTTCATATACTAAATCAGAATATTTGAACAGTTGGATTAATGGTACTAACTACCGATCCAGCGATATTGAGACCCTTAATGCTGCAAACAAGATAGCTTGGGACAATACAGGTACCGGAGGTTCGGAATGGGGTATTATGTCTTATTTTGGGCGTGTTGCCTACAATTATGATAGCAAATATCTTTTCACTGTAAATATGCGCCGAGACGGTTCATCGAGGCTGCATCCTAATAGTCGTTGGGGTACCTTTCCTTCTATGTCTGCAGGATGGAGAATTTCATCGGAGAAATTTATGGAAGATTTTTCGTGGATAGATGATTTGAAAATACGTGCGGGTTGGGGTAAGACAGGAAATCAGTCGGGAATTGATGATTACGCTTATCTGCAAAGATATAAGATACAGCGTTTGGCATGGTTTGAAGAAGGAAAAGAAAATGTCCTTCCGACTATTGCTGTGATAAACCAGAGAGCAGAAGACCTAAAATGGGAAACGACCACGCAAACCAATGTCGGTATTGACTTTACAGCATTTGGGAGTAGGTTGAATATAACCTTGGATTATTACTTCAAGAAAACGACAGATATGTTGATGAATGTAACGATGCCTTCAACAGGAGCTTATTCTATCCCTTACATTCAGCGTAATGAGGGTGAAATGGAGAATAAAGGGTTTGAGATAGCTGTTAACTCTAGAAATCTACAAGGAGCATTCTCATGGGATACTGATTTTAATATCTCATTCAATAAGAATAAGTTGACTAAGTTGATGTATACTCCAATGTATGAAGACGCATTGACCAGCGACCATGTAAATGCTAAAGTTGTTCGTAATCAACCAGGGCGCCCATTAGGAAGTTTCTATGGCTTTATAAGTGATGGAGTGAATCCTGAAACAGGAGATCTAATGTATCGAGATTTAGATAATAGTGGAAAAGGAGGAAATCCTGGTGATCAGACCTTTATCGGAGATCCCAATCCGGATTTCACTTTCGGTATGACAAATAATTTATCTTGGAAGAATTTCAATCTTAGCATCTTCCTACAAGGCTCTTATGGTAATGATGTCTATAATGCATCACGTATGGAAACCGAAGGTATGTTTGACGCCAAGAATCAGACGACTGTTGTACTGAACAGATGGAAAATACCCGGACAGATTACAAATGTTCCTAAAGCAGGTTTTAATATGAAGAATTCGACCTACTTTGTTGAAGATGGTAGTTACTTGCGTGTCAAGACGGTTACGCTATCATATAACATTAAAAGTAAGCTCTTATCTAGAGCGGGGATCACCCGTTTGCAACCCTATTTTACGGCAAATAATCTCTTGACATGGACCAAATATTCCGGCATGGATCCCGAAGTAAACCAATGGGGAAACAGTGGAGCCGTACAAGGCATAGATTGGGGTACTTATCCACATAGCAAATCATTTGTGTTTGGTATTAATGTCGATTTTTAATTTCTTAAATTGAAGAACAAGATGAAACAAAAAAATATAGGAAAGATTATATTGGGTGGAGCGATGATCTTCGTTGCTGCATCCTGTTCCCTGAACTTCGATCCGATATCTGATTACTCTGATGTCACAGAGGGAATCTCTGAAACAGGGAAAGAAGTAGTGTTTAAGGATAAAAAAGCAGTGGAAGAACACCTGAAGCTTCTTTATACCGAACTAAGAAATCAGGAATGGTATCTTGATAAAACATTGATAGCTGAAAGCCATTCAGATAATGCTTATGCCGGTGCTTTTAATGCAGAAGTACTACCCTATGAGGACAACTCTCTTGATGCCACCAACAGTGTCTTGGAAAGAGATTGGAATCGTTATTTGGGGCAAATAGGATTGGCCAATAAGCTGGTAATTTATGCAGATAGTGTAGGAGATAAATCGTTAACTGATGCTCAAGTGAAAAGCTACCAAGCCCAAGGGAGGATATTCCGATCACTTATTTTCTTTGATATGGTTCGTCTTTGGGGGAATATTCCCGTGGTAACGAAAATTGCTCCTAATATTACCAGTGAAAACTTTGATGAAGTATATCCACTTTATTTCCCTTCGCAAACGCCCGAAATAGATACATATAAACAAATAGAATCGGATTTGTTGTTTGCCGTTCAATATGCTCCGGATTATAATCCTGCAGATAAAAGAATCATGACTAAAACTGTAGCTCGAGCACTACTTGCCAAAGTATATGCGGAAAAGCCTTTGAGAGATTATGATAAGGTGATTAAATATGCTGATGAAGTGACTAAAGATGGACCTCAGTTAGTAGATGATTTCAGTCTGCTCTTCGGAATGAAAAAAGATGAGAAAGGTAATTACGTGGATACAAAGGCTCGTAACACTAGTGAATCATTGCTTGAGGCTCAGTTTGTTGCGGGTGATAACAACTGGTGTTACATGATGTTTGGACGTAATCTTTTGAATTGGGATGAAAATTTCAGCTGGAATAAATGGGTAACTCCATCACGCGACTTAATTAAACTTTATGAGACAGAGGGAGATGCAGAACGTTTCCAAGAATCTATTGTGTATTATTCGTGTGGATGGTCTCTTTACTATCCTAAAGATCATTATCCATTTATGTATAAGTGCCGTTCGTCACAAAGCAGTATTATTTGGATGCGTTATGTTGATATTCTCTTACTCAAAGCGGAAGGGCTGATTATGCGTTCATCTCCTGATTTAAGTGCTGCTGCTAACATTATAGATGAGATACGTACCAAACGTAAACTAGCTAAACTGCCAAGTAGTGTAAAAGGTAATAAGGAGGATATGCTTAATGCTTTACTTAAAGAACGCCGTTTGGAGTTGGCTTTTGAGGGGCAGCGTTGGTTCGATTTGGTTCGGTTGGATAAAGTGGAGAGTGTCATGAATGCTGTTTATGCTAAAGATTCCGGACGAAGAGCGCGTACTCAAAATTTCACAGAGGACTCCTATCGATTACCTATACCATTGCGGGTGCTACAAGCAAACTCGAATATGGTGCAGAACAAAGGATATTAGACAATAAATAAAGACTTTTAATAAGCATGAATAAGCTAAAAAGTATAAGATGGTTTGTATTATTGCCTTTTATTATTGCGGCATGTGGCATAGGTAAAAGTAATACTTTAGGTCCGGATCAGGAACCCGCGAACAAAGACGTAGTGACTGCTTATATCACTACTTCTACTCGATCGTCGGAATTTGTAAAGCGAGAATTAAGCTTTAGAGATAAAGCCGATAATATGTCTCCATTTACGGTGACACTACTCCCTCATGAAGAATATCAGGTAATGGATGGCTTTGGAGCCGCCATTACCGGATCTACGTCTTATAATCTATTGAAAATGTCGAAAGAAGATAGGACAGAGTTCCTAAAGAAGACATTTTCAGAATCGGAGGGTATGGGACAAAGTTATGTCAGAATATCTATTGGTTGTTCCGACTTTTCTCTTAGCGAATACACATGTTGTGATAAAAAAGGTATAGAGAATTTTGCTTTGCAAGGGGAAGAACTACAGTACGTTATTCCTGTGCTTAAGGAGATATTAGCTATTAATCCTCGGGTAAAAGTAATGGGCAGTCCTTGGACTCCTCCTTTATGGATGAAAGTCAATAATTTGAAAGAGTTGAAACCCTTTGATTCATGGACAAGTGGTCAGTTGAATCCTGCATATTATCAGGATTATGCAATTTACTTTGTAAAATGGATTAGAGCGATGGAAGAACAAGGAGTCAAGATCTATTCGATCACTCCTCAAAATGAACCATTGAATAGGGGAAACTCTGCATCTATGTATATGAGTTGGCAAGAACAAACTGCCTTTATTAAAGAAGCCCTTGGCCCCAAGTTTAAGGAAGCGGCAATAGATACCAAAATCTACTTGTATGATCACAACTATGATTATGATAGCTTTAAGGAAGAAGCAGAAGGTCAAATACAGTATCCTTTACATATTTATGCTGATGCTGAAGCAGCCAAGTATGTTGCCGGTGCGGCTTATCATAATTACGGTGGCGATAAATCGGAATTACTGAGTATTCACAATGCTAATCAGGGGAAAGACTTGGTTTTCACCGAAACTTCTATCGGAGAGTGGAATGATGGACGTAATTTTGAAAAACGGCTAATAGAAGACATGGAAGAAGTTGGATTGGGTACAGTGAATAATTGGTGTAAAGGTGTTATTGTGTGGAACTTGATGTTGGACTCAGAGAAAGGACCTTTCCGTCCTGGAGGGTGTAACTCCTGTTTTGGAGCAGTAGATATCGATAAGGCTAATTATAAGACTATTACAGCTAATTCTCATTATTTTATTATCGGACATTTATCTTCGGTAGTGAAACCCGGTGCTGTCCGTATAGGAACATCTGGATATACTGATAAAGAGTTGGTTTATTCAGCTTTTAAGAATACAGATAATAGCTATGCTTTCGTTGTACTCAATAAATCTGTGACTTCTAAAAAAATAAACTTGTATGATGGAGAAAAAAGTTTTGTACATGAAGTGCCTGCAAGATCTGTTATTTCTTACCGATGGTTTACTAATAAATAAAAAATTAAATTATGAAATTACTTATATATAAACTTCTTTTTTTAATTTCGGTCATCTCGTTCGTTTCATGCTCTGATGACGATCAGAAGAAAGCGGGGAATCCGGTGATGGACGTCAAAACTGAATTCAATAGCGTAATGTATGGTGATAGTTTACCCTTTACTGTAAATGTATCCGATGAGGTTCCACTTTCGACTTTGAAAGCCAGAATCTATTACGGAGATGAAAAGGTTTCTGAAGTAGTACTTAGAACGAAAACCAACGGTTCATACTCAGGTAAGATTTATATACCATTTTTAAAGAATATCCCAGACGGGAAGGCAAAGTTGAAATTTGTGTTGCAAAATATCAATTTTACCATGAATGAACTAACGTATGATTTGGCAGTAGCACGGCCTGTATATCCTTACTTAACCTTTATAACAGCTAATAAGGAGTATAAAATGTTATATAAGAGCGGTCATAATTATGAATTAACAGCGACCCTTCCTCAAAAAATTAAAGGATATATAAAAACTCCGAAATTAACACCTAATGGTAATGAACTGACTTTCGGATTCGAAGGCGGTGCAATAGCTTTTGGTTCTACCGAGCCAATTACGTTTTCTAATTTGACTGCAGGAGAATATACTATTTCATTCAATACTTTCGATTACTCCGCTGCTCCATTTATTATAGCCTATGTAGTAAACGGGGTGAGAATGGAAAAAATGATAGAGAGTGATACTGAAGACAGATATAAGCTTGACTTGTCATTGAAGAAAGGAGACGAAGTTCGTGTAGAAGGTATTGATGATTTTAGTGAATGGTGGATAGACCCAGATTTCTTTGCTAAAGATGGTGATAAACTTACTTTTAGGCCCATTGATGGAGATTATCGTATCATTGCTGATTTTGTGCGCAAGTATCTTAAGGTGGAAGTTATGTCAGGTACTTCTGCAGGAAGTTTGAAAGAAGACGGTTCGGGCGCTATATGGATTGTTGGAGATGGGGTAGGTAAGCCTGCCTTAAAGTATGCTCCGAGTTGGAATCCTGACATGGGTATTTGTATGGCCCCGATGGGCAATGGCAAGTATCAAGCAAGTTTTGTTGCCGGCGAAACGATTGGGATTAACAGCATCAACTTTATATTTATACATCAAAAAGATTGGGGAACTGGTTTTAAAGGTTCAAATATAGTTTCTGACGGTAATAGGACACTAGAAGTAGTTAGTGATCTTATATATATAGGAGAAGGCAAAGATGTGAATGGCGCAGATAATGGAAATTTAGCTCTTAAAAAAGATAAAACTCTGACTGAAGGAAAAACTTATCTTTTTGAGCTTGAAGCTCCCGCCGGGCTTGTTGGCTGCAAACTAACTATTACGGAGGAATAATCAACTTTGTTGATAGGTATTAGGTTTGTTTTTTTAATAAAAGGAGACTAGGAAGTAGCATTATTGAGAGTTACTTCCTAGCTTTCATTTTTTAATTGTAGAAAGAAAAAATATTTTATAGCTGAAGTAAAATTTGTTTAGGAGATAATGAGTAATATAAAATTTATACTAATAATCTGTTTCAGTTCACTTATGATGAGTCTGAACGCTACAGTGAGGCTTCCTCATTTATTTTCGGATCATATGGTTATTCAAAGAGATCAGCCTGCCAAGGTATGGGGATGGGCGGGTAAGAATGAAACTGTTCTAGTTACCATCAATAATCAGACTAAAAAAGTAAAGGCAGATAAATATGGAAGTTGGACGTTATCTTTCGAAAAAATTGCAGTTGGTGGCCCTTATAGCATGGAAATAGAAGGTAAGGATAACCGGATCTGCTTGGAAGATATTTATGTGGGTGATGTTTGGCTTTGCTCTGGACAATCAAATATGGAGATGCCCATTCATGGATGGGGATCGGTTGATAATTACCAAGAAGTGATAAAAAATGCCGGGAATCATCTTATACGGACGTTTAATGTATCTAAGGCGATGGACGTAAGTCCTAAGAGTGATTGTGATGGAGCTTGGACAGTTTGTTCCCCTGAGAGTGTGGCAAATTTCTCTGCAGTGGCATACTTCTTTGCACAAAAACTAAACCACGAACTCAATATACCTATTGGCATTATCAATTCTTCATGGGGAGGAACAGAAATTGAATCTTGGATTCCGACAGATGTCTATCAAAATTTGTCTAACCACTTTAAAAAGAAGTATGAGGATATTAAAATCACCAACTTCGATCGGTTCGTGAAAGAGAACGAAGTTAATAAGAATTTGTACATGGCTGCTATGAATAATGATCCCGGTATCAGTGAAAAGTGGTATAATCCTTCGACAGATGTTTCATCTTGGGAAAAGATGCAAATACCTCAAGTTTGGGAAAATATATTAGGTAATATTGATGGTATTGTTTGGTTTAGGCGTACTTTCACCTTATCTGAAGAAGATAATGGGAGCCATGCTATGATACAGTTAGGCCCTATTGATGATGACGATGTATTATGGGTGAACGGTGTAAAAGTGGGAGAAACTCGTGGTTATGCCACAAACAGGCTTTACGAGATTCCATCCGGATTACTTAAAGAAGGGGAAAATACCATTGTGGTGAAAATTACCGATTATTCAGGTGGAGGTGGAATATATGGAAATGCCGATGATTTGCAGGTAAAAACGGCAAAGAAACAATATTCATTGGCGGGTGAGTGGCTATATAAGGCCTCAGTTAGCAATAAATCATTCAACTATGTGGCTATCTCGCCTAATATGTATTATGGGCTACTTTACAATGCCATGATAAATCCTTTGACCCAATTTCCTATCAAGGGGGCTATTTGGTATCAGGGAGAAAGTAATGTGGCCGAGGCCTATGATTATAGAACACTCTTTCCTTTAATGATCAACACTTGGCGTGAAAAGTGGAGAGAGCAGTTTCCTTTCTATTGGGTCCAACTGGCTAATTATATGGCTAAGGATAAAACACCACAGAAGAGTGAGTGGGCTGAACTGCGTGAAGCTCAAACGATGGCTCTTTCTCTTCCCCTAACAGGGCAAGCTGTGATCACAGATGTTGGAGAGGGTGATAATCTCCATCCTCGAAATAAACAAGATGTAGGGCTTCGTTTAGCTTTCATTGCCTTGAATAAGACTTATGGAATGGATAATTTCGTATATTCGGGACCGGTTTTCAAATCGATGAAAATACTTGGTAATAATGTTTGCATTGAGTATAATCATGTAGGGCAAGGATTATTTGTAAAGAACAAGTATGGTTTTGTAGAAGGGTTCTCTGTAGCTGGTGTTGATCGTAAATTTGAGTGGGCTCAAGCTTATGTGGATGGCAATAAAGTTTTTCTTTATTCTAATGCTGTTCCTCATCCTATTGCAGTGCGTTATTCATGGTCTAATAATCCGGATGTAAATTTATTTAATATAGATGGATTACCTGCTGCTCCTTTTAGAACCGATCAATGGAATGAGAACGACAGTAAATAAATAGATACAACTATAAATTTAACACAAAATTATGAAGCGTACTTTATTAACTTTATGTCTTGTACTTTTCGCTGCATTGGGATGTTATAGCCACAGTGCTCCAAAAGCAGGCAATGTAAAAAAAGGATTTGTGGCAATAAAGGGGAAAGATTTGATTAAACCTGACGGCTCAAAACTTTTTATTATGGGAACTAATTTGGGCAATTGGTTAAATCCGGAAGGATATATGTTCAAATTTACCAAAACAAATTCCGCACGATTTATCAATGAAATGTTTAGCCAGTTGGTTGGCCCCGATTTCACCGCAGAGTTCTGGAAGGCTTTTAAAGATAATTATATAACTCGTGCTGATATCCGGTTTATTAAAGAGACAGGCGCTAATACGGTACGTTTACCCTTTAACTATAAAATGTTCACGGATGAGGATTATATGGGACTGACAACTAAGCAGGATGGTTTTGCCCGTATTGATACTTTAGTCGAATGGTGCCGTCAAGAAGGGTTATATCTAATCCTTGATATGCATGATGCTCCCGGTGGACAGACCGGCGATAATATTGACGACAGTTATGGTTATCCTTGGTTGTTTGAAAGTGAAGCCAGCCAGAAACTGTACTGTGAAATCTGGCGTAAGATAGCTGCTCATTATAAGAATGAGCCGGTTGTCTTAGGATACGAACTTCTAAATGAACCTATTGCACCATATTTTGAAAAGATGGCTGAACTCAATGGTAAGCTTGAAGGCATCTATAAAAAAGGGGTCGCTGCCATTCGTGAAGTAGATAAGAACCATATCGTGTTGTTGGGCGGAGCTCAGTGGAATGGGAACTTCAAGCCATTTAAAGACTCCAAGTTTGATAAGAAGATAATGTACACTTGCCATCGTTATGGTGGAGAGGCTACCAAAGCGGCTATTCAAGCTATAATAAACTTCCGTGACAGTGTAAATCTGCCGATGTATATGGGGGAAATAGGACATAACACCGCTGAATGGCAAGCAGCATTCTGCAAAGTGATGCGCGAAAATAATATCGGTTATACTTTCTGGCCTTATAAGAAGATGGATGGCTCTTCTTTTGTGGGCATCACTCCACCTGAGAATTGGGCGAATATTATTCATTTTTCGGAGGCTCCGCGTACTTCTTATAAAGAGATTAGAGAAGCGCGTCCCGATCAAAATATAGCTCGTAAGGCAATGATGGACTTTATAGAAGCCTGCAAATTGAAAAACTGTGTGGTTCAGAAAGACTACATAGGTTCGTTAGGAATGAAATAAACTATTTAAATGTATTAGAATATGGAAGTTAAGAAGATGTTTTTAGGGCTAGCTCTTTTTGCTGTACTTCCCTTGGGAGCACAGCAAAATCCGGTATATCTAGATAAGAGCAAGCCTATTGAGGAGAGAGTGGAAGATGCGTTACACAGGCTGACGCTGAAAGAAAAGATTGCAATGGTACATGCCCAGAGCAAGTTTAGTAGTCCGGGAGTTGCCCGACTGGGTATACCCGATTTTTGGATGACGGATGGCCCTCACGGTATCCGTCCTGAGGTACTTTGGGATGAGTGGGAGCAAGCGGGATGGAGTAATGACTCTTGCGTGGCATTTCCTGCATTGACTTGCTTGGCGGCTACTTGGAATCCGGAGGTGTCTCATCTTTATGGTAAGAGTATCGGTGAAGAGGCGCGTTTTCGCAATAAGACCGTGCTCTTAGGACCGGGTGTAAACATTTACCGCACTCCGCTTAATGGACGTAATTTTGAGTATATGGGTGAAGACCCTTATCTGGCTTCGCGTATGGTTGTGCCTTATGTACAAGGCGTGCAACAGAATGGAGTCGCTGCTTGTGTGAAGCATTTTGCACTAAATAATCAGGAAGTGAATCGACATACGACCAATGTAGTAGTAGATGACCGTGCACTTTATGAGATCTATTTGCCTGCTTTTAAAGCTGCGGTGCAAGAAGGTAAAGCTTGGGCTATAATGGGTTCTTATAATCTTTACAAGGGGCAGCACTGTTGTCATAATCAGTATTTGCTGAATGATATATTGAAAGGTGAATGGGGATTTGATGGAGTGGTGATTTCCGATTGGGGCGGTGTTCACGACACCGATCAAGCAATTACAAACGGTCTTGATATGGAGTTTGGTAGCTGGACAAACGGTTTGTCCAACGGTGCCAGCAATGCTTATGATAATTATTATTTGGCATTGCCTTATTTGCAACGCATACAATCCGGTAAGGTTGGCACAAAAGAATTGGACGATAAAGTACGCCGTATCTTACGGTTGGCTTTACGTACTACCATGAATACTGACAGACCTTTCGGTTCGATGCTCTCACCTGAGCACTACAAGGCTGCGCGTCGCATTGGTGAAGAAGGTATTGTTCTGCTAAAGAACAAGAATGCTGTTTTGCCTATTGATCTGTCGAAAGTGAAGAAAATTGCGGTTATCGGTGAGAATGCACTGAAGATGATGACCGTAGGTGGTGGAAGCTCTTCGTTGAAAGTACAACATGAAATTTCGCCTTTGGATGGTCTTAAAGAACGTATCGGCAACAAAGCTGAAATAGTATATGCTCGTGGTTACGTGGGTGATGCAAGCGGTGAATACAATGGTGTGGTTACAGGTCAAAACCTCAAAGATAACCGATCTGTTAAAGAGCTGACTGATGAGGCTGTAAAAGTGGCAAGTGAAGCCGATTGTGTTATTTTTATAGGGGGGCTTAACAAAAGTGCACATCAGGACTGTGAAGACTATGACCGTAAAGGGTTAGGTCTGTCGTATGGACAGGATGAGTTAATTGCAGCGCTTGCAAAAGCGAATAAGAATCTTGTTGTAGTCAATATTTCGGGTAATGCAGTGGCAATGCCTTGGCTTGCACAAGTTCCGGCTGTATTACAAGCTTGGTACTTGGGCTCGGAAGCAGGTCACGCACTTGCATCGGTGTTGATGGGCGATACAAATCCTTCGGGTAAATTGCCGTTTACCTTCCCTGCTCGTTTGGAAGACGTAGGCGCACATCAGTCGGGTGAGTATATCGGAACCAAGAGTCAGAATGTCGTTGATGAAAAATATAATGAGGGGATTTTTGTAGGTTATCGTTGGGCTGATAAGCAAAAGAATGTGAAGCCTCTATTCCCCTTCGGTTATGGATTGTCATATACCACATTTGCTTATTCCAAGCCTGCTACTGATAAGAAAATCATGTCTTCTGACGGACAGATTACGTTGACGGTAAAAGTCAAAAATACAGGAGCTCGCGAGGGGCAGGAAGTTGTTCAGCTATACATTAGCGATAAACAGTCAAGTCTTCCGCGTCCTGTAAAAGAGTTGAAAGGCTTTGCGAAGGTGAAACTTGCTCCCGGTGAGGAAAAAGAAGTCAGTTTTGCCATTAATAAAGATGCGTTGAGCTACTTTGATGATAAAAAGCACGAATGGGTAGCAGAGCCGGGCAAATTTGAGGCAATCGTAGCCGCTTCAGCTACAGATATTAAGGGAGTTGTTCCTTTTGAACTGAAATAATTTATCTTCTCCATAGCAGAGTGCTATTTAGGGGAATATCCTCGAATGGATGATTTAATCAAAACGTCCTTGCTGCAACATCATCGCAGTAAGGACGTTTTTGGTTTTTTTCTAAACCATCTCAATCTTTCTGTCTGATAGCTCCCGTCGACCGCTTCTTCGACAAAATACCTTTTCCTTTAGGTGGTTTGCATAAACGAAATATGAGGAATCGGGACATACTACCTGCGAATTACATCATTTCATCTGATTTAGTTGCCCGATGCCTTAATTTGGTAAGGCTTTTCTCTCTTTCTTGTTTGATGAATATTTTATAAATAGAAAGTTCCCAAATATTATTTCCGTTAATGGATCAAATTCACTCCCATACTGAATAAGGATAAGTATAGGACTTATCTATCATCACTCCTATCCTTATCCCTATTCAGTCGTTACCTAATTATATCCCCATTGAGAAAGCCTTCTGAT
>JADHED010001995.1_pt1 | contig 15361 bp, 9 predicted proteins | sample 8952041 | NCBI WGS metagenome assembly JADHED01 (sample SAMN16124423, study PRJNA663239) | bioreactor sludge metagenome | isolation source: sludge (control) | place: India:Bengaluru | collected 2018-09-08
CTCCTCGTACAGCGCCACCCGCCGGTCGTCCGACGGGGCCGCCCAGTCCTTCAGGATGTCGGCCGCCGTCCGCTCGGGGGCGAGCGACGGCTTCCGGAACATCCCGATCTCCTGCACCAGGAGGAGACCGGGCTTCCCCTCCGGGTCCTCCCCCGCCACCTCGAAGATCGACGTCGACTTCAGCCTCTCGGCGAGCTTCTTCGAGTCCTCATCGGACAGCGCCGTCCAGGCGCGGCTCGGGAGCCCATCCACCCTGAAGGCCTCGACCCCGTTCGCGGAGACGACGAGCGCCGGCGAGACCTTCGGGCCGTCCCAGAAGGCCTTCGTCTCGCCCGCCGACCAGTCGTGCTGCACCTGCAGCCGTGTCCCGCCCGAGGCCGCCGGCTCGTCGGGGTCCGTCCCGATCTCGAACTCCTTCGGCTTCTTCTCGTCGATGTCGAGCCAGAAGCCGAGCGGGCCGGGCGGGATGTCGTCCAGCTCGACGAGGAAGCCCGTCTCTCGGTTCGCAGTCCCGCTGAACGCGGCCCGCGTGAGGTTCGCGGAGCCGACGAACCAGACCTCCCGCTTCGGCTTCAGAGAGAAGAAGCGGATGACCTTCGCGTGGACCGTCCGGAGGCCCGCGTCCTCGGCCTTTCCCATCTTCAGGAGGTCTTTCGGGAGACGGCCCCAGAACGCGACCTCTTCCACGTCGTCCCAGATCCGTGAGTCCACGCCGCCCTTCCCGTCGCCGTCGCGCGGTAGGAAGATGCGCGTCTCGCTCGGTGCGAAGGCCGCGATCAGCTCCGTAAGCGGCTCGCATTCCTCGGCCTCGTCGAAGTACGGGGAGACGATCTCCATCCGCATCCCGCGGAGCTCGCGTTTCGTCGTCCTCTTCAGGAAGTCGACGACGCTCTCCGACGTCCCGTCGTCCGACCGGCCCCAGTAGAACCGAGTCTGGAGCATCCCGTCGCGGCTCCGCTTCGTCGCCGACTCGAACCGGTTCGATCGTTTGTCGAGGTACGCGAGGATCTCGTCCAGCGCCCTCTGGGGCGCCTCCGTCGCCGGCTGCTTCCGGAGCCACCGCAGGAACGGCCGCAAGTCGTCCGCGAGGAACGTCTCGTCGCCTTCCGCGATCTCCTCGATGTGCGCCGCCTCGAGGTTCCGCCACCAGCCCGCCTGGGTGAGGTTCGCGGAGAGGCAGGCGGCGAGGAGCTTCCTCGGCCGCGTCCCGTCCTCTCCCCGCTCGTCGGCCTCCACGAGGGCGAAGACGTTCTTCGGGTGGAAGATCCCCCGCTCGAGCCGCACCGGGAAGCGCCCCACGTCGAGCTTCGCAGGCTCCTCCCCCCCCTTCAGGCCGTTCGAGTCGTAGTAGACGGCCACCGAGCCCGGCCGCTCCTGGAGCACAGCCTCGAGCTGCGCCAGCTTCACCTTCGGGTCGTTCGTGCTGAACGGCCTGTCGAAGAAGACCGGGAGCACCTCCTGCTCGAAGAACCCCGGGTCGAACCTGTACGTGAGGAAGACGGCCGCCACGAGCCGCTGCCGCGACATCTTCTCGTGGAAGGCCTCGGTCAGGGCGAGTCGCTTCGCCTGCTGCATGGACGAGGTCCGCCTACGCAACGGTGCGGGGCGTCGAGCCCGAGAGCCGGTATCGCTGCAGCCGGCTCGTGGGCTTGGCGGGAATCGTGAGCGTCAGGAGGCCGCGGCTCACGAGGGACCGAATCGTCCTGTTCAGCTGGCCGGATACAGTCCGGAGGTGGAGCCGCTCGGCGATCTCGGCCTTCGACAGCTCCGACGCCTGGAGAACGGCGACCACCCTGGCCTCCAGCGACTCTGCCCTCGACTCTGCCCCTGACTCTGCCCCTGACTCTGCCCCCGCTTCCGATATTCCCCGCGACGGGACGACCGGCACCCGGAACGTCGCGACCGCGGCGCCGCCGATCTCGGCGAACTCAGGGGGCGCGATGCCGGCCGCCCGGCACATCTCGCCGACCCGGTTCGTCCCTCGGCCCCACTTCTCGATCAGCCCCGAGCGGTGGAAGACGTCGGCGATGATCGGGTTCCGCTGCACAGATGGATGTGGTCGGCTGAGGATTTCCGGCGTGATGCCGGCGGGGTATCGGCCCGCGCTCCACACCTCCACCCGATCGTCGAAGATCGCCAGCGAGACGGCCCCTCCGGCGATCGAGTAGTCCCGGTGGATCAGGGCGTTCACGAGGATCTCGCGCATCGCATCGGGCGGGATCAGGGGTCGGTCCACCCTCTGCAGGCGGCCCGGCTCGATGCGGCCCGGAAGCGGGAAGTGCCTCTGGCAGAAAAGCTCTGCCTCCTCGAGGAGCCGGAACGCCGGCCCCCGCAGCTGCCGCTGGTCGAGAAACTCCGTCTTGTCGATGCCTCGGAATCGCGCCAGACGCAGCTCGCACTGAGGGTAGTCGGGCAGGAAAGTCTTGCCGAAGAGAACGACGGCCGCGCGAAGCAGCCGCCCCTTCCGGCGGACTCCCAGCCGGTCGAGAAGATCTGGGACGCTCCGCCCGACCGGCCCGACGAGCCGTCCCGTAGATCGCGCGGCCTCGACGATCCGGAAGAGCTCTTCCCGGTCGATCTCCTTCAGGCTCACCTCGTCTGCAACCTGGTTCTCCCAGCGTCTCCGGCTGTGTGCCCTCTCGAGAAGTAGCTCCTCGTACCGCTCCTGCGTCAGCTTTCGTGTCGTGTTGGCGACGCGTTCGAAGGCCCGACCGTCGAACGTGAACGGCACGGACTCGGTCGCGCCCTCGACGGAGAGGACGATGAGCGACCGCCCCGGAGCCACCTCGACCGTCTCGACTTCGAACGCGAGGGGCGGCTCGAAACGGTCCCGCGCCGCGGCGATCTCGTGCAGCGTCTGCTCGCTCACCTGCTGCCCGATCACCGTCCCGTCGGGCTTCACCCCGATCAAGACCCGGCCGCCCGTCCCGTTCGCGAACGCGCACAGGGCCTGAAGCGCCTCCCTCAGCTCCGCCGTCGACTTCTTGAGCTCCAGCGTCCGCGATTCGCCCCCGGCCAGGAGTTTCCGCAGGTCAGGCTTCACGAGCGTGTCTCCCTTGAACTCGATTCTGGCTTGTTTGATCCCGAGATCACGAGGCCTCCCCCAGCTCGAGCGCGATCGCCCGGAGCGCGCCGAGGAAGTAGGGCGACACCCAGTACGAGGCGAGCTGCTCCGCCGAGGGGAGCTTCGCCCGCTCGTCGGCGAAGTGGACGTCGAGCTTCCCGTTCGTCACCTGCACCCAGGGCGAGGCCTTGTCGCGCTTCCACATCACGTCGCGGTTCAGCTCGACGAGCGTCTCGAGGAGGCCGGCGACGTCGCCCTCACCCATCCTCCGGGCGGCCTCGAGCCAGAGGTCGGTCGTCTTCGCGTCCCGAAGGGACTTCTGCACGTCGCCCTTCCGGGCCTCGAACTCCGCCGCCCGCACCCGCTTCTTCAGCGCCCCTCCCCACTCGCGGCGGATCTCCTCGACCACCGTCGAGAACTCGGCCCCGCCCCGGGACAAGGCGTACTGGAACGCCGCCGTGGCCGGGGCGATGACGCTCTCGGCCGCGAGGATCTGCTCCAGGCGGTCCCGCAGCTCCCCGTGCCCCTTCCCGCCCGCGACCTTCGCGAGCGCCTGCACGTACGCGCCGTCGAGGCCGTCCCTCGGGTTCCCGCCGAGCTCCAGGAACACCTCCGCGAGCTGCTTCTGGAGCCCCTTCGTCCTCATGGGGTCGCCCGGCCCGCCCCAGGCGAGCGTCTCGCGGAAGGTCGTCGTCTCGAGGTCCGTCCGCTTCCGCTTCACGCCGAGCGCCTTCGCAACGGCCGCGAGGAGCTTCTCGTCGCCGTTCTCGGGCCTGATCCGCCACTCCCGCTTCCCGAGCAGCTCGACGATCCGGCTCACCGTCTCCCGCCCCAGCAGGTCGCGGTAGACCTTCTCGGCCAGCTCCCGCGCGGCCGGCCTCAGCCGGGGCTCCTTCTCATCGAGCAGTCCCGACGTCCGCGCCGCCTGCGAGTAGAGGCCCCAGAGGCCGTAGATCTTCTGGTTCGCGAGGATCTGGTACGCCGGCTGGGCGGAGATCGTGACGGCCTTGACCTCCGAGAGGAACGCTTTCGTCCTCGTCGTTCCCCGGAAGCCCGTGTCGCCGGCCTGGAATCGCGCGTACGAGGCGAGCTGCTCCCACCGGATGAAGACCGGCAGCGCCTCCTCACGCGACCCGGCTTCGTCGAGCTTCTCGATGAACCAGTACCCGAGAAGCAGGACGACGAAGTCCCGGACGGACGTCGTGTTCGTCGTCAGCCCGCCGACGACGTGCCGGCCGAGCAGAGTCCAGATCGCCTGCGCACCAAGGGGGTCACGCGAGCCCTTGATCGCGGCACGGGAGTCGATGTCAGTGAGAAAGGGCACAGACACGTCATCTACCTTTCCTTTTGAACCCTCGCTACCGCGTTCCAGCCGAATCTAGTAGGTCCGAACGAACAGAAAGCCCGCGGTCCACTCTGCTTCGAAAGAGCTGACCTCACCATTAGTGGGGCTAAAGACGAGCCACCTGCCTTTTGCATCCCGGTTTCGCGTCCATATCCACGTGGGGTAGGGTCCGTCAGCCGACTCCCGCCACACCCGTAACTCCGCCTCGGACGGAAATCGCCAAGCCTGCGTGCTTGTCGGGGGGCAACCTCGATTCAACTCAGCGCATCTCACTTCCGCAAATGCCCTCGAACCCGACATTTGCACTCGCTTTGCGCTCCAGTCGAGTCTCTCTAAGAACCCTCTGGGCGCACGGCCCGGCTCCGGACCGAGCTGTCGTCCGGTCTCGACGAACCCCCTGGGCAGGGATATCTTCTTCAGAGTGGGCCGTCGTTCGCTCAGGCCGATGATCTTCTTGAGCCGACCGCAGCCTTCCAATATCAGCTTCTCCAGAGACGACCAGTGTTGAATATTCAACACCTCGAGCTCCGGTAGCGCAAGATTAGCCGAGACGAGGCGCGGAAACGAATGCTTTCCGAGGGAGATCTCGATCCGGCCAGAAAGATATAGCGTCTTCAGCTGCGCCGCTTCCGCCGGCAACTCAATTCTTACAGGACCGCCAACGGCCCTGCATCCCGAGACCTCGAGGTGCGTCATGGAAGTCGCACGAGTCAGGTCGATGCCCTCGTGCGTCAAGGAGCACTTCTGAAGCCGCACACACTCAAGCGCAGGCCATCCTTCCACCTGGGCTTCGATTGCCGTGTCCACGATGTCGACTCGATTTAACTCGCCATGGGAAGACGCGTTCCCGAGCGCTTTCTCGAAGCTGAACTCGCGCACAGTCCTTCTCTCGAGAACGCTCCTTTCCGCGTCAAGTACCACCACTCTCCCCGCCTCAACTTCGATACGGCGTGGAGGCCCAGGCGTAGGTACTGACGCGGCCTCGAGCCTTCCCTGTTCGCCACGGCCGCCAGGCGGCGGCTGAGGTGTCAACGTTCCGCCTAGCTCTCCTCTCCCCACGATGCGAACAACCACGCCGTCGCGGTACCTCGGGCCCTCCGTTGCGACTCCCCCGGAACGCGCAGCAACACCAACGCCTGCCCCGTTCGCACCAGAAGTACTACTTATGTGCATCGTCCGACTTGGTTGAGCCAACGCAGATGAAGCCTGTAGAAGCCACTCGGGCGGCGCGGCATCCGGATCAAGCCGAAGGCTTTCTTCGAGGTCCTTGACAAGACCTGCCAGCCCTTCACTGCCGGTCCTCAGCCACTGCAGGAGCATGGAGCGCCTCGGGTCTGAAAAGTCCGAAGCCTGAAAGACTGTATCGCGTTCGGCCTCCGATCGAAACCACTCTGCAAAACGTCGGCACTCGAGGATGCCGCGGACGATCAGTTCGAGAACCCGCGCAGGGAAGTAGTCGACGAATAGACCTTCGCGCGTCCTCCAGCCATCCAGGCGTCTCCCGGGATGCACGAAGCCCTCAAAGCCCTTCCCTCGCTGACTCTTGCCTGACCCGCTCTTGTCCCCGTCCGCCAGCCGCCCCGCGACCCAGATCGAATCGTAGTCGACGAGGTCCACGCGCTGATCTTCCGTCACCATCACATTTCCGAAATGAAGGTCGCCGTGCGCTACCCCTCGTCCGTGAAGGTTCCGCAGCACGTCGGCTAGGTGCTTTTGAAATGTCTCTAACTGGTTCGCCCCATCCCGGCGAGCGGCTGCGTCCCGCAGAAACTCGCCGAGGCGCTTGCCAGTCGACCATTGCATAAGCAAATACTCGTGGTCGATCGACTCTGTACCGATCGCTGCTCGCCCGGACTTTCTTTCGAACGAGAGGATACCCGGAGGCCTACCGTCTGCACATCTCCTGAGAAGGTCATCGTATCGGCGCAGCACATCAGCATCTGGCCTGCGCAAGAACAGCCTCAGCGCGTAGCGCGTCGTGCCCTTAGACACCTGGAACACCACCGCGTCGTTCCCTGATGCAAACCAGGGCTCTGGCACGCAGGGGTCATTCTGGAAGCGCAGCCCCTTAATGTCGCCCTGGTCCCCCGGGCACCTCAGCTTCACCCACCGTTTCCATTCATTCGCAGTGGGGTACTTAACCATCACCTAAAACTCAACCCGAACAAGGGTTACGTCGTCAATCCGGATTTGACGCGCTTTCTGCTCGGAGTGAATCCAGGACCGAAAGGCTGCTGAACGCATCCTTAAGAAGAGTTCCGGTCGATTCTCTCGCTCCAGCGTTTCGAGCCACCATTGTGCGAGGGCATCCGTCATGAGAAGGAATGTGTCACCTGGCCTCCAGTCTCCGGACGCCGTCTGCCACGCCTCCGCCACGTTGATACGCTGCTCAGGCCGACTGTTCAAGAGAGCCGCGCGTGAAGCAAATTGCGTTGATCGCGTGTACGGGCCAACAAACAACACTTGCCGTTTTCTGGCCTGGACGAGGCAGGAATCGCCCATCAAGAGCGCATGCCAGCGACGGCGTCCCCCGGAGCCTCGAGAGGCATCCGAGAATACGACTCCTGTGAGCGTCGACGAAGCGCCCCGCCGAACGTTCTCACGGTCGAACGGAAGGATCGGTCGACTCTCCACCCTGCTGCTCCACTCCTCCCGTGGTCGCTCGAGAGCGCGTGTGAGTGCCGACATGTTCAACGGATTCGCGGAAGCGCCGTCAACGACGGCGCTCATATCAAGAAGGGAATCAAAATGTCCGCGACGAAAGGCCGCGACCAGGCACATCGCCCATTGCCGGGCAAAGGCGGTACTTGAAGCACCGTCGGCGATGGCAACCCTGAACAGTCGCCGGCCCGCCAACTCGCTGCAACCCGCAGCATCTTCGAACTCGCGCTCAGGCGCGCCGGGCTTGCCGCACCTGAACTCCGAGAGGACCGGCTTCATTCTTTCCGAGCGCTAAACGTTGTAGCTGCCAAAGTCGAGCACCCGGACAAGGTCGGAGATAGAAGCGTTGAACGCCATTCCCCTTGATCCATCGGTCAGGGTAAGCCCGAAGTCCGGAGCGACAGACTGCATTGACTCCGGGAGGGGGCTAGAAATACGCCAGAGCATCTTGGCATAGTCGTCTGGAAGACCGGCGTCAGTACTCGGGCAGAGGAGAGGCGTCGAGAACTCTGGCGTTAGATGGACGTTGAGGAGAAGTACGCCGCCGTCCTCCGTTTTCAGCTGTGTCACTTCAGCCGCAGCGGCGGTCAGATCCTTCCCATCAGTCGGGACGCCGTCAGTGATATTCACGACGAGAGGCGGGTAACTATCGTTGTGGGCGTCGATCCAGTCTGCGACCAGGGACTTCGCGCGTCGGAGAGCCCTGTTCATCGGAGTCCGTCCGCCGCACTTCGGCTCTATCCAGTAGCACTGCGATTCCGTGAGAATCTCCGACTTTCCGTCAACAACCGTCTCGATGCGCACGTCCTTCATGCCCAGATAAGTCGTCTGCAAGGCGGAGATCTTCACGATGTCTCCCCCAAGGCCGCCGGGGAGAAGAGAGCGCACCTCGTCGTCTCCGAAGTATCCCAGGATGCCCGTATGGACGCGGTCCTTTATGAAGCCGCCACCAGAGCAACGCGCAAGCAACGTCGAGATGAACTCGTTCAGAACGCGTGCGATCTCCTCGGCGAGAGGCACACCTGTTGCCTTCACGGGTGCCTTCGTCGAACCGGATTGGTCGACCAGAAACAGGAAGCAACCAGGTTTTGACGTGTTGATCGGCGTGACGTACGGCACTATCGCGTCCTCCTAAGAATGAATCTCTTATAGTTCGGGATCAGAAGCCTGTCCTACTCTCTGGGACTGGATATCGGACCCGGTTGGCGCAACATTGGACGGTGTCACTCGCTCGACCTCATTCATGAACTCTTGAACGCGAGGATCACAGCGGCGAAGCTCAAGAGCACTTACGGGCCTTCTGAAGACGATTCTCTCCTTCGTGCGGCAGCGCGAAAGCGCGACGTAACCCTGTCCGTGCTCGAACAGACCACTTTCAAAGTCCAGAATCACTCGATCCAGAGTCTGCCCCTGGCTCTTATGAATGGTGACCGCCCAGGCCAGCCGGATGGGAAATTGACACATTCGTCCGACGACCTGTGTGTCGATGCGGTTCCGCTTCGTGTCGTATTTGTAGGCGTATTGTTCCCACGTCTCGCGCTCGACACGGTAGGTCGACGCCTCGGGGCCTGAGAGAACACGCACACATAGATGCTCATCACCAATGTCCGTGACTTGGCCGAAGGTACCGTTCATCCATCGCTGCCGCTGATCATTCCGGATGAACATCACTCGCGCACCTACGCGGAGGCGCAGCAGCAGTTCGGCCGGAAGCCCAGTGTCCGCTGAAGGCAGCCTCCCTTCCAGCACAGCTTCGAACTTGCGTTCCTTTCCGCTGAGTCGATCCAGTGCCGCATCGTTGATCTCGGCCGCACGAGCGTTTGTCGTCGTGAGAGTCAGCCAGTGCTCATCGCCGTCTGGTAAGAAGGAAGGGTCGTAACGAGCCTGGAGTGTCGCCAGGTGGTCCGAGGTTATGCGGCCCGTGCGCACCGCATTCAAGAGCGAAGCCCACTCAGGATCCAGGTGCCGATACTGAGTCGTCAACTCGATCGTCCGAAATGAACCATCCCGAAAGGCTCGCGAGTCGAAGAAGTACCTACTAGCGTAGTTTGCCGCCAGGTACTGCTCCGCTTCCTTGGTCGCGACGACAGGGGGTAGCTGAAATGGATCGCCGAAGAGCACGACGCGTGTGCCGCCAAAAGACGCGTTCGGATCGCGACCATGCCGTCGCATATAGCGCTCGACGACGTCGAGTAGATTCGCGTCGACCATGGACACTTCATCGATGATCAACGTCTCAAGGGACTCCAACAGCCGCTTTCTACTCGGCGAAGGAGGCTTCCTGGCGTCGTCATCATTCAGCAGTCGTGGAGGAAAGCGGAAGAATGAATGGATAGTCTGCCCGCCCACATTCATCGCGGCCAAGCCGGTCGGTGCCAGAGCAACTACCTGCCTCTTCGTCTCGGTCGTCCATTGACGGAGGAGGGTCGATTTCCCCGTTCCGGCGCGTCCTGTAACGAACAGGTTCTCTCGAGAGTCTTCCAACAAGGATAGAACCAGATGCTCGTCTCTCGAGTCGGCAGGGCCAGGAACCGCGGTCCCCGCTACAGGTTCAAGCGCCCTCCGGCGATCCGTTCGCTCAAGGTCTCGCGTTCTCGCGGGTGCCGGCACAGCTGCGATGCGTCGAAGCACAGGGACCTGAGCGGGCGAGATTGTCGCCGGCAACTGGGCCTCGTGTTCCGACGCAGGCCGAGTTCGCCGCAGCCCCTCGCTGGACGGCTGGGTGACCGGGTCGACTGGTGGTTGCCCCCCTGCTGATGCGGGCGGCGACTCTGGCGCAGGTCGAGATGCGATTCGCCGGATCTGTCCGCTAGCCATCTGGGCTGTTACCTCCCGCCAGCAGTCTCAACAGAAGCCCCCAGAGCTCGCCTGATGCTCTCCTACACGGGCCCAGAACGCTAGGTCGCATGCTGATAGATCGCGTCAGGTCGGTTCCGGCCGAATGGAAGATCGGCATCCGTCACCCGGAGTGCCCATTTCCGGACGAGATGCCATTGGGAGCGGGCCGAGGCGGGAGACGAAGCTCTTGCCGGTGTCGATGGCGCGCCGGAGTTCGTCGTAGATCTCTAGGATCAGGTTCTTCGTCCGGTAGTCGCCGTACTTCTGCTCGTCGTTCCGGCGGACGATCGGGAAGGTGTCCATGATGTAGTCGATGTCGGCGCGGGGGATGCCGTAAAGGTGGAAGAAGGCGGCGTCGAGTTCGCACCGGAGGCGGAATCGACGGTCCTCGTCCCAGCGAAACGGGGCTCCGCTGTAGTTCAAGTCAGCCGCATATGGAGCGAGCTGCCGGTGCGTGTAGGAGAGCTCCAGCACCCGGGCGCAGACCCAGTCCGTCAGATCTTGCCCTCCAAGGACCTGTCGCGGGAGGGGGCCGGCGTCTACCTCTCGCGGAATGGGAATTTGGCGGACCAAGCCCTTGTTCAGGTTCGGGCCTGCGAGACGAAGCCGGACCAGGAAGTTCACGATGAACGAGTTCAAGGATGCGCAGACCAACCCGGCCAGCCTCGCGTTCGGTGTGGGGGAAAGCAGCGTCGTGAGGCTTCCCTCTGCCGCCGCGAGCGGCACTATGGCCGAGATGGACGTCAGAGCATCGGTGCTCCTGACCTGCCGGCGGAGGACGAGCAGCCAGTTCGGCATGATCGGCACGAGGCTCCCGACTCGCCGGTGTACCGCTTCTATCGGGAAGCAGTCCGTCGTTTGAATGGCGAAGTCGCTGTTCGACTTCTCGATCGGTGTCGGATTCCGGATAGCCTCACCTTCGCTGGTACCGAAACGATCGTCAAACTGATGGACGAACGCCCCCTCGTAGCACCGCAGGAATCCGGGGTCGTCGCCAGACTGGTGGCCGCAGCGTCTCTTGCCGAGACCGGGATCCCCCTCGAAGTTGAACATCAGGCAGGACAGAAGAGGCGGCGGCGTACTGTCGAAGATGGTCCCGAGGGTCTGGCCCCGTTCAAGCGCCGACCGGAGGATCTCGACGTCTCGCGCGAGCCGGAACATCGGCACTTTGAATTCACCGTCGCTAAGCGTCTCGATCTCCTCGAGAGCGAGCACGAAACACCGGCTTGAATCCTCGATTTCGACCGGCGAATCGGCGTCGAAAACAAAGCGTCCCGCTGGCTTGTCCGGGCGAAGCACGGTGAGACTGAATCGATACTGCGGGTGGACCGCCGGGAACCAACGACCAGTCGCCGGAGGCTTACGGCGGTTCTCGAAGTCGATGACGAAGTCGAGAAGGGAGGTGCGGAGCGCCAGCCGAAGCAGCTCGGATGCGGGCGAATCCTGGGTGATTCCGGTGGGTAGGACGAACCCGATCGCGCCCGCGGGCTGTCGGAAGGACAGGGAAACCTCCAGAAAGAGCGCGTAGAGGTTCTTTCGCCCTGCAGAGGAGATGGGATAGCGGGATGAGGCGCCGACAAACGTCTGAGTTCCGGCGACAGTGCGTACTGAGACTCCCGTGGAGTCCTGCTCGATCTGCTCCCACGGCGGATTCCCCAGCACCACGTCGAACCCGCCCGACCACCCCTGCTGCTCGCTCTTTGCCTTCTCCCCCTTCGCCGGCACCCGGAACACCTCAGGGAAGGCGAGGTGCCAGTGGAAGAACTGGTACTGCTCGCGGAGGCAGACGATCTCGTGGCGCACGGCCTCGGGCACGTTGGCCGGGCTCGCGGCGAGGCGGCGGAAGGTCTCCTCGGTGACGGGCGGGGGCGCGGCCGGGTCAGAGTTCTTCTTCCAGACGAAGGCGGCGCACCAGGCGTCGGCGAGGAGGCGGGAGCGGGTGTAGTCGTCGGAGGCGAGGAGCTTCTGCCAGCGCTCTTCCTTGGCGCGGACGCCGTCGGGGCTCGCGTCGGGCGTGGCGTCGAGGCCGGCGCGCTCGGCGGCGAGGTGGCGGACGGCCTCCCACGGCTCGGGGGCGGCCTCGGCGAGGCCCATCTGCTGCCGCTCGGCCTTGTTGCGCTTCTTCCAGGCGGAGCAGGCGGGCTTCTCGTCCCCCTCGATGGGGGTGAAGGCCTCGTCGGGGATGCCGCTCGCGAGGAGGGCCGGGGTGGTGCCGAGGAGGCTGTTGCCCACCTGGACGTGGTGGTCGAGGAAGGAGAGGGGCTTGCCGGGCTCGAGCGACTCGATCCAGAGGGCGACGCGGCAGAGCTCGGCGGCCATGGGGTTGAGGTCGACGCCGTAGAGGCAGCGGCCGATGACGTCGCGCAGGGCGGTGCGGGTGGCGGAGGGGTCGGGCTCGTCCTCGCCGGTGCGGACGGAGGCGAGGCGGCGGGCCAGGCGGTGGGCGGCGGCGATGAGGAAGTGGCCGCTGCCGCAGGCCGGGTCGCAGACCTTGAGGGCGAGGAGGGCCTTCTCGGGGTCGGCGGCCTTCTCGGCCTCGTCGAGAACGGGGTCGAGGGCGCTGTCGAGGAGGCACTCGATGAGGCTCGTGGGGGTGTAGTAGCTGCCGGTCGTCTTCCGCTCGCTGCCGGCGGCCGCGCGCAGCTCGAAGCTCCCCCGCCCCTCGGCGTGGAGGACGGGGTGCAGCTCGAGGAGCGACTCGTAGACGCTCCCCAGCTCCTCGGCGCCGAGGTTGCGGAAGTCCACCGGGCGGAGGAAGCGGTCGCGCTCGGTGAGGGCGACCTTCCGCACGGCCTCGAGGAGGGAGGCGTTCGAGAGGGAGGCGGAGGCGAGGTCGGGCATCGCCCCCTCTGAGAAAAGGAAGCTGCCGAGGGCGGGAAGGGCCAGCTCGGGGCACCCCTCGTGGCCGGCGAGCTTCTTCATGACGAGGACGAGGCCGGCCCAGAGGTCGCCGTGGCGCGAGCCGCGCCGGCCGGCCGCGAGGGCGCGGAGGCGCGAGAGGCCGTAGTAGCGCAGATACCTCTCGCGGGCGAGGGGCGTGGAGGAGGGGTGGAAGAGGAGGCCGCGGTCCTCGGCGACGAGGAGGAAGAGGAGGCGGTAGACGAGGCGGAGGAGCTGGCGGTAGTAGTCCTGCACGTCGAGCGCGCCCGAGGCGAGGCGGTGCAGGAGCGCGCGGTTCGCGGGCTCCTCGAGGAAGCCCCGGCCGAGGACCTCGAGGGCCTTCTCCACGCCGTCGCGGAGGGTGTCGAGGGCGCGGAGGCCCTCCTCGCGGGCGGCCTTCGTCCAGGCCTCGAGGCGGCACTGTTCGGGCTTCTCGGCCTCGACGCGCGAGACGTGGGCGAGGAGCCAGAGGAGGGTGAAGTCGGAGTAGAGCTCGCCGTCCATCATCGCGGCGAGGTCGAGCTCGACGTAGGCCTGACGCGAGAGGCTGGCGTTGTCGCGCAGGAGGCGGAGGACGAGGCCGTTCGAGACGAAGCCCCAGAGGAGGTCGTCGGAACGGTTGAGGAGCTCCTGGAGGAGGCTGTGCGGGCTGCTGCGCGAGGCGCCCGAAGCGCCGGGCTTCTTCGTGTCGAGGTCGGCCCGGAAGGAGACGAGGTGGACGGGCGTCTTCTGCCAGAGATGCGAGACGGCGTAGTCCTTCCCTCCGGCGGGGATCGGCTTCGTCGTCGGGACGCGCCCGTAGCCCAGCTCGGCGAAGAGCGGGAGGAGCCATCTCTCGCGGGTGAGGGTGGTGCCGGCGTCGCTCTCGGGGAGCTTCTCGCGCGCGGCCGTGAACGACGCCCACGCGCCGACGAGGCGGCTCCAGCTCCGGCTGATCGCTTCGTTGAGCCGCTCGCCGGGCGGGAGGTGGTAGGCCGCGGAGGTGAGGCCGTCGAGCCCCGGGTCGCCGGCGGCGATGCGCTGGAGCGTCTCGGCCGGGAGGAGGCCTCCCTCGGTGCGGACGGACGGGAAGGGGTTGGAGAGGCGGCGCGCCATGGTCAGGCTCCCCTTTCCCCTTGCGCCGCGGCCCCGTGTCTACAAGAATGTAGACATGAAAGCGGCGACCCCCACCATCCGGATCCCGTCCGATCTGCACGAGGAGCTTCGAGGCTTCGCAGAGGAAGGGAACTCGACGCTGACGGGAGTCCTCGTCGAGGCGCTCGAGCTCTACCGGCGCGAGAGGTTCGTGGCTCGGGTGAACGAGGGATACAGCCTCCTGCGCGAAGAGACGGCGGCATGGAAGGAACACCGGGCCGAGAGGGAGGAGTGGGATTCGACCCTCGACGACGGGCTTCCCAAGAAGCCGAAACGGTCCCGGCGGAAGCAGTCGTGATCGCCTCGTTTCCCCGGCGCGGGGAGGTCTGGTTCGCGGACCTGAACCCGACGCGCGGGCACGAGCAGCGCGGGACGCGACCTGTGCTGGTGCTCTCGGTCGACAGCTTCAACAGCGGCCCGGCCGAGCTGGTTTCCGTCCTCCCGATCACCTCGACCGTGCGACCCATCCCGTCGCACGTCGAGGTGCAGGCGCCGGAGGGCGGGCTCGAGAGCCGCTCGGCCATCCTCGCCGACCAGGTGCGGACGATCGCGCGCGAGCGCCTCGTACGGAGGTCCGGGGCCGTCTCGAGGACGACGCTGGGGCGCGTGGAGGAGGTCGTCCGGTTCCTCCTCGGCCTCTGACCCAGGGGCATCGCGCCGCCCTTCACGCCTTCGCCTCCGGCAGGTAGACGTAGACGCCGAGGACGTCAACCGGGGGCTGGGGGGCGACCTCGCGGGTGCGGACGCGGGAGCCGGCGGCCGCGCGGACGCGCTCGTGGGCGGCGTGGAGGGCGGCGGCGCGTTCGCTCGCGGCGGCGGCGAGGGCCGGCTCGAGGGCCGGGAGGTCGTCGACCACCTTCTTCACGGCGTCGCGCGCGAGGCCGGGGTCGAAGTTGGCGCTGGGCGCCGCTTCGAGAAGGGCCTCGGCGGCGGCCGGGTCGAGCCAGGCGGGTGCGGCCGGGGCGCCCTCGAAGGCGAGGAGGCCGGCCTCCTCGGCGAGGAGCTCGCGGCGGTCCCTCCCCTTCTCGGTGACGACGTGGAAGCGGAAGCGGAGGAGGAGGAGCGTCGTCCGGCGCGAGACGGCGCGGGTCCGGATGGCTCCGCAGCGGCGGGCGACCCCCTCGGCCTTCGGGTCGAGGGCGGTGTCGAGGACCCACGAGCCGAGCGACTGGACGACGGGGTGGGTGCGCGTGAGGAGGACGACGTCCTTCGCGCTGCGGCCGTCGAAGCGGGCGCGGAGGAGGTCCTTCGGGAGGCCGGTGCCGCGGAGCGCCTCGGAGAGGCTCTCGCGAAGGGCGAGCGGCGCCTCGGAGAACTCGACGACGAGGGGATCGGCCTCCTGCCGGATGACGGCCCTGTTCGCGGCGAGAGCCTCGCGGACGAGGCGGGCGGCGTCGGCCCCGGAGCCGACGGCGGCCTGCGCCGCCTTCATCTCGGCC
>JADHED010001983.1_pt1 | contig 15340 bp, 14 predicted proteins | sample 8952041 | NCBI WGS metagenome assembly JADHED01 (sample SAMN16124423, study PRJNA663239) | bioreactor sludge metagenome | isolation source: sludge (control) | place: India:Bengaluru | collected 2018-09-08
CGCTCTTCGTCAAGGTCGGGGACCAGGTCGCGAAGGGGCAGGTCCTGCTCGAGTTTGACTGACGACGCGCTTGCCGGTCGGCGGCCCCATGCTGGACGGCGCCGTCGTCGGCCGTGAGCCGTTCGCGGTGCGTTGACGCGGCGGCTCGCCGCGCGGCTCCTGCCCCGCGCGCGCGCATTCAGGCCGTTGTCTCGAAGGCAGCGGCGCGAGTGCACGGCCGGGGAAACGGAGCGGCGCGAACGCACGTTTACCGGACTCTCGTGCCCCGCTAACGCCGATGGACGATGCACTCGGCGCGTTGCCTTGCCCGAATCCGTGCGTTCGGGCGGCTCCGTTCTCTCGGTCGTGCACTCGAGCCGTTCTCTTGAACGCAGCGTCCTGAATGTCCGGCGGCGACAGACCGGCGGCGTGGGCTCGAGGGCGCGGCCGGCGCTCGGGACCTTGCGCGTGCAGTGACGGGGCCCGGGCGTGCACGGTCAGTTGCCGGAAGGTTCCGAGCGGCCCTGGAGGGCCGCGTCGCGCGCCAGGCGCTTCGGCATGGCGCGCCGCGTGGTTTCTGGGCGGCTCGCTGGGAAGCGGTTCACGCCGGCGGCCCACGCGTCCCGGAGGGCGCGAGGGCGCGTTCGCTGGTGTTTGGTCGAAACTTCCGGCAAGTGACCGTGGGTGCGGGGGAGCACCGGGCGGACCATCGCGTTCGGCGAGGCGCCGCCTCCGATGACGTCGCGGGGGTGGGGCTCCGCCCCACCCCCCGGGCGGGGCAGAGCCCCGCCCCCACGAAGTCGCGGGGGAGTCAGCGGCGACGGCGGCCTCTTCCGCCACGCTCCCGGCCGCCGCCCTCACGTCTCGGGGTGCGACCGCCCTCGCGTCCCGGCGTGGCGCCTTCACGATCGGGGGCGCCGCCGTCGCGTTCGGGCGCGGCGCCGTCACGTGCGGGCGTGGCGCCGTCGCGTCGGGGCGTGCCGCCGCCGCGCAGGGGCGTGCCGCCGCCGCCGCCGCCCTGGCCGCGGGGGTGCGCGGGGCGCTTGCGGGGGGTCTCGGGCGGGGGCGGGCCGGCCTCGGCGAGCTTGCGGCGCCAGCGGGCCGCCTCGTCGCGGCAGTCGCCGGTCGCGAGCGCGAGGATCTCGAAGACGTCCACGGCCTCGGGGAAGAACGCGCGGCGCACGAGCGGCGCCGACGCGCGGCGCTTCCGGCCGGCGGGCGGCGGGATCATTTTCGGCAGCGTGAACAGGACCTGCCGCATGCGCTCGGAGTCGCGGCGGCTGATCGCGAGCCGCGCGAGGATCGGCTTCAGGCGCTCGCCGGCCTCGTTCACGCCGACCGGACGCACGGCACGCGGCGCGCCCTGGGAGGGACCGGCGCCCGCGCCGGTGTCCGCGCCGGCGGCGGCGTCCGCGTCCGCGGCAGGGCCCGGCTCCGCGCCGGCGCCGCCGCCCGCCACGGCGGCGGAGGGGGTCATCAGCACCGGGGCGAGCAGCAGGGAGAACTGCACCGGCGCGGTCAGCGCGGTGCCGGCCTGGGTGCGTGCGTCGGCGATCTCCAGCACCGTGCGCAGCGCGTCGTACTCGGCCGGGTTCGCGGCGATCAGCCGCTCGAGCTCGGGCAGCAGCACCTCGAGCACGCCGCTGTCGCGCATCATCTCGACGGCGGGGCGGATCGCGCCGCCGCGGAACATGCGCAGGATGTCCTCGCCGATGCGCGGCGCCGCCGCGTGCAGGATCTCGTGGCGGAACTCCTTGATCGCCTGCCAGGTGTCCTCGTGGATCCGGCAGCCCATGCGGGCCGCGAGGCGGATCGCGCGCAGCATCCGGATCGGGTCCTCGCGCATGCGGATGCGCGCGTCGCCGATCGTCCGGACCTGCTTGCGCTCCACGTCCGCGACGCCGCCGACGTGGTCGAGGATGACCTGCCGGTCGACGTCGTAGAACAGCGCGTTGAACGTGAAGTCGCGGCGGACGGCGTCCTGCTCGGCGGTGCCGAACACGTTGTCGTCGCGGATGATCAGGCCGCTCTCGCCAATGCCGTTGCCGTTGCCGTTGCCGTCGCCATCGCCGTCCCCGTCGCCATGGCCGTGGCGCTCGCCGTGGCCGTTCCCGTTGCCGGCGTCCAGCTCGTCCGACGCGTCGACCTCGGCCTCGGCGGCGGCGGCGGGCCCGTCGGCCGCCAGCATCGCGGCGGCCTCGGCCTCCGCGGCGTCGATCGCGGTCTCGACCGCCTCGACCTCCTCGGGGGTCTCGACCGGCGCGCCCGCCCGGAACGTCGCGACCTCGATGATCTTGTCGCGGAAGAACACGTGGGCCAGCCGGAACCGGCGCCCGATGATCCGGCAGTTGCGGAACAGCCGCCGGATCTGGCGCGGCTCCGCCGAGGTCGCGATGTCGAAGTCCTTCGGCTTGAGGCCGAACAGGAGGTCGCGCACGCAGCCGCCGACGAGGTAGGCGGGGAAGCCCGCCTCGGTCAGCCGCCGGACGATGCGGACGGCGTCGGGGTCGAGCTTCTCGATCGGGATCGGGCGCGGCACCTCGACGAGGTTCGGGCCGCCGGTGTCAGGCATCTGCTGTCGTTCCTCCGTCGAGGCCTGCGCCTCGGGCGGTCAGTCCTTCGCGCCGAAGATGTCGCGCAGCCAGCGGCGGTTCACGTCCCGGTTCAGGTTCGCGATCGCCTCCGTCAGCGGGATCTCCTTGGGGCACGCCTCGACGCAGTTCTGGGCGTTGCCGCAGGCCGCGATCCCGCCCGGTTCCATGAGCGCCTCAAGCCGCTCGCCCATCGAGAGCTTGCCCGTCGGGTGCAGGCCGAAGTAATACGCCTGTCCGAGCGGCTGCGGGCCGATGAATTTCCCGGGGTCCTTCCCGTCGTAGTTCGGGCAGGCCTCCATGCAGCAGCCGCAGGTCATGCAGCGGCTCATGATGTAAGCCATGTCGACCTCGGCCTGGCCGCGGCGCGGCCCGGGGCCGAGGTCGTGGGTCCCGTCCACCGGGATCCAGCCCTTCACCTGGATCAGCGCGTCGAACATCGGCTTGCGGTCCACCACGAGGTCGCGCAGGCCGGGGAACTTCGACAACGGCGCCAGCTCGATCGGCCCGTCGGGCAGGCTGTCCACCAGCGTGGAGCAGGCCTGCTTGACCTTGCCGTTGACGAGCATCGTGCACGACCCGCAGACCTCCTCGAGGCAGGCGGCGTCGTAGACCGGCGCGGAGACCCGCTTGCCCGCCGCGTCGACCGGGTTGCGCGCGATCTCCATCAGGCAGGCGATGACGTTCATGTTGGGGCGGTACGGCAGCCGGAACTCCTGGACGTAGGTCGGGGCGCCCGGGGCGTCGCGGCGGTGGATCTTGAGGACGATCTCGGATCTCATCTGAGTCTCCGGTTCGAAGCACCGGGCGGATCCTCGCCCTTCGGGCGAGGCCCGCCCCTACGTGTCGGCCTGTCAGTCGTACTTGCGGGCGACGGGCTTCAGGATCGAGGTGTCCACCGGCTCGAACTCGAACCGCGGCCCGTCCGGGGCCCACGTCGCGATCGTCGACTTCAGGTACTGCTCGTCGTCGCGCTGCGGGAACGCCGGCTTGTAGTGCGCGCCGCGCGACTCGTCGCGCAGCACGGCGGCGCGCGTGATCAGCCGCGCCAGCTCGAGCATGTTCCAGAGCTGGTTCGCGAACGCGACGTCGGCGTTCATGTAGGCGTTCGCGTCGAGCCCGCCGATCCGCCGGAACCGCTCCATCAGCCCCGAGACCTTCTCGTCCGCCTGCTTCAGCTTGTCGTTGTGGCGCACGATCGTCACGTTCTCGGTCATCAGCTCGCCGAGCTCGCGGTGGATGACGTAGGCGTTCTCGGGCCCGCTCATGCCGCGGTACGCCGCGAAGCGCTCGTTCCACTTCGTCTCGGCGGCCGCGAACGGCGCCGCCGCGACGTCCGCGGCGCGCTGCGGCGCCTGCGCGGCCCAGACCGACGCCGCCGGCCCCGACACCAGGCCCGCGTAGACGCACGACAGCAGCGCGTTCGCGCCGAGCCGGTTCGCGCCGTGGTACTGGTACTCGGCCTCGCCGGCCGCGTACAGCCCCGGGACGTTCGTCATGTGGTTGCGCGGCGACGCCGGGTCGAGGAACCCTTCCGCCGTCGCCTGGTAGTCCACCCACAGCCCGCCCATCGAGTAGTGGACCGCCGGGAAGATGCGCATCGGCACCGTCCGCGGGTCGTCGCCGACGAACTTCTCGTAGATCTCGAGGATCGCGCCGAGGCGGCGGTCGAGGTACTCGCGCGTCTTGTGCGTCAGGTCGAGGTACACCGAGTTGCCGCCGACCCCGAGGCCGAGGTCGTAGACGACGTGGAAGATCTCGCGCGAGCCGATGTCGCGCGGCACGAGGTTGCCGAAGCGGGGATACTTCTCCTCGAGGAAGTACCAGCGCTCGCCGTCCGGGATCTGCTTCGGGTCGCGGGTGTCCCCCTTCGCGCGGGGGACCCAGACCCGGCCCCCCTCGCCGCGGGCGGACTCGGACATCAGTCGCAGCTTGTCCTCGCCCGGGATCGCGGTCGGGTGGATCTGGACCATCTCGGCGTTGCCGAAGCGCGCGCCCGCGAGGTAGCAGGCCGCGCCGGCGGAGCCGGTGCAGATCACGGAGTTGGTGCTGCGGCCGTAGACGAGCCCCAGCCCGCCGGTCGCCACGATCGTGGCGTCGGCGCGGAAGGTCTCGACCTTCATCGAGCGCCGGTCCACGGCGACGATGCCCCAGCAGCGGCCCGCGCCGTCCAGCACCGGCTCGAGGAACTCCCAGAACTCGAACTTCTTGACGAGGCCCTCGGCCTCGTAGCGGCGCACCTGCTCGTCGAGGGCGTACAGCAGCTGCTGCCCGGTGGAGGCGCCCGCGAACGCCGTGCGGTGGTAGAGCGTCCCGCCGAAGCGCCGGAAGTCGAGGTTCCCCTCCGCGGTGCGCGAGAACGGCACGCCCATGCGGTCGAAGAGGTAGATGATGCGCGGCGCCTCGTGGCACATCGAGCGCGCCGGCGGCTGGTGCGCGAGGAAGTCCCCGCCCTTGATCGTGTCGTAGAAGTGGATCTCGGGGGAGTCGTTCTCGCCCTTGATGTTGACGGCGGCGTTGATCCCGCCCTGCGCGCACACCGAGTGCGAGCGCTTGACGGGCACGAGCGAGAACAGCAGCACCTCGTGGCCCAGCTCGGCCAGCTTGATCGTCGCCATCAGGCCGGCGAGACCGCCGCCGACCACGATGAACCGGGGAGTGGTGGCGCTCATCGGGCGGGTGCCTCCGTGGACGTGGCGGGGGCCGGGGGCGCCGCGTGCGACGCCTCGGCCGGCTTGCTGAACAGGGTGACCGCGCGCAGGCCCAGCGGCTCGAACGCGAGCAGCGAGTTGAGGCCGACGACCGCGATCGTGACGGAGATCGCGATCGCGACCCAGGACCAGCGACGCTGCGAGCCGCGGCCGGTCAGGAGGCCCCAGTGGATCGCGAAGCCCCACAGGCCATTGCCGAAGTGATACGCGGCGGAGACCACGCCCAGCGCGTAGAACACCAGCACCAGCGGGTTCTGCAGCTTGTCGTGCATCAGCTTGAAGAAGTCGGCGTGGGCGTCGGGGTGGCCGAGGTAGGGCGCGAAGCGGGTGGTCGCCACGTGGTAGGCGATGTAGACGACCAGGAACACCCCGGTGACGCGCTGCCAGAAGAAGAACTGGTTGCGCGCGTAGGGGTAGGCGAGGGCGTTGTTCTTCGCCTGCCAGGCGATCCAGACGCCGAGCGCCGCGTGGAACAGGATCGGGACCGCGATCCCGAAGAACTCGACGAGGTAGAGGTAGGGGATGCCCTGGAGGAACGCGACCGCGCCGTTGTAGGCCGCGGCGCCTTGCAGCGCCTTCGAGTTGGTGAAAAAGTGCTCGAGAAGGAACACGCCGACGGGCACGACGCCGGTCAGGCTGTGCAATCGACGCAGCGTGAAGTACTGCCGCGCGGTCAGGGGCATGTACGCTCTCCTCGCCGGCTGCGCGCCGGGATTCCCGCTCTGCTCGACTCGGCTGGTGGAACTGACCCGCTGGGCCGCCCGCCGGGCCGGTCGAAAACGCGCCGTTTCCGGGACCCTGACGGGCTGGGAAGTGTAGCGTAGCAGATGGGCTAAGCGTGAACAAACCGGGAACTTATATCTGCTTTGCCTTCGCGTTGCTGCTCGCCGCCGCGCTCCCGCGGGCGGCGGGAGCGGCCGGGTCCGCCGCGCCGGGGGCGGCTCCCGCGGCAGCCTCGGCGGCAGTCCCCGCCGCGGCCCCCGCGGCAGTTCCCGCGGCAGCTCCCGCAGCAGCTCCGGCGGCGGCGCCGAAGGCGGACGCGAAGCCCGGCGCGGCGGCCCTCGCCGGCTGGACGCGGCTCGAGCTCCACGCGAGCAAGCTGCTCGCGACCGCGGACGCCGTGATCGAGCGCTGGCCCGGCGCGGGCGAGGCGCCGGCCCTGGTGCGGGTCTCGACCGGCATGCGCTACCTCGGCCGCTCCAAGAACGTGGTGACGTACACCGAGTCCCCCGCCGCGGGCGGGCTGCCCGTGCGCTGGATGGAGATCGAGCCGGGCCGCAAGGCGCGGGAGTGGCGGGCGGCGGCCGACGGCGCGCTCGTCAAGCGCCGCTTCGGGCTGCCGAAGGGGAAGTCCGCCCCCTGGAAGGGCAGCTGGACGGCGGGGAAGCCCGAGCGCCTCCCGCCGGCCCGCCCCGCGGACGACGGCACGGCGCTGGCGCCGCTCAACGCGTGGACGTTCCTCGCGCGGCTCGACCTCGTCGCCGGCCGTCCCGAGGCGGCGGTGCCGCTGATCGGCAACGACGGCATGGTGCCCGCGGTGACGCGCCGCGCGGAGACCAGGCCGGTGCGCCTGCGCCTCCGGGAGCTCGACGCCGGGCGGGACTTCGCGCTCGAGATCGACGCCGTGCGGATCGAGCTCGCGCCCGCGCCCGACGGCCCCGACCCGGCGGTGCTCGGGCTGAACGGGCCCGTCTCGCTGCTCGTCGACCCCGCCTCGGGCGCGCTGCTGCAGATCGAGGGGCGGCGCGAGGGGATCCCGGGGGTCATCCGGTTCACGCTCGGCGGCGTGTCGCGCCGCGCGCGGCCGCGTCCCGAGATCCCGTGGCCCGCCGAGGCGCGCGACGCGACGGTCGCCCCGTGAGGGACGCGAACTCGGCGTAGAATGCGCGACCCCATGAGCGCCCCCCGATGAACGGCCCCCGATGAACGACGACGCCCGCGGCTTCCTGCCGACCGACCTCCGCATCGACGCCACCGCGTTCGTCGCGCCGGGGGCGGTCGTCGTCGGCCGCGTGACCCTCGGCGCCGGGGCCAGCGTCTGGTACGGCTGCGTGCTGCGCGGCGACATCGAGCCGATCACCGTCGGGCCGCGGACCAACGTCCAGGACCTGACCGTCGTGCACGTCGACGGCGGCTACCCCGCCGTGATCGGCGCCGACGTCACGATCGGGCACCGCTGCCTGGTCCACGGCGCGGTGCTCGAGGACGGCTGCCTCGTCGGCATGGGCGCCGTCGTGCTCTCCGGCGCGCGCGTGGGCGCGGGCGCGCTGGTCGCCGCCGGCGCGGTGGTCCGCGAGGGCTTCGTCGTGCCGGAGCGCACGCTCTGCGCCGGGGTCCCGGCGCGCGTCGTCCGCGAGATCGACGACGCGACCGCCGCGCGCATGCGCCGCGGCAAGGACGGCTACGTGGCCTACGGCGCGGCGTACCGCGACGGCCGCCTGGGCGGCGGGCCGCACGGGGGGACCCGTTGAGCGCACCGGACCCGCGGCCCCTGCTCGACCTCGTCGCGCCGGGCCGCCGCTTCGTGCTGACGACGCACGTCAACCCCGACGGCGACGGCATCGGCAGCGAGCTCGCGCTCGCGCGCTTCCTCGCGGCCCGCGGCGTCGCCGTGCGGATCGTCAACCGCGACGCCGTGCCCCCGGCGCTGCGCTTCCTCGAGGGCTCCGGCGCGATCGAGGTCTACGCGCCCGCGCTCCACGACACGGCGCTGCGCGACGCGGACGCCGTCGTGATGCTCGACAACTCCGACCCGCAGCGGCTCGAGGACATGCAGGCGCCGGTCCGCGCCGCGCGCGGCGTCAAGGTCTGCATCGACCACCACCCCGAGCCCGACCCGTTCTGGGACCTGCGGCTCGTCGACCCCGCGGCCGCGTGCACCGGCACCCTCGTGCACCGGATCCTCGCCGCCGCCGGCGCGCCGCTCGACGAGCCGGCGGCCGTCGCGCTCTACACGGCGCTGGCGAGCGACACGGGCCGGTTCCGCTTCGGCAACACCAGCGCCGAGGCGTTCCGCATGGCGGCAGACCTCTGCGCGGCGGGCGCCGTGCCGACGCGGGTCTACGCGCAGCTCGAGGAGAAGCAGTCGACGGGGTACGTCCGGCTGTCCGGCGAGCTGCTGGCCGGGCTCGAGCTGCGGTGCGCGGCGCGGGTGATCGTGCTGCGCCTGCCGCGCGCCCTCGCCGAGGCGCGCGGGGCCGTGGGGGAGGACCTCTCGGAGGTCATCAACCAGGCGCTGAAGATCGAGACGAGCCGGGTCGCGGCGCTGTTCCGCGAGCTCGGCCCGGCGGCGACGAAGGTCAGCCTGCGCTCGAAGGGCGACCTGGACGTCAACCGGCTCGCGCGGCGGCACGGCGGCGGCGGCCACCGCAACGCCTCCGGCATCGTGCTGCCGCTGGCGCTCGAGGACGCCGTCGCGCGCCTCGCGCCCGACCTCGACGACCTCGCGTCCTGACGCCGTCCGCGGGAATTCGCCGCGAAAAGCGCGAAAAGGACGATCAGGAAGAGAGGCGGCGCTCGAGGTGCGCGATGATCGCGCCCGCGACGTTGCGCCCCGACGCGCCCTCGATCCCCTCGAGCCCCGGCGAGGCGTTCACCTCGACCACGACCGGCCCCTCCGGCGTGGGCAGCAGGTCGACGCCCGCGACCTCCAGCCCGAGCGCCGCCGCCGCCGCCGTCGCGATCCCGGCCTCGTGGTCGTCGGGGTGGTGCGCGACCGCGACCGCGCCCTGGTGCACGTTCGAGCGGAAGTTGCCCTCGGCGGCGAGGCGCCGGATCGCGGCGACGACGCGGCCCCCGACGACGAACAGCCGGCGGTCTTCGCGGTGCGGGATGTAGGGCTGCAGCAGCAGGTTGCGGTGCGCCGCCACGAGCGCCTCGACGACCGACGCGGCGCCCGCGGTGCTCTCGACGAACATCACGCCGGCGCCCTGCGTCCCCTCGGCGAACTTGACGACGCAGGGCGCGCCGCCGAGCCGCTCGATCGCGACGCGCACGTCCGCGGGGTGGCGCGCCAGCGCGGTCGGCACGATCGGGACCCCGTGCTTCGCGAGCGCCTGCAGCGTGCGCATCTTGTCGCGCGCGCGCGCCGCGGGCGCGGCGCGGTTCACGCACAGCGCCCCCTGGGCCTCGAACTGGCGCAGCACCGCGAGCGAGTGGCTCGCGGAGGTCGGCGCGAAGCGCGCCAGGACCGCGTCCACGGGCCCGACCGGCTCGCCCGCGACGAGGATCCGCGCGGCGCCGCGGCCGAGCACGACCGAGCAGCGCAGCGGGTTGACCAGCCGCACCTCGTGACGGCGGGCCATCGCGCAGAGGCCGAGCCGCCGCGTGCTGTAGAGCGAGGCTCGGCGCGAGAGGATCAGCAGGTTCATGGGCGGGCCATTGTAGCGGTCGGCGTCGCGGACGGACGGGCGGACCCGCGGCCCCGCGGGGCGCCGCGCGACCGGGTCCCGCCCCCGCGGCGTGGCCGGCCGCCGCGCGGGGCGACCGGGTTGACACGGTCTCCGCCCGTCGTCACTATCAGCGTCCCCCCCTGACGGAGAGTCCTCTGGTGCGGCGCGTCGGCCTCCTGCTCGCCGGCTGTGGCGCCCACGACGGCAGCGACATCCACGAGACCGTCCTCGCCGCCCTCGCGCTGGAACGCGCGCTCGCGCACGTCGTCTACCTCGCCCCCGCGGGCCCGCAGGAGGACGTCGTGGACCACGCGAGCGGCACGCGCGACGACGCCGCGCCGCCCCGCGACCGGCTCGTCGAGAGCGCGCGGCTGGCGCGGGGCCGCCTCCTGGAACTGTCGCCCGCCGCGGTCTCCGACCTCGCGGCGCTGGTGGTGCCCGGCGGCGTCGGGGTGCTGAAGAACCTGTTCGCGGACCTGCTCGTGCCGGGCCGGTCCGCGCGCCTGCGCGACGAGCCCGCGCGGGCGATCGCGGCGCTGCGCTCGCGGGGCGGGGCGCTGGCGGCGATCGGCACGGCGCACGCGCTGTTCGCGGCCGCGGGGGAGCCCTTCGTGGACGACCCGTTCGCGGTCCCGCCGGGCGCGGCACGGGTGGACGCGGCCCGCCGGCTCGCGTACGCGCCGGGCTTCCTCGGCGCCCGCACGCTGGACGAGGCGGCACGCGGCATCGACGAACTCGCGCGCGCGGTGGCGGGCTTCCCGCTGCGCCCCGCGCGCCCCTGACGAACGGACCCGAGAAGGACCCCGGAGGCGCTGCGATGCGGAGAGGCCGCAGGACGGTCGCGAAGCTGTTGAAGCTGGTCCCGAAGCCGCTGGTCTGGCGTTTCGCGCGCGTCTACATCGCGGGCGAGACGATCGAGGACGCGGTGCGCGTCATCCGCGGGCTGAACCGTCAGGGCTGCCGCGCGACGGTGGACGTGCTGGGCGAGGACGTCGCCGACGAGCGCGAGGTCGCGCAGTTCGTCGACGCCTACCGCACGATGATCGAGACGATCGTGCGCGAGGGGCTCGACTCGAACATCTCGATCAAGCCGACGGCGATGGGCCTGAAGATCGGCCCCGACCTCGCGTACCGCTCGACGGTCGAGGTCCTGCGCGCCGCGGCGAAGCACGGCCTCTTCGTCCGGATGGACATGGAGGACTCCTCGACGACGACGACGACGCTCGAGCTGTTCGAGCGCCTGCGCGGCGAGGGCTTCACCAACACCGGCGTCGTGATCCAGTCGATGCTGCGCCGCACGATCCACGACATCCGGCGGCTGGCCGAGACGGGCGCGTCGGTGCGGCTGGTCAAGGGGATCTACGTCGAGCCGCGCGAGGTCGCCTACCAGGAGTACGACACCGTCCGGCTCGCGTTCATCAACATGATGGACATCCTGATGGCCTCGCCGGCGGGCTACGCCGCGATCGCCACGCACGACGAGTTCCTCGTCGAGTCGGCGCGCCGCATGATCCTCAGGTACGGGCTGCCGACCTCGCGCTACGAGTTCCAGATGCTGCTCGGCGTCGACCCCCAGCTGCGGCGGCTGCTCGTCGCCGAGGGGCACCCGATGCGCGTCTACGTGCCCTACGGCAAGGGCTGGCACGGCTACTCGATCCGGCGCCTCGTCGAGAACCCGAAGATGGCGAGCCACGTCGCGCGGAACGTGCTCGGCTTCGGGCCCGGCCACGAGGCCGCGGTCCCGGCGCCCTGACGCCGTGCGGCTGTTCGCGATCGGCGACACGCACCTGTCCTTCGGCCGGCCGAAGCCGATGGACATCTTCGGCGAGCGCTGGCGCGACCACGTGACGCGGCTCGCGGCGAACTGGGACCGCGCGGTCGGGCCCGACGACGTCGTGCTCGTCGCGGGCGACGTCTCGTGGGGGCAGTCGCTGGCCGAGGCCGCGCCGGACCTCGCCTTCCTCGCCGAGCGCAGGGGGCGCCTCAAGCTGCTCCTGCGCGGCAACCACGACTCGTGGTGGGCGTCCGCCGCGAAGCTCCGCGCGGCCCTGCCGCCCGGCCTCGCCGCGCTGCACCACGACGCCGTCCGCCTGCCGGAGGGGATCGTCGTCTGCGGCGCGCGCGGCTGGAACCTGCCGACGCTCCCCTACGCCGACCCGGTCGCGGACCCGCCGATCTTCGAGCGCGAGCTGGCCCGGCTGGACCTGTCCCTGAAGACCGCGGCGGCGCTGCGGCAGCCGGGGGACGCGCTGGTCGCGATGCTGCACTACCCGCCGCTCGGGCCGGGGGAGACGGACGGCCCCGTCGTGGCCCGACTCGCCGCGGCCGGCGTGCAGGTGGCGGTCTACGGGCACCTGCACGGCGAGGACCACGCGTGGGCCCCGGCCGGCACGTTCGGGGGGATCGCGCTGCGCTTCGTCGCGGCCGACGCGGTCGACTTCACCCCGGTCGAGATCCTCTCGCGCCCCTACGGATGAGGCGCCGCCCCTAGGGATGAGGCCCGCCCCTGCGGATGAGCGGCCTTACAGTCCGGCGAGGCGGTCGAGCACGGGCCGGACGCCGTCGCCCAGGACCGGCAGCAGGGCCGGCGAGGCGGTCGAGCACGGGCCGGACGCCGTCGCCCAGGACCGGCAGCAGGGCGTCGCGCGCGATTCGCCGCACCCGCGACTCCTCCACGGTCCGGGCGTGCTCCTCGCCGAGGTCGAACGGCGCGAGCTCGGACGCGAACCGGACGAGGTGCACCAGCTCGTGGGCGAAGGTGTAGGCGAGCACGGTCCCGAGCCCGAGGCGCCGGCCCAGCCGGAAGATCAGCGGGTCGCGCAGCACGATGCGCCAGCGCGACGGCCGCGGCGGGGCCTCGAAGCGCAGCTCGACGATCTGGGCCAGCGTGCCGAGCGGAAAGCCGAGGTGCGGGTGGTCGGCCGCCGAGGCGACGTCGTAGCGGAAGCGCGAGATCCACTCCCGGGGCCGGATCGCGTAGAACCCGGCCACCGCGACCTCGGCCTGCTCGAGGGCCCGGCAGAGCCGGGGGCTCCACTCCGGGGCGGTCAGCCGGCGGCCCGCGCCGGGGGACCCGGACGGGGTCCCGGCGGGCGGGGGATCCGAAAAAAGGGGCGCGATGTCTTTTGACATGGCCGGGACCCGATTTTACAGTCGGAAGCGAGAGGTTCCACCGATGCCGATCTACGAGTACCGCTGCTCCAAGTGCGCCGACGAGTTCGAGACCATCCAGAAGTTCTCGGACGCGCCGCTCAAGGCCTGCTCGAAGTGCGGCGGCAAGCTCGAGAAGCTGCTGTCCCGCTCCGGCTTCAGCCTGAAGGGCGCCGGCTGGTACGCCGACGGCTACGGCGGGAAGTCGTCCGGCGGCGGCCGCGCCCCGTCCGGAACCTCGTCCGGGTCCTCCTCCGGGGCCTCGTCCGGTAAATCGTCCAAAGGCGGCTCGTCCGGCGGCGGCTCCGGCAGCGGGTCCGCCGGCGGCTCCTCGTCGACATCTGACTGATTCTTAAAGGAATTGACCGCGGCGCCCGCGGCTTGTAACATCTGCGCCGGAGACGCACGGAAATGTGCGCTCCCCGGAAGGCAGATGACCTACGAACGGCTCGCGCGGTGCCTCCTCGCCCTGTACGTCCTGGGCGGCGGGGTCGCGTGCGCCGTCCTGCGCCGCGGCGCCTCCGCGGTCGGGGCCCTCACCGGCTCCGTCGCGGTCCGAACGCTTTCGAAAACTTTCACCCTGGCGTCGCCGGCCGCGGGGAGACCCCTTCGGGGGTCTTGCCGCTGGCGTCCAAGCTGGCCTCGAACGACGGTTGATCCAGGAGCGGCCCGACGGCCGCTCCAGCGGACACTTCACGGCCCGAACCGCGGTCCGGGCGGCGCTTCGGCGTCCCCCGCCGCGCGGCTCCTCCTGCCGGGCGGTCCCCCCGGGGCCCGCCGCCCCGGGCCGCCCGGGCGCGTCGCCGCGTTCCCCGGAGCGCGCGGCGCAGGGCTCCTGGCCTGCCCCATCCGCTGATCCACCTTCGCCGAGGTCCAGCCCCTGCCTCCCGGAACCGGCCCGCTCCCGCGGGCCCTCGGGAGGTTGCATGGCTCTCGGACCCGTCGTCCTCGCCGCGACGCTCGCGGCGCTGCTGGGACTCGCGGCGGGCCTCGCGGTCGCGTGGTCCTCGGCCAACCGCTCGGCGCGCGGCGTGCTGCGCCGCGCGCGCGCCGAGTCGGACCAGCTGCTCGAGCAGGCCCGCGCGCGCGCCGAGGAGGACGCTCGCACCCGGACCGCGCAGGCCGACGACGAGGTCGCCCGGCGGCTCCAGGACTGGCAGAAGCAGGAGCAGGCGCGCGACGCGCAGCTGAAGGAGGCCGAGGAGGAGAACGAGCGGCGCCACCGGCGGCTCGTCGACCGCGACCGCGCGCTGGCCCGCCGCGACCAGCTGCTCCGCGAGCGCGAGGAGGACGTCGAGCGCCGGCGCGGCGACCTCGCCCGCCAGCAGGAGAACGTCGCCCTGCTCGAGGAGCAGGGGATGATGCGCCTCGAGGAGGTCGCGAACCTGACCCGCGAAGAGGCCCGGCGGCAGCTCGTGGACGCGCTGCGGGTCGAGGCGCGGCAGAGCGCCGCGGCCGAGGTGCGGGCGATCAAGGAGGAAGTCCAGGCCAACGCCGACCGCGAGGCGCAGAAGATCATGGCGCTCGCGATCGAGCGGCTCGCCTCGGACTTCGCGGCCGAGCGCAGCGTGTCGTCGGTGCCGCTGCCGGACCCGGGGCTGCGCGGCCGGATCATCGGGGTCGAGGGCCGCAACATCCGGGCGTTCGAGAAGCTGACCGGCATGCAGCTCGTGCTCGACGAGGAGCCGACGCACGTCGTGATCTCCGGCTTCAACCCCGTCAAGCGCGAGATCGCGCGCCGCTCGCTCGAGAAGCTGGTCGAGGGGGGCACGATCCACCCGCGCAAGATCCAGCAGGTCGTCGCCATCACGCGCCGCAAGGTCGAGCAGGAGATGCTCGCCGCCGGCCAGGAGGCGATCGGCGAGTTCAAGTTCGACGCCGTGCACCCCGAGATGGCCGCGCTGCTGGGCCGCCTGCGGTACCGCACGAGCTACGGCCAGAACGTGCTCGAGCACGTCAAGGAAGCGGCGCGGATCTGCGGGATGATGGCCGTCGAGCTGGGGCTCGACCAGAAGCTCGCCGAGCGCGCCGCCCTGTTCCACGACATCGGCAAGGCGGTGGACTTCGAGCGCGAGGGCACGCACCCGGAGATCGGCGGCGAGCTCGCGCGGCGCTACGGCGAGCCGCCCGTCGTCGTCAACGCCATCGAGTCCCACCACGACGACTGCGAGGTCATCCACCCGATCGCGGTGCTCGTCGCGGCGGCCGACGCGCTGTCCGGCGCCCGCCCCGGCGCGCGGCGCCGCACGACGGTGGACTACCTGCGGCGCGTCAGCCGGCTCGAGGAGCTGGCGGGCTCGTTCCAGGGGGTCGAGAACTGCTACGCGCTGCAGGCCGGCCGCGAGATCCGCGTCATCGTCGAGGCGGGCAAGGTCTCGGACGACGCGACGGCGCTGCTCGCCCACGACCTGTCGCAGCGGATCCAGGCGGAGATGGACTACCCGGGCCGGATCAAGGTCACGGTGATCCGCGAGCTGCGCGCCCAGGCGGTCGCCCACTAGCGGTCGCCCACTAGCGG
>JADHED010001997.1_pt1 | contig 15325 bp, 18 predicted proteins | sample 8952041 | NCBI WGS metagenome assembly JADHED01 (sample SAMN16124423, study PRJNA663239) | bioreactor sludge metagenome | isolation source: sludge (control) | place: India:Bengaluru | collected 2018-09-08
GGTGGAGCAGTTTGGGTGGCCACAAGTGGGGCAGTTTGGGTGGCCGCCGGGGGGTCAACGAAGTAGCTGTCCACGCGGTAAGCCTGCTTGGCCGCCTGATTGTCCAACGCGGCAATTTGCTGTTGTGTTGGCGCAAAACCGGCAGGTGGATTCAGGAATGTGACCACATCCATGTCCTGCGGCGGACGGTTTTCCAGCGTTTCCACCTGTTCCAGAAAGCTGCCGTCGAGCCATTGGAAGCCATCGGTCAAACCCATGCCGTGCAAGGCAGCGCGATAGCCCAGCCAGCCGCGCAGGATTTGCCGACGCTCCGGCGAGGTGGCGAAGCGCACCATCACATCCGTCAGCACCACGCGGTACGGCGAACGCTCAACACTGGTCGGGTTCAGCACGTCGACGGGGGGCAGCAAGCCCTGCGGATTCCAAGCGGGGATGGCGACGGTGGTCATGCGGTGGTTTCCACGGGTGCGGGTTCTTCGACTTTCACCGGTACCTTGCCGGCGAGCAGATATTGCATCAGGCCGAGCTTCTGTGATTCCAACCTGCTCAACACAACCCCTTCCGAGGGTAGCTGCTGTGGTGCATCCGCTTGTGCGTGTAAGCGCGTGATCGGCCGATTGAAGTTCGGTTTTTCGGCACGAGCCTTGTTGAGCAGCCGGGCGCGAACCGACGCAGCGATGTTGCGCTGGTTCATGCGAGGCTTTCCAGATAGGGCTGCATCACGTTGGCCACGCGGTCGATTTTCGCGTAGTGCCAGATCTGGTCGCTGGTTATGCGCTTGCCGTTCCATGCCTCGCGCAGCGCCTCCAGCGCCACGTCCAGACCGATCTTGTTGCGGTACTTGAAGCAGTCGGCCACGGTCTTGGCAACGCCGGTGACGCGCACGGTCACGCCATCGACGACGTGTTCCTCGACGCCCTCGGTCAGCGCCGCGCCGGAGAAGCGCACGAGGCGCAGCGGCGGGTAGTCGAGCTTGGGCGTGGCCGCTTTGTTGTCGATGGCCAGCCAGACCTCGAACGGGGCCTGCGTCGTCAGGTCATGGAAACGCAGCGCCGACAGCAGGCACACCACACCCTTGGGCACGCGGCGTGCGACCTCGGCCAGTGTGCCGTGGGCCGACACCGGACGCGACGTGAGGCCGTACAGGCCGCGCCCTACGCGCTCCAGTTGCCCGCGCCGCACTGCCCGCGTCAGGGCCACCCGTGGGATGCCCAGCGGGGCCAGATCGTGCGGGCGCAGCAGTCCCTGCGTGCGCACCAGCTCCCGCAGCTTGTCGGCGGTCGTGTCCATGATCCGGCATGTTGCTCCATAACATCGGTAGATGTCAATTACAACCGATGGATAGGAACCCGCGCCACCGGGCGTGCATCCCGGACGAGGAGAACGCCCTACTGACGGATCGAGGTCAAGCGTACCCCGCATGCGGACGCGGCAGCAGTGCCGTCGATGGAGCGTCGGGCCCCGATGCTGCTGCGGTTGGCCAGGTTGATGGCGTTGACCGACCTGCAAATCCGCATCGACGCCCAGCACATCGACGCGGCGATGGCGTGGATTCGGCACGCCACGGCGTCCGTCCGTTTCGTGTTCGTCAGCGCCGCCGATGAAGCGAAGCTGGCGCAGGTGCTGAAACTGTCGAGCCGGGTGCTGGCCTTCCTGCACGAACGCGGGCAGGCCACGCGCAGCCAGATCAACACTGAGTGTTTCCGGGGCAAGGTGCCCAAGGCGCGGCTCGACGCCAGTCTGGAGCATCTGCTGGCAGCCACGCCGCCGAGAATCAGTGTGCAGTGGGTCGAGCGCCCCATCGACGCGCCGGGCACGCCAACGCGGGTATATCGGCCTGCGTAGGCCGGAGGCTCATTTCGCTCGTTTCGCCGCGCCGGATCGCCCGCAAGTGCTTGTCGGGCTTCTCATTTCTCTGATTTCGCTCATTTCGCCATCTTCCCTCTGGAGAGGCGAGCGACCGGCGACCATCGTTCCAGATCCGAACCATGTCGTCGCATCTTAGTGCTCCACCCTGGCATCATCACGAAGAGCGCGGGCCGGCGGTAGCGGCCGCGCACGTCTCGCGTGAGCGCACCCTGCCCGAGATCGACCTGCGCCTCCTCGCCGGGGGCGAACTCGAGCACGTCGAAGCGCTCGGGCGCACGGCTCTTCAGCCGCGCCACGAAGCGCTTGACCGAGTTGTAGCGGTGCGTGAAGCCGTGGCGCTCGACCAGGTCCTGGTAGATCGCCACGGCGTTGCGCCCGAGCAGCACCTGCGCCTCGATCCAGACGCGGTGCACCTCGCACGCCAAAACCGCCGTCGGAGCCGGTGGCCGGGGTGGGGGAATTTGCCATCTGCCGCTGATAGCCCCGGATGGTCTTCCGGCTGACCCCCAGCCGGCGCTCGATCTCGTGCTGACTGACACCGCTTGCGAGCAGCTCCTCGACCATGGCCCTGCGATGCGGCTTCAAGACGTTCAACTCCTCTTCCTCCCCTGGTTGGCCGGGGAGGAGGGTAGGTCTCGCCGCGCGGCGCCTCGGTTTAGGCGCCCCTACTGGTGCTCAGGGTGGGGCAGTTTGACCTGGCCACAGGTGGGGGAATTCGGGTGGCCACCGGGGTTTCAAGTGGGTTGATGGGCATGCGGGTTGACCATGTGGAAGTCGAGCTTACCGGCGATCAGGAAGATGACCGTGCGGATGGTCGACATGCGCTTGAAGCCGCGGGCGCGGCGCTTGGCGGGCTGAAAGAGGCCATTGAGTGCCTCCAGGAAGCCCATGCCCGACACGGTTGGCACACGCAGAAGGGCCCGGAAGCCCGCGCAGTGTGCGGAACCCGCAAAGGAAAACGCCCAACCGAGAACGGTTGGGCGCTGAATAGTGGTGGCGTAGTTCACCAACAAACGAAACCCACGTCTCAAGTACCTCTCCGGTCGGGTCGGAAGCCCTGCGACCTTTGCACCATTGCGGGGAAGGTTTTCGCGCCCCCGCACATGCCCATGATCGCCAATTTCGAGAGGCCGATTGGCACAGGCAGCCATCGTCGATGCCGGGCACTTGCGCGCGCACAACTTGGCTTCCTTCGCGTTTGTCGCCGTAATGGCCGACACCAACGACGAAAGGAGCGCCATGTTGACCGAACCCGCCTTCACCGAAACCGAACTCGCCCTGCGCTGGAACGTCAGCGCCAAGACCCTTCAGCGCTGGCGCAGCGATGGCGTCGGCCCGCCATACATCAAGCTCTCCAAGGCCGTCCGCTATCCGGTGGATCAAGTTGTCGTCTACGAACAGGCCAACCGTCAGGGAATGCCCAACGACGCAGCCTTGCCGCCATTGATCGCCGACGCGCCGGTCGTCGAACCTCCCGCGCCCGCTGCATCGGATCTGAAGCGGTACTACCTGAACGAGGCCTTCGCGCTCATCGCTCAGTACGGCAGCCTGGCGGCGGCTGAAGCCGCTCTGACGGAGGCACACGATGAAACCCACGACTGACGGCTCCGCCGCCCGCCAGACAGACCCCGGCACGGCTGAACCACTCGTCCAGTATCCGGTGCTCAACGAAACGCAGCTATGTTCGCGGTGGAACCTCTCGCCCAGGGCGCTGCAACGCTGGCGCTCGGAAGGCATCGGCCCACCCGCATGGCACATCAACAGATCTGTCCGCTACCTCCTGATGGAAGTCGAGGCCTTCGAGCGTAAGGCGCAGGTGACGTGGAAATCCAGTGCGGGACGCGCCCTGTCCGTGTCTTCGCCTACGGCGCGTGAAGACGCCATCGAGCAGATGCTGCAACAGCGACCGGCTCGGCGTGACCAAATTTTCTACTCGTGCAAAGCCGTGGCCGACATCACTGGACTGCCTGCCTATTGGTTTCAACAGGATCAAGAACGCCAGCGGCGTGGCATTCCTTGCTACATCTTTACCAACGGAGGCGTCATCCGTTTCAGTATCGAAGAAGTCTTCCGCTGGGAGGCGCATCACCTGCGACCATGCCGCAACGATGCGGGCACGTCCGTCGACGCGCTTCATTCCGCCAGTTCATAGCCGGTGCTGCGCCCGCCGCCCGGCGATTTTTTGAGCACGCCCCGTTCCAGCAACGCATTGATGTCGCGTAGCGCAGTGTCGGGCGAGCACTTGGCGATGGCGGCCCACTTGCTGCTGGTGAGCTTGCCCTCGAAACCGTCGAGCAGGCGATTCAGCAACTTCAACTGCCGCTCGTTTAATGGCGTGCCTGCCCAGCGCCGCCAAAAGCGCGCCTTCACCAGCACGGCGTCCAACGTTATCTGCGCACTGGCGACGGCGCGGGCCAGCGTGCCGAGGAACCACGACAGCCAGCCGGTCACATCGCGTGTGCCCTTTTGAGTGCGCTCCAACACATCGTAGTAGTCCTTGCGCTCGCGCTGGATTTGCGCTGACAGGCTGTAGAAGCGTTGCGAGCTGCGATCTGCGCGTGCGAGAAACAGGTCGCCCACAGCGCGGGCGATGCGGCCATTGCCGTCGTCGAACGGGTGCAGCGTCACGAACCACAGGTGTGCGAGGCCTGCCTTGATGAGCGCCGGTTCGCCCGACTCGGCGTTGGCCCACGACAGGAATTTCGCCATCTCGACGGACAGCACGTCGGCAGGGGGTGCTTGGTAGTGAACCTTGCGCCGCCCCACCGGGCCGGACACCACTTGCATCGGCCCGTCGGTATCCTCGCGCCACTGCCCGATGGCAATCTTGCTCACACCGGAGTAGCCGGTCGGGAACAGCGCGGCATGCCAACCGAACAGGCGCTCGGCGGTCAGTGGCTCGGCACTGCGGGAAGTGGCGTCGAGCACCATTTCCACGACGCCTTCGACGTGCCGATCCACCGGTGCCACCGCGCCGATGTCCACGCCCAGACGGCGGGCGATGGAGGAGCGCACTGATTCCACGTTGAGCACTTCGCCTTCGATCTCGCTGGTCTTGACCACATCCTCGGTCAGCGCGGCGAGACTGGCTTGATCGCGCAACGCCAGCCCCACATCGGCCACACGGCCCAACAACACGCCTTGGGCACGGCTGACATCGGTCAGCGACCAGGTCAGCGCCGACAGGTCGTAGTGCCAGTTCGGCCAGTCGTCGGCCTGCCAGATGTAGTGATTTTCTCCGCAATTCATGCGGAAATTAAACACCCAATTCTCCGCATCCGCAAGTTATTGCGCCGCTCATGGTGCGGCGAATGATGCCGCCAATCGCCGCATCGGGCAGCCGACCTTCACAGGTTGGCCAATAGCCCTGGCTCAAAATTCAATCGACACGGTGGCTCAATTTTGAATCGGCGCCAACAATCCGCCCCCAATTCGCGCCCGCGCGCCACGGGTACTGCACGTTTTCCGGGCCGGGCGTGACGGTATCGCCGAAACCAATGTTGGTCTGCTCCGAGCAGCGTGTGTTATCGAGCAGACCGTTCAGGCTTCGTCACTCGCAGAAGCGCTCCCATAAAACACGCATCAGCCGACAACGTTGAAGACGCTGCAAAATCTAAATAACTTGATTTTTTGCGTCAATCGCACATAATTTCAACATATTTTTATGGATGAATGCAATGTTGGTCGAGTTCCGCGTCAAGAACTTCCGCAGCCTGCGTGATGAGCAGGTGCTCAGTCTCGTCGCCTCCAAGGACAAGACCCAGCAGGACACCAACACCCTGACCACCGGCATCAGCGCGGCCCCGTTGCTGCTGCGCAGCGCCGTGGTCTACGGAGCCAACGCCAGCGGCAAATCCAACCTCATCAAGGCCCTGCAGTACATGCGTGGCGTCGTGGCTGAATCGGCCACGGCCATCCAGCCCGGCCAGCCCTTTGCCGTGCAGCCCTTTCGCTTGGATGCGCAATCGGCCAACGAGCCCAGCGCGTTCGAGATCACCTTCCTGATCGACGGTGTGCGTTACCAATATGGCTTTGCCATGACGCCGCAGCGTATCGTTAGCGAGCACCTGCTGGTTTACAAAGCCTTCAAGCCCCAGCGCTGGTTCACGCGCCAGTTTGATGCCGAGTCTGGCAAGGACGTTTATGACTTCGGCCCCGGGCTGAAGGGCCCCAAGAACCTGTGGGAAGGCGCGACTCGCCAAAACTCGCTGTTCCTGTCGATGGCCGTGCAACTCAACAGCGAGGCCTTGCGGCCGGTTTTCGACTGGTTCGTCAACCGCCTGGTCATCTTCAATGAGCAGGCGCAGCTCAATCCCCATATCTCCATCCAGATGCTCCAGCAGGCGAACGGGCGCAAGGAGATCTGCCAGTTCCTGTCTGCTGCGGACATCAGCATTACCGACATCGATGTGGAGACACGCAAGGTGCCCGGCCAGACCTTGCATTTCGATCTGGTCGCAGGCAAAACCGAGGTGCGCACGGAGGAGATGGAAGAGCACCGGCTGCGTTTTCATCATGTGACCGAGCAAGGCCGGGCGGTGTTCGAGCTACAGGACGAATCCAACGGCACGCGCAACCTACTCTTTCTTGCCGGGCCGGTGCTGGACATCCTCGGCAAGGGGCTGACGCTGGTCATCGATGAGCTCGATACCAGCCTGCACACCCTGCTGGTGCGTGAACTGGTGCGGCTGTTTCACCGGCCAGACATCAACACCGGCGGCGCGCAGCTGATTTTCACGACCCACGACACCTCGCTGCTCGATGCCCCTGATCTGCTGCGGCGCGACCAAATCTGGTTTGTCGAGAAAGATCGCGATCAGGCCTCCAGCCTGGTGGCCCTGTCCGAGTTCAGTCCACGCAAAAACGAAGCGCTCGAGCGCGGCTACCTCATGGGGCGCTACGGCGGCGTGCCTTTTCTGAGCCCTGCTTTGGGGCAACAGCACTGATGGCCCGCGACAACACTCCCAAGGAGCGCCAGAAAAAGCAGCTGGAACGCAAACAGGGACGGCGGGCAAGCTACGACCGCATCTTGATGGTGACCGAGGGCAGCAAAACGGAGCCGAATTACTTCCGGGAAATCCGCTCTGCCTTTCGTCTGCACACGGCCAATGTGGAAGTCCGCCCCAGTGAATGGGGTACCGCACCGATCCAGGTGGTGCAATACGCCCAAGAGCTATTCGAAAAAGGTGATCGCCACAAGAACATCCAGCAGCGGGCATTCGAGCAGGTCTACGCAGTGTTCGACCGGGACGACCACGCCAGCTATCACGAAGCCTTGGCACTGGCGCAAGAACTCAACGGCAAGCTCAGGAACGATGCCCGGCAGCCAGTCGTTTTCCAGGCCATCGCCTCGGTGCCCTGCTTTGAGCTGTGGCTGCTGCTGCACTACGAAGATGTCCAGGCGCCGCTGCACCGCGATGACGTGATGCGCCGCCTGCAGCGGCACATTCCCAGCTACGAAAAAGGCAGCGGCAACGCGTTTGCCATCACCAGCGCGCATTTGGCCGTCGCCACTGCGCGTGCCGAGCGACTGGCCCAACGCTTTTCGGCGCATACCGATCCTGAGCCGTTCACCGCCATCGCTGATCTGGTGAAGCGGTTGACGACCTTGCGCGATTGATGACTTGCGCGGTGACTCAACCCTGATCACCGCCTTTTGACGCCTCGTTGCCGCGCCCACCCCTTTTGCGGACGCCGGTTCAATCCCAGAACCAGGAATCGAATTGGCAACGGCATGTTTCTTTATTTCGTCATAATATTTCAAAAAACGAATAAACGGAACATTCTCCAATCTATGCTTGCCAACACCCACACCCAGCGCGTTCTTGAGCTGGCCCACCAGAATGGACTGCTGCGCGCCAGCGATCTGGACGCCATCGACGCGCCCCGGGTTGTCTTGACGCGCCTGACTGCCGCCGGTCTGCTGGACAGGGTCGGGCGTGGCCTCTACCGCCTGCCGAACCACCCGGCATCGGAACACGAAAGCCTCGTGGTGGTGGCGGCCAAAGCGCCGCAGGCCGTGTTCTGCCTGCTGACGGCGCTGCAATTCCACGGGCTGACCACCCAACTGCCACGCCAGGTCTGGATCGCCATGCCGCGAGGCTGCCACGCGCCCTGCATCGATTGGCCGCCGATCAGGATGACGCAGATGACGGGCGATGTCTACGCAGCAGGCATCGAGGAACACCGGGGCGACGGCGTGACGCTGCGGGTCTACAGCGCAGCCAAGACGGTCGTGGACTGCTTCAAGCACCGCAACAAGATCGGTCTGGATGTGGCGATGGAGGCGTTGAAGGATGCGTGGCGGACGCGTAAGGCTTCGGTGGACGACCTATGGCGCTACGCCCAGGTTTGCCGAGTCGCCAACGTGATGCGCCCCTATATGGAAGTGGTCGCCCACGAGTGATCGCGCAAATAGAAACGCCTCCACACGGGAGGCGTCGGGCCGAGGCTGCTCACCTCGGCGGGGCAAAGGAAAACGCCTTCGTAAAAAGAGGCGTTGGGCCGGAGATACGATCTCCGGTGGGGCCATTGCGCGAATCCTACCCACACCCAGCATCTACGGCAAGGTGACGATCCACTTGATCGAGTCTGAGTAATCGCCCGGCTGCGGTGATTCGGTCGTGGCATCCATGCGGATTTTGCATGGAGCCCACGACGATAATCAAACGCTGCGCCTGCTGTAGCAATTCCTTCGAACCCGGCCGCAAGTTCCCAATCAAGCCTTCTGTTCTGCGCCCGACTGTCAGCTCGCCCGCAAGCGCCAGTGGCAGCGGGCCAAGCTTCAGCCCGATTCCGACTACCGAATCAACCAGCGCGCCGCACATCAGGCCTGGGCGCAGCGCAATCAAGATGACTGGCGCACCTACCGCGAAGTCCGCCCAGATTACACGCAACGCAAAAAATCAACGCCCTCAAGTGCTCCTTGTAAACGGTGGCAGCGACAACAGCGTACCGTCTGCAAGGATTTCTGTGCGTGCGTCTATACGGTAGTTCGGATCTTCACTGGCCTTCATGTATACGACGCGATAGGCAGCTCCGACTTCCTCCTTCAACCAGCAGGAAAGTTGCATGCCACGTGCGTGGAAAGCAGGCCAGTCCCAATCGTCCCCCAAGTCGTCACCATATCCCGCGTCTCTTATCGCGGAATCCAACGCCACTTCCCAATCCCAGAACTTTAGAAATAGCCCTTCGGACAGCGGCATGGAATCATCCCACCCCATGGTATCGCAAAGACAGGGGCCGACGCCTCCCTGATCCGGGCGTTTAACAATCCAAATAAATGGGCCTCCCGCTTCAGGCAACACCGTCAAAATTGGAATGAAAGGCAAACTCTCGTCACCACTCATGTGTCAATCTCCCTTCCACACGAAGGCGTACTCCGGCTTTGCGCACCAAGCCCTGAGTTCGCTGGCGAATGCCTCAGCCTCCTTCTGCGATAGATCGAATTTGATCTCCGCCCGGTACGGCGCGCCATCATCCAGCCAGTCCTGAAAGACCCGAAAGCGCAGGCGCTTTTTACCTCCCTCGTGCGGCATCACTGTCAGGTTGAAATAGAACAGATCGTCGCCATCCTCGAATTCGGCGACGGCAGGTGTTTCCTCTTTTTGCGACGGTGCGGTCAGCGCTTCTGCCACCTCACCGAGCATCTGCATGTCCGCGTAGATCTGGATGGAGGCGCGCACCCGATCGCTGCCGACGACGAAATGACAGAACATGTCCGGGTCGGAGTACATCGGCTCAATCAGGAAGTAGCGTTGGCGCATTGCAGGGTCTCGTGTCTTTCCATCATGGCGATGAGGTAAGCCAAGGATCATTCAGCATTGCGTCCTTGACTTGGATGTAGTCATCATCAGGCTCTGGATCGCTCCCCATGTCCCAGTGCTGCGGGTCAAACTCCGTCGTAAAGAAACGGATCAATTCGTCTTTCAATGCCGCAGCCAAGGTGGCGCGCGACACGATGCCTTCAAGCAAAATCGTGTTCTCGTATTGGCGCGTGACACGCAGCAGGACGCGCTGCGGATCATCAGTGCGCAGCACCGTCAACGTCGCCTCCTGCCCCTCCTCGTCGATCTCCATCTCAACTGGCAGATCGCCCTCGCCAATCTCACGCCCCCAAGCGAGCAGTTCGGGGAATGGGTCAAACACCTCGGACAGGTGGATCGTGGTCGTGGCATCGTCGAGGGACAGGTGCAGCTTTGCCCAGCCGTATTCCTCCATCTCGAGCCGGACGCCAAGCTGAGCATCGAGCAGGCCGGGGCGAAGCACGAACCATTTGGCAGGCTCCTCGGCAGGTCTGCTCAAGCCTGCACGTGCCCAACGCTTGGTGCTATACGACTGCAGCACTCCCGTATTGCCGCAGACGAAAAACGGCGTGAGTGCCGACCAATCTCCAAAGCGATCAGAACCGCGCAGGCCGTTGTACCACTCCATCAATTCGCCGTAGCTGCGCCACCGAAAATGCTCCGTGCCTGCCACCCGAACCACACCCGCCGCGTTGTCCACGACCTCGGTGACGTAATCGAACGAATCATGCAATCGCTGAAACAGGCCCGCACCGGGCGTCAAAGCGAAGAAGCCATCGAGGCTTTCCTTGTCGGCAATTTGCAGGTCGCCCCCAAATGCATCATCGAGCCTGGCTTGCACCGCGCGCCGTTTGTCCGACATCGTGGCGTCCGTCGTGCCGTCTATCAGCGCTGGAATTTCCAGCAGAGCCGCACGAGTTTCCTCGTCACGACACAGGCTTAAAGGCAGCAACAAGCCCACACGCGGCGCGACACCGGGACGGTCGCCACCCGTGCGCGCGCCAACTGCGAACAGCCCCCTCGCCGTGTCTGTTGTCCGTGCGCGCATGGCACGCGCTGAAGCGCCGTACTCGGCGATATAGAGGCAGGGCAGCAGCTCATCCAGCCGACCAAGCAGTTGCCCGCAGTTGCGCTTGATATCGCGCGCCTGCGGATATTTCGATTCATCGCTTTTGCTCCACGCCAAATTCATGATTCACCTCCCTCGGCTTGGACGACCTCATCAACACTCATCCAGCCCTGCTTGCGATACAGCTTGACGACCGTGTTCTCACCCAAGACTGTTTGCAGCGCCATGGCGAGATCAAGTGCCTCTTTCTCGTGACGCTGCCACCAAGCCTCGTCGCCCCTGCCCGGTGGATTCATGGTGTCGTCGTAGTTACGCTGCCACGCGGCGATGCGCTGCACCAGCGGAAAGGGCAAGTCCAGCAAGTCGTAGCCCAAATTCCGACCCTCGTCATCCCACAGGCCGCTGCTGCCGAAGTCGTTGCCGAGGCGGATTTCCTTCAACCGCCGACTGAAGGATGTGCGTTGCATCTTTTGCGCCGCCAATCGCTCGGGTACGCCGCGCTTTTGCAGGCTGGTGTCGGGGGTCATCCGTTGCATGCGTTCGACGTTGTAATACCGAGCTTCGATGCCAAGCTCCAGCGCCAGCCACAGCAGGATTTCTACCGAATCGGACAACCTCAGATCGAAGACAAACCCTGGTGTCGGCTGTGGCTCTTCGGCAATCACGCACAACTCATCGACCGAAGCCAGGATGTCGAGGGGCTCATTCAACTTCCCGTCATATACATACCGCACTGTCCATCTGCGGCAGTAGCGCGTCGCGTGCTTAATCCATGCGTCGGTCGCCAGTTCCTTCGGTGCAACGATGAAGGCGTGCGCTCCGATTTGCTGTGCCAGCAGCGACTGCGCAACTTCGCGGGCCTGCTCGGTCAGGAATACGATGCCGACCGTCCTGTGTACTTCTGGCGGCAGATAGTTGATGAGGCAGCAAGGCGATACTTCCAGTCCAATGAACGATCCGTTCATCTCGAACGGATAGGTATAGCTGGCAGGATCGATCAGCGCCGCCTTGAGCGTTTCCACATCACAGGCTCCAGTGACTTTCAGCAGATAACGTACAAAGGCCGACTCCGGTTTCCATGTACAGCACCAGTGCAAGACGAGAAAGCGATGCACGTCATCGTCGTCGATGTCGCTGGAAAGGTCGGCGAAGTAATAAACCGGCTCGCCCAGTGCAGTTTCAAGTTGCTGCGCGATGGGACGCATGGCCTCGCGCCAGCATTGAAATGGTGTGTAAACCGGGTAATACGCGTTCGGATCATCCACCCAATTACCATCTTCATGATCTGCCCACGGCGGACCGGGAACGAATTCGATCATGGCCTTGGGCGGCGGTAGTGCTGGCAGCTCCTCCAGCGTCCAGGGCGAATCCCAGTTATCTGGCCCGCGAAATTTTGACGACTGCACTATGACAGCTGATGCTTGCTCGATAAAGTCAAGAACCTCGGCAGAGACCAGCATTTGCCCATTGGTGCCACAGCGCTGAACTCGCAACCAAGCCACAAAGTCGGGTAGCGGCAGGCATTGCGGTGATTCCGGCTCAGAATCATCATAGAAATTGACCCAGCGTGCATCTTCCACGTCTGCGCTCATTCGGGCGATGGATTCAAGCACCAGCGCCTTCGCATTCGAGGGAGCCGCACCTTGGCCGCGCAGCAGTACGTTCAGCGCTTTGCTGGGATCGATATACGGGACGCGCCAACCTGCGGGCGGCTCCAAAACATTGATGCAATCCTGCCAAGGTTGATCTGAAGGCGTTTCAATCAACCCTTGGATAGAGCCGATCACTTGGGGCTCAAGCCCTGAGATGGGCAACACCCGCATTAGTGACTCGATATCAACTTTTCGAGAGCCTTCGGTAGTAGGTTTCATTGTCGGCCTCTTTAAATCGGGAATACGCCCGTGCGCACGGCGCCGAGGATCTGCGGAATGCACAGGTCGTAGCGAGAAACCATGCCACCATCGATATCAAAAATCACGGCGGCCTTGATTTCATCTCCCTGGCCTTGCGTCATGAACGCACAGGGTCTGCCGCTGCCTCCATAAGCCGTGCGGCCAACTTCCACTCGCACGCGGGAATTCGGATCGTTGACGCCAAGAGTGCGCACCGTTCGCATCTTGGCCCGCAAGTAATCCGAAATGGCCGATACGCCAACCAGCTCTTCAAATACCCACTGCGATGCATACCGAGCATCGGGTGAAAGCAGAGCCAAGAAGCCATCGGGCTCCAGACGGTTCCACGCTTTGGCGAAAGCAAAAACCACCTCCTCTTCGGTCACGTCAGTCATGTTGCCCACTCCTGTTTCTGTTTTTTTCATCCACCGATGACCTGCCCGCTATTGCAATGGCTGGATCACATCATGTAGCGCATGGGTGCCGTCTGCTTTTCCTTGATCAGCCTGGAGATCAGATTGCTGGTCACACCAACATCTCGCTCGTCAAGGGTTTGAATCACCCGTTCGGCTTCGTCGAAGCGCCCCTGCTCTCGGTATAGCTCGGCAAGCTCCATGGTGTATCCCTGCCGGGGTGCAGTGCCCCATTCCTGCAATATCTCGCTCAGGCGTTGCATGTTTTGACGCTGTTCGTCGGTAGCCTCAAATACTGGGTACGTAAAAGGGCTGCCCGGCGGTCGCCTGTAGCTGGGCGCCTTGCGCCCGCGAAACTTGTCCCAACGGGTTCTGCGATCGGGGTTGGCTGCCTCCCATGCTTCCCTGGTGGCAGCCTCTTTCGCGTCTCGATGCTGCCGGTATCGCTCTCTGTACGGGTGATTGAGGTAGCGCCAGTACCCCAGTCTTGCAGCGACCTCCAATTCTTCGCTGGCGGCCTGCGCGATGCACTCGGGTAGCTGCTCATCGGGCACGCGCTCCATGTACGGCAGCTCAGATGTGTCCGCAGTCTCGACTCCCACCATGTCTTTCGTCAAAACGTACTGACCGCATTTGCACTGGCGCAGTCCTTCATCGTTTGGCATGGGCGAGCCATCCCGCCAGCCATCCGTCCAGTACTCGAACGCTGAAAAATTCATCGAGACATACCGTGGAAATGCATATTGCGCACCACAACAGGGTGAAGCCGCGATTCGAACGCCACGAACTATGGTCATGCTGGACTCTGCTTTCCTGTCTCACACACACTTTGAGCGAATTCCTGGGCGAAGAAAACACTAAAGGCCGTATCCGTCACGATCCGGGTCGATCTGACTATTGGCAAAAATCTGCGACACGCCCATCGACAGCACCTCGTTTTCCGACTCGGGGAATCCATAGCTATCAAACAGGTAATTGACCCCCGCAAACCCTCGCTCCAGAAAATGTTTCAAACCTTCGGGATCTATGTGCGCGGCACCAGGATTTACCTCAAGCGTTGAAGCCAGGCACATGGCCAACACCTTGATGGATTCATCTGCCTGATTGAGAAAGAACAGCCAGAAAGGCCATTCGGCATCCAGCGATCGTAAGTAATGGCAAACCTCAGGAATCTCAAACAATTCGCGCGGATCACTGTCGTAGCCACTGATCACCAGTGACAAACGCCCCTTGTAGGCCCATGCATGTTCTGAGTGCTCGGTAGGCACCAGGGATCGGAGAAATCCGAGCGAACCTTCGATATCCGCATCCTCTATCTGCTGACGCGTGATGACAAACACCACGGGATCCATTACTGCAGGTCGCAAATCGAAAAATCGTTCAGTGCCACCCTCGCGACCTTCGTCTTTGGCTTTTTCTTGCTCATCCTCCGGCCCCTCGTCACCGTCCTCATCTTCATCGTCCTCGAGGTCGTCGTAACCGTCCTCGCGGCGCTGCAGAAACTTCGCAATGCGTTGATTCGAATAACTGGCTGCCGCTGAAAGCAGTTCGTCTTTCAACTTGGCAACAATCTCATCGTCCACAACCGGTACATCTGCGACGCCATCGCCGTCAGCGTGGTGGTCATAGATGTAATCCCAACCCTCATCGGTGGCCGTCCATAGTGCCAAGCGAGTATCTCGATCGAGCAACTCGACATAGCCCGCCAGCAGACTTTCCATCGTCTCGACATAGGTTTCCCAGAAGAAGGACTGCTCATCCTGGACTTGGACGCAAATTTCCTCCCACACATTCTTCAGACCAGAGTCATCGCCAGAAAGCAATTCGCTGGAATCCATTTGCTCCAAGTCAGCGATGGATTCCTTGAGGAGTTTGTCGCTGAGTTGCTTTGCCCAGGCAGCGACGATGTGCTGTTCGATCCGCATCTGCATCACCTTCAAAGCAACTCTGATTGCCGACCGTGCAGTCCATCAAAAACTGCCTCCAGGGTCGGATGTGCACCTCTCAGACCTGCCACCACTCTGGCAGCCCAATCGAAGTACTCCCGTTTACGGTCAGCGCTCCAGTCCGCCGGCGGGGATGCCAGTATGTCGCGCAGATTGCAAATCTTGTCGGCTAACTTGACCAACTTCGCATCTTGTGAAATGTGCGAAGCATGGCGCACTTGATCTTCTTTGCGGACTGCCTTATCTAGTGATTTGTCGTCGGTAACCTCCAGAACGATGCTTGTCACCTTGTCGCCAAATATGGCTGCCATTTCTGCTGCGGTGTTATTTG
>JADHED010001998.1_pt1 | contig 15315 bp, 15 predicted proteins | sample 8952041 | NCBI WGS metagenome assembly JADHED01 (sample SAMN16124423, study PRJNA663239) | bioreactor sludge metagenome | isolation source: sludge (control) | place: India:Bengaluru | collected 2018-09-08
TCAGGACCCGCCGGCCGTGGTACTCCTTCGAGACGCCGTAGAACTCGATCACGCGTCGAGCCTCTCCCGGAGCAGGCGGTTCACGACGGCGGGGCTCGCCTTGCCGCCGGTCGCCTTCATCACCTGTCCGACGAACCAGGCGAACGACGCGCTCTTCCCTCCGCGGCAGGCGGCGGCCGGCGCCGGGTTCGCCGCGAGGACCGCCTCCACGGCAGCGCGGATCGGCGCCTCGTCCGTCACCTGGAAGAGCCCCCTCTCGCGGATCAGCCCGTCGACGTCCCCCGCGCCCGCGCAGAGGAGGTCTACGAGCTCCGCGGCGGTCCTCCGCGAGACGGTCCCGTCGTCGATCCGCGCCACGAGCCGGGCGATCGCGGCCGGCGCGACGGGAAGGCGCCCCTCCTGCCGCGCGGAATCGCTCATCCGCGCGAGGAGGTCGCCGAGGAACCAGGAGGCGACGCCGCGCGCGTTCGACGGGTGGAGCGCGACGGCCTCCTCGAACGCGTCGGCGAGCGGGCGCGTCGCGCAGAGCGTCGTCGCGTCGGCCGGGGAGAGGCCGAGCCGGGCGGCGAGCCGCGCCTCGCGCGCCTCCGGCGGCTCGGGGAGCGAGGCGGCGAGCCCCTCGAGCCACGCGCCGTCGAGGACGAGGGGGCCGAGGTCGGGGTCGGGGAAGTAGCGGTAGTCCTCGGACTCCTCCTTCCCGCGCATCGGACGCGTCGAGCCGGACGCGGGGTCGAAGAGGCGGGATTCGGCGGCGACGGCGCCTCCGGCGCGGAGGACCTCCGCCTGGCGCGAGACCTCGTGCTCGAGCGCCTTCCGCACGTGGGCGATCGAGTTGAGGTTCTTGACCTCGACCCGGGTCCCGGGCTCCTCCGCGCCGGCCGGGCGGAGGGAGACGTTCGCGTCGCAGCGGAGGGAGCCCTCCTCCATGCTTCCGTCCGAGACGCCGATCCACCGAACGAGGCGCCTCACGCGGGAGAGGAAGTCGGCGGCCTCGGAGGGGGTGCGGAGATCGGGCTCGGTGACGATCTCGGCGAGCGGCGTCCCGGCCCGGTTCAGGTCGACGAGGGTGACGCCGGGAGGGACGTCCTCGCCCTGCGCGTCGTGGATCGACTTGCCCGCGTCCTCCTCGAGGTGGACCCTTCGCAGGCGGACCGTCCGGGCCGTGCCGTCCGTGCCGCGGACGTCGATCCGGCCGCCGGTGGCGAGCGGGCGGTCGTACTGGGTGATCTGATATCCCTTCGGAAGGTCCGGGTAGAAGTAGCTCTTCCGGGCGAAGGCGGAGCGCGCGTGGACGTCGCAGCCCGTGGCGAGCGCGAGGCGCGCCCCGAGCGCCGCCATCTCGCGGTTCGGGACGGGGAGGGCTCCCGGGTAGCCGAGGCAGACCGGGCAGACCGCGCCGTTCGGCGCCGCTCCGAAGACGACCGGGCAGGCGCAGAACGCCTTGGTCCGCGTCTTCAGCTGAACGTGGACCTCCAGCCCGATGACCGCCTCGAGATCGACAGGGAGCATTCCGGACGGCGAGTCTAGCCGAGCGCGCCGTCGCCTCTCCCTGCGGCTAGAATCGGCCCCCCGTTGCGCCGAGAGGCGCGCCTTCCCATGACACGAGCCCGCGCTTCCCGAACGCCCGAGACGGGCGGCCGCCCCGCCGGGCCGCCCGTCGTCTCGCGCCTGACCCACGCGACGTTCGGGCTCTGGTTCCCGTTCTTCCGCTGGCTCGTGACCGCCTTCCCTCCCGAGTGGGTCGCGCGCCTGGCGGCGGCGACGGCGGAACGGGCGATGTGGGGGCGCGAGAACGTGCGCGAGGCGATCCTCGAGAACCACGCGGCGGTCCTCGGCCTCCCGCCGTGGAGGCGCGAGGTGGAGGAGTCGGCCCGCGCGATGCTGGGGCATCACTCGCGCTCCTGGATCGACCTCCTTCGCTTCTCGGCCCGGCCTCCGACGGACCTCGAAGCCGTCGTCCCGGAGAGGGTCGGCACCGAGCACCTCCTCGCCGCGCGCGACGCGGGGCGGGGCGCGATCCTGCTCACCGCCCACGTCGGCAACTTCGAGATCGGCGGGTTCTTCCTGCAGGCCGTCGGCCTGAAGGTCGCGGTCGTCTACCTGCCCGACCCGTCGCCCGTCGTGGAGCGCGACCGGACCGCGGCGCGCGACCGGCTCGGCATCCGGTCGATCCCGCTCGTCTCGGAGCTCTCGGCCGTGAAGGTCCTGCGGAGCCTCGAGGAGGGGTATTTCGTCGCGATCCAGGGGGACCGCGACTACGGCGGGACGGGGCGAAAGATGCCGTTCCTCGGGCGCGAGGTCTCGTTCCCCGTCGGGCCGTTCCGGATCGCCGCGGCCGCCGGCGTCCCGCTCCTGCCCGTCTTCGTCCTCCGCGGAGAAGGAGGCCGGTACCGGACGGTCGTCGAGCCGCCGATCCGGGTCGATGCGGCGCGGCGCGGCGAGCGGGACGAAGCCGAGCGGCGGGCCATGGCCGACTTCGTCGCGATCCTGGAACGGACGATCCGCGACAACCACGCCCAGTGGTACACCTTCGCCCGCTTCTGGGAGCCGCCGGCCTGAAGTCGGAGCGCGCCTGGAACGGGCCTTGCTAGACTTCGCCGCCGCCGTCGCCCGCCGCCGGATCGGCCCGACGCAGGAAATGAAGATCGTCCTCGCAATCGACCCCGCGCAGCCGCTTGCGGCCTACCGCGACGCCCTCCTCGCGGCCGGAGCGCGAGACGAGGAGATCCTGGTCGTGCAGCCGGGAGACGCGCTTCCGGGCTCCTTCGACGGCCTGCTCGTCTCGGGCGGAGCGGACGTCGACCCGTCGCGGTACGGGGAGACGAGGGTGAACGACACGGTCACGCCCAGACCGGAGCGGGACGCGCTCGATTTCGCGCTCGTGGAACGGGCGGCCGGCCTCGGAGCCCCCGTCTTCGGCATCTGCCGCGGCCTGCAGGTCCTCAACGTCGCTCTGGGTGGGACGCTCTGGCAGGACCTCCCGTCTCAGCGCGACCGGGGCGTCGCGCACGCGTTCTCGACGCGGGACGGGCACGACCCGGCGCACCTCGCGCACGTCGTCCGTGCCCGGAAGGGGGCCCTCGCGGGCCTGCCGCTCGCCGCGGAGATCTCGGCGCTCGACGGCGAGCCGGTCAACTCCCGCCACCACCAGGCCGTGAAGGACCTCGCCCCCGGCCTCGTCCCCCTCGCGGCCGCGCCCGACGACCTCCCGGAGGCGTTCGCGCGCGCCGAAGGTCCGTTCCTCGCCGCCGTCCAGTGGCACCCCGAGAACCTCGTCGACCGGCCGGCGCAGAAGGCCCTCTTCGAGGCTTTCCTCGAAGCGGCCCGCCGCCGGGCGGCTCGATCGAACCCCCACGCCTCTGCCGGGGAGCACGCCGACGGCGCCGCCTCCGGGCCGAGAGGCCACCAACACGCCTCCGGCGAGCCGGGCGGGCCCTCCGACGCCCGCGACACCGCCGGGGTGCCGGAGCCAAGATGACGAAGCCCCGCCTCGCCCTCCTCTCCCTGCTCCTCCTCGTCGCCGGTCCGGCGGAGCTCGCCCTCGCGCAGGCGTCCGGCGCGTCGTCCGGTCCGCCGCCGCTGCCGAAGGACGTCCCCGCGTTCCAGGTGGGGCAGTACAACGCCTACACCTGGTACGGGCGCTTCGGCTACACGAACCTGTCGTTCATCGACACGGGGGACGGCGTCCTCGTCGTCGACACGGGCTGGACGAAGCAGGACGGCGAGAACCTGAAGGCGCAGATCGCCGAGAAGACGAAGGGGAAGCCGATCCGCTGGATCGTGATGACGCAGACGGACGTCGACTCGAACGGCGGGATCACGGCGTTCCTCCCGACCGACGCGACGATCTTCGTCCACGCCCGCGCGCTCGACCCGCTCTCGGCCGGCGTCCTGCGGGCCGAGCCGGGGCAGAAGAAGCCGACGATCGTCGGCGTGGCGGACCACACCGTCCTGAATGCCGGGGGGCGCCGCTTCGAGCTCGTCGCAGCGCCGGGGCGCGCCCACTCGGAGTTCGACCTCGTCGTCTACAACAACGACAGCGGCCTCGTCTGGGCCGGGGACCTGGTCACGCCGGGACGATGCCCGAACCTGACGAACCCCGTCTCCGACCCGAACGCCTGGCTCGAGATGATCGGTCGGATCCAGTCTCTCGGCGCCGTCGGGATCGTCCCCACGCGCGGCGACGCGACGAAGGCCGTCGCCGACGAGATCGAGAAGAGCCGCGCCTACATCGAGCGGGTCCTCCGCTTCGTCGCCGAGCAGAAGGTGAAGGACTCCCCCGAGGCGCGCGTGGCCGCGGAGCTCTCGCTCAAGAAGATCGGCGACTACTGCCCGCTCACCGGCGACAACGCGAACGTCATGGCGCTCTACCGGCGCATGCAGCCCGACGGGACCTTCCGGTTCCCGAGCGCGTCCACGGCCGCGCGCCCCGCCGCGCCGGCTCCGCGCTGAAACAGAAGGCCCGAAAACGAGAATCCCGGCCGGTTGATCACGCCGGCCGGGACGGGACGGGAGGGCGTCGGGTCCTCCGAACTCACGGTCGCCCTCTTCCTTTTGAGCCGCGTCCGCGGCCCGTCTTTCCTTCGCGGGGCCGATCCGGTGTCGCCCCGGAAAGAACCTCGTTACCGCTGGAAAGAGCTTCCGGGTCCCGGAAAGAACATGGGCTCCGGAACGCGCGCTGTCAAGGTCGCGCGGGCTTCGGCCAGCGCGCCTCGATCGTCGTCTGGATGCCGCCGCGCGGCGTAAAGACGCCGCGCACGGACATCCGTCTCGGCCGCGTCGCCGCGACGAGGTCGGCGAGGACGCGGTTCACGACGTTCTCGTTGAAGATGCCGAGGCTCCGGTAGGCGAGGAGGTACTCCTTGAACGACTTCAGCTCCACGCACGCCTCGTCGGGGACGTAGGTGACGACGAGCGTGGCGAAGTCGGGGAGGCCGGTCTTCGGGCAGATCGAGGTGAACTCCGGGATCGTGATCGTCACCTCGTAGTCGTCCGCGTACTGCGAGGGCCACGTCTCGAGGGGCGGCAGCTCCGCCTTCGTTCCCGAGGCGGCGTGGTCGTCCGTATAGCCGGTCGTCATGCCCGAAGGATAGCCCGGCCGTCCCGCGGCACGGAATGTGCGACACTCCGCGGCCGATGGCCATATCGCCCGAGAAACGCAAGCAGATCCTGAAGGACGTGAGGCAGCTCGTCCTCATGGCGGCGATCATCCTGACGGGCCGCTCGGTCCTCGCCGACTGGTACGTCGTGCCGACCGGGTCGATGAAGCCGACGATCCTGGAGGGCGACCGCGTCTTCGTCTGGAAGTCGGCCTACCAGATCCGCGTCCCGTTCTCGAAGATCCGCTTGATGACGACCGGCGAGCCGCGACGGGGGGACGTCGTCGTCGTGCGCAACCCGGACGGCGGGAGCGTCCCCTTCGTCAAGAGGCTGATCGGGCTTCCGGGGGACGTCGTCGAGCTCCGCAACGAGGCGCTCCTCGTGAACGGTAAGCCCCAGAGGGTGGAGTACCTCGAGCCGCTCACCCTGCCGGACGGCGACATCGAGATCCTCGGCACCGAGCGGATCGACGGCCGGACGCACCCGATCCGGATCCTGCCGGAACGCCCCGCTCTTCGGAACTTCGGCCCGATCACGGTCCCGGAGGGAGAGGTCTTCCTGATGGGAGACAACCGCGACGAGAGCCGCGACGCCCGCTTCTTCGGGACGCGGCCGGTCGTCGACCTCCTCGGACGAGCCGTGGGCGTCATGTGGAGCTGGAGCCCCGCGCGCTCCGACGGATCGGCGCTCTCCCGTCTCGGCCGGCCCCGCTTCTCCCGCTTCGGTCGGGCGTTCATCACGTCGGCCCCCGCCGCCCGGGAATAGCGCCCCGTCCGGCTCCGGGGCGGAGCCGCTTGCGCCCCTCATCGTTTGGATCTATTCTAAATAGTGTGAAGGTGGCGCCGTCCGCACTGGAGTGCCTGCTCCGCGCCCGCGGGCTTCGGGTGACCGAGCCGCGGCTGGCGGTGCTCGCCTACCTGGCCGGGACGGATCGCCACCCGACCGCCGATGAGGTCGAGAGCGCCGTAAACGCGGCGGGACCGGTCCTCTCCCGCGCCTCGGTCTACAACGTCCTCCACGCGCTGGTGGACGTCGGGCTCGTGACGGGCCTCAGCGTGAAGGACGGCCCGGTCCGCTACGACGCCCACCTCGGGCCGCACCACCACCTCGTCTGCCGGGGGTGCGGCCGGGTCGAGGACGTCGAGTGGAAGGACTTCGCCGTGGCCGAGTGCGGCGTCCTGCCCGACGGCCGCGCGGTCCGCACGCTCTTCCTGACGCTCGACGGGCTCTGCACGGGCTGCGCGGCAAGCGAAGAGGGGAGGGGCGAACCCGCCCCGCCCCTCCCCTCCCGGCGGCTCGGGGACGCTCAGCGCTTCTCGACCGGAACGTAGTCGCGCCGCGCCGGCCCCAGGAAGACCTGGCGAGGCCGGGCGATCTTCTGGTCGGCGTCGTTGACCATCTCGTGCCACTGGGCGAGCCAGCCGGCGGTCCGGCCGATCGCGAAGAGGACGGTGAAGTAGTCGGGCGGGAAGCCCATCGCCTCGTAGATGAGGCCCGAGTAGAAGTCGACGTTCGGGTAGAGCTTCCGCTTGACGAAGTACTCGTCCTGGAGCGCGATCCGCTCGAGCTCGACGGCGATCGTCAGGAGCGGGTTCTTCCCCGTGACCTCGAAGACCTGGTCGGCGAGCCCCTTGATGACCTTCGCGCGCGGGTCGTAGTTCTTGTAGACCCGGTGACCGAAGCCCATGAGCTTCTTCTCGCCGTGCCCCTCCTTGACGTCCTTCACGAAGGCCGGGACGTTGTTGATCGTCCCGATCTCGCGGAGCATCGTGAGGACCGCCTCGTTCGCACCGCCGTGGAGCGGCCCGTAGAGGGCGGAGATGGCGCCCGAGAGGCTCGAGTACGGGTCGGTCTGCGCCGAGCTGATCGCCCGCATCGCGTTCGTCGAGCAGTTCTGCTCGTGGTCGGCGTGGAGGATGAAGAGGACGTCGAGCGCCCGCTCGAGGACCGGGTTCACCTTGTACTTCGGCTCCGACATCTTCCGGAGCATCGAGAGGAAGTTGCCGACGTAGGAGAGCTCGTTGTCGGGGTAGACGTAGGGGAAGCCGATCGAATGCCGGTAGGCGAAGGCGGCGATCGTCGGCATCTTCGCGATGAGGCGGATCGTGTGGTGCGCCCGCTGGCGCGGGTCGTTCACCTGCTTGGCGGAGGGGTAGAACGTCGAGAGGGCGCCGACCGTCGACTGGAGCATCCCCATCGGGTGCGCGTCGTGGCGGAACCCCTCCATGAGCTTCTTGATGTTCTCGTGGAGGTAGGTGTGGTGCGTGACGTGGCGGGTGAACTCGTCGAGCTCGGCCTTCGTCGGCAGCTCGCCGTTCCAGAGGAGCCACGCGACCTCGAGGAAGCTCGACTTCTCGGCGAGCTGCTCGATCGGGTAGCCGCGGTACTCGAGGATCCCCTTGTCCCCGTCGATGAACGTGATCTTCGACTTGCACGACGCCGTGTTGAGGAACGCGGGGTCGTACGTCATCAGCCCGAAGTCCTCCGGGTTCACCTTGATCTTCCGGAGATCCATCGCCTTGATCGTCTCGTTCTCGATCGGAACGACGTACTCCTTGCCGGTGCGGTTGTCCCGGATGGTGAGGGTGTTCTCGCTCATCGTCTTCCCCTTCCTTGCCGCGCTGGAGTGGAACGGGAATTCTAGCCCCGCGAGGGTCGGATTCCACCGCGAGAAGCGAGTCCGAACGCGCCGGAACGGCACGAAGGGCGAGGCGAACCGCTTGCATAGAATCGCGACGCGGGCCTCGGGCCCGGAACGGAGCCGACTGATGAACCTCCGCCGCTTCCTCGCCGAGGCCGGGGCCCTCGCCGTCCTCGCGATCGCCTGCGCCCTCGTCTCGAACGCCTTCGCCGCGAAGGAGCGGCGCCTCGAGCTCCCGGGCGACTATCCGGCCGCGCTCACCGTCGCGAAGCCGCCGGCGCCGGTCCCCTTCGCCACGGACCCCGCGCCCGCCGCGGTGGCTCCGCCCGCGCCGGTCACGCCGGACCGGACCGCCGGCCCGACGACGCCCGAGCCGGTTGCCGCGGCCGGGCCGACCGGCTCCGCCGTGGTCCCGACCCCCGGGCCGGTGCAGAAGGAGCGTCCGGCCGCGGTCCTCGAGACCCATTCCGGCCCGGACCGCGCCGCGGAGCTCCTCGCCCGGTTCCCGCCGCACGGCCAGCCGAGCGTCGACATCGACGGAGAAGCGGCCGCGTGGCTCCACTCCCGCGGCGCTCTCTTCCTCGACGCACGCCGCTCGAAGGACTTCGCCGAGGGGCACGTCGCCGGAGCGCGCTCGTTCCCGATCTGGGAGGCCGCCGTCGTGAAGGAGCGGGTCGAGGCCCTCGTCTCCGAGGGGCGCGACCAGACGCTCCCGGTCGTCCTCTATTGCGCGGGCGGCGACTGCGAGGACTCCCACATGCTCGCTCAGGCGCTGTTCGGCGCCGGCTTCGAGAACCTCCGCGTCTACCGGGAGGGGTTCCCCGACTGGAAGGCCCGCGGCGGGGCGGTCGCGACGGGGAGGGGACGGTGACGTTCCGGGAGGCGCTCACCCATCCCTGGCTGACGGTCCGAACGCAGATCGCCCTGGGCCTCTTCTTCGTCGTCGCGGCGCTCCCGAAGATCGCCGATCCGCCCGGTTTCGCGCACATGGTCTACAACTACAAGATGGTCCCGGGCCCGCTCGTGAACGCGATGGCGCTCGTCCTCCCGTGGGCGGAGCTGCTGATGGGCGTCGCGCTCATCGCCGGGATCTGGCGGAAGACGGCGGCCGCGCTCGTCGGGGTCCTCCTCGTCGTCTTTATCGTGGCGATCTCGTTCAACCTCCTCCGCGGGAACGCCATCGACTGCGGCTGCTTCGACGTGGCGGCCGCGAACCTGACCCGGGAGGAACGGTTCCGGGACATGTGGATGGTCCTCCTCCGGGACGTCGGGATGCTCCTCCTCGTGACCCAGGGGCTTTTCGGGGCTCGCCGCGTCGAGACGGAGGGCGAAGCCGCCGCGATCTGAGCCGGGTGTCGGCGCACCGCCGCCGTTCCCGGCTATGATTCGGACCCGAGCAATCTCCGGAGAACGTTGCCGCCGTGCCGACCGCCCGTGACCTCGCCCTCCTGAAGGCGTTCGACGCCGTCCTCGCCGAGGGCCGGTTCCTCGACGAGTCGATCGGCGCCGTACTCGACACGGCGCTCCGCTTCTTCGACGCCGTCGCGGTCGCGCTCCTCCCGGCCGGCGGCGCCCCGCCGATGAGCCGCGCCGGCACCTCGATCGTGTCGACGGCGGCCGAGCAGCGGCTCGCCCGGGCGCTCGAGAACCTCCTCTCGGAGGGGCGCGACGGGCGGGTCGCCGAGTCGGGCCTCGTCTTCCTCGGCGCCGCCGTGAAGACGGGCGAGCAGGTGAGCGGCGCGTTCGGCGTGGCGCTCGCGCAATCGGCGGGAAAGGGCGTGGAGGTCGACGACGGGATCCGCGAGTTCGCCCGGATCCTCGGCCGGATCCTCGAGCGCGAGCGGAGCGTGGCGACGCTCGTGAAGCGCCGCGAGGAAGCCGTCGCGCTCTTCGAGCTCGCCTCCGGCGCGCTCCACACGCTGAACGCCGACGAGGTCGTCCGGCTCACCGCGGCCTCGCTCCAGCGCCAGCTGGAATTCGACCAGGTGCGCGCCTGGCGCTATCACCCCGAGAAGGGGGAGGTCGAGAGCATCCTCGCCCAGGGAACTTCTCCCGGCACGACCGGCGGGTTCGTCCCGGGCCGGCGCCTGCCGATCGGCGACGACGAGATCCTCGTCCGGGCGCTCGCCGCGCACGGCCCCGCCTTCGACGACGACGCCGGCGACGACAGCAAGGGCCCGCGGCGCAAGCGCCGCCTCGCGATCCCGATCGAGCAGGGAGAGACCGTTTTCGGCTTCCTGACGATGTCGCGGCGCGGGGCGTTCGTCCTGACCGCGCAGGAAATGCGCCTCGTGAAGGAGCTCGCCCGCCTCGCCGCGGGAGCCCTCGAGCGGGCGCGCCTCATCGAGGTGGAGCGGCGGACGGCCGAGCACGTCACGTTCGTCAACCGGGTCCACGCGGCGCTCTCCGGGCTGAACGACCTCGAGACGATCCTCGCGAAGGCCGTCGAGGAGACGGGCGCCGGCCTCGCCCTCGACCTCTGCGTCATGCAGGTCCGCTCCTTCGACGGGGGGCGGCCTCCCTCGAGCGTCTGGACGCCCGACGGAGGGAGCGCTCCGGCCGTCGAAGGAGCGGTCCCGCGTGCGCTCGTCGACCGCCTCGCCGACCCGGACGCCTCGGTCCTCCTCTCCGACGTCGCGCTCGACGCGGACGGTCCGACGCTCGTCCCGGTCCCGGGTGCGGCGAAGGAGCTCCCGCGCCCCCTCGGCCTCGTCGCGGTCCCGCTCGTGTCACACGGGGAGTTCCTCGGCGTCCTGGCCGGCGTGGGCGCCGGCCGGCCGTGGGCCTTCGACCCGCCGCTCCTGCGCGCCTTCCAGGCCGTCGCGGCGGAGGCCTCCCACGCGGTCACGTCCGCGCGCCTGCTGCAGCGCGAGCGCGACTCGTACCGCTTCCTCGACCGCCTTCGGGAGGTCGGACGCGCGTTCGCGACCACCTTCGACGGTCCGCGCATCAAGCACGCCCTCTGCGAGCACGCCGTCTCGCTCCTCGCCGGAGAGAGCGCTCTCTTCTGGGACGCCGACGCCCAGACGAAGTCGCTGCGGGTCCTCGCCCAGGGCGGGAGCGACCCGTCCGGGGACGCCGCACGGCACGTCCCGACCGAGAGCTCCGGGCACCCGGTCGTCCGCGCCTGGGCCGAGAAGTCGCTGATCCTCGTCGACGAGGCGGAGATCGGGACGCTCTACCCGGGCGGCGGCGCGACCAGCGGGCTCCGGGCCATCGCGGCGCCGCTCCTCTTCCAGGACGAGCAGATCGGCGTCCTCACGTTCGCCTTCCGCTCGCCGGGGGGGCCGTGGCCCGCCGAGCTCGCGGGCCGGCTCTCGCTCCTCGCCGACACCGCCGCGGTCGCGCTCCACAACTCGCGGCTCATGAAGATCATCGAGCAGCAGACCGAGCGGGACGGCGCCACCGGCCTCTACAACCAGGGGGCGATCGTCAAGAGGCTGGAGTCGGAGATGAAGCGCGCGGAGCGGAGCGGCCTGCCGCTCTCGGTCGCCCACGTGAGGATCGACGGGCTGGACGAGGCCGCGCGACGCTTCGGGATGCCGTACGGGGACGCCCTCCTTCCGAAGATCGCCGCCCAGCTCGTCCGCGCGACGCGGTCGGTGAACATCGTCGGCCGGGGGAAGGGCGACCGCTTCTGGATCCTGATCTTCGACGCCGACAAGCCGACGGCGCAGCGGGCGGCCGAGGCGATCGCGAAGAACTTCGCCTCGTTCCGCGACACGCGCCTCGAGGCGACCGGCCTTCGCTTCTCCCTGACGCTCGGCCTCGCCGCCTACCCCGAGGACGCCTTCGACACCGCGAGCCTCCTCGCGCGCGCCGAGGAGGCGCTCGACGACGCCGCGCGCGGGGGCCCCGGCTCGATCGCCCTCTGGGGCGCGCTCGCCGGGGCGGACGTCGCCGACCCGCTCTAGAGGCAGCCGAAAGGGCCGGCCGGAGCGGTCCGGATCGCCCGGATGCGTGACGCGCTTCGCACTCGGAGGCTTCCCGATGGTCGTATCCTCTTCGCCGAAACGAGGACGCCATGGCCGTGACACCTGGAACCCTCCTGGGCCGCTATCGCCTCCTCGAGCGCGCGGGCACCGGCGGTATGTCGGAAGTCTGGCGGGCCGAGGACCAGACCCTCCATCGCACCGTCGCGGTAAAGGTCATCCACGACCCGATCGCGGCGGACCCGACGTTCGCCGAGCGGTTCCTCCGCGAGGCGCGCCTCGTGGCGGGGCTCGAGCACCCGAACATCCTCGCCGTCTACGACTTCGGGACGGCGCCCCTCGAGGGGAAGGAGGTCTCGTACCTCGTCATGCCCCTCGTCTCCGGGGGCTCCCTCAAGGAGCGGATCACCGGGCCGGTCGCTCCCGCGCAGGCGGTGCCGTGGCTCGCGGCGATCGCCGCCGCGCTCGACCACGCTCACGCCAAGGGGATCCTCCACCGCGACGTGAAGCCGGGGAACGTCCTCCTCGACACCTCGGGCCGGCCGCTGCTCGCCGACTTCGGCCTCGCCCGCAGCGCCGACTCCGTCTCGGGGCTGACGGCGACCGGCACCGTCATGGGGACGCCGTCGTACATGGCGCCGGAGCAGGCGATGGGGAAGGCCCTCGACGCGCGGGCCGACCAGTACGCCCTTGCCTGCATCGCGTTCGAGATGCTGACGGGGCGGGTGCCGTTCAAGGCCGACACGCCGCTCGGCGTCCTCCACCAGCACGTCAGCGTCCCGCCGGAGCCGGTGACGTCCTTCGTCGGCGGCCTTCCGCCGGGCGTGGACGACGTCCTGACGCGCGCCCTCGCCAAGGACGCCTGGCGGCGCTACGGGAGCTGCACCGAGCTCGTCGAAGCGCTCGCGGAGGTCTTCGGCCTCTCGCTCGGCTCGCCGGTCGCCGCCTCAGCGCCGGTCCGGGCGGTGCCCCCGCCCCCGCCCGGAGCGCCGACGATCCACGGCGCCCCGACGGTCCTCGAGACGGGAGGCGCACGCGCGGCGGCCGACCTGCCGACCGTAGCGACGGCGGGAGCCGGAGTCGTGGCGGCGGCGGGGATCTCCAGCCCCGACACGGCGATGGCCGCGGCCGCCTCGATGCCTCCTCCTCCGCCCGCGGCCCCCGCGAAGCCGGGGAAGAGTCCCGCGCTCCTCGCCGCGGCGGGCGTCCTCGGTGTGGTGATCCTCGGGGGAGGCGGATGGCTCGCCAGGTCCCGGCTCGGCCGGGACGCCGGGCCGACCGCCCCGAACGGGGAGCCGGCGGCGCTCGCGAACCTGGGATCGGAGACGGCTCCCTCCGCTGCGGCCACGACTGAGGCGGCGGCCTCCACCGGCGCGCCTTCCGAGGTCTTCGGAAGCGCCGGGAACGGGACGCCTTCGACGGCCGGCTCCGATTCCGCACCGGTCGCGCCGGGCGCCGAGCCGCCCACGAGCGTCCCGGCCGAGGAGAGCCGTCCGATGGGCCAGGTGGCCGAGCAGCCCTCCGGCGCCGCGGCGAGCCCCGACACGTTCGCGGGCAAGGACCGCAAGGGGGCGGCGGACTCGGGCAGCGCGCTCTCGAAGCTCGAGGCCGGATCGCGGGACGCCGGAGCGGTCGTATCGGCCGACCCGTCGCTGCCGCGCCGCGAGGCGCTCGTCGACGGGGGGCAGTGGTCGCTCGATACGCGCGTCGAAGGCGCCTACCGCGCCCTCGACACGACGCGGACGAAGGGGACGCTGACGCGAGAAGCCCTCGCGGAGGCGGGCGGCATCGCTCGCGAGATTGCCTCCACGAGCGACGAGCCGGAGGCCCGCTTCATCGACCTCTACACGCGAGCCGGGAGCGCGTTCCTCAACGGTGACAACGCCACGGCGTGGCAGCAGCTGCACGAGGCGTTCCGTGTCGACCAGTCGGGCGCGGCGGGCGGCCGGGTCCTCCGGTTCGTCCGGCGCGTGATGAAGGGGAAGGGGATGAACCCGGGCCCCGACGCGAACTGGATCCTCGGCCTCGCCTTCGGAGACGTCCGCGGCGATCTGGACGAGGAGCTCGCCGCGGCGGCCGAACGGGCTCCGGGGAACCGTGCGGTCCGGGTCGCCCGGGCGCTTCGCGCCGTCGAGGTCCGGGACGGGCGCCGGGCCGGCGCGCTCCTCCGGGAGGCCTGCGCGGACGGCATCGAAGACGCCTGCGAGCTCCTCGGCCGGCGCTAGGCGTCCTTCGGAGGCGAAGACGAAAAACGGCGGGCCCGAAGGCCCGCCGCTCTTCGTCCGGATGCGGAGCGACGTCAGTTCTTGATCATGTCGCCCGGCTTGAAGCCCGAGCCGCTCACGACGGACGCGGTCGAGAGGCGGGCGCCCATCACCTTCGTGATCTTCACGCGACCGACCTTCGTCTCGTCGGAGCCGAGGACCTCGCCGGTGTCCGGGTCCTTGATGACGTTGCCGACGCGGTAGACGTCGAACGTGTCGCCTTCCTTCACGCCGGCCTCGGCGCCGACGTTCAGGTAGACCGAGCCCCCTTCGACCTTCGCGACCTTCCCGGCGATGCCCGACGCGTCGCTGGCGCCGCCGAGGCCCGAGCTCGGGGCGTCGACCTTCCCCATCGACTGGGCGAGCTTGACGACGACGGGGCGGAGGACGCGGTCGAGCTTCCGCTTGTCGTCGACGCCGCCGCCGGCGCCCGCGACGAAGACCTGCGCGTCGGAGGTCGACTCCTTCGCGGAGTCGGCCCAGACGATCTCGCCCGTCGTCGTGTTGATCATCCGGGCGTCGATCGCGGCGTCCATCTTCTGGGACCCGACCCGCACCGACGGGATGCCGAAGACTCCGGGAACGCGCGCCCCGCGGTCGGCGACCCCGAGCTCGGTGAGAGCCCCCGTGACGATGTACTCCACGCCGAGGAGCTTGCCGGCCTTGACGGCGGTCTTCGGGTCGATCTCGCCCGAGAGCGAGAGGTTCTTCTCCTGCATGATCGCCGCGAGCTGCTCGCGCTCGATGACGCGGTACTTCCCGGACTTGACGAGCTCGGTGACGAGCATGTCCTGCGCGGCCTCGCCGGCGCGGTACCAGGAGTAGTGCTGGGTCTTGTCCTTGAACTCGATGACGGCGACGCGCGGCTTGGCGGCGAGCGCCGTGGACGAGGCGAGGGCCGCGAGGAGCCCCGCGGCCACGACGAGTCGGTGCTTCATGGTCTTCCTCCGTTCGGCGGCCATTCTCCGCCGCCGGACCGGCTCCTTCAACCGGCGTGCCGGCCCTACACTGTGGCCGTGGACACGGAAGAGGACGTTCCGGTGATCCTCCCGGTCGAGGACGTGATCGACCTGCACACCTTCCGCCCGTCGGAGACGGCTTCCGTCGTCGAGGAGTACCTCGCGGAGGCGGCCGGGCACGGCTTCGCCGAGGTCCGGATCGTCCACGGGCGAGGGGTCGGCGCGCAGCGGCGGATCGTCCGCGCCGTCCTCGCCCGCTCGCCCCTCGTCGAGGAGTTCCGCGACGCCCCCCCGGAGAGGGGCGGCTGGGGCGCGACCGTCGTCCGACTTCGGGCCGGCGCGGCCGTCGGCTAGACTTTCGCCTCGCCGATGAGCAACGCGCCGAGAACGACCGTCATCCGTTCCTCCGGAAGCTACGT
>JADHED010001999.1_pt1 | contig 15295 bp, 9 predicted proteins | sample 8952041 | NCBI WGS metagenome assembly JADHED01 (sample SAMN16124423, study PRJNA663239) | bioreactor sludge metagenome | isolation source: sludge (control) | place: India:Bengaluru | collected 2018-09-08
CGGGCGGCGGGATGGTCGGCGCGACCGTGTCGACCACCTCGAGCGTCGACCCCGTGGCCGGCCCGGTGTCGACGGCTTCGGTCGCCGTGGCATCCGACGGTGCTCGTCCGTCGTCGCCGCCGCTGCGCAGGTGGAACAGCCCCCACAGCACGCCGGCGACCATCAGCAGCCCGATGATCGGGACCCAGACGGGCTGTGTGGCGGCCCCCGTGCCCGCCCCGCGTGCGCCGGCGGCGCGGTCGGTCCGCCGGCTCGATACGGACGTCGTCGGGAGCTCGCCCGTGATGACCGCGGTGGCGCGGTCGGTGGTCGCGGCAGGAGCGGTGGCCGCGGCCGGAGCGGTGGCCGCGGCAGGAGCGGTGGCCGTGACGGCGCGGGCGCCCGACGGCGCGGCCGCCGTCGCGGACCGGGGCGGCAGGGACGGCTTCGCTGCCGTCCGAGTGCCGGCGTCCGGGGTGTGCGTGCTCGCCCGAAGGTCGACGTCGACGACGTACGGGTCGAGCGCCTGATCGGTGCCGTCGGAGACGAGCGCCGTCCAGGTGGTCCCGTCGAACCACCGGTACGGGTACCGCCGCCAGGGATCGATCGCCCAGGTTCCGCTCACCGAGTCCTCCCACGAACGGGTGCTGTGTCGCTGCTCATGCAACCCGGCGCGCCCCGTCGCCTGCGACGAACGGGCGGTGAACTCACGCTGAACAGTTCCACGGTGCGCGCGAGACCGAGCAGCGCTCGCGCGCACCGTTCGATCGTCAAGGAACCTCCAGGTCGGGCCCCACACACCGCGCGCGCCATCGCCGAGCGTCGACGGCCGACCGGCGACGCGAGGGGTCTCGGACGGATGCGACTGTTCATCTGGTCGGTCGAGTGTTCAGTGCGAGTTCACGGGCTCCCGTCGTACGGTGTGCGTGCGAGACGACGGACGAGCGTTCCGGATGCCACCCCCTGCATCCGTGAGCGACGCACCACCCCCCGGGTGCCCGCCCCCGCCGCGCCACGGCCCGCCGCGCCCTCGGCGCCCCCCGCCAACACCGGGGTGGGGGGCCCCCCCCCGGGGGCCCCCCGGGGGGCCCCCGCCCCCCCCCCACCTCCTCCCCCTCCCCGCTGCCTCCCCCCCTCCCCGCGGCAACCCCTCGATTCCTGCTCCCCTCGATCCCCTGGTCCCGCCGGCCGACGCCGCCCGTCATCCACCGTCCGCCGAGCGTTCACCAGCGCGTCGACCGGAGGTCGGGGGCCGTTGGAACGCGAGGTCTACCGTGCGGCTCACTGCGGCCCGGACGACGTGAACCGCCGGGCCCAGAAGACGCAGAGGAGCGCGGATGCAGCGCGACACGTGGGACACGTGCGGGACGCGACGGGCGGACGCCCCGGGCGGGCGACCGAACGGTACGGCGTGGTGATCGACCGATGAACCACATCGGGACGGCCGCCGGCTACGACGTCATCGGTGAGCTGCGCGCGAGCCAGACCCGGCTCGATGCGCTGCTGGAGCACCTCGGCTACCGGCGCGTCGGCGGTGGGCCCTGGACCCACCCCGGCGGGCGCACGGCGGTGTTCGTCGGTGGCGTGGTCGGCGCCGGAGGTCGCCGCGGTTCGTGCGCGGCGATGGTGCAGGCGATGGTCGACGCCGGGTCGGCGTTGATGGTGCTCGGCCCGCACGAGCTCGAGGTGGTGCTCGACGCAGCACGTCGGCCTCGGACCCGGGAGCTCGCGCTCGTCGGGATCGCCACCGGGTCGGGCGGCGAGGCGTCCGTCGACGCCGACGACGCACTCGTCGCCTGGTTGCGCACGGTGCCGATCTGGCTCGACCTCCCCGGACTCCGCGTGGTGCACGCCTGCTGGAGCGAGTTCGACATCGCCGAGCTGCGAGCGGGGCTCGACGGCAACTGTCTCGCCGATGACGAGGCCCTGCAGGCATGTGCCACCCCGGGCTCGGCGCTGCACGCCGCGATCCGCACCGTCGTCCACGGGCCGGACGTGGTCCTCCCTCCCCACCTCGACATCCGCGACACACAGGGACGAGCGGTCCGGCGAGCGCGGTACCGCTGGTGGGTCGACGGTCCGATCACGCTGCGCCACCGGGCCCTGCTGCCGGCGGGCAGCACCGCCGGCCCCGGCCCGCGAGCCGCCGAGCTCGACGACACGCCGATCGTCGAGGCGATGCCGGTGTGGTTCGCGGACGAGTCGCCGGTGATCGTCGGGCAGTCGGGCTTCCCGGGTTCCCCGCCGCTGCGCACACCCCGGCTGCTGTCGCTCGACCACACGTCGGAGCACCCGCGTCAGACCACCGCGTACCGGTGGTCGGGCGAGGGCTCGATCGACCCGTCCCGGCTCGTGCACCTCGCCTGATCGTCGGCCCGATCGTTCGGCCTGATCCGTCGACCCGGCCGACCGCCCGTTCGACCCGGTCGGCCGAAGGTCCCGAGGAGGACTCGCGGCGGCCCTGGCACACTGTGGCCATGGCCGATCTGTCCGATCTCGAGTTCGTGGCCGACCAGGCGAAGGCGTTCCTGCAGGAGCGGCCGCACACGCCGGCCGAGCTGGTCGCCCGCCTCGAGGCGGCCGGCCTCCGGCTCGGGGACGACCCGGCCGACCTGTTGTTCGACGTGCTCGACGACGACCACTCGCCCGTCGGCGACCGCTGGGTCAACGTGCCGTCGTTGCTCGACGGGATGCGCTGGTGGGTCGAGGTGCCGGCCGAGACCGGCGTCGAACTCCCCCTCGTCGACGCCAGCATCGTGCTCGCGCACTGGCCCTGGACGTCGGCGCCGTTGCTCGACGCGGCCGGCGAGGTGGTCGGTGAGGTTCGGTGCGCACTGCTCGAGGGCGGCTGGACCCTCACCGGTCCCGAGGGATGGCTCGACGCCGTCGCCGGTGGCGCGGCGATCGTCACCTACCGGCGCAGCGGCATCTCGATCGAGCCTGCCACGGGCGTGCCATCGATCGAGCCCTCGCTGGCGGCCGTTCGACGCCGAGGCCGACCCCGTCGACGATCCCTTCGGTGACGACGACAGCGTTCCGTTCCGTCGCGCCGAGCCCGACTTCGTGTTGCTGCACGCTCTCGCCGACTCGCCGGGCGTGTGCCACGAGTGCACGGTCCCGCCGCTCGACGTGCTGCTGGCCGCCGCCGGGCTCGAGCGACAGGGCGACTGGGTGTCGGTCGCCGGTACCGACTGGCAGGCGCTCGACGCGGCCGCCCGCTATCACCGGCTCCGCTCGATGCACGAGCTCGATCACGACGACGCGCTGCGCCTGATCATGCTGCTCGGGGCCTGCTCGGCGGTGCTGCGCGGCGACCCGACGGCGCTCGGCGACGACGGCGAGCAGGAGGGCAACGCGTTCGTGCTCGCGATGTCGCTGAACGTGCCGGCCGTCGGCCGGGCGTTCGTGCACGAGTCGCTCGAGCGCGGCCGCACCGAGGACGACCTGCTGCGCTTCGCCGGCGCGCTACTCGAGCACGTGGGCGACGGTGCCGGGTGCAGTGGTCCCGAGGTGGTCGCGGCGATCTGCCACGACCGCGACGGGCGGGTCGACGACGCGATCGCCGCGCTCGAGCGGGCGGTGCGCCACGCCCCGGACCCGGTGGCGAACACGAGGCTCGCGGCCGTCGCCGCCGAGCGCGGCGACGCGACCGAGGCGGCCCGGCTGTTGCGCGCGGCGAACGTGCGCCCCGACGACGACGGTCCGGGCGGTGTGTTGTGGGCCGAGATCGAGCCGTTCGTGCAGCGCCCGAAGTCGATGGCCGGACGCAACGATCCGTGCCCGTGCGGGTCGGGCAAGAAGTACAAGGCGTGCCACCTCGGCCGCGAGGAGCACCCGTTGCGCGACCGGTCGGCGTGGCTGTACCGGAAGGCCACTCGGTTCGTGAACGAGCACGAGCCGTCGATGCACGCGCACCTCGCGTACGCGCTGGTCGATGCCGCGGGCGGCAACGAGGAGTTGCTCGGGCAGGTGCTCGACACCGAGCTCGTGTACGACCTGTCGCTGCACGAGGGCGGTCAGTTGCGCACGTTCCTCGACCGTCGCCGCTCGCTGCTCCCCCACGACGAGGCCGAACTCGCGGCGCTGTGGCTGCTCGCCGATCGGGCCGTGTACCGCGTCGACGACCACGGCGCCGACTGGGTGCTGCTCACCGACGTCGGCCTCGACGAGCAGGTGCGCGTCGAGGGGGTGCGCGGCATGCGGCTGCGCACGGACGGGTACGTGCTGGCCCGGCTGGTGCCGGTCGGGTCGTCGCTCGTGTCGTTCTTCGGCTACGTGCCGGTGCCGCAGCAGCTGGTGGCCGAACTGGTCGACGTGCTCGACGAGGCCGACCCGCGCGAAGTGGCCGCCGCCGTCGGCCGCTGCTTCGCCCCCGACGAGTGGCACGACCTCGACGACTGACGCGCGTGTGCGGACTGCGGCCCCATAGTGGGGCCTCAGTCCGCACACGCGTTGCTCAGACGAGCCAGGCGCTCCGGTCGGGGGCGACCTGCAGACCGGGCCGGTCGATCCGGAAGTCGGCCAGCGCGTCGCGACGAGCCCCACCCGTCGCCAGTGACGCGAGCTCGCGGCCGAACCACGAGGCGAACTTGAAGCCGTGCGCCGCGCCGAGCCCGACGCACACCTGCGGGTGGTCGGGCAGCCGGTCGAGCACGAAGTCGCGGTCGGCCGTCAGCGTGTAGAGGCAGGTCGTGGTGCGCGGGGCACCGAACCGATCGCCGACGAGCCCCGTCATGAACCGGTGCAACCGCTCCTCCATCGCCGGGTCGGGATCGAACGTGCGCGTGTCGGGATCGACCTCGGGACCACCACAGTCCTCCGAGCCCTTCAGCCGGTCGGCCACGTCGGCCGGCCCGTACATCGGGAAGCCGTAGTAGCTCGGGTCGTCCATCCAGATCCACACCGGGAACCGCCCCACCTGCAGGTCGTCGCGGTCGTCGGTCGGGAAGTAGCTCACCTGCTCGCGCGTGACCACCATGCTCACGTGGTGGCCGAGCGGTGCGAGGAGCCGGTTGGTCCATGCATCGGCGCACACCACCACCGCGCCGCAGTGAACCGTGACGGTGTCGGTGGTGATCGTCACCTCGCCGCCGCTGGTGTCGATCGCGCGCACGGGCGTGTGTTCGAGCAGACGGGCACCGTGCTCGACGGCCATCTGCTGCAGCAGCGCCGTTCCGGGTCCGGCGGGCACGATGCCGGTCTCGTCCGACGAGATGCCGCACACCTCGTCACGCACGATCGCGCCCCGGTCGAACGCCGGCCACCGTCGGCGGATCTCGCCCGCGTCGAGCCACTCGTGGGCGACCCCCTGCGAGGTGAGGCTGTCGCGATAGGGCTCGGGCGCGATCGCCGCGCCGGCGGGGAACAGGTCGACGCCGCCGGTGCGCGTGATGACGGTGCGGCCGCTGTCGCGCTCGAGCTCGTGCCAGGCGTCGTAGGCGCCGGCCGTGAGCTCGACGTAGGTGGGGGTGTGGTACGAGCGGCGGATGATGCGCGAGTGGTCGTGCGACGCACCGCGCACGTGACCGAGCTCGAACTGCTCGAGGCCCACCACGCTCACGCCCTGGCGAGCCAACCAGTAGGCACTCCCCGATCCGAGGCCGCCGAGGCCCACCACGGCCACGTCGGCGGTGACGATGTCGCTCATCTGCGTCCTGCCTCGTCCACGCCGGCACCCTAGCGACCGGCCGGGACCCGGCCGATCGCCTCGGACGCTCGCGGTACGGTCGTCCGGTGCGTCACGACCACTGGGTGCCCACCGACGACGGCGAACGGCTGGCGATCGACCTGTTCCTGCCCGACGACCCGGCGGCGCAGCACGACCTGGCCACGGTGATCGAGGCGCTGCCCTACCGCAAGGACGACGTCACCGAGAGCTACGCGAGCACCTACGAGCGCTATCTCGAGGCCGGGTTCGCGGTGGTGCGCGTCGATCTGCGCGGCACCGGATCGTCGAGCGGCATCGCCACCGACGAGTACCCCGAGGTCGAGCGCACCGACCTGCGCTCGGTGTTCCGGTGGATCGCCGCCCAACCGTGGTCGTCCGGGCGCGTGGGCATGTTCGGCACGTCGTACTCGGGGTTCAACGCGCTGCAGATGGCGTCCGAGATCGAGCGCCTCGGAGCTCACGAGCTGGGCGCCGTCGTGGCCGCCTACGCCACCGACGACCGCTACACCGACGACGTGCACTACATGGGCGGCACCCTGCGAGCACTCGACCTGATCGACTACCCGCTCTACATGGTGTGCATGAACGCGCTGCCGCCCGTGCCGGCCGTGTTCGGCGACGGGTGGCGCGACGAGTGGCGCCGCCGGCTCGACCACACGCCGGCGTGGTTGGTCGAGTGGCTCGAACATCCGACCGACGCACCCACGTGGCGGCGAGGTTCGGTGCGGCTCGGGCCCGACGGTGCGGGCTACGAGCGCACGGGATGCCCGGCGATGCTGGTGGTGGGGTGGGCCGACGGCTATCGCAACAACTCGTTCCGGGTGGTCGAGCAGTACGAGCGCCACGGGGTGCCGTGGCGGATGCTGGCCGGTCCGTGGGTGCACAAGTCGCCCGAGCGGGCCCGACCAGCGCCGAACGTCGACGACGACGTCGAGATCCTGTCGTTCTTCGACGAGCACCTGCGCGGCGGACCGGGCCACCCGTCCGCACCCGCACAGGTGTACGTCCGCGAACACGCGCCGCCCGAGCCCGATCTCGCGTTCCATCCCGGTCGCTGGGTCGACGTCGATCGGTGGCCGATGCCGGGTGGACGGCGGCTGGTGCTGCGGCCCGACTCGACGGCGGTGCGGCAGCACGTCGTGCGCGGCGACGTGGGCTGGTCGGCGTGGAACTCGTGCGCCGGTGGGTTGCCGTGGGGCCAGCCGCTCGACCAGGCGGCCGACAACGCCCGCTCGATCTGCTTCGAGTGGCCGGTCGACGCGCCCGTCGACGTGCTCGGCAACGCGGTGGTGCGACTACGGGTGTCGTCCGACCAGCCGTACGGCCACGTGAGCGTGAAGCTGTGCAGCGTCACCCCGACCGGCGAGTCCACCCTCGTGGCACGCGGCTACCTCGACCTGTGCCACCGTGGCTGTTGGCCGGCCGACGAGTCGGGCGAGGTCGGCCGAGCGCCCGTCGACCTCGAGCCGGGCGCGTGGATCGACGTCGCGATCGGCGTCGAGGCGACGGCGTGGCGGTTCACCCCCGGCACCGTGGTGCGGCTCGCGATCGCGGGTACCGACTGGCCCAACTGCTGGCCGGCACCGGGTCCGCTCACCCTGTCGGTCGACGCGGCGTCGGTCGAGGTCGACCTGCCCGTCGTCGACGGGCTGCCGGCGAGCATCCACGCGTTCGCGCCGGGCCCGGGCCCGAGCGAGCACGAGGCCGACGGGGTGGTGTGGTCGTTCGCGCACGACGTGCTCGCCCGCGAGTCCACCGTGGTCACGCGATACGGCGACACCTACACGGGCCGCCACGGTGCCACCGTCACCGACGACTACCGCGGCGAGGTCGGCATCTCGACTCGCGACCCGTCGATCGGATGGGCGCGCGGCACGTCGAGCTACCTGATCGCCTGGCCGGAGGCCACGGTACGCACCGAGTCGACACTCGAGGTGACGAGCGACCGCGAGCGCCTGGTCGCCACGATCGTGATGCGCGCGTGGGACGACGACGAGCTGGTGTGCGAGCGATCGTGGACGAGCGATCGACCGCGACGCTGACGCCGACCACGACGCTGGACGCCGATCGGCGCGATGGCAGCGCGACGACCGGCTCCGATCAGCGCGTGACCGTCACCTCGGTGGCGTGACACGCGACCGCGTGCCCCGGCGCTCGCTCGACGAGCGCGAGGTCGTCGCCACGGCAGCGCGCCTCGATGCCCAAACGGGCCGCCTCGCCGCTGGCCACCACCGGACAGCGCGGATGGAAGCGGCATCCCGCGGGGATGCGGGCCGGATCGGGCGTCTCGCCGACCAGGATCTGCTGGTCGACGTGGCGGCTCTCGGGCACCACCGACAGCAGCGCTCGCGTGTAGGGGTGCTGCGGTGCACCGAGCACGTCCTCGGTGGTGCCGAGCTCGACGATCCGGCCGAGGTACATCACGGCGATGCGATCGGCGATGTTCCAGGCGAGGCCGAGGTCGTGGGTGACAGCGATGATCGAGAGGCCGGCATCGTCGACGAGCGACCGCAGCAGCGCCAGGATCTCGCCCCGGATCGATGCGTCGAGCGAGGCGACGGGTTCGTCGGCGAGCAGCAGGCGCGGGCCCAGCGCGATCGCTCCGGCGATCAGCACGCGCTGGCGTTGCCCGCCCGACACCTCGTGCGGGAAACGGGGCATGTAGCGCTCGGCCGGACGCAGACCGGCACGACCGAGCGCCTCGGCCACCAGCTCGGGCTCGGCACGGTCGGCCAGGTGCGAGCGGTGGATGCGGATGCCCTCGGCGACCGCTTCGTAGATGGTGTGCCGCGGGTTGAGCGCACCGGTGGGGTCCTGGAACACCATCTGCACCTGCCGGCGCAGGCGGCGCAGATCGCGCTGGCCGGTGCCGACCGGCTGGCCGTCGAAGGCGACCGTGCCCGCGCTGATCGGTTCGAGCCCCAGGATCGATCGGATGAGCGTGGTCTTGCCGCAGCCCGACTCGCCGACGAGTGCGAGCACCTCGCCGGCGCGCACCTCGAGGTCGACGCCGTCGACCGCGCGCACCGGTCCGCGCGCACCGGGGAACGTGACGTGCACGTCGTCGACGCGAAGCAGGCTCACGCTGGCACCCCACCCGGTTCGGGCACGTGGACGCATGCGGCGTGCCGCTGCGCACCGGCGGGGCGCAGCGACACGTCGGTGGTCGCGCACGCGTCGATCGCACGATCGCAGCGCGGGTGGACCGGGCAGCCGGTGGGCAGCTCGGCGGGGTTGGGCGGGTCGCCACGCAGGCCGGCGGGCTTCAGCCGTGACGACGGGTCGCCGATCGTGGGGAAGGCCCGGGCGAGAGCCGCGGAGTAGGGGTGCTGCGGATCGGTGAAGACGTGGTCGGCCGGGCCGTACTCGACGATCCGTCCGGCGTACATGACGGCCAGGCGCTGGCAGGTGGAGGTGAGCACCGACAGGTCGTGGGTGATGAACAGCAGTGCCAATCCGCGGTCGCGCTGCAGTTCGGCGAGCAGGTCGAGCACCTGAGCCTGCACCATCACGTCGAGCGCGGTGGTGGGCTCGTCGGCGATCAGCAGGCGCGGCTCGCAGGCGAGCGACAGCGCGATCAGCACCCGTTGGCGTTGCCCGCCCGACAGCTGGTGCGGGAAGGCACGGGCACGGGCGGCGGGGATGCCCACTCGGTCGAGCAGTTCCTCGGTGCGGCGCCGCGCCGCTCTCGGCGTGTGGTTGCCGTGCAACAGGATCGCCTCGTCGATCTGGTTGCCGATGCGCTGCACGGGGTTGAGCGAGTGCAGCGCCCCCTGGAACACGATCGCCGCGGTCGACCAACGCACGGCGCGGAGGCGTCCGGGCTTCATCGTCCGCACGTCCTCGCCGTCGAGCAGGATCTCGCCCTCGACGAGCGTCTCTTTCGGCAGCAACCGCAGCACGGCACCGGCGATCGTGGACTTGCCGCAGCCCGACTCGCCGGCCAGGCCGACGGTCTCACCCGGTTCGATCGTGAGGTCGACGCCGCGCACCGCCGGCACCGAGCCGAGTCCCTGACCCGACCGGTAGGTGATGCGCAGGTCGCGCAGCTCGAGCAGGCTCATCCACGCCCCCGCTCGCGCAGCCTCGGATCGAGGATCTCCTCCATCGCCCGTCCGATCAGGGTGAACGACAGCACGACGGCGACGATGCCGATGCCGCTCGGCAGGTAGTACCACCACGCGTTGCGCAGCACGGCGCCCTCGGTCTGCGCCTGCTCGAGCACCTTGCCCCACGACGTGAGGTTCGGGTCGCCGAGACCGAGGAACGACAGCGTCGTCTCGGTGAGGATCGAGATCGGCACCGCGAGCGTGACGTTGGCCAGGATGAGCGGGGCCACGTTGGGCAGGATGTGCCGCCGGATCACGTGGCCGCGCGAGGCGCCGAGCGCGCGTGCGCGGTCGACGAACAGGCGCTGCCGCACGGTGAGCACCTGCGAGCGGATGAGCCGCGCGGTGGACGGCCACGACGTGATCGCGATGACGAGCACGATGTTGCGCAGCGAGCGTTCGAGCACGGCGGCGAGCACGATCGCGAGCGGCAGGAACGGGATCACCAGGAACCAGTCGGTGAGCCGCATCAACACCGCATCGGTCCACTTGCCGAAGAAACCGGCGACGATGCCGACCAACGACCCGATCGCGATGGTGAGCACCGTGGCCATCAGGCCGACGAAGATGCTGACCCGCGAGCCCCACACGAACTGCGCCGCACCGGACCGGCGCAGGTGATCGGTGCCGAGCGGGTAGCGCCAACTCGGGCTCGCCCAGCGCGGGTTGGTGCTCGAGTCGATGACGCTCAGCCCCGAACGCGGGCTGAGCACCGGTGCGAGCAACGCCAGCAGCACGAACCCGGTGAGCACCACGAGCCCGGCCATCGCGAGGCGGTCGCGTCGGAAGGCCCGGACGAACTCGGCGAGCGCGGCGCGGCGGCGCTGCCGGACGAACGCCTTCGGCGAGAAGGCGGGCACGGCCACGTCGCTCATCGCCCGTTCACCCGCGGGTCGAGGAAGCCGTAGAGCAGGTCGACGGCGAGGTTGGCCAGGATGAGCGATGCGCTGATCACGAGGAACAGTCCCTGCAGCATCGGGAAGTCGGGCCCGCGGATCGCCTCTTGCGTGGCCTGCCCGATGCCCGGCCACGAGAAGATCGCTTCGACCGCGATCGCGCCGGACAGGATGAACCCGAAGTTGAGCGCACCGAGGCTCACCACGGGCAGGAGCGCGTTCGGCACGGCGTGCTTGCGGCGCACGTCGGCGTCGCGGAGCCCCTTGGCGCGAGCCAGCTGCAGGTAATCCTCACGCACCGTGTCGAGCATCGACGACCGCATCACGATCATGTACTCGCCGATGTACGCGAGGGTGAGCGTGGCGCACGGCAGCAGCATGTGCTGGAACTGGTCCCACACCGCGGCGAGTCCCGACGACGTGCTGCCGGCGGTCTCGAACCCACCGGTGGGCAACAGGTCGAGCTGGATCGCGAAGACCGACAGCAACAGCATGCCGATCCAGAAGTCGGGCACGGCGTAGGTGAACATCGAGAACGACGTCGCGCCCGCGTCGAGCCGACTGCGGCGCTTCCAGCCGGCGTGGATGCCGAGCGTGACGCCGATCAACATCGACAGCACGGTCGAGGTGCCGACGAGGAAGATCGTGGGCCACAGCGCGTTGCCGATCTCGGTGGTGACCGGCCGTCCCGACAGGATCGAGTCGCCGAGGTTGCCCTTCAGCGTCTGGCCGAGGTACGCCCAGAACTGGTCCCACTTCGAGCCGTCGAGGTGGAACTGCACCCGCTTGGCCTCGATCTGCTCAGGGGTGAGGTTGCGCCCGCGGAACAGCTTGCCGATCGGGTCGTCGGTGACGACGCGGAACAGGAAGAAGTTGAACACGAGCACGAACGCGAGGGTGCCGAGCGACCCTGCGATCTTGCCGAGGACGAAACGTGGGCGCATCGAGCGACCGGACCGCTGCGGTCACTCGCGCTCGTCGGCGGACTTCTTCGAGCGACCCCGCATCAGCAGCGCCACGCCGCCGATCACCACGACCGCACCGACGACGATGCCGATGATCAGCCCCGTCGACGAGCCGCCGTCGTCACCCCCGCCGTCGATCACGGTGAGGTTGGCGTACGTGGGCGAGCTGTTGGTGAACAGCGTCGGGCCCACGTCGGCCGGCTGGCGCAGCCAGCCCTCGAATCGGTCGGTGCGGTACGCCTGCAGGTCGGGGTCCATCAGCAGCACCAGGTAGGTGCTCTCGCGGTTGAACAGCTTCAACATCTGACCGACGATCTCGCGGCGCTTGGCCGGGTCGAGCTCGACGTTCTGCTTTGCGTACAGCTCGTCGTACTCGGCGCTGCACCAGTTGGCGTCGTTGTAGCCGGCGGCCTCGACGTCGGTGGTGACCTGCGCGCACGTGAAGTACGACAGCATCGGGTCGGGGTCGACGAACGGGGTCCAGCCCCACACGAACATGTCGTACTCGCCGGCGATCTGCGCGTCGTACAGCTGGGTGTCGTCCATCACCTGCACGTCGAGCTCGATGCCGATCGCGTCGAGGTACTCGACGACGAACTCGCGGATCGAGTCGGCGTTCTCGGACTCGGACCGCTCGACGTAGCGGAACGTGAGCGATCTGCTGCCGTCGGGCATGTCGCGCACACCGTCGCCGTCGGCGTCGACGTAGCCGGCCTCGTCGAGCAGCGCGTTGGCGGCGGCCGGGTCGTACGCCCAGTTCTCGTCGCCGAGGTCGGGGATCCAGCTGGTGTCGGCCGACGGCGACAGCGTGGTGCCGACGGCGCCGAGGCCGAGCGACACACCGTCGAAGATCGCCTGCCGGTCGATCGCCTGGTAGATCGCCTGGCGCACCACCGTGTCCTGCAGCGCCGGGTGGCCGTCGCCGAGGCCGCCTTCACCACCGTTGAGCGCGAGCTCGGTGAAGCCGCCCTGCAGGCCGACCACGACCTCGATCTCCGGGTCGTCCTTCAGCACCTCGGCACCCTCGGCGCCGAAGTTGTGCGCTGCGTCGATCTCGCCCTTCTGCAACGCGGCCACCATCGCGTCGGCGTTCGAGAACACACGGAACACGACGCGGTCGATGCCGTTGTCGCGGCCCCACCAGTTGGGGTTCTTCTCCATCGTCCAGCTCTCGCCGGAGTTCCACTCCTTCAGCGAGTACTGACCGCTGGCGACGCCGTCCATCGCGTCGTAGTCGGCGAGCTCGTCGGCCGACACGCCCTCGTAGATGTGCTTCGGCAGGATGTACACGTCCATCGTGGGCAGCTTGGGATCGGGTACCGACGTGGTGATCGTGACGGTGCGCTCGTCGACCGCGGTGGCCTCGAGGTTCGCGACGGTCGAGTAGTGGTTGGTCCAGGCCTCGTCGCGCGAGCGGTTGATCGTGTAGGCGATGTCGTCGGCGGTGAGCGGCTCGCCGTCGCTCCACTTCAGTCCCTCGCGCAACGTGTAGGTGTAGCTGAGACCGTCGTCCGAGCCGGTCCACGACTCGGCCAGGCCGGGGATCGTGGAGAAGTCGTCGGCCGCCTTGTCGGTGAGCGTGGCGTACTGGAGGTTGTACACCTCGTAGTCCGACACGAGGTACCCGACCGTGACGTTGGGCGACGAGAGGTCCTGCAGCAGCCCGATCGTCATCGTGACCGGGGCGTCGTCGTCGGCGTTCACCACGCCCGTCGCAGCGATCACGGGCACCAGCCCCAGCGCTCCGACGAGTGCCGCACCGGCGATGAGTCGCTTCATGAGGTTGCTCTCCCACGTGCCCGGGTCGGCGGTCGCCGACGTGGTGGATCGGACATTCTTAGCAGCTCGCACCTCCGCCGGTTTCCGGGACCGATCGGCGATGATTCCCGCAACGTTCGCCACTCGGCCGTGGCAGAGTGAGCGGCCATGTCGACCCCCTCGGCCCCTCGGCGCACGCGCCCGGTGCGGTCGCTCCGTCCGCTGCGTCCGGACGACGTCCGCGCGGTGGTGGTGGTCGAAGAGCTCGACGTGCTGCCCGACGGGTCGGCCGCGGTGGTCGCGCGCCGTGTCGTGCGCGACGGGCGCTACCACCGCCACCTGTGGCTGGTCGATCTGGTGGGTCGGTCGGCACCACGTCGGCTCACCTCGGGCGCCGTGCGCGACGGATGGCCGCGTGTGTCGCCCGACGGTCGAACCGTCGCGTTCGTACGTGCCGACGCGGTCGACGACGACGCACCGGGCGAGCTGTGCGCGGTGGCGATCCGGACCGGAGGTGTGCGACGCCTCGCGAAGGCGAGCAACGGCATCGGCTCGTTCGACGAGCTCGCCTGGTCGCCTGACGGGCGCCGGCTCGCGCTGGTGTGCGCCGTCGATCCCCAGCGGTTCGTGGTGGGCGACCGCCCGCCGATCGGCTCGGCGGGCGCGCGTTCGTCGAAGCTGCCGTCGCCGGTGGCCCGACGCGTCCGCAGGGCCGATTGGCGCTGGGACGAGATCGGGCACCGCGACCACTGGAGCCACCTGTTCGTGCTCGAGGTCGGCCCGGCCGGCCGGGCGGCCGGCTCGCCCCGACAGGTGACGCGCGGCGACTGGGGCGTCGAGCGGATCGCCTGGCACCCGGACGGCCGCACGGTCGCGTTCGCGGCGGCGATCGACGACGACGCCGACCTGGCGCCGTTCACGAAGATCTGGGCGGTCGACGTCGATGCCGGTCCTCGGTCGAAGCGCTCACGGCCGTGGATGGTGCTCGACGCAGCCGGCGGCGCCACGCGGCCGGCCTGGTCGCCCGATGGACGTTGGATCGCCGCGGTCGGCGTGCTCGAGCCGTGGCCGTTCGACGATGCGAGCCCCGGCATGCTCCTGGCGCCGGCCGACGCGTCGACGGCGCCGCGTGCCCTGTCGCCCGAGCTCGATCGCCCGGTGCAGAACCTGGCCGACACCGATCTGAACGGCTGGTACGCGACCGGTCGGCACGGGCCGCTGTGGGCCGACGAGCGCACGATCGTCGGGGTCGTCACCGACCGGGGGCGTGCACTGCCCGAGCGATGGGTGATCGATCCGCGCTCGGGCGCCCCGCTGGAGGCACCCGCGGCGAGCGAACGCGACGCACACGGTCCGTGGGCCGACGCGGTCACGCACGCAGCGGTGGTCGCGCCCGGGTCGGACCGGGTCGTCGTGCTGGCCACGCTCGACGGGCGAGGCATGGACGTGATGACCGTCGACCTGGCGGTGCCGCCGGGCGCACGCCGGTTCCGGACTCACAGCACGTTCGGCTCGTCGTGGCAGCGGCCGTTCGTGCAGCCGGTGATGACGCGGCTCGAGGTGCCGGGCCCGGGCGGCCCGATCGAGACGTGGGTGGCATCGCCACCGGATGCCGGCGATGCGCCGTTGCCGACGATCGTCGACGTGCACGGCGGCCCCCTCGGCTGCTGGGCACCCGCGCCGCACTTCGAGGTCGCGATGCTGGCCGGCGCGGGGTACCGCGTGGTGCTGCCGAACGTGCGCTGGTCCACGGGGTACGGACGGGCGTGGATCGCCCCGCAACTGGGCGACTGGGGCGGGGTCGACGCGGCCGACGTGCACGCCGCGCTCGACCACGTCGTGTCGATCGGCTGGGCCGACCCGTCGCGCCGCGGCGCGCGCGGGCTGGGCGCCGGCGGGGTCGGGGTCGACTGGGTCGGC
>JADHED010002001.1_pt1 | contig 15262 bp, 12 predicted proteins | sample 8952041 | NCBI WGS metagenome assembly JADHED01 (sample SAMN16124423, study PRJNA663239) | bioreactor sludge metagenome | isolation source: sludge (control) | place: India:Bengaluru | collected 2018-09-08
ACGCCGGACCACATCGGCGCCATCGCGCGCGCGGTGGCGCCGGTGGGCGCGCGCAAGCTGTTCCAGCTTTGATCGCCCGGCTCAATCTCCCAGCCAGCGCCCCTCCATCCATGCGCCCGATGCGATGGCGCGCCTGGCTTCCTGTACCAGCAGTTCGACGGTCAGGCGCACGTGCTGCGCCGTGGAGCGGTGGGTAGGCAAGGCCAGCACAATGGTGCGCGAGATGGCTGGCCGTGCCAGCGGCGCTCCGCAGAGCCTGCGCGCGCGCAGATCGTCGGCCACCGCGATCGGCGGCAGGATGGTAAGCCCGTGGCCGCCCAGCACCAGTGCGCGCTGCACGCTCAGCGCATTCGTTTCGGCGCTGATGTCCAGCGTGATGTGCGTCACCGCGCAGGCATGTTCCACCAGCGTGCGGATGCCGTGCGGGGCGCTTGGCAGCACCAGCCTGGCCCCCACCAGATCGGCCAGCGCCACGGGCCTGCCGCGCGCCAACCCCGCCTGCCTGGGGCCTATCACCCATAGCGCTTCTTCGATCAGGGGCGTGGTCTGGATGTCGGGCGAGCGCTCGGCGCCGTAGAGCAGCGCTGCATCCACCTCGCCCGACTGCAGCCATTGCAGCAGCGTGCCCGCATACCCCACCGCGATGCGCACGCGGATGCCGGGGTAGGCGGCGGCCACGGCCGCGACCAGCGGGCTGGACACCAGATCCACCGTGCTGGGCAGCAGGCCCAGCGTCACCAGGCCGCTCACGCTGCCCGCGGCAGTGCCGGTGATTTCCACGCGGGCGCGGTCCAGCTCAAGCAGCGCGCGGCGCGCGTAGCCCACCAGCGCCTTGCCCGCCTCGGTCAGCACCATGCCGTGGCGCTCGCGCTCGAACAGCGGCGCGCCTATGTCTTCCTCCAGCAGCCGTATCTGGCGCGACACCGCCGGCTGCACCAGGTGCAGCATGTCCGCCGCACGGGTCACGTTGCCGGTCTCGGCCACCGTCAGGAAGGCGCGCAGGTGCTTGAGATCCATTGAGCGATCAGCGGGTGTGATTGTGGAATGCTCATATTCTATTTCACAAGAATTGGAATCAATTTCTATGATTCCACCGCATCCACTCACTCCATCCACCACCCATGAACCCCACCACCTCGGCGGCGCCGGATTGGCAGAAAGCCGTCTTCAAAGTGCTCAAGGAAGGCGGCGTCAATCAGATCGCCTATGTGCCCGACGCGGGCCACTCGCACGTCATCCGCAGCGCCATCGCCGATCCCGGGATCGAGGACGTGGTGCTGACCACCGAGGAGGAAGGCGTCGCCGTATGCAGCGGCGCCTGGCTCGGCGGCCAGCGCGCCGTGCTGCTGATGCAAAGCAGCGGCGTGGGCAACTGCGTGAACATGTTCTCGCTGCTGCAATCGGCCGATCTTCCGTTCTTCACGCTCGTGACCATGCGCGGCGAATATGCAGAGTTCAACCCCTGGCAAGGCCCCATGGGCAAGGCCACGCAGGCGGCGCTGGAGCTGATGGGCATCCACGTGCTGCGCGTATCGCACCCCGACGAGGTCGAGGAAATCGTCAGCGCCGGCTTCGACGCCGCGTTCGAGGCCGGCGAGAGAGTCGCCGTGCTGCTGGGCCAGAACCTGATCGGCCGCAAGAAATGGGAGCGCAAATAATGACCCAAAGCACTTCGACGCAGCGCGCCGATCGCCGCGAATTCGTGGCCAGGCTGATCGCCGCCGTGCCCGATGCCCTGGTCGTCACCGGACTGGGCTCGGCCTCCTACGACGTGTTCGCCGCCGGCGACCGCGACGAGAACTACTACCTGTGGGGCGCCATGGGCGGCTCCACCTCTGTGGGCCTGGGGCTGGCGCTGGCACAGCCCGACAAGTCCGTGGTCGTCATCACCGGCGACGGCGAACAGCTCATGGGCATCGGCAGCCTGGGCTCCATCGCCGCCAAGCAGCCGAAGAACCTGACCATCGTCGTGCTGGACAACGGCCACTTCGGCGAGACCGGCATGCAGCGCAGCCATTCGAGCCTGGGCACCGACCTCGTGGCCGTGGCCAAGGGTTTCGGCATTGCCGACGCCTTCTCGGTGAACAGCGCCGATGCCTGTGAAGAGATTGCCCAGGGTATCCGCGCTCGCCAGCAAACCACTTTCGTGCAGGTGTTCATCGAAGCGAACGAACCGCCACGCGCACTGCCGCCGCGTGACGGCCCCTACATCAAGAACCGCTTCCGTGCCGCGCTGGGCCTACGGCCTTTCTAGGCCAAATCGGCCTCCAGCCCTTGCCAGCCAAGCGCTGGCAGCTATCAATCCTGGATAGGTACTCCCCATGCAACGCTACTCATTGCGCATCGACGGCCAGGCCTGCACGCCGCAAGGCGGCGAATGGTTCGAGACCCAGAACCCCTATACCGGCGAGGCGTGGGCCGAGATCCCGCGCGGCGATGCCCGCGACGTGGATGCCGCCGTGCAGGCCGCCCACCGCGCGCTGACCAGCGGACCCTGGGGCCAGCTGACGCCCACCCAGCGCGGCGCGCTGATGCGCAAGCTGGGCGACCTGATCGCACGCGACGCGGCCAGGCTGGCCGCCACCGAAGTGCGTGACAACGGCAAGCTGCTGGCCGAGATGCAGGGCCAGCTCAACTACATACCGCAGTGGTTCTACTACTACGGCGGCCTGGCCGACAAGGTGCAGGGCAGCACGCTGCCCCTGGACAAGAAGGGTTACTTCGCCTTCACGCGCCACGAGCCCGTGGGCGTGGTGGCCGCCATCACGCCGTGGAACTCGCCGCTCTTGCTGCTGGCCTGGAAGATCGCACCGGCGCTGGCGGCGGGCTGCACCATCGTGGTCAAGCCCTCGGAGTTCACATCGGCCTCCACGCTGGAGTTCGCAGAACTGTTCGACGAAGCCGGCTTTCCGCCCGGCGTCTTCAACGTGGTCACGGGCTTCGGCCACGAGGCCGGCACGCCGCTGGTCGAGCATCCGCTGGTGGCGAAGGTCAGCTTCACCGGCTCGGACGCCACGGGCCGCGTCATCAACGAAAAGGCCGGCCGCCTGCTCAAGCACACGGCCATGGAGCTGGGCGGAAAGTCGCCCAACGTGGTGTTCGAGGACGCGGACATCGACCAGGCGGTGTTCGGCGCCATCTCGGGCATCTTCGCCGCCACGGGCCAGACCTGCATCGCCGGCTCGCGCCTGCTGGTGCAGGACGGCATCCACGACGCCTTCGTCGAGAAGCTCGTGGCCGTGGCCCGCACCGCACGCATAGGCGATCCCATGGACATGGACACCCAGGTCGGCCCCGTGACCACGCCGCCGCAGTACCGCAAGGTGCTGGACTACATCGACGTCGCGCGCGCCGAAGGCGCCACGGCCGTGCTCGGCGGCGCCAAGGGCGAGGCGTCCGAATGCGGCCAGGGCTGGTTCGTGCAGCCCACCATCTTCACGGGCGTCACCAACGACATGCGCATAGCGCAGGAGGAGGTCTTCGGCCCCGTCCTCTGCGTCATCCGCTTCAAGGACGAGGAAGACGCGCTGCGCATCGCCAACGGCGTGCGCTTCGGCCTGGCCGCCGCCGTCTGGACCAGGGACATAGGCCGCGCCATCCGCATGTCGGAAAAGCTGCAGGCCGGCACCGTCTGGGTCAACACCTACCGCGCCGTGAGCTTCATGGCGCCCTTCGGCGGCTACAAGGACTCGGGCCTTGGGCGCGAGAACGGCATCGACGCCGTGCGCGAGTACCTGCAGACCAAGGCCGTGTGGATCAATAGCGGCGCGGCCACGGGCAACCCGTTCGTGCTGCGGTGACAGAGATTCAAGCCAAATCGACCTGCAGCGCCTGTGCAGCAAGCGATGGCAGCTATGTTTTTTACAACCGAGGAATTGGCATGAAATACGCTTTGACCACCGCCGTCTTTTCCGCCGCAGCCCTGCTGGCCACCCCGGCTGCGCAGGCACAGTTCACCGGCACGCTGCAAAAGATCAAGGAAAGCGGCGTCATCCACCTGGGTGGGCGCGATGCGTCTTTTCCGTTCTCGTACAAGATCGGCTCCGATGCGCAGCCGATCGGCTTTTCCGCCGACCTGTGCGCCCTGGTGGTGGAGGCCGTGAAGGCCAAACTGGCCATGCCTCGGCTCAAGGCCGAATACACCATGGTCACGCCGTCCAACCGCATCCCATTGGTGCAGAACGGCACCATCGATCTGGAATGCAGCACCACGACCAACACCGCGGCGCGCGCCCAGCAGGTGGAGTTCGCCCCCACGCATTTCGTGGCCAGCATCGCGGTGGCGGTACGCAAGGATTCCGGCATCGACAGCCTGTCCGAACTGGATGGGAAGACCATCGCCACGGTCACGGGCAGCACGTCCATACAGTTGTTGCGCGGCTACAGGAAGAGCGAGAAGGTCGCGTTTTCCGAAGTCTCCGGCCGGGACACTTCGGACACCTTCCTGCTGCTCTCATCCGGCCGTGCCGCTGCGATGGTGCTGGAGGACGTGCAGTTGGCCGGCCTGATCGCCATGTCGGGCCAACCGGGCAACTACAGGATTCTTTCCGAGCGCCTGCGCGACGAGCCCTATGGCTTCATGTACCGCAAGGACGACCCGCAGTTCAAGGCTCTGGTGGATGAGACGCTGGCCACGGCCATGAAAAGCGGCCAGGTCGACGGCCTCTACGCCAAGTGGTTCATGCAGCCGGTTCCCCCGGCAAACGTCAACCTGAACCTGCCCATGTCGCAGGCGCTCAAGAACATCTACCAGAACCCCAGCAATCGCGGTATCTGAGCCGCGCCACGGGGAACCGCACAGGACTGCCTCATCGGCGGCCTGCGCGCTCGCAAAGAGTGCGGGCAGCTCTCATTTAAATAGCAACCGGAGACACCATCATGCCAAGCTTCACCCGCCGCCAGCTGCTGCACGCCGGCACATCGATCTTGACCGGCCTGGCGCTTTCACCAGCCCTGGCCCAGTCCGGCTCAGCGGCCTTGCCCAAGGGACCCATCACTCTGGTGGTGCCCTTCGCCGCAGGCGGAGCCACGGATGTGGTGTCGCGCCTGGTGGCGCAAAAACTGGGCGAGCGTATCCAGCGCACCATCGTGGTGGAGAACGTGGGCGGAGGGGGCGGCGCGATCGGTGCGGCCAAGGTGGCCCGGGCCACGCCGGACGGCAACACGCTGCTGATGGGGACGATCGCCACGCATGTGATCAACCCGCTGTCGATGGCGAAGCTGCCCTACAACGCGCAGACGGGATTCACACCCATCTCGCTGATCGCTACGGTGCCGAACGTGCTGCTGGTCAACCCTTCGATCAAGGCCAGAAATGTGCAAGAGCTGATCGCCCTGGTGAAGGCACAGCCGGGCCAGCTCAGCTACGGCTCGTCGGGCGTTGGCACGCCACCGCATCTGTCGGGCGAACTGTTCAAATCGATGGCCGGCCTGGAGATGGTCCATGTCCCCTATAAGGGCGGCGGACCGGCAATGAGCGACCTGATGGCTGGGCAGATCCCCATTCTGTTCGACGTGCTGTCGGGCGCGGCCTCGCACATCCGCGCAGGTTCTGCGCGTGCGCTGGCCGTGACGACCAAGGAGCGTGTGGCCTCGTTTCCCGACCTCCCCACGGTGGCCGAATCGGGTGTGCCCGGCTACGAGACCTGGACATGGAATGCCATCTTCGGCCCGGCAGGGATGCCGCGCGCCATGGCCGAGCAACTGAGCCGGGAATTGCAGGCCGTGGTGGCACTGCCGGATGTGCAGGCCAGGCTCAAGGAGCTGAGCGCCACGCCCGTGGGCTCGACGCCCGAGGCGCTGTCCGCGCTGGTCAACTCGGAGACCGACAAGTGGGGTGCCGTCATCAAGTCCATCGGCGGCCTGAAGCGGGATTGAGGCATGCCGCACGATACCGCCGCCCTGGCCGCAGGGTTCGCACGCATCGTCGGTTCATCGCGCGTACTCACGGCCGTGGACGAGATGCGTGCCTACCAGCACGATTGGCGCGGCCGCTACCAGGGTTCGGCGCTGGCCGTGGTGATGCCCGGCTCCACGCAGGAAGTGGCTGCGGTGGTGAGGTTGTGCGCCGCACTTCAGGTTGCCATCGTGCCGCAGGGCGGCAACACGGGCCTGACGGGCGGCGCTGTCGCTGGCGACGACCGCCCCGCCGTGCTGCTGAATCTCTCGCGCATGAACCGCATCCGCGAGATCGACGCCGCCAACAATTCGCTGACGGCGGAGGCCGGCTGCATCCTGGCGAACGTGCGCGAGGCCGCAGATGTCCAGCAGCGCCAGTTTCCACTGCTGCTGGGCAGCGTCGGCAGTTGCGAGATCGGCGGGCTGGTCTCCACCAATGCCGGCGGCACCGGCGTGCTCCGCTACGGAAACATGCGCGAACTGGTGCTGGGCCTGGAGGTGGTGCTGCCCGACGGCAGCGTATGGGATGGCTTGCGCGCGCTGCGCAAGGACAACTCGGGCTACGACCTCAAGCAGTTGTTCATCGGAGCCGAAGGCACGCTGGGCGTGGTGACGGCGGCGGTCCTCAAGCTGTTTCCGCGCCTTGCGGTATCCGCCACCGCCATGATGGCGGTCCCCGGCGTGCAGCAGGCCGTGGACCTGTTGCGCTTCATGCAGGAACAGGTGGGCAACCGTATCGAGGCGTTTGAAATCCTGTCGCGCCGGCAGGTCGAGATCGTCGTCGAACACGGGCACGGCCTGCAGTCGCCCATGCCCCTGGAAGCACCGTTTTACATACTGATGGAGATTGCCGACAGCGCGCCGCAATGGGCCGCAGGCACCGAGCTGGAACAAACGCTGCAGGGTGCTTTTGAGCGCGGACTGGTGCTCGATGCCGTGGTCGCCACCGACATGGCCAAGGCCGAGCGTATCTGGGCGCTGCGACACAACATCTCGGAATCCAACAAGCGCGCAGGCTTCACGGTTTCGAACGACACCTCGGTGCCGGTCTCCAGGCTGCCGCGATTCATCCCGCTGGTGACCGAGCGCATCGCACAACAGGTGCCGGGCGCCACCGTATGCCACGCCGGGCATATCGGCGACGGCAACATCCACGTCATCGCCGTGCTGTCGCGCGAAGTCCATGCCACGCCCGAACAGTGCGAAGCCGCCGCCGCACAGGTGAACCTGATCGTGCACGAGGCCAGCGTGGAACTGGGAGGCAGCATCAGCGCCGAACACGGCATAGGCAAGATGCATGTGCAGCGGCTGGAGCGCTTCAAGCCCGCCATCGACCTGCAAATGATGCGGGCTGTGAAGGCGGCGTTCGATCCGCAAGGGTTGATGAACCCGGGCAAGATTCTGCGGGCCAGGTAAGCCTGCGCTGGAGCTGGCCATGATGCATGGACACGATGCGATGACGAATCCGTTCGAGATGCTGCAAACGGGGGCGCACCTGGTGCCAGGTGCGGTTGGCCCCATCGAGGCCATTGTGGATGTTCCTGCGGGCGCTCTCTGCGGCATCGCCATCGTCGCCCACCCGCAGCCGCTGCTGGGCGGGCATGCCATGCACAAGGTGCCCCACCTGCTTGCACGCGCGCTGTGCGATGCCGGTTGGCTGGTGGCGCGGCCCAACTTCCGCGGCGTGGGGCGCAGCGCGGGCAAGCATGATGCGGGCATGGGCGAGACGCAGGATCTGCTCATGCTGCATGACCATCTGCGCGCCAGGCAGCCTGGCTTGCGTGTTGCGCTGGTGGGGTTTTCGTTCGGCGCCTTCGTGCAGGCGCGCGTGGCGCGGGAATTGGCGGACAGGGGCGAAGCGGCCTGGCGCGTCTGCCTGGCCGGCATGCCTTCGGGCGAGGTCGATGGCGGGCGGCGGTACGAGACGCCCACCGACATTCCCCATGCGCTGGTCGTCCATGGTGAACGGGACGAGCGTGTGCCGCTGGCTGCGGTCCTGGACTGGGCGCGATTCCGGGTGCAGCCCGTAGTGGTCGTGCCGGGAGCCGATCACTTCTTCACCGGCAAGCTGCCCGTACTGCGCGCTCTGGTGCTGGCGCACCTGGCGCCATGACGCTCACGCGGCCTCGCATCCGGGAAGGCTTCCACAAGCCGAACACTGTGACAGCGGATTTGATCCATCATCGCGGGGTGTCGGCCGGACAAGGGCCTGCGTCCCGACGGGTTCGGGACGGGGCGTTCAGGAGCCCCCCATGCACCCCAACATCCCGAGAGAGGTCTTCGCCGGTTTCCTGCGCACGCGCCGCATGGTGCGGCACTTCAGGCGCCGGGCGCTGCTGGAGACCCTGGGCCGCACCGGCGTCAGCCGGGAACTGCCCGCCGCGCAGTCTCAGGCCCTGGCCGTGGCGGCGGGCGCCGACGCCGCGGCCCTGCTGCGGCAGCTCGGCAGCGCCGAGACCGGCCTGACCGAGGCGCAGGCCGACGCCATGCGCGAGCGCGCGGGCCCCAACGAGGTGGAGCACGAGAAGCCGCTGCCCTGGTGGGTGCACCTGTGGCACTGCTTTCGCACCCCGTTCAGCCTGCTGCTGACGCTACTGGCCGCCATCTCGCTCTTCACCCGCGACATGAAGGGCGCCCTGGTGATAGGAACCATGGTGGTGCTGGCCACCCTGCTGCGCTTCTGGCAGGAAGGCCGGTCCAGCAAGGCGGCCGACGCGCTCAAGGCCATGGTCGGCAACACGGCGACGGTGCTGCGCGGCAGCCTGCCCGAAGGCGCCGGCGTGCGCCGCGTGGAGCTGCCGATCAGGCTGCTGGTGCCCGGCGACCTGGTCGTGCTGTCGGCCGGCGACATGATCCCGGCCGACTGCCGCGTGCTCGCGGCCAAGGACCTGTTCGTGGCGCAGGCGGCCATGACCGGCGAGTCCATGCCGGTGGAGAAGTCGGCCGCCCGGCGCGACGCGGGCGCCGGCAACCCGCTGGAGCTGGAGAACATCGTGTTCATGGGCACCAACGTCGTGTCCGGCTCGGCCACGGCCGTGGTGCTGGCGACGGGCAACGGCACCTACTTCGGCACCCTGGCCGGCCGCGTCATCGCCACCGACCGCGCGCCCACCTCGTTCCAGTCGGGCGTGAACAAGGTCAGCTGGCTGCTCATCCGCTTCATGTCCGCGATGGCGCCGCTGGTGTTCTTCATCAACGGCTTTTCCAAGGACGACTGGCTCGAAGCCCTGCTGTTCGCCCTGGCCATCGCCGTGGGCCTGACGCCCGAGATGCTGCCCATGATCGTGACCTCGACGCTGGCCAAGGGCGCGGTGTTCCTCTCGCGCAAGAAGGTCATCGTGAAGCGGCTGGACGCGATACAGAACTTCGGCGCCATGGACGTGCTGTGCACCGACAAGACCGGCACGCTGACGCAGGACAGGATCTTCCTGGCGCGCCACGTCGATGCCTGGGGCGAGGAGTCCGGCGACGTGCTGGAGCTGGCCTACCTCAACAGCTACTACCAGACGGGCCTGAAGAACCTGCTGGACGTGGCCGTGCTGGAGCACGCCGAGGTGCACCGCGAGCTCGAACCCGCCAGGAACTTCCGCAAGGTCGACGAGATCCCGTTCGACTTCGAGCGCCGCCGCATGTCGGTGGTGGTGGCCGAGCACGACGCGCACCACCTGCTCATCACCAAGGGCGCGGTGGAGGAAGTCCTGGCCGTGTGCACCCGGGTGCGCCACGGCGCGGCCACCGAGCCCCTGACGCCCGCGCTGCTGGAGCGCATCCGCGCCGTGACGGCCGGGCTCAACGAGGAAGGCCTGCGCGTGGTGGCCGTGGCCGCCCGGCAGGGGCCGCCCACGCAGGACGTCTACGGCCTGGCCGACGAAAGCGCCCTGACCCTGGTCGGCTACGTGGCCTTCCTCGACCCGCCCAAGGACTCCACGGCCGCGGCGCTGAAGGCGCTGGCCGGGCGCAGCGTGGCCGTGAAGGTGCTGACCGGCGACAACGAGCTGGTGGCCGCCAAGATCTGCCGCGAGGTGGGCCTGGCGCAGCAGGGCGTGCTGCGGGGCGGCGACGTGGAGCGCATGGGCGACGAGGAGCTGGGCCATGCCGTGGAGCGCCACAACCTCTTCGCCAGGCTCACGCCCATGCACAAGGAACGCATCGTGCGCCGGCTCAAGGCCAACGGGCACGTGGTGGGCTTCATGGGCGACGGCATCAACGACGCGCCGGCGCTGCGCGCGGCCGACATCGGCATCTCGGTGGACAGCGCGGTGGACATCGCCAAGGAGGCCGCCGACATCATCCTGCTGGAGAAGAGCCTGATGGTGCTGGAGCAGGGCGTGCAGGAGGGCCGGCGCACCTTCGCCAACATGCTCAAGTACATCAGGATGACGGCCAGCTCCAACTTCGGCAACGTGCTGTCGGTGCTCGTGGCCTCGGCCTTCCTACCGTTCCTGCCGATGCTGCCCATACACCTGCTGGTGCAGAACCTGCTGTACGACATCTCGCAGATCGCCATTCCGTTCGACAACGTGGACGAGGAGCTGCTGCGCCGGCCACTGCGCTGGCAGCCGGGCGACATAGGCCGCTTCATGGTGTTCTTCGGGCCCGTCAGCTCGGTGTTCGACATCACGACCTTCGCCATGATGTGGTTCGTCTTCGGCGCGCAGACGCCCGCGCAGCAGACGCTGTTCCAGTCGGGCTGGTTCGTCGTGGGTCTGCTGACGCAGACCCTGATCGTGCACATGATCCGCAGCCCCGGTCTGCCCTTCGTCCAGAGCCGCGCGGCCACGCCGCTGCTGGTGATGACGGGCGCCATCATGGCCGTCGGCATCTTCCTGCCCATGGGGCCGCTGGCACACTACTTCAGGCTGCAGGCGCTGCCGCCGCTGTACTTCGCGCTGCTGCCGGCCATCGTGCTGGGCTACATGGCAGCGACTCAGGCCATGAAGGGCATCTACCGGCGGCGCTGGGGCTGGCAATAAACAGCGGCAGGACTAGACTGTCCGCCGACAGGAACGCAGGCAAGGCAGGCGCACCATGGACTGGACCACCCACCACGTCTTCAACCAGTTTCCCGAGCTTTACGACTACGACCCGCTGGCCACCGACCCGGCGCTTTGCGAGGCGCTGGCGCGCACGGGCGCCGGCTGGGCCCGCCCCGCGCTGAACGGCTACGCCGCGCGCCTGGGGCGCACCGAAACCTATATGCTGGCCGAGCAGGCCAACCGCCATCTGCCCGAGCTGCGGCGCTTCGACTCGCGCGGGCGGCGCATCGACGCGCTGGAGTTCCACCCCAGCTGGCACGCGCTCATGGCGCTGTACCGCGGGCAGGGCCTCGTGAGCCAGCCCTTCAGGGAGGCGCGCGCGGGCCGCTGGGCCGCCTGGGCCGCGGGCTTCTACCTGCACGGCCAGGTGGAGCAGGGCACGCTGTGCCCCGCGACGATGACGCAGGCCGCCATCCCCCTGCTGCAAAAGGAGCCCGCGCTCTGGGCGCAGCTGCAGGAGCGCCTCTACAGCGACGCCTGCGACGCGCGCGACCTGCCCGCGGCGGACAAGGCCAGCATCTGGCTCGGCATGGGCATGACGGAGAAGCAGGGCGGCTCCGACGTGCGCGCCAACACCACCGTGGCCACCTCCGTGGGCGCGGGCGGGCGCGGCGGCGAATACCTGCTGCGCGGGCACAAGTGGTTCTTCTCGGCGCCGCAATGCGACGCGCACCTGGTGACGGCGCGCGTGCAGGAGGGCGGCCCGTTCGCATGCTTCTACGTGCCGCGCTGGCGCCCCGACGGCAGCCGCAACGCGGTGCGCGTGCAGCGCCTGAAGGACAAGCTGGGCAACCGCAGCAACGCCAGCGGCGAGGTGGAGTTCGAGGACGCCTGGGGCGTGCTCATGGGCGAGGAGGGCCGCGGCATCCCCACCATCATCGAGATGGCCGGCTACACGCGCCTGAACTGCGTGGCGGGCAGCGCCGCCATCCTGCGCCAGGCGACGGTGCAGGCCATCGCCTATGCGCGCCGGCGCCACGCCTTCGGCAAGGCCCTGGCGGAGCAGCCCCTGATGCGCGCCGTGCTGGCCGACCTGGCGCTGGAGAGCGAGGCCGCCCTGGTGCTGCTGATGCGCCTGGCCGAGGCCTTCGAGTGCGAGCGCGACGGCGACCCCGCCCAGCGCGCCTGGAAGCGCGCCATGACGCCCGCCGCCAAGTTCTGGGTCTGCAAGCGCGCCGTGGAGCTGACGGGCGAGGCCATGGAGGTCTTCGGCGGCAACGGCTACGTGGAGGACGGCGTGATGGCGCGGCTGTTCCGCGAGGCGCCCGTCAACTCCATCTGGGAAGGCTCGGGCAACGTCATGTGCCTGGACGTGCTGCGCGCCCTGGCCCGCGAGCCCGAGGCCGCCCGCGCCCTGCTGGCCGAACTGCAGCCCGCCGCGCAGGGCGAGCCGCGCATCGCCGCCGCGCTGCAGGGCCTGCAGGCGCTGCTGGCCGCACCGGCCGATGAACTCGAAGCCCTGGGCCGCGTGCTCGCGCAGCGCCTGGTGCTCGTGGCCCAGGCCTGCCTGCTGCGCGCGCATGCGCCCGCCTGCGTGGCCGACGCGTTCATCGCCACGCGCCTGGGCGACGGCGGCGCGGGCCGCGTGGCGGGGGCCATCGACACGCGCGGCATGGACGTGGACGCCATCCTGGCGCGCGCCTTTCCCGCCTGAAACGTCATTCACAGTCAAAATGGCCCCCAACGCTTGCCAATCAAGCGTGACCAGCTCTTCTATCAATAGCTAACCCAGGCGCGTGCTGCGCGACAATCCACCATGTTTTCCATCCAAGACATCCAGGACGCCGCCGCCCGCCTGCGCGGCCAGGTGCTCGACACGCCCTGCGTGGAATCGCGCACGCTCTCGCAGGTCACAGGCGCGCAAGTGTTCCTCAAGTTCGAGAACCTGCAGTTCACCGCCTCGTTCAAGGAGCGCGGCGCCTGCAACAAGCTGAGCCAGCTCACCCCCGAGGAGCGCAAGCGCGGCGTCGTGGCCATGAGCGCCGGCAACCACGCCCAGGGCGTGGCCTACCATGCGCAGCGCCTGGGCCTGCGCGCGGTGATCGTCATGCCGCGCTTCACGCCCGGCGTGAAGGTGGAGCGCACGCGCGGCTTCGGGGCCGAGGTGGTGCTGCACGGCGACACGCTGGAGGAGGCGCACCGGCACGCCCACCTGCTCGCCGAGCAGCAGGGCCTGACCTTCGTGCACCCCTACGACGACGAGGCCGTGGCCGCCGGCCAGGGCACGCTGGCGCTGGAGATGCTGGCCGAGCAGCCCGACCTAGACGCGCTGGTCGTCTCGGTCGGCGGCGGCGGCCTGCTGGCCGGCATGGCCACGGCGGCGCGCGCCCTCAAGCCCGGCCTTGAGATCGTGGGCGTGCAGACGGCGCGCTTCCCGGCCATGGTCAATGCCGTCAAGGGCACGCAGCACGAGCAGGGCATGTCGACGATCGCCGAGGGCATCGCCGTGGGCCAGCCGGGGCTGATGACGCGCGAGGTGATCGCCCGCCTGGTCGACGACCTGCTGCTGGTGCAGGAGGGCGACATAGAGCAGGCCGTGCTCATGCTGCTGGAGATCGAGAAGACCCTGGTCGAGGGCGCGGGCGCGGCCGGCCTGGCCGCCCTGGTGCGCTACCCCGAGCGCTTTCGCGGCAAGAAGGTGGGGCTGGTGCTCTCCGGCGGCAACATCGACCCGCTGCTGCTGGCCGCCATCATCGAGCGCGGCATGGTGCGCTCCGGGCGCCTGGCGCGCATCAAGGTCAGCGCGCGCGACGTGCCCGGCGTGCTGGCGCGCATCACCGCCACCGTGGCCGAGGCCGGCGCCAACATCGAGGAGGTGCACCACCAGCGCGCCTTCACCCTGCTGGCCGCGCAGAACGTGGAGATCGAGCTGGTGCTGCAGACGCGCGGCAAGGCCCACGTCCAGCAGGTGCTGGAGCAGCTGCGCGCCGCCCACATGGAGGCCGAGCTGCACTGACCCCGGGTAAGGCCCGTGGGCCGGTCCGGGCGCTGCCGCTACACTTGGCCAGGCTTTCAGGCACCAGGACTTACAGAGGAGACCACCACATGGCACACGAACACCACATCGCACCCAACGCCGCCGACGTCGAGGCGGCCACCGCGACCGATCCCACCGAAACCGTGGTGAACCTGATCCCCGTGGTGCTTCCCGCCGCAGGCGCGGCCATGATCTTCCTGCTGGCGCTGATCGCGGTCACCATGGCCTGACGCATCCCCGCGCACGCACATCCCGGGCCCCGCAATGCGGGGCCTTTTCGTTGCTGCCTCCGGCGCGTGGAGCGAAACTTTCATGCATAACCCTATGCATTGTTTGCATTGTTTTGCCCCTTGTCCGGCAGACAAACTCCGGGCGTCTTCATAGAATCGTCAGTTCAGCCGAACTGCGCATGCGTGCCCACCCCGCGGCGGCACCTCCTGCACCCGCCAGGCGACTGAGTCCCAAGCCGTTTTTTCAAAGGCAGTGCGCACAGGCGTCCGGTGCGGCCCCGCGCCACGCGTCCCGGCCCGCTTCCTTTGAAAAAACCGTTTTCAACTTCAGGAAGCTCCAATGAACGCCCCCTCCATGCAAGGCCTGAGCCTGCAGGCCCCCGCCTATGTCAAGAACGCCCGCCTGATCGCCTGGGTGGCCGAAATGGCCGCCCTGTGCAAGCCCGCCGCCATCCACTGGTGTGACGGCAGCCAGGAGGAATACGACCAGCTGTGCCAGCAGCTGGTCAATGCCGGCACCTTCAAGAAGCTCAACCCCGCCAAGCGCCCGGGCAGCTACCTGGCCTGCTCCGACCCGTCGGACGTGGCCCGCGTCGAAGACCGCACCTTCATCTGCTCCGAGAAGAAGGAAGACGCCGGCCCCACCAACAACTGGATGGCGCCCAACGAGATGCGCGCCACGCTGCAGCCGCTGTTCGACGGCTGCATGGCCGGCCGCACCATGTACGTGGTGCCGTTCTCCATGGGCCCGCTGGGCAGCCCGATCGCCCACGTGGGCGTGGAGCTGTCCGACAGCGCCTACGTGGCCGTGAACATGAAGATCATGACGCGCATGGGCAAGGCGGTGTACGACGTGATCGGCACCGATGGCGAGTTCGTGCCCTGCATGCACACCGTGGGCGCGCCGCTCAAGGCCGGCGAGAAGGACCAGACCAGCTGGCCCTGCAACCCCCAGGTCAAGTACATCGTGCACTACCCCGAGACGCGCGAGATCTGGAGCTACGGCTCGGGCTACGGCGGCAACGCCCTGCTGGGCAAGAAATGCCTGGCGCTGCGCATCGCCTCCACCATGGGCCGCGACCAGGGCTGGCTGGCCGAGCACATGCTGATCCTGGGCGTGA